>Ga0137432_1000034_pt1 | contig 119004 bp, 90 predicted proteins | sample EasRivERMZT820_2_FD_102337 | JGI IMG/M metagenome (GOLD analysis project Ga0137432, IMG submission 102337) | Soil microbial communities from meander-bound floodplain in the East River, Colorado, USA - East River MetaG ERMZT820_2 | ecosystem: Environmental > Terrestrial > Soil > Floodplain ... | reverse complement strand
GGCGGCGAGTGCGCGCCGGAGCGGACGCGGGCGAAGACGGGCGCGAGGCCGGCCTTACTTCCCGGCGAGATCACCGAGGAGGCTCAGGAGATCCGCGGACTTGCCGCGGGTTTCGCCGGCGAAGCCCCACTCGCCCGACTCGAGCACCCAGACCTGGTGCGTGTAGCCGCCCTTGCCGGCGTGAGTCGTGAGGACCCACCGGAACTGAACGCCGTGCGGAGCGGCCACGCCCTGCGCCGCCCGGCCGGACTGGAGGGCACCGAGGATGCGCTTCACCCCTGCGGCATCCGAGACCTTCTTTCCCGGCGCGGGCGCCTCGCCCGGCGACCCCGCGCGCGCGACCTCGACTGCCTCGATCGGGACGCCCTCGATCTCGAGCAGACCCTGTTCGAGGTCGGCCGGCTTCGGCAGCGCCGCCTCGCCCGGCTTCTTCGCCGTGGGCGGCGCGCCCGCCCAGTTGATCTCGAACGGGCTGTCGGCACCGATCGCGATCATGCAACCTTCGGAGAACGTGGCGCGGTGGATCAGGCGCGACGGCGTGTAGGTGAACGAGCCGGGGTCGAGGTCGATCTTCCTGCCTTCGCACTCGACCGTGAACGTCCCCTTGATGACCGTGATCGTCTCGTTCGCCGTGTGCCAGTGCCAGGGGACCACGACCTGCTTCGGCGCACGGATCAGGAGCTGCGTCGCTTGCGTCTTCGGGTTGACGTGGACGACCGCCAGGTCAGGGCCGTCCGCGCCGAGATCCGGAAAGGCCTTGTCCCACTTGACGTCCTCGGCGCGCAGGCTGACCGGGCACTTCGAGGGATCCGGGCAGCCCGCGCGCGGGCCGCCGACGGTCTGCGCGAACGTGAAGGATGCAGTCGCGAGGATGGCGGCCGCGACGATCGAGAGTCGGAGCGTGCTCATGCTGGCCTCCTGTTCGAGTTGACCTTCTGAAGACCACTTGGGCCGGCGGACGCTGCGCAGGCGTCCGCCGGACTATCGTCGTCGCCTCGAGTATCGGCGTCCCGGTAGCCATGCGAGCAACGTAGGGTTGCCGGCTACGGGCTGACTAGTTCTACTTTCGAACCAACCGGTGCGATTCGCAGACCTGCCGCGAATCCACGCGGTTCGCACGGAGGTGCGATGCGCAGCTATGCGCAGTACTGCCCGGTCGCCAAGGCCACCGAGATTCTCGGCGACCGTTGGACGCTCCTGATCGTGCGCGAGATGCTCGGCGGCGCGAGCGGCTTCAACGAGCTCCAACGCGGCCTTCCAGGGATCTCGCGCTCGGTCCTCACCGACCGCATGCGCGCGCTCGAGCGCGCAGAGATCATCGAGCGCAGGACGGGCCCCAAGGGCCGTACCCTCGAATATCGCCTCACCTCCGCCGGCCGTGACCTCCAGCCGGTCGTGCAGGCGATCGGCGAGTGGGGAGCGACGTGGTCGTTCACCGAGCCGCGCGCCGAGGAACTCGATCCCGACCTGTTGATCGTCTGGATGGCCCGCCACGTCGATCGCCAGCGGCTCCCACCCAACCGAACCGTGGTTCAATTCGACTTTCGCGACCCCAAGCGGTGTTTCTGGATGGTCCTCGAGCCGTCCGAGGTCTCGGTCTGCCTCCAGCATCCCGGTTTCGACGTCGACCTCGAGGTCATCGTCGACACCACCACGCTCTACCGCGTCTATTTGGGACGGGCCGAGTTGGGCGGCGCGATTCGAGCCGGCCAGTTGACGATGAGCGGCCCGCGGACGCTGCAGCGCGGATTCTGCCGTTGGTTCACCTGGAGCGCATTCGCTCCAGCCAGCCGCTCGGCGCAGAAACGCCGCACTGCCGCCTCACGCCTTGCCCGCCCTCATCGCGTACGGATCGCCGACGTCGGCGAACCAGGCACTGGGGGATAGTCGTGCCCCTGGAGGACGGCACGACCTTCGTCCGCATCACCGAGGCCGGCTTCACCGGCGACGGCGACGCGCTCGTGAAGCAGGTGACCGACTCGACTCAGGGGTTCGCCCTGGTGCTTTCGGGCCTCAAGGCGCTCCTCGAGCACGGCGTCAGACTGAACCTGGTCGCGGACCGCTTTCCCAAGGGAATCGAGGAGCACTGACCCGTCGATTCGTCGACTCGCGCCGGGGTGCCAGGTGACCGCAATAGACTGTCGGCGATGCGACCGATGCGTCCCATGCAGCGCCGACTCCTCGCCGTCCTGATCGCGCTGCTGCCGTCCGCCCGCGCGTTCCCGCAGGCGGTCGCTCCGTTCCCCGCAGGCGAGTCGACGCAGAAGCTCGAGGGGCTGAAGTGCACCGTCGAGATGCCGGCGGGCTTCGACGTCGCGAAGGAGCACTCGCTCGTCGTGATCCTGCACGGCTTCGGCGGGACCGACGACGGCATGGCGCGGTCGCTGATGCACCTCTGCAAGGAGGATTTCGTCGTGGTCGCGCCGAAGTCCACCGGTGAGGGCTGGAGCGCGCCGGATGTCGAGGCCGTGCGCCGCATCACCGCCGACCTGAAGAAGCGCCTCCACGTCGGCGAGCGGCGGCTGCACGGGATCGGCTTCTCGAACGGCGGCTGGAACCTCGCACCGCTTGCGTTCGACGAGGCGCTGCGCTTCCAGAGCGCCTGCTGGGTCGCCGCCGGCTACGCGGGTGGAAGCGTCCCGAAGCACGCGAAGAAGATGATGGGCGTCCTCGCGCTCGTCGGGGGCGACGACCCCAACCGCGGCGCCGCCGAGAAGACGGTGACGCTGCTCGACGACAAGGTGCGCACGGTCGAGTGCCGCGTCCAGCCCGGGCTCGGGCACGCCTGGCCCGACAAGCTCGTCCCGTACCTCTCCTGGTGGCTCCAGGTCCAGGAAGGACGCTGCACGCCGGGCGTCTGCGCCGCGTTCGAGTGGAACGGCTCGCCGCAAGCGGCGCTCGACGCCGCCGCGTCCGCGGCGACCAGGTGCGGCGCCTTCGTCTGGTGGTACTCGACCTCCGCCGATGCGTCGAACGAGAAGGCGAAGGCGTTCCAGAACGACACGACGCGCGCCCGGCTCGTCCAACACTTCGGCCAGCAGCTCGCCGCCGCGAAGGCCGATCGCGACGCGGACGCCGAAGGCTTCGCGAAGGCGGGGCTCAAGACGACGCCGGCGGTCGTCGTCTACGACGCCGCTGGAAAGGTGAAATCCGTCTTCCAGGACAAGATCGACCCGAAGGCCCTCGCCGCCGCGCTGCGCTCGGTCGCTCCCGACAAGTCGCAGCCGAAGGACTGACGCCCGCGACGCGAATCGGCGCCGTCACGTCGATGCCGAGCGACGTACGCGTCCCGCTCTCACCGGGTCCCGCCGAGCGTGAACTTCCGATACTCCGACCGCACCACGCGCGTGCCGCCCGGCGCCGCCGGGTCGCGCTCGTCGTGCAGGTAGAAATCGATCTCCAGGCTGCGCTCCTCGGGCACGTAGAGCGCGTGCCAGAGGGTGCGCGACGTGACGCCGTTCGTGCGCGTCGGAGCGGCGGGCGGGGCGCAGGCGACGGCGGAGTGGAGCCGCTTCACCTGGTCGAGCGAGAACTTCGCGGCGTGCGCGGCGATCTGGTCGGCGAGGAGGCGCGCCCGGTTGCACGCGCCGAGCGGGTCGCCCTCGCGCGGCAGCTTCCCCGGATCGGGATGACGGTGGATCGCGTAGTTGGTGACGATCTGCGGCGTGCCGTCGCCGTCGAAGATCCAGTCGTGGTTGCCGGCGAACGAACGCTCCCAGATGAACGACTCGCCGTTCGCGTCGCACACCATGTAGTGGCACGGGATCATCTCGTACACCTGTTTGGTCGTGAGCAGCGCCTGTTTCGCGGCGGCGACGTCGGCGCAGGTGTCGAGCAGGAGGCGCAGCGTCGTCAGCACGCCGAAGCCGACCTGCGCCGGACCCTCCACCTCGACGGCCCGCGCCTGCTCCTGCTCGTCGACGGCGAGCAGCGCGACGCACAGTCCCGCGGAGTTGACGCCGTCGATCACGCCGCCGAGCAGGTCGTACGCGCACAGGCTGAGCGACGCGAACCCGTGCTCGGGGTGCAGCTCGAGGACCATCGGCCGCGAAGTGGTGGGGCGCTGGTCCGGCTTCGGCTTCGTGCCTTCGAACGTGCCGGTCCCGAAGTCGTAGAAGCGGCTCATCAGGCCGGCGCCGTCGTCCGTGCTCTCGGGCGGGAAGAAGACGACGGAGCAGCCCGAGCGGCGGAAGGAGTCGGCGATCCCCGTCCAGTCGTGCGCGTCGTCGAGCGGGACGCCGAACGCCGCGGCCGCGCCGCGCGCGCGCTCGAGCAGCGCGGGGAACTGCGCCTGCATGAATCGCCGCTGGGCGCGCGCGCGCACCGGATCCTCGGCCTTCGTGGGCACGGAGGCGTAGCGCTCCTTCGCGAGCGTCCCGAGCGCGCGTCCGATTTCGAAATCCGATCCGGCGAGCACGACGTGGCGCACCTCCATGAAGTCGCCGGGACTCCCCGCCACCACCTCGTCCTTGCGCAGCGCGGGCAGCTCCGCGCGCGGCGGCGCGTTCTTCGCCGCCGCCGCCGCGTCGACCGCTCGCGCGTCCGCCGCGACCTGCGCGCGCGCGCCGGCGGCGGAGACGAGGACGAGGACGAGGAGCGCGGGGACGAGACGTCGCGCCAGCATGACGAGCTCCACGGACGTGGCCGCGGACGAGTGGCGGGGCGAGCCGGGAATCCTACCCCCCCCTCGACGCGCACTCCCGCGAGCTGGTCCTCAAGCACCGTGAGCATGCGGGGCGCTCGCTCCGGCCGCGATGCGGCCGGAGCCCCGCTGATGCGCTCCTCAGCAGCGTGATCGACGATCCGGTCAGAAGATCTCGTAGTCGACGCCGGACGTCGCGGCGATGCGACCGACGGCGTCGGGATCGAAGACGAACCACTGCACGTAGAAGTGCATCCCGACGATCGCCGGGTCGGCCGGCAGCCCGGCGACGATCGAGGCGTAGCCGCCGCCGGGTCCATCGCCGAGCGTCGGCAGCAGCAACAGCGCGTACAGTTGCGCGAGGTCGACGTGCAACGGCACGCCCTTCAGTGTCGCACCGGGCGCAGCCGGGGCGGCCGCCACGAGTGTCAGCGCCAGGCTTCCGCCGAGCGCATCGTGGAGACCGGACTTGTAGTCCGGGTTGCCGACGTTCGCCGGCGTCGTCGCCAGTACGTGTGGGACGAATCCGCCGCTGCCCGGCCAGCCGTCGCCGTAGACCAACGGATGGGCGTCGCTCCGCTCCGACCAGAGGGTCGGCCGATCGAACGGAGCGGACCCGGTCGCGACGCGCGGATCGACCAGGCCGTTCACGAGGAAGTCGAGCAGGTCGGCCCGCTCCTGCTGCGACAGACTGATGGCGTTCAGGAACGGATCGATGTTGTCCGAGAAGTCGCCGCCGCGCTCGTAGAAGTCGATCACCTCGTCGAGCGTCGTGAATTGCCCGCTGTGCATGAAGCGGGGGTGCAGCGCCACGTCGCGCACGCTCGGCGTCCGGAACTTCCCGCGATCGGCCGGGTTGCCGGTGATGGCGGCGCGACCCGGATCGGTGGCCGGATCGCGCAGGCCGATGTTGTGGAACGAGTCGTCGGAGCCGAGCGGCAGCGCATGGCACTTGTCGCACTTCGCCTTGCCGCTGAAGAGCTGCGCTCCGCGCTGCTGCGAAGCCGTCAGCGCGCCGCTGTCGCCGCGCTGGAACCGGTCCCACGCCGTCTCGTCGGGCAACAGCGAACGCTCATAAGACGCGATCGCCCACGCGATGCGCTCGGCGGTCACCTGCGCGTCGCCGAAGGCCGTCGCGAACAGTTCGGGATACGTCGGGTCGGCCGCGAGCGCCGCGACGAGATCGGGCGGGAGGGCCGTCGCGAGTACGAGCGGCCGTGACTGCTCGATCTTCGCGACGATTTCGTTCCAGGCGCGTCCCGCATGCGCCATCTCCACGGAGGAGACGGGCGGGCCGACGACCTGGCTCTCGAGCGCGCCACCCGTCGCGATGCTGACCGCGCCGCTCTGCGGATCGACGAACGTGGTGCCGGCACGCCCATCCCAGAAGAGTGAATCGGCCCAGGCCGCGTGCAGGAAGCTCGGCGAGTTGCGCCCGGTCACCTGTGGCGCGAACGCGTGCTGCGGGTCGGGTTCGTAGGCGTTCTTCGCATCGGCACGGATCACGCCGGGCGAGCCGAACATGTCGTCGGAGGTGCCTGCGATCCCGTCGGGTCCCGGCAACGCGACGAAGCGTGCATCGGCGCCGCCCCGCGCCGGACGATGACAAGTGCCGCAGGCGACCGTGTTGTCGCTCGACAGCTGTTCGTCCCAGAAAAGCGCCTTGCCGAGCGCCACCTTCGCCGGCGTGACAGGATTCTCCGCCGGCTGCGGCGGCGGCCCGAGTTGCGCACGCGCCGCCGTCGCCGTGACGCCGACCGCGACTGCGGCAAAGAGGATCTTGCGGGATATCGCCCACCGCGCGGCGGGCGAGACGAACCACTGGAATGCCCACATGTTGGGAACCTCCCCCCGGGAGCCTCATCACCCTCCAGGGACGACGAGAACGCCGGACGGAGTCGCAACGGTGGTGCCGCGGCGGAGTGCGACCGACGTCGATCGCACCTGCTCCGTCGTCGGAGTGAAACACGGCTCTCTCGCTCACGACGCAGTCGGGCACGAGGAGCTACCGCCGACGCGCAGCGGACTGGCGAGCGACACGGAAGGGCTTGGCGCCGCCGCGAATCCGAGAACTCGCTATGAACCCCGAGCATCTCGACGCGCCGGGATCCCTCCGGCGCGTGAAGCCGCGGGAAAGCTGGGCCATGACCTCGAGCTCGACCTCCCCACCGCAGCCGGGCCGCATCGTCCGGCCGAAGCGGAACGCGGGCGGCTGGCAGCGCTGGCTGCCGGGCTTGCAGACGCTGCGCAAGTACGAGCTCGCATGGCTGGGCCACGACGTCGTGGCGGGACTGGTGCTGACGACCATGCTGGTGCCGGTCGGCATCGCCTACGCGGTGGCCTCGGGTGTGCCCGCCATCTACGGGCTCTACGCCACCATCGTTCCGCTCCTGGCCTATGCGCTGTTCGGCCCCAGCCGCATCCTGGTGCTCGGTCCGGACTCCTCGTTGGCCGCGGTGATCCTCGCCGTGGTGCTGCCGCTCTCGGGCGGCGACTCGCTGCGCGCCGTCGCGCTGGCCGGCATGCTCGCCGTGGTCTCGGGCCTCGCGTGCATCGGCGCCGGCGTGGCCCGCCTCGGCTTCGTCACCGAGCTGCTCTCCAAGCCGATCCGCTACGGCTACATGAACGGCATCGCGCTGACGGTGCTGATCAGCCAGTTGCCGAAGATGCTCGGCTTCTCCGTGAAAGACGACGGGCCGCTGCGCAAGGTGTGGGCGATCGGCGCGGCGGTGCTGGACGGACGGACGAACTGGACCGCCTTCGCCATCGGTGCAGCGACGCTCGCGGCGATCCTGCTGCTGAAACCCTACAAGCGCATTCCCGGCATCCTGATCGCCGTGATCGGCGCGACGGTGGTCGTCGGCGCCTTCGACCTCGCGTCCCGCGCCGGAGTCTCCGTGCTCGGCTCGTTGCCGCAGGGGCTGCCCGCTTTCGCGATCCCGTGGATCGTGCAGGCCGACATCGTCCCGGTGCTGCTCGGCGGCCTGGCCGTCGCACTGGTGTCGTTCGCGGACACCAGCGTGCTCTCGCGCACCTACGCGGCGCGCACCGGCGTCTACGTCGATCCGAACCAGGAGATGGTGGGCCTGGGCGCCGCCAACCTCGCCGCCGGCTTCTTCCAGGGCTTCCCGATCAGCAGCAGCTCCTCGCGCACGCCGGTGGCCGAAGCCGCGGGATCCCGAACCCAGATGACCGGCGTGGTCGGTGCGTGCGCGGTCGCTGCCTTGCTGCTTGCGGCACCCGACCTGCTGAAGAGCCTGCCCAGCAGCGCGCTGGCTGCGGTGGTGATCGCTTCCGCGATCGGACTGTTCGAGGTGCGCGACCTGCGCCGCATCTATCGCATCCAGCGCTGGGAGTGCGGGCTGTCCGTCGTGTGCCTGATCGGAGTGGCGGTGCTCGGAGCCATTCCCGGCATCGGCATCGCGGTCGTGTTCGCCGTCATCGAGTTCCTGTGGGATGGCTGGCGCCCGCATCACGCGGTCCTCGGCCGGGTCGATGGCATCGAGGGCTACCACGACGTCACCCGCTATCCCAAGGCGCACCTGATTCCCGGCCTGGTGTTGTTCCGCTGGGACGCACCGCTCTTCTTCGCCAACTCCGAGTTGTTCCAGGACAAGGTGCTGGACGCGCTGGCGGCCTCGCCGACGCCGGTGCACTGGCTGGTCGTGGCCGCGGAGCCCGTCACCAGCGTCGACGTCACCGCGGCCGACATGCTGGCGGAGCTCGACAAAACACTGCACACGGCGGGCATCGAGCTGTGCTTCGCCGAGATGAAGGACCCGGTGAAGGACAAGCTGAAGCGCTTCGAGCTCTACCTGCCCTTGGGCGAGGACGCGTTCTTCCCGACCGTGGAGTTCGCCGTGCGCAGGTTCATGGACGCGCATCCCGCGGCTTGAGGTGCGCCGGGGCGAGAGCGAGTCGGGGGGAGTCCCGCCGAGCAGAGCTTCAAGATTCGTTCGAGCGAGGCGGGCGCGGGGGGCGAAGCCGCCCTTGAAGTCGGAGAGTGGAACTGCGGCGGCGCGAAGCAGCGCGACATCGTGGCGTTTCACGCTTCCGGGGCAGCGTCCGCATTACCTGCTCCCAGGAACCCTCTCCTGAACCATTGGTGCCTGCTGCGGCAATGTAGGCGACAATGAGTTCCGCGTTCCGATCCTCCGGCTCCAGTGACGCCGCCTTCTCGCCCGAGCAGCTCCTCGCGCATGCGCCGTTCGTGCGAGCGCTCGCGCGCGCTCTCGTGCGCGACGACGCGGCGGCGGACGACCTCGCGCAGGAGTCGCTGCTGGCGGCGCTGCAGCGCCCGCCGCGGCGAGGCAGCGTGCGGGCGTGGCTGGTCGGCGTGGTCCGCAACCTGGCGCGCCAGACCCGTCGCGGCGACGCGCGGCGGCTCGCGCGCGAAGCGACGCTCGCGTTCGAAGGTCCGCCGCCGGCGGCGACGCCGCGCGAATCGGCGGAACGGCTCGAGCTCTTCGGCCGGCTGGTCGCGGCGGTTCAGAAGCTAGACGAGCCCTACCGCGCGACGATCGTGCGCCGCTTCTTCGACGGCGCGAGCGCGCAGGAGATCGCGACCGAGCAGTCGGCGCCGCTCGAGACGGTGCGCACGCGCATCAAGCGCGGGCTCGAACGGCTGCGCAGCGACCTCGACGCGTCGTCCGGCGACCGCGCGACGTGGAGCGCACTGCTCGCGCCGTGGGTCGCGCTGCCGGTGAAGGCCGCGGCGACGGCAGCGACAGCGACGGCCGCCGCAGGCACCGCTGCCTCCTCCTCCACATTCATTGGAGCAGTCGTGGTGACGACGAAGACGAAGCTCGTGCTCGCAGCGGCGGCGGCTCTGCTCGCGACGACGACGGTGGTGCTCTGGCCGACGCTCCACGGCGGCATGGGGGACGGAGCACGCTCGGCGTCGAACTCGCCGCACCCCGGGACGACGAACGCGTCCGATCGCGCTCCGCAACCGGCAACCGCCGACGCGGCGCCGTCACCGAAGCGCAGTCCCGAGTCGCCCGCGGCCTCCTCCGACTCCAACTCCGACCCGCTCGCGACCTGGGTCGTTCGCGGCCGCGTGCGCGCCGACGCGAGGACGGCGCGCCCGCACGTCCGGATCCACGCGAAGCTGTGGGACGGTTTCGAGCCGCAGGGCGACCCGCGCCTCGACCTCCACCTCGGCTCCGACGAGCTCGGCCGCTTCGAATGGCCGCTGCGTCCGCCAGCGGGTGCCGTCGCGCTCTGGCTCTCGGCCGACGAGCCGAATTCCTACCAGTACGGCGACGAGCGACTCGTCGCCGCCGGCGCGGCGCCGCCGCAGGATTTCGATCTGCGTTGCGTCGCGCTCGACGCCGAGGTGGCCGGAGTCGTCTTCGGTCCCGACGGCGCGCCGGCGCCCGATGCGCAGGTGCGAGTGATGCGGCAGACGATCGACTGCGACGAGCGGGGCGAATTCACGGCGCCCGCGCCCGCCGCCGCTGCGTGGCAGGGCGAGGTCCAGGTCGTCGGATGGGCCCCCGGCTGCGCGGAGGGGATGGTGGTCGCCCGGCCCGGTCCGCAGGGCGCGCCGCCGCACGTCGAACTCCATCTCGCGCCCGGCTTCAGCGTGCGCGGTCGCATCACCGACGCCGCGGGCGCGCCGATCTCCGGCGCGACCGTCTCGACCTTCGGGATGCGCGTCTCCAAGGCGGTGAGCGACGCACGGGGCGACTACTGCCTCGACCACGTCCCCGTCCGCGACCCGACGATCACGCTCGACGCGCGCGCCGCCGGCTACGCGCGGTCGACGGGCAACGTCAAGAGCAGCGGCTCCGACGCGCACCTCGACTTCGTCATGAAGCGCGGCGTGACGCTGCGCGGGACGGTGGTCGCGCCCGACGGCAAGCCGGCGGCCGGCGCCGCGATCACGCTCGGCTTCTCGCCGTTCGCCGCCGACAAGCTCGACACCCATTCGCGCGACGACGGCAGCTTCACAATCACGGGCGCGAAGCCGAACGACTGGAAGCTCTTCTTCTTCGTCGACTGGCCGGGCGCGGCGGCGCTCGTGCAGTCGATCACGATCCCGACCGACGTGCGGGACGGCTCCGAAGTCGCCGACCTCGTGCTGCAGCTCGGCGCGAGCCACTTTGCCGCAGGCCGCGTGAAGGACGAGCGCGGCCGGCCAGTACCCTCCATCTACGTGACGATCCGGAAGGAGGGTCAGGCGGACGACTCCTACTCGTCCGGCCAGACCGACGTGACCGGCGCCTTCCGCGTCGAGCGCCTTCCCGATGGCCCGCTCATGCTGCGCGCCCAAGGCGCCGGGTTCGGCGAGACGCGGCTCGAGGGGATCGGCGTCGATCGCAGCGACCTCGAAGTCACGTTGAATCGCGCTGGTCGGGCCATGGGTCGCGTCGTCGACGGCGCGACCGGCGAGCCGCTGACTCACTTCAAGATCCGCTTCTGCAGCGCGAAGCTCGAGCGCGGCGACAAAGGGGCGAGCCACTACGACGCGACCTGGCGCGAAGCGGGGCGGACGTTCGACGACGCGCGGGGTCGATTCGTCGTCGGCGACGACTCGAGCATGCCGCCCGGCTCGGTCCTCGGCCTCGAGGCGAGCGCCGAGGGCTACTCGCCGAGCGTCGCCGACCACGTCGTGCTGCGGGCCGACCCCGATCCCGACGAGCTCGTGATCCGGCTCTTCCGCGGCGGCGCGCTCGAGGGGCTCGTCGTCGACGCGAGCGACGGCCGGCCGGTCGGCGGCGCGCTGGTCAAGCTCGTGAACGACCAACTGCCGTTCGACGCCAACCACGACTCCTACGCGAACGCGCGCCCGACCGCCAAGAGCGACGACGCCGGCCGCTTCCGCCTCGAACGCGTCCCGGTCGGGAGCGCGACGCTGGTCGTCGACCACCCCGACTACGCGCGCACCTTCGCGGACGACGTCGAGATCCCGCGCGGCGGCACGGCGCCGGCGCGCACGATCCGGCTCGAGCGGGGCGGCGCCATCGACGGCGTGGCCCTCGATCCCGCGGGGCGGCCGCTCGCCGGCGCGTCGATCTCCCTCTACGGCGAGACGAAGGTGCCCATCGTCTCGGTCGACGGCACGCTCGACGCCGCCGCGCGCCGCGCACTCGCTCGCGTCGTCTCGATGCAGACGACCAGCGACGCCGCGGGCCGCTTCTCCTTCACCCACCTGCCAGCCGGCCGCGTCCACGTGGGCCGCAACGAAATGGTCGCCCGGGACGGCAAGCCCGGCGCGCTGCGCCTGCGCGCGATCGAGCTCGTCGTCGGGGTCGAATCGGGCGTCACGCGCGAAGTGCGCCTCGGCCCGACCGGCAGCGCGACGCTCCGCGGCCGCGTCCACGGCGACTCCGAACTGCCGAAGGAGTTCACCGTCCGCCTCGCTTCCGAGGTCCGCCCGCCCGCGACCTGGCCCGATCTCATCTTCGAGATCCAGTCGCGCGACGGCGCCTTCGAGTTCTCCGGTGTCCCGGCCGGCAAGTACCGCGTCGTCGCGCACGGTGCCGCGCCGTCCGGCGACGCGCAGTGGTACGGATTCCTCGAGATCTCCGTCGCCGAAGGAGACGCGCTCGAGGTGACCGTCGAGGTCGCCAAGACGCGTTGACCGATGAACCGGGCTCCGCTGCGGCGTCCCCAGCCTCCCGCCGCCAGGCGGCGCGTTCGAGCGGGACCGCGCGCCGCCGGACCGCCGCCGGGCAGGACCGGTAGGCACCGCGCCGAGAAGTTGGCGCAGTCCCAGGGCTTCGGCGGCTCGCGCGCATACCACGAGGTGCTGGTCCACGTCGTGACCGATCTCGGCGGCAAGGGCTTACCCGAATCTGGGCGCGGCACCGCGGCGAAGTGGAAGACGTGGCTCGACCCCAACCGCAGCCTCTTCTCGAAGAAGTTCGCGAAGATGTGATCCCGCTGCCGCGGAGCTACCGCTGCGCCTCCGCGCGTTGCTTCGACCACGTCTCGCGATCGATCGCGGCGCCGAGCTTCGCCTGCGCCTCCGCGATCTTCGCGATGTAGACGTCCGCGCCGCCGCCCCATTTCGGCAGCTCGCGCTCGCCGATCAGGATGCGTTTCGCGGCTTCGGACTCCTCGTCGGGCACGCGCGGATCGAGGAGGAAGTTGCCCGGCGAGACGACGAACGAGTCGATCTGCCGCAGCCCCACCTCGAAGATCGCCTCGTGCTCGGCGCAGGTGATCTGCGGGAAGAGCGTGCAGCGTCCGTCGGTGCCGGCCGGATGGGGATGTTCCTTCGCGTCGCCGGGGTCCTGGCCGAAGACGAAGACGCACTGCTCGTTGCAGCAGTGGATGAAGGCGGGATCCATGAAGAGCCCGACCTTCGTGCGATCGCACTGGCCGCAGGTGTCGAGCTGCAGCGACAGCAGGATCGGGACGTTGCGCTCGCGCGCCTCGCGCAGCGCGTCGTCCCACGAGTGCGCGAGGCGGAGCTCCTCCGTCGGTCCGACCGGGAGCCCGGCGCCCGCGCGCACGACGCAGCGCAAGCCCACGGTCCGCTCGGCGACGTCCATGCCCTGCATGCAGAGGTCGAAGGTGCGCAGGTTCAGCGGATGCGGCGAGGCCCAGCTCCCGCCGCGGATCATCACGGGCCACGCGGCTTCGCGGCCGTCGCGCCGTTCGGGGTAGACGCGCTCGTACACGTTGCCGGCCATGTCGAAGGCTCCGCACGGGCTCGCGCCGGCGGGATAGGAGCGGACCGGCGCCGGCATGCCGGGCCCGAAGCGGCGGAAGTTGGCGCGCGTCGCGTCGGGCTCGTCGCGACCCCACGGAAAGATCGAGCCGTCGCTCCCGCCCGCCGCCTTCTGCCACTCGGCCTGCTGCGGCAGGTCGCCGCCGACCCACTTCGCGTAGGCGAGCGCGCCCCATCCCGTCGTCCCGACGACCGGCAGCTCGTCGCAACCCGGGCGCGGCCGCCACTGGCCGTCGACCTTCTCGAGGCCGCTCTCGACCGGGACGACGAGGAGCTTGCCCTGCTCGTCGGCGTCGCGGCCGTTCGCGTTCATGAACTCGGCGAACTGGCGCGCCGTGACTTCCGTCTCGTCGATCGCGAATCCGGCGACGCGCAGCGCGCGCGCGCCCGGCTCGTCGGTCCACTCGCGCTCGTAGGCGTCCTGGATGAACGCCCCCGCCGGGATCCAGATCACTCGTGCATGGTCGCGCGGGCGCTCGAAGACGAGCAACCCCTTCGCGTTGACGCCGAGCGGGCGATACGCGGCCGCGTCCTCGCCGGCCGCGCGCGCCGCCACCGAAAGGGCGAACCAAACACCGATCGCTGCGAGCTTCGTGAACGACGACATGGTGCACTCCGGACGGAAGGTGCGGGATCGTAGCGCGCGGAGTTCGTTTCGCCTTCCGCTTCCGTTCCTGAGGGGTGCAGCGTCGCCCGGCGACGCGGGCGCGACCGGAAGTTCGGGAGGTCGAAGTCATGTGCCACTCCATCGGAAGGGCGGGTTGGGGAAGGGCGGGACTCGCGTTGGTGTTCGCCGCATCCACGCTCGGTTGCGCCGCCTACGAGGTGAAGGAGTCGGATCGCGACCACTTCGCGCTCGCGAAGGTGCAGGCGTCGCAGCTGATGAGCGCGGTCGAAGGGGAAGTGCCGTCGGAGCGGAACGACCCCGCGCTCGCGGAGTCGCTGCGCCTGGCGCGGGCGAAGGAGGGGACGCTCGCGGAGCTGCTGGCGAAGAAGAACCTGACGGCCGACGAGGTGCGGGCGCTCCAAGCGACGGTCGCGGCCTACCGGGAGAGGCTGACGGACCTCGCGAAGGCCGCCGGGCTCGAGGCCTCCGCGGCCCAGGTGGAGAAGAACCTCGCGCGCATCGAGGAGAACCTCGCCGGCTACCTCGTGAGCCACGAGCAGGAGTTCGGCCAGAACCTCCAGACGTCGCTGCACCTGATCAGCCAGACGCTCGCCGTCGTCGAACAGGCGAAGAACCACGACCCCGACGTGGCGCCGGCGGTGCGCGAGAAGTTCGATCGGCAGCTCCGGCCGGCGATCACCTCGCTCGGCGACGCGCTCCTCGCGCTCGACCAGCCCGCGATCCGCGCCTGGCTCGAGGAGGTCGATGCGAACCTGAAGGCGAGCGCCGCGACGGGAACGGTCCCGCCCGGCTTCCTGAAGGCCGATCGGCTCGCAGAGGCGCTCGGGACCTCGCTGGGCGCAGTCGCCGTCGGCGACGGGATCGAGTCGGTCGGGGAGGGACTGACGGTCGCGATCGGCTTCCTCGAGGAACTCGTCGCCGGCGCGAGGACCTTCGGCGTCGAGCCGCGCGACGCGCTCGTGATCCTCAGCGAGGAGTTCTCGAAGGTCGTCGCGAGGTACGAGGCGCTGCACCCGAGGGTCTTGCGCGTCACTCTCGGGTCCGGTGCCCCGGAGCATCCATGATGTAGGCCATGCGCCTCCTGCTCCTCTGAAGTCGGAGCGTCCGTGAGGAGGGCGTGACGTGGACCCACGAGCGCGACGCGACGAACGTCGTCTGGCTGCTGAAGGACGCGACGCTGCCCGACGGGACGGCGGGCAAGGCCGGACAGGTCTGCGAGATCGAGCAGGCGCGCGCGGCGCCGCGCCGCGTCGTGAACTGTCGGCGGCAGCGAAGGGCTCGACCGCCGCCGGCGATCAGATCGGGCGGCGCGGCGGAGGGGGCGCCGCCCGAGGACGAACCCGCGTCCTTCGCGTCTCCCATGGATCGGTCGCCGGAAACGTCAGGCGGACGTTCGGCCGCTTGCGCGCGTAGCGGAGCGGCGCGCCGTCGGCGCGGATGCGCCGCGCGTGGTCCGCGAGCTCCTCGACCTCGGCGATCGGCGAGCCGTCCCACTCGAGGAGGACGTCTCCTTCGCGGAGGCCCGCCCGCTCGGCGGGCGATCCGGCCCGCACCCGTGCGATCAGGAATCCGTAGGGCGTGCTCGTCGAGGTGATGCGGCGGCGGACGCGCGACTGCGCGACCGCGAGGTCGATTCCGAGGTGCTCACGCACGTAGGAAGGAGCATCGTCGCGCCGCAGTGTCTGCTGCGGATACCCACTCGCCGATCCGCCGAAAAGCGATCCCAGGATGAGAATGACCCGCGGAAGATTCATGGCGACGATCCTCGGATGAAGATGCGGACGGGAGGGGCCGTGCACCGATCCGCATCGTCGCTCACGAGCATATTCGAGGCGCGTTCCGCAGGGCCTGGAATACGGCGGAATGCATGTATCGTCCGCTCATGATCGGAATCGGGGTGAACACGTGGGTCTGGACCTCGCCCTTCACCGCGAAATCGGTGGAGCTGATCGCGCGGGCGCAGACCTTCGGATTCGACTCCATCACCCTTCCCGTCGAAGCGCCGGACGCGATCGACGGCGCGGCCGTCGAGCGCGCCCTGCGCGACACCGAACTGCGCGTGCACGTCGCCGGCGCCTTCGGTCCCACGCGCGATCTCACGCACGACGACCCGCGCGTTCGCGAGGAGTGCCTGCGGTACCTCGGCGAGACCCTGGAATTGTGCGAGCGCTGGGGCGCCCGTCTCCTGGTCGGTCCGTGCTACTCGGCCGTCGGCAAGCGTCGCCAGGTGCCGGACGAGCAGCGGAAAGTCGAATGGGAGCGAGCGGTCGTCGGACTTCGTGCGGCCGGCGAGCTGGCGGCGAGTCACGGCGTGACGCTGGCGGTCGAACCGCTGAACCGCTTCGAAACCGATCTGGTGAACACCGCGGCGCAGCTCGCTCGCCTGCTGCGCGACGTCGGCCATCCGGCCGTGAAGGGACACCTCGACACGTTCCACATGCACATCGAGGAGAAGAGCGTGCACGACGCGGTGCTCTCCGTCGCGCCGCAGCTCGTGTACGTGGACGCCAGCGAGAGCGATCGGGGCACGCCCGGAACCGGACAGGTGGACTGGCGAGGACTCGCGGGTGCGCTGCGCGAGATCGGTTACGCGGGCGATTGCGTGATCGAGTCCTTCACTCCGGAATGCCGCACGATCGCGGCAGCGGCGGCCATCTGGCGTCCGCTCGCCCCCTCGCAGGACGCGCTCGCGCGGGACGGCCTCGCATTCCTGCGCCGCCTGCTTGCCACGTAGTTTCGGAGGCGCTCGAAGGCGCCGATCCGTGCCGGGGGGAAGTGGTCATGAGCCCATGGCCGAAGCATCCGGTGATCTACGAGATCAACACGTGGATGTGGCTCGACGAGCTGAGCCGGAAGCATCGGAAGCCGCTCGACCTCGCCACGATTCCGAAGCAGGAGTGGGACGCGCTCGCTGCGCACGGATTCGACGCCGTCTGGTTCATGGGCGTCTGGGAGCGCAGTCCCGCCGGAATCGAAATCTCGATGCGCAACGCGGGGCTGCTCGAGGATTTCCGGAGGGCCCTCCCCGACTTCCGGGCGCAGGACAACGTCGGCTCCCCGTATTGCGTGCGTCGCTACGTCGTCGACGACCACCTCGGCGGGCAAAAGGGGCTCGCCGCCGCGCGACGCCAGCTCTCCGAGCGCGGACTGCGGCTGATCCTCGACTTCGTTCCCAACCACGTCGCGCCCGACCATCCGTGGGTCGCCGCTCACCCCGAGTACTTCGTTCAGGGGAGCCTGGACGATGCCCACAACGATGCGGCGTCGTTCGTGGAGGCCGGCGGCACGGTGTGCGCGCGCGGCCGGGATCCCTTCTTCCCGGCGTGGCCCGACGTGCTCCAGCTCAACGCCTTCCAGGGAGGTTTGCGGAAGGCGGCGGTCGAGACGCTCTCGGAGATCGCCGGACAGTGCGACGGTGTCCGGTGCGACATGGCGATGCTCATGCTGAACGCCATCTTCGAGCGCACGTGGGGCGCTCGCGCGGGGGTCCGACCCGCCGATGATTTCTGGAAGACGGTGATCGCGGCCATCCAGTCCCGGCACCGTGGATTCAAGTTCATCGCGGAGGCCTACTGGGACCTCGAATGGGAGCTGCAGCAGCAGGGATTCGACTGGTGCTACGACAAGAAGCTCTACGACCGGATGGAGCACGCCGACGCGGAGAGCGTGCGCCTGCACCTGCTGGCCGAGCGCTCCTATCAGGACAAGATGGTGCGCTTCATCGAGAACCACGACGAGCCGAGAGCCGCCGCGGCGTTCTCATCCGGACAGGCGCGCGCCGCCGCCGTCGCGATCCTCACGCTCCCCGGCGCGAAGCTGCTGCACCAGGGACAGTTCGAGGGCGTGCAGGCGAGGCTCCCCGTCTTCCTGGCTCGCCGACCGGTCGAGCCGGTCGACCCGGAGCTCGTCGCCTTCTACGAACGCCTGCTCCAGACGACCCGCAGCGACGTCTTCAAGAGCGGCTCGTGGCGCCTGTGCGATCGGAGCGGCTGGCCCGACAACTCCAGCTTCCGGAGCGTCCTCGCCTGGTGCTGGGCCAAGGACGACGAGCGCTGGTTCGTCGTCGTCCATTTCGGACCGGGCAGCGCCCAGGCGCGCGTCCAGTTGCCGTGGGACGATCTGAGAGGAAAGACGTGGCATCTCGACGATCCGTTGTCGGGGGACGCCTACGACCGGAGCGGCGACGAGATGCGAGACGCCGGCTTGTACGTCGAGCTGGGGCCGTGGAAGTGCCATCTCTTCCGGCTGAGCGCAGCGTGAGAGGGTCTTCGAAGATGAAGGCGTGTCGGCTCGACCCGCTGCCGTTCGCTCTCCTCGTGTCGAGCCTCTTCGCGCTCGCGGGTTGCGAAGCCCTCGACATCCACGACACGGAGAGCCTGCTCGTCCCGACGCTCATGCGATCCGAGGTCGTCGGCCTGGTCGCAGGCCTCGGAACCACCTTCGCGTCGCTGCCCGACCTGGTCGCCATGATGAGGCGCCGCTCTTCCACGGGCATGAACCCGAGGATGGCGGCGATCATGGGCGTCTTCCAGGTGGGCTGGGTCTACTACGGTCTGTTGATCGTCTCGCGACCGGTGATCGTGTGGAACATGATCGCGATCGTGATCAACGGGCTGAGCGTGGGCGCCTATCTGCATTACGCCCGCAAAGAGCGGAGTCAGGCGAGGCCATGAGCTCTCCGATCATGATCACGCTCCTCGCCGTCCTCGCCCTGCCGCAGGGCGCGCCCGATCTCGGCCGCTTCGTCCTCCCCCACTCCAAGCCGCTCGCCTGCCCGACCGTCACGGTGGACGCGAGCGATCTGCCGGAACAGCAGGCATGGGGCGAGGCGGCCAAGGCGCTCGTCGAGACGTGGTTCCCGCAGATCACGTCGCTGCTCTGCACGGACGACTACGCGGTGCCCGCGGAGATCGGGCTGGTGATCAAGAAGGAGTTGAAGGTCCCGGCCTTCACGAGCGGCGCGACGATCACGATCAACGGGAAGTGGATCGCCGAGCATCCCGACGACCTCGGCATGGTGATCCACGAGCTCGTCCACGTGGTGCAGAGCTACCCCGGACGGCGCGGCGTTCCGGGCTGGCTGACCGAGGGGATCGCCGACTACATCCGCTGGTGGCGCTACGAGCCCGAGTACTTCGCGACGCATGGTCGGCCGAAGATCGACCCGAAGAAGTCGAAGTACACCGACGGCTACCGCACGACGGCCTACTGGCTCGCGTGGGCATCGAAGCAGTACGACGCGCGGCTGGTCTTCGAGCTCGACAGGGCGCTGCGCCATCGCGAGGACCCGATGGCGGTCTTCACGAAGCTGACCGGCAAGGACGCCGACGCGCTCTGGACGGAGTTCCTCGCCCAGAATCCGTGACGCCTGGCCCGGTGCGCCTCGCTCCACGGCGGGTTCGAGCGCCTCTGGACCAGGTTCTCGACGAGCCGGCTCCAGGGCCTGAATCTCTCGAAGGCCTCGCCGTTGAATCGGCAGGCGCCGGAATCCGACGTGCCGAGCCACTTTCCGTACGGCGCTCGCGCGTCACGCGCGCGGGATGCCGAGTCCCTGCCGGTCCTCGATCGACGCCGCCTGCTGGTCGTCGGCGTCCTGGAAGGTCGCGGCGATCGTCGTGTCGAGCCGGTGCAGGTGATGACGCAGCGACTCGTGCCGCTCCGGCGGCAGCTCGCGGATCAGGTCGGAGAGCAGCGCCCTCATGCGGCGCATGACCTGCACGCTGGTGCCGCCGCAGTAGCGGATCTCGTCGAACGCGAGGCTCAGGAAGTCGTCCCACGTCGGATAGGGCACGACGACCCGGAGCGTCCCGTCGCGATCGCGCAGCGCGCCGATCTCCAGGCGGCGGCGGCCGAGGCGCTGCAGGAGGTCCTCGATCTGGTCGAGCGACTGCACGGCGGTGGTGGGATCGTTGATCGCCGGGGAGAGCGCCCGGATCGCGATGTCGACCAGGAGGCGGATGGCGTACTTGGGGTCCTGCTCGAACGTGCGCTCGGCGCCGATCGCGAAGATTTCGGCGAACGCCCGCTCGTCGAAGGTCCGCTTGCCGCCGTGCACGCGCAGCATCACGCGGTCCTCGATCAACGTGTCGCCGACCGACTCGACGACGACGATGACGGCTCCGCTCGACGTGGCGAGATCGAGGAGGGCGGGGATGTCGAGCGCCTGGATCGTCTTCGGCTTCCCCTCGTGCGTCAGCACGAATGTGACCGGCAGCCCTTCGAACTCCCGCGGGTCGGGGGTCGCGATCGCGGCTTCGAACCGGGGATAGGTCTGCTCGATCACCCGGCGGCCGTGCTCCGACGTGAACGCGAGCATGCGATGGAGCTGCAGCAGCGAGAGCTTCTCGATGAGCGCGATGAACATGCCGACGCTCGCGATCAAGAGCGCGATCACGAGCCAGGTGGCGATCAGCGGCGGCGGGCGCGCTGCGCCGCGGTCGATCCACGCCATCGCGGCGACCGCGTAGAGGAACGTCGCGCAGAAGACCCCCACGGCGTGCCACAACACCCGATCGCGCGCGAGCCACAGCACGAGACGCGGCGAGTAGGCGGTCGCGCTGAACTGCACCATCAGGAACGCGAGCGAGAAGACGATCCCCGTCAGCGCGATCATCCCCGATCCGATCGTCGAGAAGATCGCCGCCGTGGCGGCGGCGCTCAATCCCGATTGCGAGCCGGGAAACAACCGCAACTCCAGCCTCGGAAGCCCCATCCCCGCCGCGACGGCGACGGCCGCGTACAACGCGGGAATGCCCCAGTTGGCCACTCGCGTGCGTCGTCGCTTGGGCTGGTTCATCGTGAGCGCCACCTCAACGGGCCGTGACGAGCCGTTCCGCGGCGAGCTGCGCCTGCCGGGAGTAGTCGATCGCCTCCGCGAGGATGCGCGCGAGCTCCTGCGGGGCGTGGAAACCCATCGAGTTCTCGGCGGCGACGAAGTCGAGCCGCCACTGCGCCCGCCGATGGAGCGCGCGCGCCGCTTCGAGCGCGCTGTCGCTCGCGCCGCCCTTCTTCGCGGCGACGATCGAATCGAGCATCTCCGTCACCGCCTTCGCCGCGCGTTGCAGGAGCTCGTGGTGCCGCTCCTGGACCGCAGTCACGCGCGCCTCGAGGTCCTTCTCCGGCACGGCGTGGCAGGTCTGGCAGGCGCGATTCACGTTGAGCAGGGGGCTGCGTACCCAGTGGTCGCTGACCTTCATCGCGCCCTCGCGCATGTAGGGCATGTGGCAATCGGCGCACGCCACGCCGGAGCGCGCGTGCACGCCCTGGTTCCAGACCTCGAACTCGGGGTGCTGCGCCTTGAGGACCTTCGTACCCGTCTCGGCGTGGGTCCAGTCGGTGAAGCCCTCCTTGTCGTAGTAGGCCTCGATCTGCTCGACCTTGAGGCCGTTCGACCAGGGATAGGTGACGACCTTGCCGGGCCCCTTGAAGTAGTACTCGACGTGGCACTGGCCGCAGACGAACGAGCGCATCTCCTGGCGCGTCGCATCCTTGTTCGGGTCGTAGTCCTTGATCCCCTGGCTCGCCTTCAACGCGGCGATCCCGGCGAGGAAGCCCGGCCGCGTCACGCGCAGCGCCATCGTCGCCGGGTCGTGGCAGTCGATGCAGGCGAGCGGATGCTGGACGAGCGCGTGACCCTGGTCGTCCTTGAGGTCGTGCGCCTCCTGGTACGGCATCGCGCAGACCGCCTCGAAGCCCTTCTGCACGTCGCCCTTGCCGACGAAGCGGTAGAGCGCGAGGTTCGACGCGTGGCACTGGATGCAGGCGCCCGGCTGCGCCTTCTCCGTCACGCGGCGCGTCTGCTCCTGGTCGAAGAGCGCGAACGCGTGGCCGCGACGGTCGCGATAGTCGATCGAAAAGGCGTAGCCGGCGAAGATGCGCTCGAGCCACGGGTCGCGCTCGAGCTTCTGCTCGGCGAGGCCGCCGTCGCTCGCGCCGAGGCCGCGTCCGCCGAACGTCGTCGCCGTCGGCAGCGACGTCCGCTCGTACGACTCGTACTGGCTCGGCCAGTTGCGGCCCCACACCGCCGGATCGAGCGTCGCCTCCGTCACCTCGGCGACGCGCACGAACGGCTGCCGCGCCTCGGCCTTGCGCTCGAAGATGTTCGTGAGGAGGGCCAGCAGGACGGTCGTCAGGCCGGCGGCCGCCGCGACGCCGAGCGCGAGCACGATCCAGGAGCGACGCGAGCGCGGCGCAGGGTTTTCGTTCACGGTACGGTCAGCCCCCCGAATGGCCCGCGAGGGCGTGACAGCGCAGGCAGTCGAGCACCTCCTCCGTCGCGGTCGCGGTGACGTGGATCGACTCGACGAGGTCGATGTGGCAGCGCACGCAATTCTCGAGGACGATCACGCGATCGGCCGGCGTCATCTCGATCGGCTCCTTGAAGTTCTGGAGCGTGAAGGCGACCGAATGGCGCCAGCCGTGGTCCGCCTTGGCCACCCACTTCGCGAGCCCGGCGTACGGCAGATGGCACTCGACGCAGGTCGCCACGTGCCGGTGGCCGCTCTTCTGCCAGGCGTCGAACTGCTCGTTCATCACGTGGCAATTGATGCAGGCGCGCGGATCGGTCGACAGGTACGAAAAGCCCTTCGCGTAGCCGAACGTGAACGCCGCGACGCCCGCGGGCACGCCGAGGAGCGCGAGGATCGCGGCAGTGAGTCGCTTCATGAAGTCGCCCCGCGCCCTCGTGCCGGGTGGCGCGCCCCGGATTCCCGTCCGGGCGCCGCTCGCGGAGCCAGGGTAGCGACGCCCGCCGATTCACATCGTGACGCCGCGCGTCACGCCTCTGGCGGTGAAGAGGGGCTGATCGGTCCGCCCCGTCGAGACACCGCTGCGCACCGTTCGTGTGGAGGAATCCGATGTCGCGCGCTTCGCTTCGACTCGCTCGTGCCCCGTTCACGCTCAGTGTGCTGGGCCTCCTGGCCTGCTCCGCGACGTCCCGCGGAGGAGGAGGCGGCGCACCGCAGGGCGTCCCCTCGCAGCAGCAGGGAGTCCGGCTCTACGAAGGCTTCGATCGCTACGCCCGCCCGGTCGCGACCTCGTCCCCTCGGGCCCAGGAGTTCGTCGACCAAGGGCTCCAGTGGCTCTACGGGTTCAACGACGACGAGGCGATCCGCTGCTTCCGCGAGGCGGCGCGTCTCGATCCGGACTGCGCCTTCGCGTGGTGGGGCGTCGCCTACGCGTGCGGGATCAACGTCAACGATCCGGTGATGTCCGAGGCGGAGTCGCGCCTGGCCTGGGAGGCGCTCGGAAAGGCCGTCGCGCTCCGCGAGGGCGCGACCCCGGTCGAGCGCGAGCTCATCGACGCCCTCGCGCGTCGCTACGCCTCGCCGCCCCCGGACGATCACCGTCCGCTGGAGGAGTCCTACGCGGCGGCGATGGAGCAGGTCTGGCGACGCAACCCGAATGATGCGGACGTCGGCGCGCTCTACGCCGAGTCGCGGATGAACCTCCAGCCGTGGGACTACTGGACGATCGAAGGCGCGCCGAAGGGCCGCGCGGAGGAGATCGTCTCCACGCTCGAGCGCGTGCTGCAGCTCGACCCCGACCATCCGGGGGCGCTCCACTACTACATCCATGCCGTCGAGGCCTCGAAGACCCCCGGCCGCGCCGAGGCGGCCGCCGACCGGCTCGCGCACCTCGTCCCCGGCTCGAGCCATCTCACGCACATGCCCTCCCACATCTATGGACGCCTCGGCCGCTACCAGGACGCCGCGGACGTGAACGCGCGCGCGGTGGCGGCGGACCGGAAGTACCTCGCCACGGCGCCGGAGCAGGACTACTACGGCATGTACATCGCGCACAACCTGCACTTCCTCGCGTATGCGTCGATGATGGAGGGGCGCTTCGAGGCGGCGATCCAGGCCGCGCGCGAACTCGAGACGCTCGTGCCGGCGACCTTCATGGAGAGGTACCCGCAGATCGCCGACGGCTGGGCCGCGGCGGCGCCGCACGTGCTCGTGCGCTTCGGGCGTTGGGACGAGATCCTGGACCTTCCCGACTACCCCGAGAAGCGCCCGGTCAGCCGGGCGATGCGCCGTTACGCCCGCAGCATCGCCTGCTCGGCCCTCGGCCGCACCGAAGAGGCGCGCCGCGAGATCGCCGCCTTCGAGGAGATCGCGAAGACGGTCCCGCTCGACTGGACCATCGGCTTCAACCCGGCGCACGCGGTCTTCCCGCTCGCCCGCAAGATGATGTTGGGTGAGCTCCGCTTCCGCGAGGGGGCTCACGACGAGGCGTTCGCCCTGCTCCGCGAGGCGATCGCGCTCGAGGACGCGATGGTCTACGACGAGCCGCCGAGCTGGCTCCAGCCGATCCGGCACGCGTTGGGTGCGCTGCTCATGGCGGCGGGACGCAACGCGGAGGCGGAAGCGGTGTACGAGCAGGATCTGGCGCGCAACCCGCGGAACGGCTGGGCGCTGCTCGGGCTCGAGAAGGCGCGCCGCGCGCAGCGCGACACCGAAGGGCTCGACGAGCTGGTGCGGCTGCGCAAGCGCTCCTGGTCGCGCGCCGACTGCTCGCCGACGTCGTCCTGCTTCTGCGAGCCCGGGGCCGTCGAGCTCGGGATCCAGGGAACGCGCTGACCGCGGTCACCGCGTGCCGCGCTCGACCCGCCACTCGACCGGCTCACGCAGGTCGGGGTCGAAGCGGCATGCGGTGCCGGTGCGGACCGTCACCTCGAGGTAGGTGCCGAGCTCGGCGTCGGACTCCGCGATCCGCCGGATCGCCGAGCGCAGCGCCTTCGTGACGCTCTGGCGCGCGCGCTCGATCGCGCTGCCCGCGCGACGGATCCGTCCGCCGAGCCCGACGGCGGCGGCGAGCTCGCGCGCGATCGCGTCGAGCTCGGTGAGGATCGCCTCGGTGCGGTGCGGGTCGGTCCGCCGATCGAGGGGACCGAGCTCCTCCTCGAGCTCCTTCGCGCGACGCTCGTAGGCGGCGCGGGCGGCGGCATCGATGACCGGACCGGCGTCGCCCTCCGGTCCCCCACCCGCGAGATCGACCGCCCAGCGCTCGACGCCGGGACGCTCGATCAGCTCGGCGAGGTACTCCAGTCCGCGACCGCCCGCGACGCGCACGGTCCGGCCCCCGAAGTCGAGCGCCCAGGACTCGCCCTCGCGGCGCAGCGCGGCGCGGAGCGGGGCGGTGCGTCGCGCGGAGGAGTATGGACGCCCGGCGAGCGCCGCGAGGTCGCGCTCCACCGCTTCGACCTCGAGCGTGGCGCCGATCCGCACGAGCACCTCGCGCGCAGCCGCGAGCTCGATGCGAGCTCCCGCGGCATCGCCCTCGGCGGCGAGGGCGCGCCCGAGGAGAGCGCAGGTCCGCGCGAGCTCGTAAGGAGCCTCGATCTCCCCCAGCACCCGCCGCGCGCGACGGAGCGGCCCGACCGCCGCGGCCGGTCTCCCCGCGTCGAGCTCGAACCGGCCGCGCGCGTGGCAGGCGATGGCGACGTCCCACGAAGTGCCGGTCGCCTCCATCGCCGCTTCGAGCTCGCCGATGCCCTCGAGGGCGATCTCGCGTCGCCCCGCGGCCAGCGCGATCTCGACGCGAGCGCCGAGCAGGCTCGCGCAGTCTTCCTTCAGCCATACGGGGCGGGGCTCGCGGAAGACGCGTTCGATGGCCAGCAGCGCGGACGCGGCGTCCCCTTCGGCGAGGAGCAGGAGCGCATAGCCGGGCTGCGGATCCCAGCCGAGCTCCAGCGCCTTCTGGAACGCGTCGCGCGCGCCCGGGTAGTCCCCGCGCCGGCGGCGGATCTCGCCGAGCTCCGCCCACGGAAAGATCACGTACGCCGGCAGCGCCTTCGAGAGCTGGGTCGTCGCCGCCGAGCACTCCCGTTCGGCTCCGTCGAGGTCGCCGCGGATGCGCAGCACCTCGGCGCGGTGGACGCGGCACATGCCGGGGAAGTAGTCGACGCGCTGACGGTTCACCCAGCGCGTCGCGGAGTCGGTCCACTCCTGGGCGCGCTGCCACTCGCCGCGGCAGCGGTAGGCCCAGATCGCGTTGCAGAAGACCATCCCCGTCGCGAGGATCCCGATCTCTCCGCCGAGGGCGAGCGAGGTCGCGCGCTCCAGGTGCTCGCGCGCGGCGCCCGCGTCCGCGCGCGCGACCGCGACGTGCGCGAGGTCGATGCGCGCGAGCGCCTCGACGTCGCGATCGCCGAATCGGCAGGCGAGATCGAGGGCACGCCCGGCGCAGCGCTCTTGCGCGTCGAATTCCCCCGCCCAGCCGCGCGCCTGGCTCTCGAACCACGCGTAGAGCGCGTGCTCCGGGCCCTCGGGGAGATCGGCGAGGAGCTCACCGGCGCGCTTCATCCAGACCGCCGCGACGGTCTGGTTCGCCACGTCGCCGTTCGCCTGGCTGAGCACGAGAGCGGTCCGCGCCGCCGCGCGCCGGTCCGACTTCGCGACGTACGCAGCGTGCGCGCGTTCGAGCGGATCGAAGATCTCGTCGAGGCGCCCCGTCCAGCGCGCGCAGTCGGCGAGGAGCTCGAGCCCGTCCGGTCCGAGGCCGCCGCCGCGGTCCGCCTCGCGGAGCAGCTCGTAGGCCTCGCGCCAGTCTCGCGCCTCGCAGGCGCTGCGCGCGCGGGCCAGCTCGCTCGCGGGCTCCTTGGAAGTCCTTCGCATCCGTCCGCCCGACTCCTGATCCACGCGATCCTAGCTCGCCGGGGACACGAACGCGGGGGGCGATGCTCATCGCGTTCACGGCGGGCTGCTACGCTCCCCGCCTCGCTCGTCCGGACGGCGACGGAGCCTCGAGCATGCGCTTCGCAGCGATCCTCTCGCTCTTCGGAAGCTTCGCCCCCGACGTACGCCCCCAGGAAGAATCCCCGAACCCGGCCAAGCGTCCGGCCCACGCGTCCTCTTCGAAGCAGGACGACGTCGTCGACCTGCCGCCCGTGGTCGTCACTCCGACGCGCGAGGTGGAGCGGGCCGATCGCGTCGCACAATCGGCGTCGGTGGTCGACGATGAGAAGCAGCGGCGGCTCGCGCCGCAGAACACGCCGGACGCGCTGAAAGAGGAGCCCGGCCTGGTGATCCAGCAGAGCAACCAGGGCGGCGGCTCGCCGGTCCTGCGCGGGCGGTCGGGCAAGGACGTGCTGCTCCTGATCGACGGCCAGCGCTTCAGCAACTCGACGTTCCGGCGCAACCACCAGTACCTCAACACGATCGACCTCTTCGCGGTCGAGTCGATCGAGGTGGCGCGCGGGCCGGCGTCGGTGCCGTACGGCTCCGACGCGATGGGCGGCGCGATCAACCTCACGCTGAAGCGACCGGAGCTGTCGGGCCACGACCGTTTCGGCGGGCGCCTCCACCTGCAATACGACACGGTGAACCAGGGCATCGTGACGCACGCCGACGCGCAGGCCGAGGTCGGCGGCTTCGCCGCGCTGGCCGGCGTGACGACGCGAAACTTCGACGACCTCGCGGCCGGGCGCGTCGGCGGCAACCCGATCGACTCGGTCGACGTCGACGGCAAGCAGGTGCCGACGGCCTACCGCGAGCGCGCCGTCAACTTCGCGCTCGGGCAGCGGCTGACCGAGCACGACACGGTCGACCTCGCCTTCCTGCAGAGCCGGCAGTGGAACGTCCCCACCAGCGAGCGCGTGATCGCCAACGACGAGCAGCCTGTCCCGCCCGACCTCGTGCGCGAGGTCGATCCGCAGCGCCTGACCTGGTGGGAGCTGCGCTTCCGCCACGAGAACGAGGGCGAGTTCCTCTCGGCCTTCGAGGCGATCGCGAGCTTGAACGCCCCGGACGAGGAGCGCCATCGCGTGCGCGCCTCGGCCCCCACCCAGCTGATCGTCGAGCGCGACGAGGTCACCGCGCCGGGAGTGTCGCTGAAGGCGGTGCTGGCGCCGGTCGATTCCCACGAGGTGATCGTCGGCGCCGAGGCGTACTTCGAGACCGTCCAGTCGGAGAGCAACACGTTCGACCAGACGACCGGCATCTGGACCGAGAACGCGAGCGGCCGCTATCCCGACGGCGCGCGCTACGACACGTTCGGGGTCTACGCGCTCGACCGCTGGATGCTCGCCGACGACTGGGAGTGGACCAACGGCGTGCGCTACTCCCGGATCTCGACCGACCTCGACTTCGAGGGGCTGACGGTCGGCACGGCCGGGCCGTTCGGCGCCTTCTCCGAGACCTGGAACGACGTCACCTTCGCGACGGGGCTCACGTGGAGCCTCTCCGAGCAGGACTCGCTGTACGGCTCGATCAGCCGAGGCTTTCGCGCGCCCAACCTCGACGACCTCGCCGTGGTGGGCGACTTCTCGGCCGGCAACCGCGTGCCGAACTTCGACGTCGATCCCGAGGTCGTCTGGAACTTCGAGCTCGGTGCACGCCGCGTCGACGAGCGCACGAACGGCGGCGCCGCGCTCTCCTTCGCCTACTACCAGGACCTGCTCACGAACCAGTTCGCGTTCTCGCAGGGCGGAACCAACTTCTTCGTGGTCGACAACGCCGATCGCGCGACGATCTGGTCGCTGGAGACCTGGCTCGACCGCCGCGTCGTCGACGCCGATCCCCTGGGCCTGGCGCACTATTTCGAGTTCCAGGGCTTAGCCAACCTCGGACGCAATCGCTCGGCGAACGAACCGGTCAGCAAGGTCCCGCCGCCCGAGGCGCTGCTGGGGTGGCGCGTGGGACCGGCACGCGACCGCACTCCGCGGCGCGGCGACGCGCGCGCGCTCGACTACTTCGGCGAGCTCTTCGCGCGCGGCGCGCTCGCGCAGCGGCGGCTGGCGGAGGTCGACGAGCTCGACCCGCGCTTCCCCGACGAAGGCACGCCGGCGTGGTGGACGCTCAACGTCCGCGTCGGCGTCGAGGTGGCGCGCGGCCTCTGGCTCACGACCGGCGTCGAGAACCTCTTCAACTACCGCTACCGCGTCCACGGCAGCGGCATCGACGCCCCGGGACGCAACTTCACGATCGCCGCCGACTACGTCTTCTGACGCATCGATCGCCCGGTGACCTGGTTCGTCAGGGGCGCTTCGAGAGTTCGACGAAGGGGACCTCCGTGAGTCTCGGAAGCGAGTCGCTGCGAACCCACAAGTAGAGGAAGAGCTCGGCGCCGTCGCTCCCCGACAGGTCCGGGATGCGCAGCGCGCGCGTGACGTAGGCCGGGCTCGGCGGCAGCGGGAGGGGCTGGCTTCGCCAGACGTCGACGGTCGGGCGCCAGAGGATCAGGTCGGGGTGGCGCTGCTCGAGATAGGCGCGCGTCGCCTGGATGGCGTGGCCTGGATAGTCGAGCACCCAGGGATCGGAGTCGACGCGCGCGGTGTAGCGATCGCACAGACCCGACTGGTCGATCGCGAAGAGTCCGGAACAGTAGGGGATCGCGCCCGCATTCGAGACCGCGAGGGTCGTGTCGCGCGGGCAGATGGCGCGCAGGAGCCGACCCACGGCGAGCCACTCGGCCATCTTCCGCTTCTCGTGCAGCACCGTGTCGACGAGGCCGAGCCGCTCGGGGGTGTGGGCGCTCCGATACGACGGAAGCAGGCACGCGCCGGCGACGCCCGCGAAGAGCGCGACGGCCACCGCGCCGCGCGCACGACGTCCTGCGCCGAATCGGCCGAAAGAGACGCACGCCTCGGTCGCGAGCAACACGCCGATCGGGAGGACGGGAACGAGGAAGCGCGCGAGCGGCATGTAATCCCCGCCGGCGCGGATGACGTATCCGGTCCAGACGACCACGAGCGCGACGAGCAGCAGCGCGGGTGAGCGGCTTCGCGCGGGCGTATCCCGTGAAACCGCGGCGATGACGCCGATCGCCAGCGCGGCGACAAAGAGCGGATACTCGGTGACGAACGTGCGGACGTAGGCGAATCCCAGGTCGGCGAGCGCCGCGGAGCTGGTCTTGGCGTAGAAGGTGTTCGGGAGCAGGGCGTCGTAGTACCAGGTCCGCCACGACCAATAGGGCACGACGACCAGCGCATACGCCGCGGCGAAGGCCGCGGTCGCGCGCAAGGTCGCCGACCGGTCGCCGGGATGCGCGCGCACGGCGCGAACGCCGAGATGGACCGCGGCCACCGATGCGAAGAGGGCGCCGTCGGGCCGCACGAGCGTCGCGACTCCGAAGAGGAGACCGGGAAGCCAGCGCGAGCCTTCGCCCTTCCCGCCGCGGACGTGCACCGCGAGTGCGCCGACCACGACGGCCGCGAACAGACCCGTCTCGAGCCCGCTCACGCACCAGAGCAGCACGGGCCCGAGCGCAGCGAGCAGCCCGAGCGCGAGCAGCCGTCCGCTCCATCGCCAGGCGAAGACGGCCGTTCCGAGCGCGTCGGTGGTGAATCCCAACAGCGCCATCGACGCGATGCCGAGCCCGAGCGACGTCGCCTCGGCCGATGCGCCGCACGCCATCCCGGCGCCGACGAGCACGGTCCAGAGGAAGTTGGTGTACCCGTCGACGCGCTCGCCGGGATTGAACACGAGCCCGTGGCCGGCGACGAGATTGCCCGCATATCGGAAGGAGATATAGGCGTCGTCGACCACGCAGCGGAGCGCTGCCGCGTGCCACGCCGCCGCGGCAGCGATCGCGAGGAGCGCCGCGCCGATCGCCGCCGCGCGCAGACGGCGCGCATCTGCGCCCGCGCCCGCGGCGATGTGCGTCGGACGTGACATCGACGCGAATCGTAGCGCGCCTCGGAAAGGCGGGTTACCGTGGCGACCTTCGGCGCCGTCGTCTTCGCCGTCGGACCAAAGAAGATGCCCGTCTTCTGGTTCCTGCTCGATCAAGCGCTCGCCATCGCCTTCGCGACGGTCGTCGCGTCGCGATGCGCTGCGAACGAAACCTGGCGCCGGCTCCTCGTCGGCTGCGTCGTATTCGTGGCGATCACGTGCGTGTCGACCCTGGTCGCCGGCGTCCTCGGCCACCTCGACGCGGTCGGGGTCACGGTGGTCCTCGTCGCGGCGACGCTCCCGCTGCTCGTCGCACGCATCCGGAGCGGTCCGCAACCGGCGACCGCCGCGTCCGCGCAACCGGTCCGCGGCCGATGGAGGGACGTCGCGCTTCCGATCGCGCTCGCAGGGTTCACCGGCGTGGCGATCTGCCGCGTCGCGATCGACGGAAGCGGGATCTCGTGGGACGACCTGAGCTACCACGCGGCGCTCCCCGTCCACTGGTTGACGACGCGGCGCATCGACCTGCCCGCGTTCACCTACCAGGCGTACTTCCCGATGAACGCGGAGCTGATGGCCTCCTGGTTCCTCCTGCCCTTCCACGCCGATGCGGCCGCGAGCTTCGCCGGCGCGCTCTTCCTCGCCATCGCGGCGATCTCCCTGTTCGGGCTCGCGCGCATGCAAGGCGCGACGCCAACGACCGCGTTCGCGCTGGTCGTCGCGCTGCTGGTCTCGACGTCGACGTGGAAAGTCGCGGCGACGTTCTGCGCGACGGACCTCGCGGGACCGGCCCTCGTCCTCGCGGCGCTGGCTCTCGCCGGCAGATCCGGGGATCGTCGACCGGCGCGCCGCGACCGGACCTTCCTCTACGTCGGGCTCGCCGCCGGTTTCGCGGTCGGCTGCAGACCCAACTTCGCTCCGGCGCTGCTCCTGATCGGCGCGTGGCGCGGTTGGCTCGCGTGGCGCGACCGCGAGGACCGCAACGCGTGGCGGGACGTGGCCTGGCTCCTCGCCGGCGCGCTCGTGACCGGTTCGTTCTGGTACGTCCGAAACGCGGTGACCACCGGCAATCCGCTCTATCCGCTGCAGTTCGGTCCTTGGGAGGGTCCGCTTCGAGGAGAGCCGCTCGAGCAGACCCGCCTGATCGCGTGGATGAACCGCGCAGGAGTCTGGACCCATCCCGAATTCCTGCGCCGCCTGGCGAACCTCCTGACCGGCTGGCCGGACGTCATCGGGCTCCTCGGCGCGATCGGGTACCTGTCGCTGCTCATGCGCACGTCGAGCGACCGCGACGCGTCACGGCCGGCCCGTTCCTTCCGGGCGCTCCTCTCGCTGGTCGGCATCGTGAGCGTCGCGATCTATCCGTGGCTCCCGTTCTCCGCGACGTGCAATCGGCCCGGCATCGCGCCGCTCAACGGCCAGGAGTCGCGCTACCTCGTCCTCATGCATGCGCTGGGCGTGGCGCTGCTCGCGGGATCCTTCCGGCCGGAGCGATGGCGGAAGGTCGCGCTCGTGGGCATCGGCCTCGCCTGCGTCGTCGCGACGCCGCGGCTCGTCTCGGCCTGGAGCCCGGCGGGCTGCGCCGCGTTCGTGCTGGCGGCGCTGGGCTCCGCGCTCCCGCTCGCGGCGTGGCGGAGCCGTCCGAGGATCGCGCGATCGTGCGTCGTGCTGCTGGTGGTCGCGGTGCTCGGGGTCTTCGCGCACTTCGCCGCGCGCAAGCAGGCGCAGATCGACGACAGCATCTTCTCGTTCGAGGCGGCGAAGGGGCCGATCGGACGGGCGTGGCAGGAGATCGATCGGCTGCCGGCGGGCTCGCGCGTCACGGTCTTCGCGAGCGATCCTCTCGAGAACGTGCAGATCTATCCGCTCTTCGGGCGGCGCTGGCAGCTCGAGCCGCGCTTCCTCGACGCCGACGGATCGGAGCATCGCCCGCTCCACCTCGCGCCGCCGGTCGGCTGGTGGAGCGCGTGGAATCCGCCGGCGATCCGCTGCGCCTCCTCCGAGTTTCTGGGCCATCTGCGGAGCGCGCGCATCGACTTCGTGCTCTGCACCCGTTGGATGAGCGGGAAGTGGCCGAAGCAGCAGTCCCTGCTCTGCGCCGAGCGGCGCGCGCGCGTCGTCTACCGGGACGACCTCTCCACGATCTGGCAGGTCTCCGACGGTCGCGTGGTCGCTGCGGCCGACTCCGCCGCGCGCGCGTCCCTTGGAAAGTGAATCGCCCGAGGAGTCCGGGGCCGCGCGGCTCCGACGGGATCGCTTTCGCGAAGTGCTTCGTCAGAACGAGAAGTGCAGGCCGACGCTCACGAGGTAGAGGTAGTCGCCGTCGCCCAGCATGACCTGGGGATTGACGGTGATGCGAAGGCGATCGGCGAGCGCGAAGCCGCCGAGTCCGCCGGCCACGAAGCCGACGCCGTCGTCGGCGCTCGCCACGTCCGTGATGCCGACGTACTGCACTCCGGCCTGCGCGAGGAGCAGCCACGTCCGGTCCCGGATCACCGTGAAGTCGACGCCGAGCGACCCCAGCAGCACGGCGCCGCGCGTGTCGTCCGTGGTGGCGTCGACGTCGCGATCGAGGGATCCCCCACCGGCCTGGAGATAGATCCCCAGGTCGTCTCGGTTCATCCCGAAGAGGCCGCGCGACAGCAACGGCGAGGGCGCCCGGACGAGCACGCCCGCGGCGACCTTCGGATCGGCGTCGTAGTCGCTGCTGAAGCCGAGGAGGCCGGCCCAGACGTTTCCCTCGAGGCGGTCGAGATCGAGGATCCCGGTCGCGTCGGCACGCGGAGATGCAGGAACCGATGGATCCTGCTGCTCGAGCGTCGGCGCGGGAGCCCGAGCCTCACTGGAACGAGGGGTCGGCTCGAACTCCGCGAGCGCCGGCGTCGAATGGCAGGCGCTCGTCGTGAGGAGCGCGATGAACGCGAGCCTCAGCATGGCGGGATTCCCGTCGGTCTGCTCACGCTCGACTCACTGGGTTCTCGTGTACCCGATCGAGAAGTTTCCGTCGTCGTCCTCGCCCGCGAACCAGACGTGGAATGTCGACCCGACCTTGAGCACCCATGGGGCCGACAGTCCGCGCTCGTCGAAGGAACCGTTCGCTCCGAGGTCGAGGACCGGGTTGTTGGCGTACCTCGACCACGAGATCCCATCCGTGGAGACCGCGAGACCCAGGCGGTGCCTGAAGTCGATGCCCGTGCCCGCGTAGCACATGATGTAGGTCGAGCCCTCGAGGATCACGCAGGGCTGCCGCACGCCCCGCTCGTCGAAGCCGCCAATGGTTCCTTCATGCAGCACGGGGTCGCCGTGCTTCGTCCAGACCATTCCGTCGGGCGACGTCGCATACCCGATCCGCTCGACGCCCGCGGCGTCGGTTCCCTGGTACCACATCTTGTAGATGCCGGCGTCGAAGAGGACGTGGGGTGACGTCACGTCGATCGCGTCGAAGGCGCCCTTCGTCGGAGAGAGGACGGCGACGGTCGGGCCGCCGGGCGACGACGTGTGCTTCAACCATTCGACGCCGTCCAGCGATACGGCGTGGGCGATCTCGAGCCGGTCGAGGGAATCCTCCCGGCAGGAGAACCACATCCGATAGGTGGTGCCGTCGAATTGGACGCTGGGAGCTCCCACGCCTCGACCGTCGATCTCGCCCCGGTCTCTCAACCTCCCCGCGTGTCCGAGCACGGGATTCGACGGGTCCTTCGCGAACGGGCCCGGCGCGACCGTCGACGTCGCGTACCCCACGCCCTCGTGCTTCTCGCCGCGATGGTTGAAGCCCTCGTACCACATGTGGAACGTCCCATTGATCTCGAGGACGCTCGGCTCGCGGACCGATTCGTCGTCCCACTCGTCCTGGGACCCCGGATCGAGCGAGCCGCCGACGGGTGGCAGCAGGTTCACCAGCGGCGGCTGGATCGGGACGTCGTCGTCGTTGTTCACCACGTCGACCGAGAAGGGCGGGCGCGTGTTGTAGATCGGATCGGCACTGCTCGGCGTGCCCGTGAGCGTGTAGGTGACCGGTCCGTCCACGACGCCGTCGTCGACCCCCGTGACCGTCACGATCTGGGGAACCAGCGCGCTGCCGTCGGCGGGGAAGACGAGAGAGGTCGTCGAGAGTGCACCCTCGTTGGTGTTGAGGCCCGTCAACGTGATCGTCACGGGGGCCGTGGGGATCGACTCCAGGACGACCAGGATCTGGGTCGACGTGCCGGTTTCGCTGGTCGTCAGCTCGTCGTAGAGGACGACGATCCCGGCGACGTCGTCGTCCACGTTCGTGACCGTGACGGAGGGCGGCACCAGATTCTGGTAGTCGAGATCGGCGGTGGTCGCGTCCGCGCCGAGCTGGATCGAATGGACGCGGTCGCCGTCGACGACGAGATCGTCCACCGGCGTCACGGTGACGGTCTGCGGCTCGAGCGCCGTGGCGTCGGGCAGGAAGGTCAGGCTGCTCGGAGTGACGGCGCCCTCGGTCGCATCGAGGCTCGTCACGGGAATGGTGACCGTGCTCGACGGGATGGTGTGGAGATTCACCTCGAAGGTGGCGACGGCGGTGGAGCCCTCGGTCGTGACGCATTCGACGGGTTCGACCCGGAATCCGGCGACGTCGTCGTCGAGATTCGTGACGGTCGGCGAAACGGGCACGACCGCCAGGTACTCCGGGGAGCTGCTCGGATCGACCGTGATCTGGATCGGGCCGGTCGCGTCGCCGTCGATCACGGGATCGGGATCGTCGACGCCGACGACGAAGACGATCTGGGGCGTGAACCAGTTGGCCCCGTCGAAGTCGAGCGACTGGGAGACGGCGGGCCCGCTCGAGGCCGTGGCGACCAGCCATTCGAGGGCATCGGAAGAGGTGAGGTTGAGGCGCACCGGAGCCGTCGGAGCGGCATTGAGGACGACGGCGAAGAGGTCGGAATCCCCGGCCTCCGACGTGAACAGATCCTCGGTCGGCGTCACCGTGATCCCCGCGGTGTCGTTGTCGAAGTGGACGACCGCCACGCTCGGGGTCGCCAGTCCGCCGAAGTCCGGGTCGGTGCTGACCGCGGGGCCGGTGTCGATCGTGTAGGGACTCGGCGGATTGATGGTGGGCGAGGAGTCGTCTTGGCCGGTCACCGTCACGGTCTGCGCCACGTTCCAGTCCGCCGGGGTGAAGACGACCGACGAGGGCGCCACCGTGCCCAGCTTCGGGTCGGAGCTGGCGATCGGGATCGTGACGTCGGCGGAGGGCGCCGCGTCGAGGACGATGGTGAACGTGGCGGTGCTCCCGCTCTCGCAGGTCGCGAGTCCGCTGTCGGGGACGACGGTGACGCCCGCGACGTCGTCATTGCGGTTCGTGATCGACACGTCGGGCGGGTCGACGGCGGAGTACTGGGGATCGGCGGACACCGCGGGTGACAGCACGATCGTGTACGCGACGTCGCCGTCGATCGAGGGGTCGTTCTCGCCGGTCACGATGACCCCTTGCGGCGCGTCCCAGTCGAGCGGCGTGAACGTCAGGGTGTCCTTCGACGCATAGCCCTCCGCGGGATCGGAGCTGGCGACGTTCACGACGACGTCAGCCGTCGGCGCGACGTCGAGGACGACCGTGAAGGCGGCGCGTGCGCCCCCCTCGGTCGTGACCAGGCCCGCAACCGGCGAGACGGTGAAGGTGCCGAGCCCGGGAACGACGCCGATCTGCGGCGCGTCGTCGATGCCGAAGCAGCCCGCGAGCGCGGCGAGCGCGGTCCATCCGAAGATCCGGGCGGCGCCGTTCTTCATCGGGCGGGCGATGCTAGCCGTGCTCCGCGCGTCGGGATCCACGACATTCGGAAGCTCACGCCGCGTCCGACGCTACCGAAAGCGCACCTCAGACTCGGCCGAGCAACGAGGCGCCGTTCAGCACTGCAGGGTCACGGTCCCTGTCACTGCTCCCGCCACGACAGCACGCGCACGCCACCGGACGTGGAGGCGATGTCGAGGCCCTGCGAGCTGTACTCGACCTGGACCGTGCCGTTGATCTCGAGGTCCTCGTGCGGCGCGCCCGGAGGGTCCTGCCCCCACAGCAGCATCGCGCCGTACAGCTCCTTCGCGCCGCCGCCGCCTTGGAACGACACGTTTCCGCGGACCAGGACCAGCCCGGCGAATTCGAAGTGGCCGTCGATCTCGAGGTCGCCGTCGACGATGAGGATGCCCGCGCCCTGCGTCTCGCCGTGCAACTTGAGGTCGCCGGTCGCATGCGCGATCACGCCCTTGCGATTCGCGTAGTCGCCGATGGTGCCGCTGAACGACGTCCCGTCGTTCCATTCGATCGACGCGAGCGGACCGAGCATCTCGAGGTAGTGGTCGAAGTCCAACGCGTCCGTCTGGCCGATCGCGGGATCGGGCAGGTTGCCCACGATGTGCGCCTTCTGGTTGTTGCTCACCTGCGCGATCACGCCGCTCGGGTCCCCGTTGATCCCGACCGCCGCGCGCGCGGCCTCGGGCCCGTCGGATCCGTCGAGGTTCTCGTCGTTCCCCGAGAGCTCGAACGCACCGCCGTTCAGGTCGATCTTCGCGGCCGGATCGTCGATGTAGATGGCCTGTCCGAAGGAGAACTCGAAGTCGGTCACCTCGGCCACGACGTTCGTCGTCGAGTGGTAGGAGCGGACGGCCGGATTCGTCTCGCCTCCGGGCGAAGAATTGAGCCAGCCGTCGGAGCGGATGGAGAAGATGTTCTTCTCCTTCTCGTCGTCGACGAGGCCGTTCTTGTCGTCGTCGATCCCGTCGCCCAGCCACGGAGTCCCGCGCACGCGCGCGGTGCCGCCGTTGATGGAGAGGTCGAATTCCCCGTTCAGCGTGCGCGCCTCCTCGAGCCGGGACAGCGCGTCCTGCGCTCCGGTGAAGGAGGTGATCGCGGCCGTCGTCCGACCGAGCTCCTGCTCGCACTGGTCGTGGTGCGCCACGGAGACCGTCAGCAGGGCGCCGATGGCGACGAGCAGCGGGATGGCGGCGACCAGCACCAGGATGCTGATGGCGCCTCGCTCGGGAACGGGTTGCGGTTCTTGCGTTTCGTATGCGTTCATCGTGTGTTCCTCGCTCGAGAACTCGACCTTCACGGATTACGCAGGATGAGCCGGCGTACGACACTGTGCGTTTCGGGAACGGCGCCTCGCGTGAACGTGACGAGACGCACGGTGACGCGGCTGCCTTCGCGCACGAACTCGACGGCACTCAGGCCGCCGCAGATCGGATGCGGGCCGCTCCCGTTGTCCATGGTCAGGTCACCGATGCCCGAGGCGCCGCGCGGCACGAACGCGAACGCGATCGGAGGCTGGCCCGGAGCCGGGTCGTAGATGGCCCCGTCCTTTCCGCCGCCGACCGCACGCCGGAAGCTCACGTTGTCGTACGTGAAGCCCTCCACCATCGGCTCCGGAGCGCCGCCGTCCGGCGTCGCCTCGAGCGTGGATCGTCCGGCCCACAGGAGGAGCTGGCGGATGTGGGTCTGCGCGGTCATCGCCTGGCTGTCGGCCGCGCTGCTGCGAACGGTGTCCTGTGCGACCGTCATCGCGGACTTCGACACCGCGACCCCGGTGAACAGCACGACGATGAGCACCGCGATCGAGATCAGGAGCTCGATGAACGTGAAGCCGTGGCGCCGCATCATGGATTCGCTCCCGGTCGCGAGATCCGGATGGTCCGCACGAGGTGGCGCGGCCCGAAGCTCCCCACCCAGTCGACCCGCACGGTCGCCTCGAGCAGGAGCTTGGGATCGTTCGGCGGATCCGGGGCGACGACGTCGATGGCTCCCGGCTTTCCGTCGACGTCGCCGGGCAGGGACCGCAGCGCAGGCGCCGCCGCGCCCTCCACGAAGACGTCGAACGTGCGGCCGTTGAAGTTGGCGACGAGATCGCCGAACGGCGTGGTCTCGATCGCGTGCAGCTGGTCCAGGAGCGCGCCCGCTGCCAGCTCCCTCTCGTCGTCGGCGCGCTTCATGGACTGGATCGTGAGCGCGACCTGGGCGAGCGAGAGGAGCCCGACCACGAGCAGCACGATCACGACGGCGAGTTCGACGACCGTGAAGCCGCGCTCTCCACGCCGCTTCCCGTCTTCGACTCCCGGTGTCCTGTTCACGCTGCTTTTCACGTCATCTCACCTCGGAGGACGGCTCGCCGCCGCCCGACCACGGGCAGCCCGACGTAGTCCTCCCCACCCCTTTCGGAAGCGCCTGTAAGGAGCAGTTCGGGTCCGGCACCGAAACCGAGGCGCGACGGCGGCTCTGCTCGCGGGAGGACGAGTCCGGTGCGGCAGAGGTTTCCGATGGGAAGAGGCTCGAGTCCGCTGTACCCGGCTCCTCCGCGTCCACATGACCGGCGGAAGAGCCTCCGCCTACTTGGGCGCGTCCACGGGCGTGACGGCTCCGGTGTCGAGGTCGTAGCGCAGCCCGATCACCTGGACCGTTCCCGCCTTCATCCCCTCGCCGAGCAGCGGGTTCTGCACGGCCGATTCGAATGCGGAACGCGGATGCCAACGACCGCATTCGCTGCCGCGGATCGCCGCGTGTCGGCCGGCATGATGCCGGCGGAGACCACGCCGATGACCGGACGCGACGGAACACCGCATCCCTGCACGGCCAAGGAAGCGCTCGCGCGATTGGTCGCTGGGAACCAGAGATTTGTTCGCGGTCGCGCCCGCTTCCCGACCGTGAAGAAGGAGTTGCTGGCCGAGCTCGCCAAGAGCCAGCATCCCTATGCGACCATCCTCGGCTGCAGCGACTCGCGGGTGCCGACGGAGCTGGTGTTCGATGCCAGCTTCGGCGAGCTCTTCATCGTGCGCGTCGCCGGCAACGTCGTCTCGCCCGAAGTGATGGGCACGCTGCAGTACGCGGGCGTGCATCTGCGCACGCCGCTCTTCGTCGTGCTCGGACACGAAGGGTGCGGCGCGGTGCAGGCCGCGCTCGCCGCCAAGCTCCAGGGCGAGAAGCAGCGCAAACGCATCGCGCTCCTGCTGGAGAACATCCTGCCGGGGCTGAAGGACGTCGACGCGCAATCGGAGCCGCAGGAAATCCTCGACGCGGCGGTCGAAGCCAACGTGCGCTGGTCGATGCACCAGGTGTTGTCGACGCCGGAAGGCCGAGCCCGCATCAAGGAAGGCGTCATGAAGCTCGTCGGAGGCGTCTACGAGCTGAAGACCGGACGCGTGCGCTTCCTGAAGTCGAGTCGCGACGCTTCGCTCTAGAGGTCCGCCCACCGGAACGACGCGAGCCACAGGTCGACGTCGGCGCGCTCCTTCCCCGGCGGGTCGGGCGGGCTCTTCGTCCCGAGCAGATCGACCGTGTCGCCGCCGCTCTCGCCGCCGAAGCGCTCGGGGCAGAGCGTGTGGACGACGTAATCCTCGAGCGCGTCGGTGCCTGCGAGCTCGCGCGGCTCGCCCGCGCGGAATCCCTGGGTGCGATCGAGATCCCAGAGTCGCAGCCCCCCCGCTCCCCAACGTCCGATGAGGTGGAAACCCTTTTTCGGATCGACGAGCAGCCGCGCAGCGCCGACCTGGAGGCCGGTCTCGAACGTCTCGACGCCGAGGTCGGAGTGGATTCGTGCGATCCGGTGCGGGGTTTTTTCGATCGCGAGCAGCGCGGAGTGGGAATCGGCCGCCACGTGGCTGTAGGAGAGGTAGAGATCGCCGTCCGGTCCGACGATCAGGTCCTGCAGCGCCGTCCTTCCGTCCTGCGGGAGGAGCCAACCCGACTGGATCCATTCGCCCTTCGTGAGGTCTTCGCACCGCGCGAGGCGGACGTGCCGCCAGGAGTAGCGCGTCCCCTTCGCGTCCGCGTGGTCGGGATCGGTGAGCGACGAGTTCAGCACGGCGATCGCCTGCTTCCCGCGCAGCACGATCCCCTCGTAGCCGTAGCGCCCTTCCGGCGTCGCGATCCGGCTGCGATGCCAGCAGTCGCTCGCGCGCTCGTGGAAGGCGACGGTCACGGCGTTCGGCGTGCCGGCCGTCGAGTCGGCGGACTCGGCGTAGAGGACGACGAAGTTCCCCTCCGGCCCGATGGAGGCTCCGAGGTAGGAGCACGTGCCGCGGTGGACCTCCTCGAGCTCCGAGAAGTCGCCCGGCGCGCGCGATCGAAAGACGCGACAGTCCGTGTACGACGACGGAGCGACGACCCAGAACGTCCCGTCGGGCGCCACCGCCATCGTGTAGGGGTTGAAGGGCAGCCTCCCGACCTCCTTCCAGCGCCCGTCGTCGCGACGGAAGAACGCTCCCCCGTGATCCCAGTATTCGGCCGCTCTCGGATTCGAGACCGCCGCACTGGCGAAGAGCACGCCTCCGTGCCGGACGAGGCGGCACGTGTTCCACCCGTGGATCGTCGTCGCGGAGACGCCCTCGGCGATCTTCTCGACGCGCGTGGGCACGACGCGCGGCGCCGCGCTCGGGCTCTGCGCCCGGCTCGACGCCGCCAGCACGACGGGAGAAAGCACCCCGACCACGACGAGCCGCATGCTCCGACGAAGTGACACGCGGGAAGCGTAGCGGCTCATCCACGCCTCGCGAGTGCGCGAGCCGTCACGCCTCGCGCTCGAGGATCAGCTCGTAGTACTTCGCCGTGCCGTAGGCTCCGGTCCCGGGCGCGAAGATCTGCACCAGGCGCCAGCCCTGGCGCGCGTGCTCCTCGATCTGGCGCTGGTACGCGTCCTTGGCGTCCGACTTCACGCCGAGCCAGCCCTCGCCGAGCCGCACGAACTTGTACTCGTACTTGCGCATGGCACCCGTCCTTCCTGTTGGCCGTCGCCGTCCACGACTTCGACCCTGCGCGCGGGCAACGCGGAGCAGCGACGTTACGCAGGCGGTACGCCGGGTTTCTCGATGCACGGTTAACAACGGCACCCTTGCGCCCCTCCGGTGGCGCGGAACGAGGCCTTCGGGCGACGGAGAAACGAGATGAGCGGGCGAAAGGCGGGAGTGGCCTGGACGATCGCGATGGTCGTCCTGTTGTCTGCGGTGCTGGGCGCATGCGCACTCGCGGGCGGCCGCGACGACGCCGGCGCGAAGCCGCCGGCGGACGGGATGACCTACGTCGTGCAGGTGCCGGGTGCGGGGTGAGGCGCGAACGCCAAGGTCCGTGCGGCCTTGGGAAAACTGGCGGGCGTGGGCGACGTCACGTTCGACTGCAAGACGGCGACGATCCGGATGAAGGGCGAGGCGACGCTCGACAAGGCGGCGGTCGAGAAGGCGCTCACCGGCGCCGGCTGCAAGATCGGCGAATTCACGGCGCGCGAGCGGCCTTCCTTCGCGGTCGTCACCGTGACGCTGAAGGAGATCGGTGCAAGAGGACCTTCCGGCGCGTCTGCCGGCACGTCGATCTCGGGAGCGCCTTCCGTCGCGAAGCTCGAGCAGGAGCTGCCGCGCGAGCTGCCGGAGCTCACCGACCTCTTCCTCGAGTCGAATGGCCGCGCGACGCTGCTGGTGCGCGAGGGCAGGTCGCTCGACGAGGCGGCGCTGAAAGCGGCGCTCGCGAAGCGACAGCTCGCCGCGGAAGACCTCTCCACGAAGCGCTGGCCGACGAGCGCGGCGCGCAAGGTCGCGGTCGTGAAGGAGATGAGCGGTGTCGAGGCGCACGCCAAGGCCCGCGCCGCGATCGAAGGGATCAGCAACGTGCTCGCCGCGATCGCGCGGCCCGACGGCGGCTCGTTCATGGTCTTCACACGCGAGCCCTGCGCGAACCTCGAGTCGCGGCTCCGCGAGGCGCTGCGCGCCGCGGGACTGGATCTGGCCGGCATCGAATAGGGAATTCGAGCTCCCCGCGACACCGGCCGCTCGTCCGCCCCCCCGCCCCCGCACTGCGACGACCCCTTGCCGCGTGCCGTCGCCGCAACACGCGGATGCCGATAATGTCTTGCGTGCGCACGACGTCGAAGGGATCGGGAACGGACGGGAGCGCGTGATGGCCACGGCAGGAGATGCGAGCGCGTCGGACCGCCTCGCGGAGCCGCTCTGCATCGCGGCGGACACCGCGTTGCTGATCGACACCGACAAGGGGGTGCGGCCGTGCTGCGCCTACTGGGGCGACCACCTGCCGGGCAGCCCGAGCGTCGCGCGCCTCGGCGAGGCGCCGCTCTCCGCGATCCTCGCCGGCCCCGTCTGGCAGTCGCTGCGACAGGACCTCGCCGCCCAGCGCGTTCCGACGGGGTGCCGCGACTGCATCGAGCGGGAGCGGCAGACCGGCAACAGCCAGCGGCTGCATCTGGAGCGCCTGAAGTCGCCGGAGTGGCGGGACGGGATCACCTATCTCGAGCTCAACTCGAGCAACCTCTGCAACCTGCAGTGCCGGCACTGCAACGCGTTGTTCAGCAGCCTCTGGTCCGTCCACGAGCGCCGCCACGGCCGCGCCGCCCCGCCCGTGACGAGACCCGATCCGGAGCTGCTGCTGCGCGAGCTCGGCCGCGTCGACCTGAGCCGTCTCGCGTACGTGTCGCTCAAGGGCGGCGAGCCGATGCTGAACGACGACGTGCCGGTGCTGCTGCGGCATCTCGACGAGATCGGCGTGCTCGGCCGCATCACGATCTACATCGTCTCGAACGGGACGCTCCTCACGCCGACGGTGCGCTCGCTTCTCTTGAAAGCGCGTGAAGTCGCGGTCTGCATCTCGATCGACGGCTACGGCGAAGTGCAGACCTACATCCGTCACGGCGGCTCCGACCTCCGCCTCGTCGAGGAGACGATCGCGGCCTTCGCCGCGATGCCCAACGTGACGCTCGACCGCAACACGGCCGTGATGGCCTACAACGTCTTCTCGCTCGATCGCGTGGACGCCTGGTGGAGCGACCTCGCCCGTCGCATCCCGGGCCGATACCGGAAGAGCCACTACGATTCGTTCGTCCTGTGGCCGGAGGAGCTCTCGGTCCACTGCCTCCAGGACCCGACCCGCGCCCGCCTCCACGCGAAGTACGAGACGCTCGACCCGAATCTCTACGCGCCGATCCTCCGCGTGCTGTCGCAACCCTTCGCCGGTCCGGTCATGCACGACGCCTTCGTCCGCCGGACGCGCCGCGACGACGAGGAGCTCGGCCGCTCGGTGCTCGACGCCGTGCCCGAGCTCGCGGAGGAGATGGTGCTGCTCGGCGGCCCGTGAGCGCGGCGGCGGGGACGGGCTCCTAGACTCGCGCGGATCGCCCTTCGTCGCCGCACGGGGATCCCGCCGCTTGCGCCACTCCATGATCCGGTTCGCTGCGTACGTCGTCCTCCGGTGCGCATCGTTCGGCGCCCTCTTCACGCCCGCATCGAGCGCGCAAGATCCGTCGCCGTCGCGCCCCGACGCCCCCCCGCCCGCCGCGAGGCCCTCGATCGTCCTCTTCACCCTCGACACGACGCGCGCCGACCACCTCGGCAGCTACGGCTGCGCGGCCGCGAAGACGCCGCGCCTCGACGCGCTCGCGAAATCGGCGGTCCGCTTCGAGCGGGCGCGCACGACCTGCCCGATCACGCTTCCGGCGCACAGCTCGATGATGACCGGGCTCGAGCCGTTCCGACACGGCGTGCGCGACAACGCGGGGTTCCGGCTCGACGAGGTGCACGCGACGCTCGCCGAGCTGCTGCGCGCGGCCGGGTACGAGACGGCGGGCTTCGTCGCGAGCACGGTGCTCGGGCGCGGCAGCGGCATCGCGCAGGGGTTCGACGTCTTCGAGGAGCCCAAGCGCGGCACGGCCGCCGAGATGATCTATCCGAGCATCCGCGCGCCGGAGGTGAACGCGCAGGTCCGCGCGTGGCTCGCGCGGCGCGAACCGACGCGCCCCTTCTTCCTGTGGGTGCACTACTACGATCCGCACGCGCCGTACGAACCGGCGCCGGAGTTCGCGGCGGGCGCCGCGACGCCCTACGACGGCGAGATCAGCGCAGTGGACGCGGCGGTGGGCGAGCTCGAGGACGCGCTCGCCGACGTCGATCGCGCCGGCCGACTGCTCACGATCGTCACGGCCGACCATGGCGAGGGACTCGGCTTCCGCGGCGAGGCGACCCACTCGATCTACCTCTACGAGCCGCTGGTGCGCGTGCCCCTGCTGGTCAAGTGGCCGGGCGGTCCCGCGGGCGCGGTGCGCGCCGACGCCGTCTCCGTGGTCGACGTCTACTCGACGGTCCTCGAAGCGGCGGGCGTCGCGTCGCCGCTCGCCCCTGACGGCGTCTCCCTCTCGAAGCCCGGCGCGGGCGATCGTCACGTCTATTGCGAGAGCCTCGATCCCTGGATCAACCACGGCTGGAGCCCCTTCTTTGCGTGGGCCGGCCGCGATCTCGAATACCTCCATTCGACGGCTCCCGAGCTCTACGCCGCGACGCCCGACCACCTCGAAGGGAAGGACCTCGCGGCGGAGCGGCCCGACGACGTCGCGCGCCTCGCGGCCGGGCTGAGAAAGTTCGTCGAGGAGCGCGCGGCGCTCGGCCCCGCGCTCGCCGCTGCACGCGTCGCGCTGACGCAGGAGCGGCGCGTCGAGCTCGCGCAGCTCGGCTACGTCGGCGTCGACGCCGGCGACGTGGCGCTGCCCGAGCCGTTCGCGCTCGACCCGAAGCTCCCGCGTGCGACGCCGGAGCGCCTCGAACGCTTCGCGCGCGCGACGACGCCGCGCAAGGACTTGACCCTCGCGGCGGCGATCGCGGAGATGCAGGCGATCCTCGCCGACGAGCCCGAAGAGATCGCCGTCCTCGACTGTCTCGGCCGCGCGCTGATCCTGGCGAAGCGCGGCCGCGACGGGACGAAGGTCCTGCAGCAGCTGCTGCGCCTGCGCTCGAACCACGCCGACGCGTGGAGCAACCTCGGCGCGTGCCACCAGCTCGAGAAGGAGTTCGACGCGGCGATCGCCTGCTATCAGCGCTCGCTCGAGCTCGACCCGAACGGGCCGGGCGCCCTCACGAATCTCGCGGCGTGCCTGAAGAAAGTCGGACGGAACGACGAGGCGGCCGCGATCCGCGCGCGTCTCGAAGCGCAGAAGAGGTGACGGCTCCCGTCACTTCTTCGGCGCCTCGTTCGGCTCGACCGGGATCTCGACCACGCCGGGCGCCGGGACGTCGAACTCGAGCTTCGATTCGCGGAAGTGCGGCGGCTGGGCGGTCACGGTGTAGTGGCCGGGGAGGAGCGAGAGGACGATCGAGTCGCTCGACTTGGTCAGCTTCGGCCAGTCGTAACGCGGACAGAAGAGCGTCAGATCGCTCGCGTCGGAGATGCGGAAGTAGGGCAGGTCCCAGGTCCCGTTCTCCGGCTTCGTGACGAGCTTGAACGACGTCGTGACGCCGACGGACGTCCGCAGCTCGACGTCGGTCACCTGGTCGGAAGCGACGAAGCGCGTGACGACGGGCGCCTCCTCCGGTTCGCCGGAGACGACAACGAAGTGCTCGCCCTTGGCGAGCCCCGCGATCTCGAACTCCCCTTCGTCGCTCGTGACCGTGGGCTGCGTCGTCGCGTCGACGATCCCCTCGGGCGTCGAGCGGTAGACGGAGAGGGCCGCCCTCGCGAGCGGCCGGCCGTCGGCGTGGCGCGCGACGCCGCGCACGATCCTGGCGGCGGGCGGGACCTCGAGGATCAGCGGCTCCGCGGACGGAACGGCAGGGACGTCGACGAACCGCTGGGCGAACGCATAGCCCGCGATGAAGGGTTCGAAGCGCATCGACCCCGACGCGCAGCGATAGACGACGAGGCCGTGCTTCAGGTCGCTCTCCTCCTTCACGAGCGGGACGTAGGTGCCGGTCGGGTCCATCGCCGTCGGGGGGAGCTGCTCGCCGGAGAGGTCGATCGGCTGCTTCGACTCGGCGTCGACGTATCGGACGGCGACCTTCATCACCGTCGTCGACGCCGGCAGCACGCGCTCGTCGCACGTGACGTCGGGCGCGCGCGAGAGGTCGCCGAGCGGCGCCGTCCCGACGACGTACTTCGAGACCTGGAGCTGGACGCTGCCGCGGAAGTCGTCGGGCACGACGACCTCGTACATGTTCGCGACGAAGTCGATCCGGCCCTCGACGATGGTCGAATCGGTGGGCGTTCCGGCGAGGAGCGGCGGCGGCTTGACGCCCGCGGCGATCGCCCAGACGGACGTCTTGAGCGTCCGCCGGCCCGCGCCCTGGATCGCGAAGTGGCGCTCGAGGATCGGCTCGAGCGCGACCGGCAGTCCGGTCGGGTCGACGATCCGGCCGCGGACGAGCCTGCCGGGCGCCCGGTCCATGACGACCGTGAGCTCCATCTCGTCCACGCGCGGCGCGACGTCGGGCTGGGCGACGTCGACCCGCTTCTTCGGGATCGAGAGGAAGCCCGGCATGAAGCACTCGATCTCGCGCGAGTCGCCGCAGCGGAATCCCGCGGAGAACTCGCCGGCGTGCGGCCCGGACGGCTCGGCGATGATCGTCGAGCGCGTCGAGCGGCCGCCGTACGTCACGTGCAGGAAGACGCGCGCGTTGCCGATCGGATTCCCTTCCCGGTCGCGGACGACGCCACGCACGACGCTGCCGGGCATCAGCTCGACGTTCGCGTCCATCTCGCTTCGGCCGCGCTCGAAGCAGCGCGGCTCCGTGATCCGCGCGCCCGTCTTCGCCTCGTACGCGCCGAGCGACCAGCCGGGAACGGTCGAAAGCCCGTCGAACTGGAAGCGGCCGCCCGCGCCGGTCTTCGTCCCGATCCAGTCGCTGGGGCTGTGCAGGCGCGGGTCCTGCTCGGACTGCTCCTTCGCCATCGGCGTGAACGCGTCCATCGCGTAGACCGACTCGTAGTTCGTCGACGAGATCGCCCAGACGTTGGCGCCGACGACCGGGTTGCCGTGGACGTCGGTCACCACGCCGCGGATCGAGCCGCGCGCCACGGGCCGCTGCGGCTCGGCGGGCGGCGCCGCCGGAGTCGGCGGCGGCGCACGCTCCTCCGCGCGCTCGGCCGGGGGCGCGGACGGCGGCGCGGCGTGCTCGCCGGATGGACGCGCGTCCGCGCCGTCCGTTCCCGCGGCGTCGGTCACGTGCGGGTCGCGGCTTCGTGTCGACTCCCACCACCACGCCGCTCCGCCCAGCACCACCACCGCCGCCGCGCCGACGAGCATCCTCCGCGTCGCGACGTGCGCCGACGATCCGAGCGCGCGCCCGAGGGGACGCGCCGCTGCGTGCGGGGCGTGCTCGCCGTCGCCGCTCGCCGCGATCCCGCGCAGCCCCGTGAAGAGCAGTGCGAGCGCGCCCGCGGGATCCCTCGCCGCCTTGACCGCCCGCTCCTGCGTCCGCCGCTCGAGAGCCTCGCGGACGCGCGCCACGCCGCGGCGGATCCGCGTGCGCACCGTGTCCTCGTTCGCCTGCATGATGCGGGCGATCGCCTCGACCTCCCGCTCCTCGAGGAAGCGCAGGATCACGGTGCTGCGATAGGGCTCGGCGAGCGCTAGCACCTCTTCGACGACGATGCGCCGCAGCTCCGTGCGCTCGACCGCCTCGCGCGGATCCTCGACGGGCGGCGGCGGCGGCACCGCGACCTCGCGCGCGCCGCGCGCCTGGTTGCTGCGCGACCGCGAGCGCACGACGTTGCGCGCGATGGTGCCGAGCCAGCCGCGCAGGTTCGACGCATGCGCCGGTGGCCGCGCGAGCGCGTTCGCGAAGGTCTGCTGCACCACGTCGTCGACGTCGGCGGGGTCCGCGACGAGCGCACGCGAGAAACGGGCGAGCCAGGGGCGCTGCGCGAGCAGCGTCTCCGCGTCGAGCGCGACGGACGAAGAGCGGGCGTCGGTCATGGCCACCCTAATTCCGCGGACGCCCGATTCTGGTCAGCCCCTGGGGAAACGGGGCGCGGAATCGGGGACGGGCGCCCCTCAGTGCAGCGCCCGGACCGCCACCTTCCCGAAGCTCGCCTCGCCCTGCACGACCCCGAGCGTCGGCAGCGCCGCGTCGCCGGCGACGCCGCCCGCGAGGCGCTGGACGCCGTCGATCCAGACGGTCGCGCGGCCGTGCTCGCGGCGGAGCACGAGCTCGACCGGCGTCGATCCGAGCTTGACGGCGTCGGTCGAGTCGACGCCGCCGACCTCGTTGTAGAGGAAGGCCCCGTTGCCGAGCAGCATCGCCTGGCACTTCCCGCCGAACGCGATCTTGACCGCCCAGCAGCCCGGCTGCGGCGAGATGGTCGCGCGCAGCCAGCCGTCGCCGACCGTCTTGGTACCGAGCGCCGCCTCGCTCCAGATCCCGGTGTCCTTCGGTCCGCGGATCGACAGCGCGCCGCCCTTGCGCTCCGCCCCGCCCGGTCCGCTCGCGGCGAATTCCGCGGCGTCGAGCGCCTCCCACTCCTTCGCGTCGCCGAGCATCCGTGCGTCGAGCTGATGCTCGGGTGCGACGTACTTCGGGAACTCGACCTTCTCTCCCTGGCGCTCGCGCAGCAGCGCGTCGAGCCCCGGACGCAGGACGACCTTGTCGAGGCGGGCGTGCCACCCCTTCTCCAGCTCCTCGAGGCTCTTGCCGAACGCCTCGCGCGCCGGCACGCCGGCGCAGTACGAGCGCACCTTCTTCGCGCCGAAGGTGTCGAGCAGCCAGAGGATCCAGCTCCCGCCGACGTCATAGCCGTTGAAGCCCGGATGCGAGGAGAGCCACGAATAGTAGTCGCCGACCGCGTGGAGCTCGGCGAGGGTCGGCAGCTGCTTGCGCTGCCGGTAGAACGCCGCGACCGCGTCGACGTGCACGCCCGTCACGAACTCGAGCACCGCGTTGGCGAGTCCCTCGGCGAAGAAGAGGCTGCGCGGCTCGGGGCCGCGCTCCTTGAAGCGCTGCGCGACCACGTGCACCAGCTCGTGCAGCCGCGTCTGGTCGTTGTCGTAAGGGACGTGCGATTCGAGCGGGGTCGAGTAGCCGGCCGCCCCGACGCCGGTGATGCGCTTCAGCTCGTCGACGTCGTCGTAGAGGAAGAGGCGGATCGTCTCGTTCCACTCCTTGAACTCGAGGCGCGCGAGGATGCGGTCGAGGTCGCGCTCGGCCATGACCTTCGTGCGATCGACGGAGGACTCGGCGCGCGAGCCGGGCCGGAAGCGGATCTCGAAGCGCTTGGTCTTCTCGCTCCCGGTGAGGACCTTCTCCGGCGGCGGCGGGTCGTCGGCGAGGGGCGCGGCGAAGAGGAGCGAGAGCGAGGCGACGAGGTTCAGCACGGGCGTCTCCGTACGAGCTCGTGCGTGTCTTACCGCGCGGCGCGGGACGACGCTGCGCGCACCGTTCAACGCGCCTCGACCGGCTGCCAGGTGACCGAGAAGGTCGCCCGGACGTCCGTCTCGTCGAGGACGCGGTCCGGGGCGCTCGCCTGCAGGTGCAGGAAGCGGTGGCCGTGGAAGACCTCGGGCTCCGCGTGCGTGAGGACGAAGCCCGCGAGCGCCTCGCCCTTCCCGTTCACGACGCGCAGCGACGCGGCGAGACGCGCCGCCTCGTGCGCGGGAAGGAGGGCGTCGAGCCGCACGCGCGCCGCGATGCGGCGGCTCGTCGTCGGCGCCGCGGAATAGAGACTCCAGCCGCGCGTGTGGAAGCCCTTGTCCCACTCGACGACGACGTCGAACGACCGTCCGGATTTCCCGTCGCTCACGTTGCGGACGGTCGTCTTCTCGCGCGGGATCGCGGTCGCACGGAACGGCCGCAGCGTCGGATCGCCGAGCAGCACGCGGTTGACGCCGCCCCCCTGCATGATCGGCTCGCCCTGGTGCGTCGGAGGCCCGCCGGCCTTCGGGAGGACGAGCGTGAGCTCGCCGCGCGCCTGCAGGAAGACGTCGTCCCACGTCGACTTCACGATCTCGCCCAGCGACGCGCCGTTCTCCAGCGCGAACTCCGTCTCGAGGTCGACCGCGTAGCCGTGGTTCGCGCCGATCGGCGCGAGCAGCGCGACCGCCCCGGCGTCGAGGATCGAGAGCCCCATGCTCTCCGCGAGCGGCATCTCGTAGAGCTCCATCTTCTCGCTGCTCCCGAAGGTCGAGACGATGTCGCCCTCGACGAAGACGCGATGCGTCGCGGCGGAGTGGCAGGTGCCGCTCCAGACGACCGGCCGGTCGAGCTTCAACTCCCGGAACTCGCCGGCCTTGATGCGCGGCATCTCGCCCTTCGGATCGCTGCCGACGCGCGACGGATCGAACTTCCAGTGGGTCTTCGGATCGGCGTTGCGCGCATCGTCGAAGAGCCAGATCCCCTGCGGATCGCCGTTGCCGGTCATGCTGACGACGCCGGCGTCGGCGAGCCGCTTCAGGTTCCCGTGGACGAAGTCGAGGACGGCGGGGTCGGACTCGCGCGTCGCGAAGGCGAACGCCCGGCGCGCGAAGCCGGCCGCGACGACGACGTCGAGTCCGTAGTCGGGGTACTCGCACGACTTCATCCCTTCGGTGACGAAGGTCGAGGTCCAGACCTTCGACGCGAGCCCCTTCTTCTGCGTCTCGCAGGTCCGCTCCCACAGCGCCTCGGCGGCCTTCCCGTCGCGCGCCGTGAACCAGCCGAAGGTGAAGTCGGGGAAGACGTCCTCGTCGAGCGAGCGGCTCAGCAGCACGACCTGCCGGTGCAGCTTCACGTCGAGCGCTTCCGGCGGCAGGACGAAGAGCACCGACTCCGGCAGCAGCTCGCGCAGCGCTTTCGCGAGGCGCTCGAAGTCGGCGTCGGCGCACTCGACGAGCGTCGCCTTGTCGCGCGCGACCGCCTTCTCCGCGATCTTCCGGAAGCGGGCGTGGTCGGCGTTCTTCGGATCGAGGCCGTACGCGACGACGACCTTCGTCCCGACCTGGCCCGCGCCGTCGGGGAGCAGGCGGTCGGGGACGTAGCGGTCGGCCGACTGCTTCGCTCGCGGTTTCCCCTGCGTCGCGCCCGGCGTCGTCGCGCCCGCGGCGCCGAGGTAGCCGCGCGCGATCTCGGCGAGCTCTTCGTTCTTCGCGCGCCGCACGATCTCGTCCCACACCGCTCTCGCCTCCGGTTCGTGGCCCGATTCGCGCAGGTAGACGCCCTGGAACAGGAGGACGTAGTCGTACGACGGGTCGTCGGGATGGAGTCGCATCCACTCCGACTGGAGCGCGACCGCGTCGTCGTAGCGCTGCTGCCGGCCGACCGAGGACCAGAGATAGAAGAGCGCGCGCCCCTGCTCCTCCTCGGTCGCCTTCGGATGCTTCCACGCCGCGCGGAACGTCGCTTCGGCGGAGGCCATGTCCACGAGCTGGAAGAACTGCGTGTAGCCGCTCTGCAGCAGCTCGGCGGGAGTCGCCTCCTGCGCGGCCGCCGTGTCGGCGTACCACGCGGGATTCATCGTGATGAGATGGGCGCCGCCGTTCAGCGTGCGCGCGCCATGGACGGAACTCACCTGCAGCGGCGCGCCGGGCAGGAGCGTCGCCGCGACCTGGCCGCGCAGCAGGACGAGCTTCCACGCGTCGGGGGCGCGATCGAGCTCGATCACCGCCGGTCCCGCGACGCGGAGCGTGCCAGTCGCGAGCAGCTCGATCGTGTCGTTCTCGTTGGCCGGGACCACGACGTGGTTGTGCGAGGCGAGCGCGACGTTCACGCCGTTCGCGAGCCGCAGCGTCGGCTCGTAGCGCGCCGGCGCGATCGAGCCGTAGGCGGTGCGACCGCCGAAGATCGAGAAGACGGTGATCCCGATGCCGACGACGGCGGCGGCGGCGGCGAGCGGCCAGGCGAGACGGCGGCGGCCAGGAGAGACCGCGGCCGCGCCGTCCGGTCGCGCCGCCGGCCGGAGCGCGGCGGGGGCGAGCGCGTGCGTGAGCTCGCGTTCGCGCTCGAGGCGGCGCCGGCACGCTCCGCAGCGGCGCAGGTGCGCGGTCAGCCGCTCCCGCTCGCCTTCGTCGACTTCGTCCTCGAGCAGCGCGAAGAGCAGCGGCTCGGCCTCGGTGCACGAAACGTCGCGGTTCACGGCTCTTCCTCCAGCGCATCGAGTCGCCGGCGCAGCGCGCGGCGCGCCTCGTAGATCCGGCCGCGCACGGTCGACACGGGAACGCCGAGACGATCGGCGACCTCGCCGTACGAGAGGCCTTCGCGGTAGCGCAGCGTGAGGACTTCGCGCGCATCCGTCGTCAGCCGCGCGACCTCCTCCCAGATCCACGTGCCGCCCTCCCGTCCGTGCGCGGCGACGTCGAGCCCGTCGAGCGGGACCTCGCGCCCGTTGCGCGTCGATCGCCGCGCGAGCTCGTCGGCGACGGCGTTACGGGCGATCCTCGCAAGCCATGCTTCGAGGCGTTCGGGCGTCTCCAGCCGCCCCAGCCCGCGGAACGCGAGCAGGAACGTGGTCTGGACCAGCTCGTCGCGCAGCCCCGCGTCGCGCACGTCGCGACCGACGATCCGGCGTACGGCCGGGGCGTGGCGCTCGACCAGCTCCGCGAACCGGTCGGGTTCGCCGGAGAGGATCGCCGTCACCAGCCGCCGGTCGTCGTCCTGCATGGATCCCTCGACTCCGCCCTCCCTGACGGCGGCCGGCGCGCAAAGCTCAAACGGACGGACGGAATCGCGTCGCTCCGGAGCGCGCCCGGTCATTTCTTCGCCGGCGGCGGGTCGACCCGGATCCACCATGCCCGCTCGCCCTCGAGCAACCCGTCGGTGTCCTTGAGGACGATGGGATATCGCTCGGTGCGCGGGCGGGCGTCGTCGACGACGCGGCAGATGACGCGGTAGCGGCCGGAGCGCAGCGACTTCGCGGCGACGGTGAACGCGTGCTTCACGTATTCGTGGGAGAGGTCTTCCTTCGCCGGCTCCTGCTCGATGGTCGGCAGGGGTCCGCGCTGGCGCCGGTCGCGGCCCTGCGTCCCCTGCTCCCAGCCGGGCGGCGACTTCGGCGCGCCCGTCTCGGGCAGCACCCACCAGCGCACGTCGAGCGCGTGGGTCGCCGGCCGCAGCACCCGCACCTCGAAGTCGAACGACTCGAGGCCCGAGATGGATCGGTCGTCGTCGGAGGCGATCGCGGCGGGCGTGCAGCCGTCGATCGGGTCGACGTCGCGGTAGATGCGCAGCGTGAGCGCCTCGCGGCACGGCGCGCAGTAGAAGTTCCCGCTCGCCATGACGCAGCTGCGCGTCGTCGGCTTCCACGCATCGTGGACCTGGCCGTTCGCCCCCTCGTAGACGCCGATGCCGGGCACCTTCGCGGCGAGCCAGTGGGCCCACGGCACCTTCTTGGGATCGTCGCTGTTCGAGACGTTCGGCGAGTTCGCGACCGCGCCGCGGTGGCCGGTGTTGGAGGTGTACTCGTCGCCGAGGTCGGCGAAGGCGTGGCCGAACTCGTGGATCAGCGTCGCGTTGTCGCGGCCGCCGATGCAGGCGATGCCGCCGCCGCCGGTGCCGAGCTGGCCGAGCTTCACGAAGACGATCGCGATGTGGTCGCTGGCCGGCATCTCGGCGAGCATCGCGTGCACGCGCCCCTCGTCGACCGCGACTTGCCCCTGGATCATCCCGCTGCGGTGGCCGCCGAGTGCGGTGTCGTACTTGCGGCCGTACTCGTCGACGCCGTCGTCCTGGCTCACGACGATCGCGCGCTGGAAGTTGAAGTACTCCCAGTACTCGCGGTACTCCGGCTGCGCCTCGAAGAGCGGCGGAATCGCGGCGGCGAGGTTCGCGAACAGGTCGAGGTGGTCGAGCGTGTAGCCGTCGCCCATCAGGACGACGTCGCAGCGGTTGTCGGACGGGCCATGCCGGACGAAGTCGTCCCACCCGAGGAACGCGCTCGGCTGTCCGCGCCGCGTCGCGACCTTGCCGGCCTCGGTCAGCGGGAACTTCTTCGCGAGCTCGCGGTAGCGCTTCGACGCGAGGCCCGGCCGCCCCTTGCGCGCCTGGAATTCGGCGTCGGCGAGGAGCTCGCGCGCCTCCTTCTCGTCGTCGCGCGGCGCAGGCTGCAGCGCCGGCCGCGGCGCCAGCGCGAGTCCGAGGAGCACGAGCGAAAGCGCCGCGCCTCGACCCACGCTGGACCTCCTCGCGCCCCCCCGCGACGCTCCCATCTTGGCGAACTTCTCCCGCATGCGCAGGCCGTCGGTCGGCTTGCGGCGTCCCGACCGGCCCGATCCAATGCGCGTTATGGGTCCGATGGTGCGTCTCCTCGTCGCCGGCCTCGCGCTGACCTTCCCGGGCGCGGGCGGGAGCGCGCACGCGCAGGAGCCGCGACCGCCGCGCGACTGGTTCGTCGCCGTCGACGGCGACGAGCAGGGCGACGGCACGGCGGACCAACCGCTGGCGACGCCGCAGCAGGGGCTCGACCGCGCGCAGCCGGGCGACCGCGTCTTCGTGCGGCGCGGCGTGCACCGCGGCCGCATCGTCGTCACGCGCGGCGGCGCGCCCGGTCGGCCGCTCACGCTCGAAGGCGAGGAGGGCGCCGTCCTGGACGGCGGCGACCGCTTCACCGACTGGGTCGCGGCGCCGGAGCTCGGGCCGGGCGTCTATCGGAGCCCTTCGATGAATTACGCGGCGCGTGCCGTGAGCTGGCGCAGCCGCACGATCCTCGATCTCGGCAGCGGCTACACGTACACGGACGATGTCGCGCGCGAGATCCTGAAGAAGCCCCCGACCGACGCGTACTGGACCGGAGTCGAGGCGCACTACGTCGTGCTCGACGGCGCGCCGCTCGTGCGCTTCCGAGAGAACCGCGATCCCAACCGCGAGGAACTCGCCTTCGCGCCCGCCGAATCGGCGACGCTCCGGCTCGCGTCGGTCAGCCACGTCGTCGTGCGCGGCTTCGAGGTGCGCAACGCCTACTGGTGCGTCGCGCTGACCGGCGCGAGCGACTGCACCGTCGAGCGCTGCTTCGTCCGCGCGTTCGGGAAGGCGGGCGTCGTGGTCGAGGCCGGCGCGAGCCGCAACCGGATCGTCGACAACGAGATCACGCAGGACTACGTCTACCCCGACTTCGGCCACCCGTGGGCGACGGCCCTCCACCACCACATCTGGACGGTCTGGAAGGACCTCTGTCCCGGCGATCGGATGGGAGTCCGGCTGCAGAACGACTTCGGCGACGAGAACGAGATCGCCCGCAACCACGTCTTCCGCTGCTTCGACGCGATCGTCGCGAAGAAGGGCGGCCGCGCGACGCGGGTCCACCACAACGTCGTCGAGAACGTCGCCGACGACGGCCTCGCGCTCGACGGGACCGAGATCGAATCGCAGTGGCACGACAACCTCGTGATCGAGGGCGGCAACTGCGGCATCGTCGTCGACGGCTACGCCCACACGAAGGGGCCGATCTACATCTATCGCAACCGCGTCCACCACACGCAGGGCGAGAACCCCGGCGACGGCATCCACTTCAAGAACGCCTTCCCCGCCGACGTGCGCGTCTTCGTCTACCACAACAGCTTCTCGGCGAACGGGCCGAGCGTCAGCGCCAACGACTGGACGGCGGCGGGAAGCAGCCTTCCGGGCGTGACCGAAGCGCGCCACCTCTACTTCATCGACAACGTCTTCGCGTCACGCAGCTTCTATCGCGGCTGGCCGAACTGGCCCGAGCGCGGCATCGGCCGCTATGCGTCCAACTGGGTCGGCGGCGACAACGCCGGCGAGTGGCGCGGGAAGGACTTCTTCGCGAAGAGCAACGTCGTCGTCCACGGCGACCCGACCGAGTGGCCCGCGACCGAGCCCGCCTACCAGGCAGGCGTGCATGGACTGCCGAAGGCGCTCGATCTATCGCGCCCTTCGAAGGTCCTGGGCGACGATCTCCCCGCGCTCCCCGGCCTCGTCGCCGATCCCTCCGGCAAGGTCCCGCGCGTCGGGGCCGTCGAGCGCGACCCGCCGAAGCTCGCGCGGCCGACCGCTCTCAAGGCGACGCGCGCCGGCGCCGAGATCCGCCTCACGTGGGTCGACCCATCGGGTGGCGCCGTCGTCTACCTGGTCGAGCGCAGCCTCGACGGCGCGGTCTTCACCACGGTTTCTCGCACCGCGCCCGGCGCGGCGGCGTTCGTCGATCGCGATCCGCCGAAGGGGGCGCGCTACCGCGTCCGCGCGGCCGACTTCTCGACGGCGTGGCTCGGCCCCTTCTCCGAAGTGGCGCGGGCGCCCGACTGAACGAGTCCGGCGCGGCGGCTCAGTGTCCGCCGGGCTTCGCGCCGGGAGCGGGGCCGGGCTTGATCCCGTCCATCTGGACTTTCGGCCGGTCGACACCGTCGCGCAAAGGGGCATCCTTCGCGTCGCGCCACCACTCGACCCACTCCTTCGCGCGGTTGAAATGGACGCCGCCGGTGAGTCGGGCGAGCGCGTACTGGAAGTCGTGGCGGACGTCGAGGAGAAGCTCTTCGTCGATCAGTACGCGCTGCTTCTGCTTGTCGATGAAGCCGGTGCCCACCGAGGAATAGGCGAGGATGAGGTTGCCGACGATCCGCTTGCGGGTCGCCTCCTTCTCGCCGAAGTACTCCCCGAGTGCGCCGGCCGCGGCGATCAGCACCGGCTTCCGCTGGTCGGAAATGGTGTACTTCTCGAACCGCTCGATGTACTGCACCCGGCGGTAGGTGCCGAGCGCCTTGATCCCCGCGGCCAGCGTGATGGGCGCGTCGTGGATGTGGGAGAGGTCGAGCCACCGCTCCAGCATCTTGTCACCGTCCTCCGTCCGCGCGTCGAACTGGGCGAGGAGCTTCTCGTGGAACTCGGCGGGCAGGCGCGGCGCCTTGATCGCCTTCTCGAGCGCGTCGGTGATCTGCTTGCGGCCGTTCTTCGCGGTCGCGAGCGAGTCGCGCGTCGGCGCCTCCTTCGGCGGGTCATTCGGAGCGAGCTGCCGGCCGAGCTCGACGTAGCGGGCGACGAGCTGCGAAGAGGTCTTCAACGCCTCGTCGAAGCGCTTCGCGTTGATCGCCGACTGGAACGCCGCGGTCTGCTCGGCGACAGAGCCGGTCGCCGCCTTCGCGCCGGAATCCTGCGGACTCGAAGCGCCGAGGAGCGCCGCGACGACGAGACCGACCATGGGAATCCCTCCACGGCCCCCGGCCGATGCTCGTCCGAAGGCGCGCGGAATCTAGCGCGCGGTCGGCGTTTCAGCTCCCGCCGCCGGTCGTCGCGCCGCGGCGGGGCCGACGGACGGCCCGCACCTTTCCGCTGCGTCCGCCTCCGCAGAAGAAGAGGTCGCCGCCGTCGGACTCGAGGCCGGAGACATTGACGCCGGCCGGCAGGTCGAGCCGCTCGAGGACCTCGCCGTTCTGGGGATCGACGCGCCGCAGCTCGCTCACGTCGTCTTCCCAGGTGCCGTGCCAGAGCTCGCCGTCGACCCAGGTGACGCCGGTGACGAAGCGGTTCGACTCGATCGTCTTGAGGATCGCGCCCGTCTCCGGATCGACCTGGTGGATCTTGCGGCTCTGGTACTGCCCCACCCAGAGCGAGCCTTCGGCCCACGCGAGGCCCGAGTCGTTGCCGCTGCCGCCGGGCGCCGGAATCGTGGCGACCACGCGGCCCGTCGCCGGATCGATCTTCTGGATGCGACCGGCAGCGATCTGGAACAGGTGGCGGCCGTCGTAGGCCGTGCCCGCGTCCGCCGCCACGTCGATCGAGCGCTCGAGCTTCCCGCTCGCGGGATCGAAGGCGTTCAGCTTCTTCCCGGACGCGAACCAGACGTTGCGACCGTCGTGCGTGACTCCGTGCACCTGGTCGCGGTCGGGAAAGGGTCCGTACTCCCGCACGATTTCGGCGGCGGCTCGACGCATGGCCCCACCTTAATCCGCCGGCCGCGACGCGGGGAGCAACAAGGTCGTCGCGAATCCCGGCACGGGGGGCATCAGCCACCGCCGCGCCCGCCCGCGGCCGAACGACTGCACCTTGCCCGCGGCCGCGAGCGGGTCGAGCGCGCGCTGCACGGTGCGCTGGCTCGTGCCGAGCACGAGCGCCAGCGCCGAGCTCGACCACGACTCCCCGTCGGCGAGCAGGGCGAGCACGTGCGCGTGCTCCTCCTCGACCGGTCGCGCCAGAACGACGACTTCACGGGCATTTCGCGGCGCGAGCGCGAAGCCCCGCTTCGTCGCGCTCACGACGGCGAGCCTGCGCAGCGCCGCGCGCAGCCGCCCCATCTCGACGCGCAGCCGCGCGCGATGCGAGGCGTCGACGAACTTCGAAGCGAAAACGCGCGCCACGAGCACGTCCCTCGGCACGTCGCCCGGCCACGCCTCCCCCAGCGCGCGCGCGAGCGCGAAGAGGACGGGACGCGTGGCGAGCGCGGCCATCTGGACGTCGTCGTGCACGACGTTGCGGCACGCGTCCACGACGAGCACCTTCGAGGAGCGCAGCGCCTCGACCTCTTCGAGGGAGAGGAGCCGCTCGCCGCCGCGCGCGATCCGGCGCGCCGCGGGTGCGTCGAGGACGCGCCGCGCGCTCTCCACTTCCGCCGTCAACGCCGGGATTCGCGCGAGCTCGGCGGCGCGCCGGGCCCGGGCGAGCGCGGCGCGCGCCGCCTTCGTCCGCGGGCGGCGCAGCGCGATCCCGGCGACCACGAGCTCGTACGCGGTCCGCGACGCGGGCGGGAGGGCGGCGGGGTCGAGCCGGGCGAGCGCGCGCTCCGCCTCGTCGACGCGCCCGATCAGGAGGAGGCGGCGCGCCTCGAGGTACCGCGCGAAGGCGGCATTGACCCGGTCGCCGTGCTCCTCGAGCGTCGCGCGCGCCGTGTCGAGCGCCGCCGAGGGACGTCCGAGGTCGCGCAGGACGAGCGCGATCTCGGCGTCGGCGACGACGCAGCGCGCCCGCGCCAGCGACTCGCCCGGACCGAAGGCGCGCGCGGCGCTCTTGAGGAGGACCTTCGCGCGCGCGAGATCGCCGAGCTGCGCCATCGCGATGCCGCGCAGCGCGAGCGCCGGCGCGTCGTCGCGCAACGCGATCCGCTTCAGCGCGCCGAGCGGATCGCCCCCCGCCAGCGCTCGCGCGGCGGCGGCGATCGGCGCGTCCATCGGAATCCCGTCACGCTTGTCACTCACCGCGCTCTCCGCCTTGCGCTTGATTCTCCCATGTCCGACACCCCCCCCATTGGAGATGAGAGTCATGAGCAAGCACCTGATCGGAACGCGCAAGGAATGGCTCGCGAAGCGGCTCGAGCTGCTCGAAGCGGAGAAGGAGGCGACGCGCCGCAGCGACGAGCTGGCGCAGCGGCGCCAAGAATTGCCGTGGGTCAAGATCGACAAGGAGTATCGCTTCGAGACCGACGCCGGCGCCGCCTCGCTCGCCGACCTCTTCCGCGGGCGATCGCAACTCCTCGTCTACCACTTCATGTTCGGGCCCGACTACCAGGCCGGCTGCCCGTCGTGCTCGGCGATCGCGGACGGCTTCAACGGCATCGCCGTCCATCTGGCGAACCACGACGTCATGCTCACGGCGGTGTCGCGCGCGCCGTTCGCGAAGCTCCAGGCGTTCCAGAAGCGGATGGGATGGACCTTCCCGTGGGCGTCCTCGTACGGCGGCGACTTCAACCCCGACTTCAACGTCTGGTTCGACGAGGAGCAGCAGCGCTCGGGCGGCATCGAATACAACTACAAGCGCGAGCCGGCGGCGGCCGGACCGGCCCGCGGGAAGACGATCGCGGAGTGGCAGCAGCGCGGCAGCGAGGGGCCCATCGCTCTGTTCGCGGCGGCGGCCGGGACCGACGCGGACACCTACATCCGCGAGCGGCCCGGCATGAGCGCGTTCGTGCGTGAAGACGGCGTGATCTACCACACCTATTCGACCTACGCGCGCGGGGTCGACAGCCTCTGGAACATGTACCAGTGGCTCGACCGCGCCCCCAAGGGACGCAACGAGTCGGGCCTCTGGTGGCGCCACCACGACGACTACGGGAAGAAGAGCTGAGCCCGGCCATGGCGACCGAGCGGACCGAGCGGACCTTCTTCGGCGTCTCCGCGCTGCTCTTCGCGGCCAGCACGGCGGTGACGATCGCGTGGTGCGGGTCGATGCCGGCGACGTGCGACCTGCCGATGCCCGGCGGCTGGACGCTGTCGATGGCGTGGATGCGCATGCCCGGCCAGTCGTGGCTCGCGGCCGCCGCGTCGTTCCTCGGCATGTGGGTCGTGATGATGGTGGCGATGATGCTGCCGTCGCTCGTCCCCATGCTGCGGCGCTATCGGCTGGCGGTCGGCGGGACGCGCGTCACGACGCCGGGCTGGCGGACCGCGCTCGTGGGAGCGGGTTACTTCTTCGTCTGGTCGCTGTGGGGCGTGGCCGCGTTCCCGCTCGGCGTCGCGCTGGCGGCGGTCGAGATGCGGCAGCCGGCGCTCGCGCGCGCCGTCCCGTTCGCGATCGGCGGCGTCGTCGTGCTCGCCGGCGCGCTGCAGTTCAGCGCGTGGAAGGCGCGGGCGCTCGCCTGCTGTCGCGAGTCGCCCGGGCCGGGCCGCGCGCTGCCGGCCGACGCCGGCACGGCGTGGCGGCACGGACTGCGCCTCGGCCTCCACTGCAGCCGCTGCTGCGCCGGCCTGACGGCGGCGTTGCTGGTGCTCGGAGTCATGGACCTGCGCGCGATGGCGGTCGTGACGGCCGCCACCACCGTCGAACGCCTCGCGCCGGCCGGCGAGCGCGTCGCAAGGGCCATCGGGGCGATCGTCGTCGCGTCGGGTCTGTTCCTGGTCGCGCGCGCCGCCGGCGTCGGATGACGCGGCGGCGCGCGCCGGTCCGCGGACCCTGAAAACACAAAGGCACCCGCGCCCTCACCGCGCGGGTGCCTCGACTTCGATCGCGGCGGCACGGAACGCCAGTTCGAGCCGCCGCGGACGACGCTCAGTGCGGGAACACCTTCAGCAGGTCGAGCGTCGTCACGATTCCGATCGGGTGCCGACTCGGGTCGACGACGATCGCGCGATGGACCCGCGCTGCCGCGAGCCTCCGCGCCACCGTCGCCGCGGTCTCCTCGGGCGTGGCCGTGACTGGGTCGATCGACATCACGTCGTCGACCGTGCCGAGCCGCGCCACGTCGATCTCGAACGTCCCCACACTGTCGGCCATGAGGAGGTCGAGCCAGTCTTCGCCCGGCCGCGCCTCGATCGGCCCCTCGAGCAGGCGCCTCAGGAGATCGGTGCGCGAGACGACGCCCAGCAGACGGTCCTGATCGTCGACGACCGGGGCCCCCGAGATCTCGTTCTCGTCGAGCATGCGTGCGAGGTCGCGCAGGCTGTCGCCGCTCTCGGCGCAGATGGGCTTGTCGGTCATCACGTCGCGCACGTGCGACGGGCCGCGCTTCGCGGCGGGCTTCACTTCCGGCTTCATGGCACGCTTCACGGCAGTCTTCATGGGGGTGCCCTCGTCGGTCCACGGACGAACCGTAGGGCCGAACGCAACGCCTGTTCCCGCGATTCCCGCCGCGGCCAACGCGCGCGATCCAGGACGGATGCGAGAACCTCCGCAGACGACCGCGCACCGCTCCCCACCTGGACGGCGGTCACTTCTCGACGTCGTTCCCTTCGAAGAGGGTGATCACGCGGTTCTCGAGACTGCCCGGCCGCTGGAGGTGGACCGAGGCGGTGAGGCGCAGGGCGTCCTTGGGACCCGTGAAGCTCAGGACGACGCTCTCGAGGAAGCGCTGGCCGACTTCGAGCTCGGGCAGCAGGCCCGGGAAATGGGCCGAATCGACGGGGAGCTCGACGGTTCCGAGCGGCGGAATCGAGACGCCGACGAGGTCGCTGTCGTGAGCAAGGACTTCGGAGAGCCCGTTCGGGCCCATCGCGAGGACGTCGCCGAGGACGAGCGTCCGCGTCATGCTCTTGTTGACGAGGAAGAGCGTCGTGTTGGTCTCGTCGTGGTTGCCGTCCAGGTCGATGTACTGGGCGCGGACCTGCATGGTGTGCCCGTTGCCGTGGTCGGCGGGGGCCGCGGCCGCTGCCGCGCTCGCTCCCTGCGTGTGGCTCAGGAGGGCCGAAGATCCGACGAAGAGCACGGGGAGAAGCACGAAGAGCAGCGCGCGCCGTCGGGTCATGGTCGCCTCCGGGGAGTGGAACGAGAGGGGATCGAGGTTCCGGGCACGCTCGGACTCGCGAGCGCTTGCGACGGATCATTCCCGCGCGCGGCGGACTTGACGAGGGGTTCGTGCGCGCGGATCGAGGACCCGGTCAGCGCAGCCCGAACGGGATCAGCCAGCGCCGATCGGCGCCGGCGCGCGTGAGCAGGATCGACAGCACGCCCGGCGCGCCCGTGAGCAGCGACCGGTCGGCGCCCATTCCTTCCACATAAGAGAGGTTGCGGAGCAGCAGCTCTTCCAGGAGCCTCGCCTTCCGCGCGGCTGCGGGAAGACCCGCACTCCGTTCAAAAGCGTCCGCGAGCGCGAGCATCCCCGCGATCCCGTGGCAGAGGCCGATCTGCTCCGGAACGTCCGCCGCGCGATCGACGCCGGGCTCGACGCGCTCGCACCACGACTCCATCGCCGCGAGCGCGAACGTCGTGACGTCGCTCCTGCCGAGGACGCGCCCGCTCTCCCACAGCGCCCACGCGATGCCCGGCGTCCCGTAGCACCACGCCTGCGGCGACGGCGCCCGCGAGCTCGGCGCGTCGCCGTCGAGGCTCGCGTGCGGCCAGGCCCGCAGGCCGGTCCGGTCGACGTACGACCGGGCGACGAGCCAGTCGGCGATGCGCGCGAGCGCGACCCGGGCCCGCGTCGTCGGTGCGACGCCGTGCCCGAGCGCCGCCGCGAGCGCGAGCGCCACGCCCGCGACTCCGTGCGCGACGCCGGTATTGATCCGCCCCTCGCCCCACTTCAACCGCGGGTCGTCCTGGTCGCGGCCGAGCCGGAATGCCGCGAGCTCGTCGTCGCAGAGCGCGAGGAGCTGGCGCACGCACTGCTTCGCCAGCCGGCGCCGCGGCTGCGCGCCCGGCGCGTCGAGCCGCCCCGATGCGACGAGAGTGAGAAGCAGGCCAGCGGGTCCGCGGACGAGGTCGTAGTCGAACCAGCGGACCTCCTTCGACCGCCAGCAGTCGCGCGGCAGCGCCTCCGCGATCTGCTCCCACAACGACGCACTCACGCGCCGCAGCCGCGGCACGGTGCGCATCGCGAATGCGAGCCCCGACAGCGGACCGGTCGGACCAAATTCGAGCGCGCCGGACCGGAGCGCCTCGCTCAGCCGCTCGAGCCAGCGCTCGACCACGCGCTCGTGGACGGGACCGCCGAAGCGTCCGGCGGCGAGCGCGGCGAGCACGAGCGGGCCGGGATCGCAGGTACCGCTCGACGGCTCGAGCTTCCCCTCGCCGTCTCCGTCGCCGGCGCAACGGTCGAGCGTCCGCCGGACGAGCGAACGCAGATCGCGATCAGGACGGTCGCGCCGCGGAGCGGCCCTCGTGACCGCAGCGGCCCCTCGCGCAGCGCGACCGTTCATCCGCGGCTCAGTAGCCGTGGCAGTGGCCGCTGGGCCCGCAGAAGAAGTAGGTACTGCCGCAGTTTTGCGTCCCCTTGCCGCCCTTCGCCGGGGCGATCCGCTCTTCGAGCTTCTCGATGAGGAAGCGCTTCCGTTTCACGACGTCGTCGGACTTCGGAGCTGGGGCACGGATGTTCTTCGAGGACATGTCGGTTCTCCCTTCGGGTTTCGGGCAGCGACTCGGCGAGGGAGACGACACTGCCCGCTCCGATCGAAGGTCGATTCGCCGCCGCGGGCCGGAACGGATCACGACGGTCGCGCCGCGGAGCCGTCCTCACGACTGGAGCGGCCCCTCGCGCGGCGCGACCGTTCTTTCGCGACTCAGTAGGCGCTGCCGCCTCCGCTGAACGACGTGCAGTTGGCGGTCCCGCAGTTGTTCGTCCCCTTGCCGCCCTTCTTCGGGGCGATCCGCTCCTCGAGCTTCTCGATGCGGAAGCGCTTCGGCTTCACGACGTCGTCGGACTTCGGCGCCGGGACACGGACGTTCTTCGCGGACATGTCAGTTCTCCCTTCGGGTTTCGGGCAGCGACTCGCCAGGGGAGACGCAACCGCCCCGTCCGATCGAACGGCGACGCGCCGCCGCGGGGCCGCGCCCCCGCGGCCGACCGCGGCGTCAGTGCGCGAGCTCCCGCGCCGACCGGAGCCACCCGGCCCACGCCGAATGGGGCACGGCGAGCCACGGCAGGAAGCCGTTCGCCTCGTCGTGGGCGGCGAGCTCGGTCGCGGCGCGGCAGCTGAGCCCGGCGACGAAGCCGGTGTAGAGCGCCTGCAGGACGCCCGAGAGCGGGAAGATCGCGTTGCCGCACGCCCAGATCCCCGCGACGCTCGTGCGCCCCCATGCGTCGGTCACGACGTAGCCGTCGCGGCAGCGGATCTTCGTCCCGCGCACGAGACGCGCCGCGTTCTGCGGGCGGAGCTTGTAGGTGTTGTAATCGAAGACGACGGCGGCGTAGTCGGCGTGCACGCCCGCCTCGCCCGAGTTCCAGCGCGAGCGCGCCAGCGCCTGCGTGGAGCGGCGCAGCGCCGCGGCGTGCGAGCCGTCGCCCGCGCCGAGCCGGCGGTCGAGCGCGCCCGCGCTCCCGTTCCCGCCGTCGTCGAGCGCCGTCTCGATCGCGAGCGCGCGCGTCGCGGCGCGGAAGCGCTCCGCGGTCGCCTCGACCGCCGGATGGCAGCCGGCGATCAGCAGCCGCTTGCGATGCAGCGTCCCGTCCGCAGCCAGTTGCTCGGCACGTTGAATGAACGCCTGCTGGCCCGGCAGCGTCTCCGCCATGAAGATCGCGTTGCGGAAGCGCAGGAAGCGCAGGTGGGAGAAGATGCCGCAGGCGACGACCACCGCCGGCGCGCGGAACGTCCCGCCCGCCGTGTCGACCGCGAAGCGGCCGCGCTCGCGGCGGATGCGCGTGGCGGCGACGCCGGAGCGCACCTCGACCGGCAGGTCGCGCAGCTGGTCGAGCAGCATCACCTTGAGCTGCCCGCCCTTGATGATCCAGCCGTTGGTGAGGGTGAGCGTCCCGTACGCGGCGATCCCGCCGGGCCGCACGTGCTCCTCGAGGACGAGCACGCGGCCGAACCGGCTCGGCGGCGTCGACCACCACGGCGTCCCCTGCGACGCGGTGAGCGCGGCCATGAGGCCCGACGGCCCCGCCCCGATCACGATCACGTCGTGGCTCGACTCGCCCATCGGGGGCGCCCTCACTTCGGCGGGATCGCTTTCTCGACGTCGACCCACAGCTTCTTCCACGCCTCACGCTCGCCCGCGGGCAGCGCGGCGACCTCGTCGCGGACGCTCTTGAAGTCGGCGTCCTCCTTCCAATCCGCGAGCTTGTCCACCTTGCCGGCCGCCAGGCGCGCCGCGAGGTCGGCGCGCAGCCACTGCAGCGCGCGCCCACGCCACGCGGCGGCGTCCGGCGCCCCGCTCGCCGCGGCCAGGACGGCGGTGCACGCGGCGTTGTAGCGGTGCGAGCGGTCGAGGTCGTTCGCGAGCGACGCGTCGCTCGCGAGCGCCTTCTCGAAGAAGCGCGCCGCTTCGAGGAAGCGCTGCTTCCCGTAGAGGATGAGCGCGTACTCGAGGCGCTCCCCTTCATTGCCCGGCGCCGCCGCGCCTTTCACCACGTCCTCGAGGCGATCCTCGAACGCGATCTGCTTCTCGACCGTCGCGATCCTCTCGGCCGATTTCGCCCTCCAGCCCGGTTGCCTCGACCCGAGCTCGTGCCCCGTCTTCAGGTAGGGCAGCGCCTCGCGGTAGCGCTTCTGCATGTGGTAGAGCTGCCCGAGCAGGTAGTGCGCCTCCGCCATGCCGGGCTCGGCGTCGATCGCCGCTTTGCAGTGCGCCTCGCATTCCGCGTCGTTCTTCCCGTCGCCGTAGAGCGTCATGGCGAGGTTGCAGTGCGCGGGTGCGTTGCCCGGGTCGATCCGGATCGCGTCGTGATAGGCGGCGAGCACTTGCGCGAGTTCCTTCTTCTCGTCGAGCGCGCTGCCGAGCGAGTTGTAGGCGAGCGCCAGGGTGGTCGCGTCGTGCCTCTGCCGATCGTCGCGCTGCTCCACGACGACCGGCACCCGGTCCCGCAGGAGATCGATTGCGATGTGGAACTCCGCGATGCCGCGGGCGGGCTCGCCCTTGTGGCAGAAGGTGATGCCGAGGTTCAAGTGCGCCTCGGGCTTGTCAGGCTCGAGGTCGAGCGCCTTGGTCAGCGCCGTGATCGCGGCGTCGGTCCGTCTCGCGTCGTTGTTCGCGCGGCCGAGCTCGGTCCACGCGTCGGCGTAGTCGTCGCGGACCCGGACCGCCGCCTCGTACGCCTCGATCTCCCGGGCGCGGTCGCCCTTCATCACGTAGGCGCGTGCCTTCATGCGGAGCGCCTCGGCGAAGTCGGGTTTCACCGCCACCGCCGCGTCGAACGCCGCGATCGCGCGGTCCGGATCGCGCAGCGCAAGGAATGACGCGCCGATCTCGTAGTGCGAGTTGGCGAACTGGGGGTCGATCTTCAGCGCCTCCTGGAACGACGCGATCGCCTCGCGGTGCTTTCTCAACTTGGCGAGCACCTGGCCGAGGGAGTGGCGCCCCCGGGCGTAGTTCGGCTTGATCCGGATCACTTCCAGGTAGGCGTCGTGCGCCCCTGCGTAGTCGCCTTTGTCGCGCAGCGCGTTCCCGAGCCCGCCCCACAGGTCGGCGTCGTCCCGCCCGAATTCGAGCGCCGCGCGGCTCGTCTTGATCGCCTCGTCGAGCTCGCCGTGATCGGCGAGCGCGGAGGCGAGGTTGATGTAGGCGTGCTGGAAGCCGGGCTCGAGCTCGATCGCATGCTCGTACTCGCGGATCGCGTTCTCCCACTCCTTCATCGCGGTGTAGACGCAACCGAGGTTGAAGCGGGCGCGCGCGCTCTTCGGGGCGAGGCGGATCCCCTCGTTCGCCGCCGCCAGCGACTCCTCGAGCTTGCCCTGGAGCGCCAGCGCGATGGCGAGGTTGCCGTGCGCCTGGGTGAGCGTCGCCTCGAGCTCGATCGCCTTGCGGTACGCCGCGATCGCGTCGTCGAGGCGCCCCGCCTCCCTCAGCGCGAGGCCGCGGTTCACGTGCGCACGCGCCGCGCCGGGATCGAGCTCGACGCCGCGGTCGTGCGATCGCACCGCCTCGCCGATCCGGCCGAGCGACACGAAGATCATCCCGCGCGCCGTCCAGGCCCACGCGTAGCTCGGGTCGACGGCGATGGCGCGCTCGTAGGCCACGAGCGCCTCCTCGAGCTTGCCCATCCCCGCCAGCACGTCGCCCTTCCCGCAGAAGCAGTTGGGGAGGTCGGGGTCGAGCTGGCACGCCGTCTCGTACTCGGCCAGCGCGTCCTGCGCCTTGCCCATGTCGGCGAGGACGTTCGCGCGATAGGTGTGGAAGGGGGCGCTCTTCCCGTCGAGCTCGAGCGCGCGGTCGTGCGCGACGAGCGCTGCGTCGAGGCGGCCGACGTCCTTCAGGACGCAGCCGCGGAAGGAGTACGCCTCCGCGAGGTCGGGCTTGGCCGTGCACGCGGCCTCGATCGCCGCGAGCGCGTCGTCGTACTTCTGCTCGTGCCAGAGCATGTGGCCGCGCTGCATGTGCGCCCAGGCGTCGGACGCCGCCCGAGCGATCCGGCCGTCGAGCAGCGCGATCGCGTCGTCGTAACGCTGCAGCGCGTGCAGGATCGTCACGCGCGTGCCGATCGACGCGGCGTCGTCGAAGTTGCGCTCGTGGAAGCGCAGCGCCGCCTCGAGCAGGCGCCGGCGCGCCGGCCGCGGGGGCGCGAGGTCGGCCATGCCGGAGATGCCGATCTCGACCAGGAACTTGTCGACCGCGGAGCGCGCGAGGAGGAGGTTGTCCTTGGCGCGGTCGAGCGCGGCCTGCGTCTGGCGCTGCTCCTTCCCGACGCGGAAGAGGTCGACGGCGAGCGCGACCAGCCCGAGCAGCAGCACGACGAAGGCGGCGGTCACGAAGCCCTTGTGGCGCCGGACCCACTTCGACGCGCGCGCCGCGACGGACGGCCGGCGCGCCAGGATCGGCTGGTCCTTGAGGTAGCGGCCGAGGTCCTCCGCCATCTCGAGCGCGGTCGAGTAGCGCGAGGAGGGGTCCTTCGACATCGCCTTCAGGACGATCGTCTCGAGGTCGACGGGGAGCGCGTCGTTCCACCGGCGCGGCGCGACCGGCTCCTTCTCCGCGATGTCGCGCATCACGGCCTGCGGGTCGTCGCCGGGGAAGGCGTGCTCGAGGGTCAGGAGCTCGTAGAGCGTCACGCCGAGCGAGTAGACGTCGGTGCGGTGGTCCATCGGCGCCCGCTTCGCGAGCGTCTGCTCCGGGCTCATGTAGCGGTACGTGCCGAGCAGCTCGCCCGTGACCGTGAGGTCGCCGTCGCGGAGCGTGCGCGCGAGCCCGAAGTCGGTGATCCAGAGCTCGCCCAGCGAATCGACCAGCAGGTTGCCCGGCTTCACGTCGCGGTGGACGACGCCGAGCTGGTGGGCGTGGTCGAGCGCCTCGGCGGCCTGCATGCCGAGCGCGACGGCCATCCGCACGTAGCCGGGGTCGCGGTTGGAGCCGTGCGACGTGGCCGGCGTCTTCGGCTCGGTGGCCGGCGCGCGCCCCTTCATTTCGCGGATCACGGCGGCGAGGCTCTGCCCCTCGACGAGCTGCATGGCGTAGTAGTGCACGCCGCGCTCGCAGCCGACCGCGAAGACCGGGACGATGTGGGGATGGTGGAGGTGCGCCGCGGCGAGCGCCTCGTTCTTGAAGCGCTGCAGCTGCTTGGGGTCGAGCACGGCCGCGAATGGCAGCACCTTGAGCGCGACGCGCCGCCCGAGCGAGACCTGCTCCGCCTCGTAGACGACTGCCATGCCGCCGCGGCCGACCTCGCGCACCAGCCGGAAGTCGCCGAGGAGCTGGCGCTCGGCGAGCTCGCCCCCCTCCTTCGGAGCGTGCGGCATCTCGCGCGTCGCCCGGTGGATGAACTCGAGCCCGTCGAGGGCGGCGGCGAGCTCGGCGGCGCACTGCGGATGCTGCGCGAGCAGCTCTTCGCGCGGCGGCGCGCCACCCTGCTCGAGCGCGCGCAGGTAGGCGTCGAGGATCGCGCCGACGTTGCCGGCGCCCGTGGCGGTATCGCTCATGGCATCCGCTCCTTCAGGATCCTGCCGACGCGCACGAGCGCCCGCGTCCACAGCATGCGCGCCGCGTCCGGCGAGCGGCCGGTGAGCGCCGCGATCTCCTTCCACTCGAGCTCGCGCAGGTTGCGGAGCACCAGCACCTCGCGGTCCTCGGGAGCGAGGTCGGCGAGCGCATCGGCGAGGATCACGCCGCGCTCGCGCCGCTGGGCCGACTGGCTCGGCGACCGTCCCTGCGCCTCCACCAGCTCGCGCAGCATCTGCGACGAGCGATCGGCCTGCGACTCGAGCGACCGCTCGCGCTCGACGCGGCGCCCCTGCAGCGAGTAGCGCCGCCGCAGGTCGGCGAGGTTGTTCACGAGGATCTGCCGGATCCACGTGATCCACTCCTGCTCGGTCGTGCCGCGGAACTTCGGGAAGTTCTGGTGCGCCTTGAGCAGCGTCTCCTGCACCAGGTCGGAGGCGTCGGCCTTGCCCTGGACGTTCCGATCGAGGCTCGTGACGGCGATGAGCCGCAGGTAGTTGCGGTACGCCTTGAGCAGTTCGCCGAGCGCCTCGGAACCGCCCGCGCGCGCGCGCCGGATGCACTCGGAGACGCTCGCCGACGAGTCGTCGATCACGGCCGATCCGTCCGGGCGTCGGGATCGTGGCATGAGGATCGGAGCATAGTCCGGCGCCGCCCCCGCGTCGGGGGTCGGTCGGTCCGCGTCGGCGGCGGCTCGCTCGTCCACATGGGAGAAGGACGATTCCGCCGCGGGCGATCGAACGTTCCGCGACGCGAACAAAAGGCGGCGTTCGATGCGCCGGCGCGATGGCGTCCTTCTGCCACGACCCGGAGGCGGAACTCCGGGCGTCCGGGGGGTGACCTTGCAAGCGGACGTCGTCGCGCGGACGAAGCTGCCCCGCCTCGCCGACCGGCTCGCGCTCGGGAGCGGCGGGCTGCGCGTCAGCCCCTGCTGCGTCGGGATGGTCGAGGACCCGGCGACGATCGCGGCCGCCTTCGACCTCGGCGTGAACTTCTTCTTCGTCAGCTCCGACATGCACTGGCCGCTCTACGAGGCGGCGCGGCGCGGCCTCGAGCGGCTCCTCGCGCGCGGCGGCGCCGTCCGCGACGAGATCGTCGTCGCCGGCGTCTGCTACCCGACGCAGCCCGAGTTCTGCAGCTTCCCGTTCCGCGAGCTGGTCGACGCGGTGCCGGGGCTGGGGCGGCTCGACGTGCTGCTCGCGGGCGGCGCCTACGGCTCCGAGGTGGGCACGCGGCTCCCCGTCTACGAGCGCCATCGCGAGGAGCGCTTCCTCGGCAACCGCGCGATCGGCGTCACCTTCCACGACCGTGTGGCGGCGGCGACGGCGCTGCAGCGCGGCGGGCTCGACATCGCCTTCGTCCGCTACAACGCCGACCACGCCGGCGCGCGCGACGACCTCTTCCCGCACGTGCCCGAGCGGCCGCGGCCGCTCCTCTTCAACTTCAAGAGCACGTCGGGCTTCGTGCCGCCCGTCCGCATGGCGGAGATCGGACTCGTCGCGCCCGACTACTGGCAGCCGGAGGTCACCGACCACTACCGGTTCGCCTTCACGCGCCCGCAGCTCGACGGCCTGCTCGTCTCGCCGCGCACGCCGCGCGAGGTCGAGGGGATCGCCGCGGCGCTCGCGCGCGGCCCGCTGACCGACGAGGAGGAGACCTACCTGATCGACGTCGCCGCGGTGGCCCGCGGCGCTGCCCGAGTCCGACCCGAAGGAGAAACGACATGAGCTCGAAGAACGTCCGTCCCGAGACGAACCGCAAGCCCGATCCCGACGCCGCGACGCCGCGCAAGCGCTTCCGCATCGAGAAGCTCGAGGAGCGCATCGCCCCCAAGAAGGGCGGCAAGGGGACGAACAACTGCAGTGGCAGCGCCGGAACCAGCAGCGGCACCTTCAGCTGCGGCTCCATCTACTAGGCCGGAACGGTCGTCGAGACATTTCGATGACCCGGGGGCGAAGGCGCCTGAGGGAGGAGAGAGAGTCTTGAGCTCGCCGCCTCCCACCGCCTTCGCCCCGTCCGGCTTCTTCGTCCTGCGCGCGCCGGCGCTGCCGTTCGCGGCGTTCGCGGGCGGCGAATCGGGCGAAGCGCCTCGCGAAAAGCTGCGCCGCCTCGTCGAGCGGCCCGACGTCCGCGAGGCGCTCTTCGTCGCCTCGCCCGACCTCGACGCGCGCCTCGAGACCTGGCGCAACGCCCCCGACTCGGAGGACGGCGCGCGCATCGAGCTGTCGCTCTGGCGCTACCTCGCGCGCATGGCCGGACGCGCGACGCCGTTCGGCCTGTTCGGGAGCTGCTCGCTCGGCGCGATCGGCGCGACGACTCATCTCGTCCTGGGCGATCGAATGCGCCGCCACACGCGGCTCGACATGGACTACGTCGTGCTGCTGGCCGACGCGCTCGCGCGCGACTCGGCGCTGCGGCCGCGGCTGCGCTTCCGTCCCAACTCGAGCCTCTACCGCGTCGGAGAGCGCTGGCGCTACCACGAGGTCCGGCGCGAGGCGAAGGGATGGGCGCACCGGCGCTGCGCCCTCGAGGCAGCCGACTACCTCGACCTGGTGCTCGCGCGGGCGCGCGGCGGCGCGACGATCGGCGAGCTCGTGGCCACGCTGCGCGAGCGCGACGCCGATGCGACCGAAGCTGAAACCGCGGAGTACGTCGACGCGCTGATCGACCAGCAGGTGCTCGTCTCCGAGCTCGTTCCGGCGATCACCGGAGACGAGCCGATCCACGACTGGATCGCGCGGCTGCGCGCGACCGAGGGCGGCGCGGCCGCCGCCGAGCGGCTCGAAGCGGTCCGCGACGAGCTCGCCCGCTTCGACGCGGGCGGCCCGGGCGTCGCGCCCCCGCGCTACCGCGCGCTCGCCGCCGAGCTCGCCGCGCTGCCGGCGGAGGTCGACGTCGCGCGCACGTTCCAGGTCGACCTGTCGCGGCCGGCGCCCGACGCGGCGCTCGGGAGCGCCGTCGTCGAAGAGCTCCTGCGCGGCGTCGAGCTGCTGCGGAGGATCGCGCCGCGCCGCAACGACTCGCTCGCGAACTTCCGCCGCGCCTTCGGCGAGCGATTCGGCGACACGCCGGTGACGCGCGAGGTGCCGCTCTCCGAGGCGCTCGACGACGAGACGGGCGTGGGAGACGGCGGAACCGACGAGGTCGTGAGCGCGGCGCCGATCCTCGACGGCCTCGAGCTCGCCGCGGCCGAGGCGCCCGCGTCGTTCGGTGCGCGCGAGCGCCACCTCCTCGAGCGCGTGACCGCCCTGTTGCAGCGCGGCGCGACCGAATGGTCGCTCAGCGACGACGACGTGGAGAAGCTCGCCGTCGACGACCCGCCGCCGCTGCCCGACGCCTTCGCCGCGCACGCGCGCATCGAGGCCTGGTCGGCCGAGGCGGTCGACCGCGGCGAATTCCGGCTGCTGCTCCAGGGCGCGAGCGGGCCGTCGGGCGCGCGCCTCCTCGGCCGTTTTGGCCACGCCGACCCTGAGCTCGCGGACGCGGTCGCGGGCCATCTGCGGGCCGAGGAGGCGCTGCGGCCCGACGCGCTCTTCGCGGAGATCGTCCATCTGCCCGAAGGACGCGTCGGCAACATCCTCGCGCGGCCGACCCATCGCCGCCACGAGATCCCCTACCTCGGCCGCTCCGGTCTGCCCGAGTCGAACCAGATCGAGCTCGGCGATCTGCTCGTCTCGGTACGCGGCGAGCGCGTCGTCCTGCGTTCGGCGCGGCACGGCTGCGAGGTGCTGCCGCGCCTCACCACGGCGCACAACTACACGGCGCAGCCCGGCGTCTACCGGTTCCTCTGCGGGCTGCAGGAGCAGGGGGTCGCCGGTGCTCTCGCGTGGAGCTGGGGCGCGCTCGCGAACTCGGCCTTCCTGCCACGCGTCACCTGCGGCCGTCTCGTGCTCGCGCGCGCACAGTGGCGCGTCGCGCGCGAGGAGACGGTGCGACTGCTCGAGGCCTGCGCGTCCGGTCGCGCCGCGGCGCTCGCCGCCTGGAGAGCGGAGCGCCGCCTCCCGCGCTGGGTCTGCCTGACCGAAGGCGACCACGAGCTCCCGATCGACCTCGACGAGCCGGCGCTCGTCGCCACGCTGCTCGCGCAGATGCGCAGCGACGCGACGCTGACCGAGCTCTTCCCCGCGCCCGACCGCCTCTGCGTCGCGGGACCGGAGGGGCGCCACGTCCACGAGATCCTCGTCCCGTTCGTGCGGTGCGCCGGCGCCGAAGCGCCGCGCCGCGTTCGTCCGTCGCCGCCGATGTCGAATGCCGCGCCGGCGGCCGCGGCCGCGCGCCGCTTCGTGCCCGGTTCCGAGTGGCTGACGGTCAAACTCTACGGCGGCGCGCTCGCGGTCGACGACCTGGTGCGCACGACGGTCGGGCCGCTCGCCGTCGAATGGGCCGCCGAAGGCGTCGCGCAGCGCTGGCATTTCGTCCGCTACGCCGATCCGCACGGCCACCTGCGGCTGCGCTTCGAGGGCGAGGCGCGCCGCCTCGAGCAGGAGCTCCTGCCGCGGCTGCGCAGAGCGGTCGCCCCGCTGCTCGATGCGGGCCGCCTCTGGAAGCTCCAGCTCGATACGTACGAACGCGAGATCGAGCGCTACGGCGGGCCGGAGGGGATCGTGCACTGCGAGGAGCTCTTCCACCGCGACAGCGAGGCGATCGTCGAGCTCCTGCGCGACGCTCCGACCGAGGGCGACGGCGACCGCCGCTGGCGGCTCGCGCTGCTCGGCATGGACCGCCTCCTCGACGACGTCGGACTCGATCTCGAGACGAAGCGCCGCACGCTGCTGCGGGCGCGCGACGCGTTCCACAAGGAGTTCAAGGCGAGCGACGCGGTCGCGCGGCAGATCGGCGCGAAGTGGCGCGTCGAGTCGGCGGCGGTCGCGCGGCTGCTCGCCCCGGACGGCGACGAGGAGGACGCGTGGTCGCCGGCGCGCGCGGCGTTCGGGCGCCGGTCGGAGCGGAGCGCGGCCGCGCGCGCGGCGCTGCAGCGCGCGGCGGCGGACGGGAGCCTCGCCGCGCCGCTCGAGGAGATCGCGGCGGCGCTCCTCCACATGCACTGCAACCGGCTGCTGCGCGCGGCGGCGCGCACGCACGAGCTCGTGCTCTACGACTTCCTCCACCGCCACTACAAGGGACGCGTCGCGCGCGCCGCGAGCGAGCGGCGCAACGCGTCCGACGTCTACGTCGCGTAGCGCCCCGGCGAGAGGATCGAGCGCGGATCGCAGGCGAGCTTCAGGCGGCGGCGGAACGCCGCGTCGTCGCCGTTCGCCGCCGGCAGGAGCCGCATCGAGTTGACGCCGAGGCGATACGGGAAGAAGCCGCGGCGCGCGAGCCGGGCGTGCAGCCGGCGCGCGCAAGCGAGCGCGCGGCGGTCGTCGCGCGCGACGGCGCGGTCGAAGAAGAGCGGCACGACGAGGTGGGCGCTGCGCCCGTCGAGCGCCGTGATCGTGATCATCGGCTCGAAGCCGCTCTCGGCGGTCGTCCGCTCGACGATGCGCACCGCCGCGGCGACGGCGCGCCCCGTCATCGGGACGACCGGGCTGCACCAGATGGCGCCGCAGCGGTCGCGGTCGGGGTCGGGCTCGGCGGGCGGCGCGCTGCGCTTGCGCCAGTAGGTCGCGACCACGTCGCGCGAGACGCCGGGACGGTGGAGCTCGGCCCACCCGTCGCCGCCGCGGCCGCGCAACTGCGCCTCGCGCGTGAAGACGACGCGGCCGCACGAGGCGGCGAGCGCGTCGCGCAGCAGCCGGCGCTCGGGCGCGCGGTGGCGCTCCGTCGCGTACTCGAGCGTCCCGGAGAGGGCCCAGGAGAAGGGCTTCGGCAGCAGCGCGCGCACCAGCGCGCGCGGCAGCACGCCATCGCCCTTCGTGATCGACCGCGGGTAGCGCGTCGCGGTGCTGAGCACGCGGTAGTCGTTGGTGAGCTTCACCGGGTTGCGCAGCACGCCGCGCAGCAGCAGCGGCCGCAGCGCGTCGATCGCGCGCGGCAGGTCGCGCGCGCTCCCGATCGTCGCGGCGATCCGGTCGCCGAGCTCCGGGATCGGCGAGAGCCAGAGGGTGAGGCGCGTCACCACGCCGAAGCTCGACTGGCTGAAGAGGCCGTCGACCCACGGGCCGACCCCCCAGCGATGGAGCGGCGCCGCCGCGGCGCCCGGCAGGCGCGCGAAGCCGGTGCGCACGCATTCGCCGGTCGGCAGCACGACCTCGAGCCCGCAGACGCCGTTGAAGCGGTCGCCGAGCGGGCCGTGGCCGAGCCCGCGCTCGAGGGCGTTGGCGAGCGGGCTCGTGTCGGGCGTGCTGCCGGTCGGGTTGGCGTGGAGCCGCGAGCGGCGCCGCCGCAGGAAGGCGTGGAGCTGGCGGAAGGTGACGCCCGGCTCGAGCGTGACGTAGCCGAGGCGCTCGTCGAACTCGACGATCCGGGACATCCGGGCGAGTTCCATCACGACCGCGCCGTCGCGCACCGGCACGCGCGAGCCGTAGCCCCAGTTCTTGCCGCAGCTCACCGGATGGATCGGGACGCGGAAGCGGCCGGCGATCCGCAGGCACGCCTGCACTTCGAGGCGCGACGCAGGGCGGAGCAGCGCCGGGATGCGCTGCGCGGTCTGGAAGGTCGCGCGCTCCGCCGAGCGCCGCGCCGCCGCCGCGGTCACGACGTGGGCGTCGCCGAGCGCCCGCCTCCAGAGGCGGAGCGCCGCCTCGAGCCGGGCGCGACGGGAGTGTTTCACGGGGGAGAAGACGCCGCGCGCCCCGGGGAGCGAACGGCGGATGTTCGACCGGCGGGGGCGATGGCGTCTCTCTCCCGGGCCGCCCCGGCGCAGCCCGGCAGCAACGGAGGCGTCATGGCGCGATGGTTCGAGTTCACCGACCGGATGCGGCCGCGCCGCCTCGCGCTCCTGCGCATCACCTACCTGATCGGCGTGCCGGCGCGCACGCCGCAGAACTGAGGCGCGCCCGTGCCCGTCGCCGCCCCGCCGCTCCCGCCCCGCCGCAGCGACCTGCGGGTCGAGCCGTTCGGCGAGAAGGGCGAGCACGTGGTGAAGGACCCGCGCTCGGGCGACTTCTTCCTGCTCGGGCAGCGCGAGCACTTCCTCCTGCTCCAGCTCGACGGGGAGCACAGCGCGACGGCGGTGCGCTCCGCCTACGAGCGGCGCTTCGAGGAGCCGCTGACCCCGGGCGACCTCGACGACTTCCTCGTGACCGCGGGCGAGCAGGGGATGCTCGCGACGTCGGCGCCCCCCGCCGCGCCGGCGAAGCAGAGCCTCCTCTTCTTCCGCAAGTCGCTCTTCGATCCCGACCGCCTCTTCACGCGCATCGAGCCGAAGCTGCGCTGGATCTGGACGAAGACGTTCCTCGTCCTCTCCGCGGTCGCGATCGCGGGCGGGGGAATGCTCCTCTTCGCGAACCGGGACGACCTGGTGGCGAGCCTGCGCGACTCGCTGCGCTGGGAGTCGCTCCTGGTCGGCTGGTTCGTGGTCGCGCTGCTCGGCGTGCTGCACGAGTGCTCGCACGGACTCACGTGCAAGCACTTCGGCGGCGCCGTCCACGAGATCGGCGCGCTCTTCCTCTACTTCACGCCGTGCTTCTACTGCAACGTCTCCGACGCGTGGCTCTTCAAGGAGAAGCGCAAGCGCGTCTGGGTCATGCTCGCCGGCGGCCACTGCGACCTGCTGGTCTGGGCGCTCGCGGTGGTCCTGTGGCGCGTCGCCGAGCCGGGCACGTTCATGAGCCGCGTCTCCTTCCTCGTGGTCGGGATCTCCGGCCTCGACACGCTCTCCAACTTCAACCCGCTCCTCAAGCTGGACGGCTACTACCTGCTCTCCGACTGGAAGGAGCTGCCGAACCTGCGGCAGCGCGCGCTCGAGCGCGCGGGAGCGCACGCGCGGCGCGTCCTGTGGGGCGCGGCCCCACCCGTCGCCGACACGAGCGGGCGCTTCCTCACGGCCTTCGGGCTGCTCACCTGGCTCTTCTCCGCGACCTTCCTGGTCGCGGCCGTCACGATCGGCGCGCGCTGGCTCCACGAGGTCGGCGGCGCCGCCGGCTACGTCGCGGCGGTCCTGCTCGCGCTGCCGGCCGTGCTCGCGTCGATCCGAGGCATTTCCGGTGGCGAGGTCACCCGCATGATCACCAAACGACGAATCCGGGCGTTCTGCTGGCTCCTCGCCCTCGTCGGCCTGGGCGCCGCGAGCGTCTTCTGGCGCGTCGACGAGTACTCCGGCGGGAGCTTCACGGTCCGCCCCGCCGTCCACGCGGAGGTGCGCGCCCCCGTCGCCGGCTTCCTGCGCGCCGTCGCGGCGCAGGAGGGCGATCGCGTCGGCGCCGGCGACCTCGTCGCGCGCCTCGAGGTGCCCGACCTCGACTGCCGGATCGAGCAGAAGCGGGCCGAGCTGCGCGAGGCGAAGGCGCAGCTCTCGCTGCTCGAGACCGGGACGCGCCCCGAGGAGATCGTCGAGCAGCGCGGCCGCGTCGCGCGCGCCGGGCGCTGGCGCGACCTCGCGGCCGACGAGCTCACGCGGATGCGGAACGCCTTGACCGAGGAGCTCGCCGCCTTCGAACAGCGCCTCGCCGAGGCGCAGGTGCAGGTCGAGGCCTCCGACCTGCGCCACGACCGGATCGCGAAGCTCGCGGACGACGGCCTCGTGAGCCGCGAGGAGCTCGAGAGCGCCGACCAGGCGCGGCGGATCGCGCGGGCACGCCGCTCGGTCGTGCAGGCGGAGAAGCGCGCGCGCGAGTCGAGCGGGACGATCGAGGGCGAGGTCGAGCTGGCGCGCCGCGAGCGCGAGCTCGGCGACGAGACGTCGCGGCTCGCGCTGCTCGAGGCGGGCGCGCGGCCCGAGGAGCTCGCGGCGCAGCGGGCGCGCGTCGAGCGGCTCGGCGTCGAGCAGGACCACCTCGAGGCGCTGCAGCGGCGGCTCGAGGTCGCGAGCCCGGTCGCCGGCGCGATCGTGACGCCGCGCCTGCGCGAGCGCGTCGGCCAGTACCTGCGCGAAGGCGACCCGATCTGCGTGGTCGAGGAGCACTCCGCGCCGGTGGCGGAGATCGCGCTGGACGAGGAGAAGCTGCGCGGCATCGAGCTCGGGCAGCGCGTCGCGTTCAAGATCCGGGCGCTGCCGTTCACGACGCTCGAGGAGCGCGTCGTGCGCCTGGCAAGCTGCGCAGCGCGGGAAGACGGGCGCGCGCAGGGGACGGTGCTGGTGCACTGCTCGATCGACGGCGCGCCGCCGCTGCTGCGCACCGCGACCAGCGGCTACGCGCGCATCTACACGGGGGAGCGACCCGTGGGAGCGGTCGTGCTCGACGCCGCGCTGCGGCTGTTCCGGACGGAGTTCTGGTGGTAGCGCGCCTGCGGGCACTTCGTCGTTGCGGCGCGCCGGTCAGCGCGCCTTGTGCATCACCTCGACCGCCTCCGGCCTTCCGTCGCCGTGGCAGATCTCGCACGACTCGAAGCCGTTCGGGCTCGTGTTGACGTCGATGTGGGCCTGCGCGGCGTTCGAGTCGTGGCACGCGCCGCACGCGGCCCGCCACGCGCGCGTCGGCGGCGTCTGGCCGGCGGGGTGGTTGCGTTCGGCGATCTCGAAGAAGGCGGTGTTGTCGGCGCCGTGGCAGGCGACGCAGGTCGCCGCCCCTGCTGGGAGCGCGGGAAAGTCGACTTCGGAGTAGCTCGAAGTCCCGAAGTTGTCGGGCCACGCGGTCGAGCCGAAGCCGACGACCTCGTAGGTGTCGGCGTTGGCGAGGCTCGCCCCCATGTGGATCTTGTGCAGCAGCGTCCGGAAGTCGACGGTCAGCCCGGTCGTGGGCGGCGCGTTGGCGGCCACGTAGGGCGGGCGGTCCTCGGATCCCGCGGTGCCGTGGCAGAGGAGGCACGTCTCGTAGCCGCGCCGGCCGCCGCCGTGGAAGTAGACGTCGTCGTGGCAGGCGTAGCAGGTCGCCGCGCCCGCGGTCTTGTCGTAGGGCGCGATCGTCGTGGCCGACCCGGCCAGGAAGGCGGCGGTGGCCGGCGGCGACGTGCCGTTGTAGGTCTGCGTCTCGCCCTCCCGGTTGACGACGAGCGGCGGCGCGCCCCACAGGCCGACCGTGTAGGTGCCGTCGGGCAGCGCGAGCCCGGTCCACTTGCCCCAGCTCGCGTCGAGGTCGGGCGAGCCGTTGATCGCGGCCGGGAAGGTCGACGGCATCACGAAGAAGGAGGTGTAGGTGCAGACGATCGCGTCGCCCGACTGGAAGCTGGCGGGCGCGACCTCGGTGATCGTGCCGTTCGCGAGGTCGAGGACGTAGTCGGTGTTGAGCGTCTTGGTGGTGAGCGTGACCTCCTTGACCGACACTCCGGCCGGGTGGGAGAGGCGCGGGCCGACCGCGTAGCTGGTGCTCGCCGTCGAGCCGAACCACAGGCGGTTCCCGTCGACCTGCTGGACGCGCAGGTACTCCTCCGCGCCGAGGACGCCGTCGTCGACCACGACGTAGTCGTTGTGCGCGAAGCCGGTGGCGTCGACGACCTCGATGAAGTTCTGCGGCGGGCCGACGGGCGCGGAGAGCGTCGAGTTCCCGCCCGAGGTCGCGGTGCGCTCGAACACGGTCGTGGTCGAGCCGGTGTAGATCGGGTGGCGCGACGTCGCGAAGGCCTCGATCCCGCCGTTGTCGGCAGCCTTCCCCACGAACTCGAGCGGCAGCACCTCGCTCAGGTCGACCGTGAAGGGCGGCGCGCCGGTCAGCATCGCCGTCGGGATCGACGTGTTGAGGAGCATGTTGGGGTTGGTGGTCGGGCCGGAGAGGGCGGCGTTCAGAGAGGTCACGGTCGAGGGCGGGACGTCGGCGCCGCTGTCGTCGGTGAGCGAGAAGGTGAGCGCGATCTGCTCGCCGGGGTCGATCGTCCCGTCGGCATTGTTCGTGCCCGACTCGGCGATGGCGAGCCCGGTGACGTGGAAGCCGGGGTTGACCGCCGGGTCCACCAGAGGATGGAGGTGCCCGCTGCGGACCGCGAGCGACCCGCCCGAAGCGGGGTGGCAGAAGATGCAGCTCGAGTCGGACAGCTGCGCCCCCATCGTCTGGTTGTTCTTCTTGTAGCTCTGCGTCCAGATGACGTCGTCGTGGCACGAGCCGCAGGCGCGTCGCGACGGCTGCGCGTAGGCGAGGTCGCCGTTCGCCGGCGGCGGCAGCGGGCCGGCTCCGTCGGGATCGCCGTGGCACTTGTCGCACGACACGACGCCCTCGCGCACGATTTCGTCGCGTCCCTGCTCCTCCGGAGTGAGCAGCGTGTAGCCCGTGTTCCTCGGCATCGGGATGTTGAGGCTCGGCCAGACCGGGAAGTGGATCGTCGAGAAGTCGGAGAGGTTGCCGTTGCCCGCGAGCTCGTAGGACACCGGCGGCACCGAGTAGTCGCGCGTGCCGTCGCCAAGGACTCCGATGCCGTTCACGGAGGGCAGGTGCGCGGCGTTGTGGATCTTGTGGATCATCACCTTGAATTCGATGGTCGCGCCCGGCGTGCCGCCCCCCACTCCCGAGTCGTTCTCGTCCTCCGCGCCGGCCGTGTGGCAGAGGATGCAGAGTTTCACGTCCTTGCGCAGCCCGCCGTGGAATTCCAGGTCGGAGTGGCAGCTGGCGCAGTTCGCCTGCGTGACGATTTCGCGCGGCTCGATCGTCGTCGCGTTGTTCACGAGGACGTCGAACTCGGCGTTGCCGGCGCTGTTGAAGCCCTCCCCCTCGACCGTGTAGTCCCAGCGCGCGGAGATCCCGATCGTGTAGGTCCCGGCGAGCAGCGTCTGTCCCTGCAGCTCGCCGTCGTCGGAGCCGAACGAGGTCGTGTCGTTGATCGGCGGCGGATAGGTCGCCGGGAGCCCGGTCGCGAAGGTGTAGCTGAAGGAGCCGTCGGCGTTGGCGACCGCGCGCGTCGGCACGTCGGTCACCTCGGGGATCACCTGCTGATAGTTGAAGGTCGGCCCCGAGAGCATGATCCGGCCGCGCGACATCTCGGCGAGCGTCCAGCTCGAGCCGTCGTCCTTGGTGAGCGTGAACTTCACCGTCGGCGTGTCGCCCGCCGCGAACGAGCCGTCGGAGTTGCCCGCGCCGGTCACCGCGAGGATGGTGACGTTCACGCCGGGCGAGTCCTCGGTCCGCAGGAGATCGGTCGGCGTCGTCGCGTCGCCGGGCGAGCCGGGCGGACCGGGCGGTCCCGGGTCGCCGTCGTCGCCCGTGCAGGCGGCGACGAGGGAGGCGGCGACGAGCGCGGCGGCGAAGCGCGACGCCGCGCGAACGACTGCGTGGAAGCTCATCACGACCCTCCTCCTTCGTTGCGCACGACGGTCACCTCCTCGGTCACGGATCACTTATGGCATGCGGTGCACTGATCACCTTTGTCGGGATGGGGCAACGGCGCACCCTGTCCGTGGCACTGGCGGCAGTTCATCGCCGGCGAATGTCCCGGCGGCATCGGTGCCGCGAGCGCGTGGCTCGGCGCGCCGCGGTGGCAGACGATGCAGCCCGTCCCTCCGCCGAGCGGGAAGTGGCACGTGATGCAGTGGCGGTCCGACGGCGACCCCCAGCCCGCGCTGTGGCTGAGCGGCGCAGTCTGCGAGTGGCAGCGCTCGCACGCGTCGGCCTGGTGGCAGGTGGAGCAGCGGTCGCGGTTGACCGCGACCGCGACGCCGTGGCCGCGCCGCCGCCAGTAGTTCGTGTGGTCGTCGGGCAGCTCGGTCTGGTGGCACGTGGTGCAGGCGCTCCGCGCATGGCACATCGTGCAGCTCGCCGCCTCGGGGCTGCCGGCGCGCTGGACGGTGCGGCCGTGCTCGCGCTTCCAGTCGGTGGCGTGGCTCGGCGGCGCGCGGTCGGCGCGGATCTCCTTGTGACACACCGCGCAGTCGTTGCCCCACGCCGCTCCCCGCTCCGCGTTGCGCGCGTGGCAGGCGGTGCACTTCGCCATGGTCACGTGCACGTCGGCTGTGACCGCGTCGCTGCTCGCCACGCTGCCGTGGCACTCGGAGCACTCGATGTGCTCGGTGCTCGCGTGGAGGAGGTGCGAGAAGACGATCTCCGACGAGAGCTTCGTCAGGCTCGGCGCCTTGAGGACGTCGTTCTCGAAGAAGGCGGCCGCCTGCTTCTCCGGCGGCTTGTCGCGGTCGATCTCCTTGTGGCAGAGGCGGCACTGCTGGATCGAGGGCATGCCGGGCGCGTCGGCGGTGAGCGCGTCGCGGTGGCAGCTCGCGCACTCGAGGCCGTCGTCCTCGCCGTGCCGCGCGTGGGGGAACGCGAGCCGCTCCGGCTCGCCCGACGAGCCGCCCATCCAGAGGCAGCCGCCGACGAGCGGCACCGCCACGAAGAGCGCGGCGCGGACGAGCCGTCGTCTCAGAAGGTCCATGTCGCGCGCATCCTGACCGTCTGGTAGCGGTCGAAGGGGTCCTGCTCGTAGGTGTAGTCGATCCGCAGCCGCAGCTTCTTCGACGCCTTCCAGTCGAGTCCGGCGTAGTAGGTGCGCACGCGGTCGAGCTCCTTGGCCTGGAAGATGTCGTACTTGTAGAGCGAGTAGTTGGTCCCGACGTTCGCGTGCACCTCCTTCGAGAGGGCGTGGTCGAGCTCGCCGCCGACGCTGGTGATCCGCTCCGGCGTCGCGACCCACAGCTCGCCGGTGAGCGAGATCGTCGTGTCCTCGTCCGGCAAGCCGAGGAACATCGGAACGACGTAGAAGCGCTCGAAGTCGTGGTTGAAGGCGCCCTCGTCGCCGTCGTTCGTCACGCGCCTGAAGTCGACGCCGCCCGACAGGTCGAAGTGGTCGCCGAAGGCGTGGCCGGCGCTCGCCGCGATCTCGCGGTAGGGCCGGTACTCGAACGCCGACTGGAAGTAGGGGTCGAACTCGTAGGAGAGGCTCTCCTGCGTGTGCAGCAGCTGGTAGTAGGAGAGCTGCGCGCGCAGCTGCGCCTCGGGGTCGTTCCAGTTGCCGCGCACCTCGAAGTCGCGGCTCTCCGAAGAGAGCCAGGTGACGCGGCCGAACAGGTCGACGTGCTCGCCGACCTGCTGCCACTGCGAGAGCGCGAAGAGGTCGTCGTGGTGGTCGAGCAGGAGCGTCTGGTCGTCGACGTGCATGTAGTCGAAGCGCGTGCGGCCGCCGGTCCAGGCCCGCGCCTCGAGGAAGACGCCGAGGATCAGGTCGCCGGAGGGCGACGATTCGTAGAGGTGCGAGGGGAGGCCGGCGTAGCCGCCGAGCCGGATCTTCGCCGCGGTCACCTCCTGCGTCTCGATGCGCGCGCCGTCGACGTAGGTCTGCACCGGCGTGTCGTCGAGGAACCAGCGGCCGAGCTTCCACGACGCGACCGGCCCCGAGAGCGCCCCGCCCACCCACAGCTCGTAGAGCTGCGCCGTCAACTGGCTCTGGTAAGTGTCCTGGAGGCTGTCGAACGCGTAGTCGCCGGTGTGGTCGACGCCGTCGTCGAGGTCGAAGGCGCTGCGCGCGACGAGGTGCGCGGTGACCGGCTGCGTCGCGGCGTCGCCGTAGTCGGCCGCGAGGAGGCCGTAGAGGTCCTGGTCGGTCGCCTCGGAGGTGTGGCGGAGGCGGTACTCGAGCGAGAAGCTGCCGGAGACGGCGAGCTCGTTGGTCCAGCGGCTCCAGGACGAGGGCGCGGGCGGCGGTCCGTAGGTCTCGGGGAGCTCGCTCTCCTGCGCGATTGCGCGTCCCGCGCCGAGCGCCGCGATGATCAGCACGAGCGCTGCGACGGGCAGCGCGCGCCCGGCGGCTACCCGGCGCGCGCGCCGCGAATGCACGGGCGAATCGGGTCGTCCGCGCCCCTTCATCTCGGCCCCTTCTCCTCGGCGAAGGAGCGCAGCGTAGCACACCCCTGGCCTGCGTCGATCTCGTGGAGCGAAGCCGCCTCGCGCTCGAGCCCGCGGTCGTGCGCGACGCGGCGCCGCGCGCCGGAAGTCGCCGCCGGATCGCCCGCGAATCCACGACGGGACGCGCGCGTATGCTGCGCCACATGACCGACCACGAACCGGACGCGGCCGCGGACCCGGCGCGCGCCGCTCGATTTCCCGTCATCACCGTCTTCACGAGCCATTGGCTCGCGATGACCGGGCTCGGCCTGCTGGTCACGTCGATCATCGTCTGGGCCTGCCTCGTCACGGCGCGCCTGCGCCGCGGGCAGGAGAACCCGTACATCGGCGTCGCGACGATCGCCGCGGCGGGCCTCTTCGTGCTCGGCCTGCTGATGACGCCGCTCGGACTGCACCTCGGGCGGCGGCGCCTCCGCAAGCGGCTGTCGGGCGTGCTCGCCGCCAGCTCGAACGCCTGGATGAAGCTCGGCGCATTCGTGGTCGCCGTCTCGCTCTTCAACCTCCTGATCGCGTCGCAGCTCACGCTGAGCGCCGTGCACGCGATGGAGTCGCGGCAGTTCTGCGGCTCCTGCCACGTGATGACGCCGGAGCAGCGCGCCTTCGACCAGGGTCCGCACGCCGGCATCCTCTGCGTCGACTGCCACGTCGGCAGCGGCGCCAAGGGCCTCATCGCCAGCAAGATCCAGGGCACCAAGCAGCTGATCGCGGTCCTCACCGACAAGGTCCCCAAGCCGATCGTCGGGGCGATCGAGACGGGGCACATCATCCCGAGCAACGAGACGTGCGAGCAGTGCCACTGGAAGCAGATGCCGGCCAATGCGTCGCTCAAGTTCTTCGTGCGCTACGGCGACGACGAGGCCAACACGCCCGAGATGACGCTCCTCACCATGAACGTCGGCGGCGAGCTGATGGGCGGCGTCCACGGCTCCCACCACGGCAGGGGCATCTCGGTCCGCTTCGTCGCCTCCGACAGGAAGCGCATGGAGATCCCGCTCGTCGAGCACGAGAACCAGGCGACCGGGAAGACGAAGACCTTCGTGAAGACGGGGCGGAACGCGGCCGAGTTCGCCGGACAGCCGCGCATCACCATGCAGTGCTTCGACTGCCACAGCCGCCCCGCGCACTCCTTCGTTCAGGCCGACGAGGCGGTCGACCGCGCGATCATGCTCGGCCGCATGTCCTCGACGCTGCCCTTCGTGAAGAAGACGGCGGTCGAGATCCTGAAGGCGGGCTACGCGGACAGCGCGGCGGCGGCGGCGGCGATCCCCGCGGCCGTCGCGGCGTACTACAAGGAGAACCATGCGGAGCTCGCGACCAAGCGCGCGGCCGACGTCGAGGAGGCGGGACGGGTCGTCGCCGAGCTCTACTCGCGCAACGTCTTCCCCGAGTACGGCGTCGACTGGGGCACCTATCCCAACCAGCTCGGCCACACGAACACGCCCGGCTGCTTCCGCTGCCACGACGGAGAGCACGCGACCGCCGACGGCGAGAAGATCACCAACGACTGCTTCAAGTGCCACTTCCCGTCGGCGGTCGACGAGCAGAAGCCGGAGGTGCTGAAGCTCCTCGGCCTCGACTCGATGCTGAACAAGCTCCGCAAGAAGTGAACGCCCCGGCGGCGCGCCGACGGGCGCGCCGCCATCACTACTCTGCGCGCGCCGACGGGCGCGCCGCCATCACTACTCTGCGCGCCGCCTCTACTTCTTCTTCTCCGTGCACGGGAACGGGGAGTCGATGCCGAGGCAGGTCGGCAGCTGCGGCGCCGCGCGCTCGATCTCGTCGCGCAGGTTCTCCGGCAGGGGCGCGCCCGTCGTCCCGAGCACCGTCGCCAGCGCGCCGAGCTTCTCGCGCAGCCGCCGCTCCCACATCCAGGAGAAGCGGTACCACTCCGGACCGTAGTAGAAGCCCTCGATGTGGAAGTCGGCGTCGTAGAGCGTGCACTCCCAGACGACGCGGCCGTCGCGACGGTCGATGAGCTCGAGCTCGACGCAGAAGCCGTTGCGCGACGTGCCCATCGGGAGGCCGAGGCACCAGAGGATCTCCGCGTAGATCGAGATCCCGTAGGTCCAGCGCGTCTCGTGGACGTAGTAGGTCTTGAGCTTCCCGCGCAGGACGTGGGTCGCGGCCGCGTCGACGTGGCCGTCGCCGCTGTACTCGGCCCCGTCGACCATCCGCTGGCGCTCGAGCTCGGCGACGATCGAGCGCGCGAGGTCCTCGCACGGCGAGGCGCGGTACTCCGTCGTGTCGGCGCCGGGGACGGTCGCCTCGGGGCGGTCGAAGTGGGTCCAGCCGCCGGGCGCGAGCGGCGCGTACGCCCACGGCATGTACGAGCGATTGGTCTCGGCGCGCCGGTCGGAGAGGCGCTCGACCGCGACGACGACGGCCGCCGGGTGATCGCACTGGGTCGTGGCGTAGCGCCCCGACGGGTAGGTCCAGGCGCCGACCGACGTGAGGCAGCCAGCGAGCGGCGCGAGGAGCGCGATCGCGGCCACCGCGCGACCCCACCCGCCGGTCGAGCGACTCATGCGATGGCGTCTCCGATGCGGACTCGGCGGACTCGGCGCATCTTGCGCGCCTCCGATCGGCGTCGATGATGGCGGCCCGCCCCCTCGTGCGTTCCGCTCATCGTGAAGGAGCGACCCCATGCCCGTGAAGCCCATCCCCGACGGATACCACACCGTCACGCCGTACCTGTACGTCATCGACTTCTACAAGAAGGCGTTCGGCGCCGAGGAGCTCATGCGCTTCCCCGGGCCCGACGGCCGCATCGGCCACGCGGAGATCCGCATCGGCGACTCGCCGATCATGCTCGCCGACGAGCACCCCGAGATGAACGCGATCGGCCCGCAGACGCGCGGCGGCACCACGGTCGGCTTCGCGATCTACGTCCCCGACGTCGACCAGCGCGTCGCCAAGGCGGTGGCCGCGGGCGCGAAGATCGTGCGTCCCGTGCAGAACCAGTTCTACGGCGACCGCAGCGGCACGCTCACCGACCCCTTCGGCCACACCTGGACGATCGCGACCCACGTCGAGGACGTCCCCCCCGCCGAGATGGAGCGGCGCGCGAAGGCCGCGAAGTCGGAAGGCGGCGCCTGCGCCTGAGCAGAGCGGGCGCCTCGCCTCCACGTCAGCGCTTCGGCGGGCCGCGGAACTCCGCGCGCGGCGCGAACGGCTCGATGCCGAGCGCGGCGTCGATCTCGTCGGGGTAGTAGACGACGCCGCCCTGCAGGACGAGGCGTCCCTTGCGGATCGCGCGGATGTCGGCCGTCGGGTCGCCGTCGACGAGGTAGAGGTCGGCGAGGCGGCCCGGCGCGATCGTGCCGAGGCGGTCGGAAGGGCCGAGGAAGCGCGCGCCGCCGAGCGTCGCCGCCGTGAGCACGGCGGGCGCGGGGATCCCCGCCTTCACCCAGCACTCGAGCTCCGAGTGGAGCACGAGGCCGGCGACGTCGTCGGTCCCGGGCACGAGCGGGACGCCGGCCGCGTGCAGCAGCGCGAGCGTCTCTTCGAGCTTGCGCCAGCTCGCTTCGTAGGCGGCGTACTGCTCCGGCTTCACGTCGAGCGCGGCCGAACGCCGCCCGCGCCGGAGCGCCGCCGGCGCGTGGTCGATCCAGCCCTCGTCGGCGAAGCTCGCCCGGCCGGGGCGCGACAGCAGCAGCGCGGCGAACACTGCCATGGTCGGGTCGAGCGTGGTGCGCCGCTCCTTCATCAGGTCGACCATGCGTTTCACGGGCGCGCAGCCGAGGTCGAGCCGCCCCATGCGCTCGCCCAGCGCCGTGAAGCGGAACGGCGTGCGCGTGTCCTCCTTCAGCGGGTCGATGATGAAGCTCAGCATGAGCTGGTTGACGTGGTTGATCTCGTCGTAGCCGTCGCGCACGGCGCGCTCCGACGACATGAAGGCCGGCACGTGGCCCGACACGTGCAGCCCGAGGCGGTGCGCCTCGGCCGCGATCGGCTTCACGAACTCCGGGTCCATCGAGTTGTAGATCTTCACGCCCCAGAAGCCGTGCTCCGCGTACCAGCGCACCTTCGCGAGCGCCTCGTCGAGCGTCGCGACCACGAAGCCGGTGTGCGCCGAGTAGGGTGACTTCCCCTCGAGGAAGCCGCTGTTCTTCGTGCGCGGCCCGACGATCTCGCCGGTCGCGATGCGCCGCTCGAGCTCGAGCAGCGCGTCGTTGTCGTTGCCCGGATCACGAACGAAGGTGACACCACACGCCATGTGCTGCAGCCCGTCCCAGTCGCCGAGGTGCGCGTGCGAGTCGAAGAGGCCGGGCAGCAGCGTGCCGCCGCCGCCGTCGGCGACGAGCGCGTCGGCCGGCGGCGGATCGGAATTGACGACGACGATCGCGTCGCGGAAGACGCCGACGTTGGTCGCATCGCCGAGCCGGCCGCTCGCGGAATCGAAGACGCGGACGTTGGTGATCCAGAGCGGCGCGTCGAAGCGGTGGGCGAGCTGCGCGGAGAGCTTGCGCAGGAGGCCGGTCGAGAGCTCGCCCGCGAGCGCCGAGAGCGCGGCGAACTCCTGCTGGTGGCGCTCTTCGACGAAGACGCGGCCGGGCGCGATCGAGGCGACCAGGCGGTCGCCGCGCGCGAGCAGGAGTTCGGGCGCGAGCCCGATCCCCCACAACGCGAAGGCGGTGACCGTCTCCTTTTCGGCTCCCGCGCCGATCTCGACGTCGCGCAGCTTCTCGAGCCGCAGCGTCCCGGCGGGGAGCGTCGCGCAGCGCAGGTCGGGGCACTTCAGGAGGACGCGCAGGTCGAGCTCGAGCGACCACGGCGAGCCGTCGGCCGCGAGGTAGAGCGCCGAACCGGCGTCGGCCTCGCCGCGATCGTTGAGGGAGCTCCAGCGCGCCTTCCCGTCCGCGACGACGAAGCGCTCCTGCACCGGCGCGCCGACCGGCCCCTTCCCCTCGATCTCCCACTTCGTCGGACGGCCGTCGGCGCCGAGCTCGACGTGCTCCTTCACCTTCGGGCCGCGGCCGTTGTCGTCGACGCGCCAGTCGCAGTCGACGACCGCGCCGTCGGGCGTCGCCGCTTCGGTGACCTCGAGGCGGCCGATCGGGCCGGAGCTCGAGAGGAGGACGTACTTCGCGGTCGGGGCGGGAGCCGGAGCCGGAGAGACCCGCTCCGAGCCGACCGCCACGAGGGCCAACACGACGCCGAACATCGGAGTCTCCACGCAGCGGGGCGAGGCGGAGACTCTAGCGGGCGCGACGACGCTCAGCGCGCCGTCGGCGCAGCGCTCTCCTCGTCCGCCGACAGGGCGCGCGTGAGGACGCGGCAGTTCGACCACGCGAGCACCGACCCGAACATCCCCGCGAGCCAACCGTGCCGTCGCCGGGTGACGAGCTGCAGGCGTCCGGCTTCGCACGTCCTGCAGATCAGTTCATCGTGGGCGGAATCCTCGAAAGTCCGCGAACCCCGCTGCGACCGCGCACCAGACGGACTCGAGTGCGAGAGTCGACGCGCGGTCCGCTTCCTGATCGCGGCGCGGGACTGCTTCAAGACGCCGACTGTTCGATGCTGGGTGGAGGGATCAAGTTGACGTCGATGTCGCGCTCGAACCTCTCGAGGGTTCCGTTGGAGCGCAGCACCTCCGTGATGGCGTCCAGGCGATTCATCGCCCTCCATGCCACCCAGTAACCGACCAGCCCGTATCCCGCGACAAGGGATCCGAGCAAGATCCACCAAGACGCGGTTTCATGCGCTGTCGCAAACGACATCGCGACGAAGATCCCGACGGGCACGAGGTTGAAGATCTGATTCCTCAATCCGTTCGACGACCAATCCTGCTGCGCGACCTTGACCACGCTCATCCGACGCTTCGTCTCGCGGAGGATTCGCGTCGCCTGCCACTTCGGCAAGTCGCTTCCAGGTTGCATGGAACTCTCCACGACGGGCGGCTGCGATTTCATCCAGTGACTGCCAGTTTCTCGGCCGCCGGCGGCGACCGCCAGTGCGTCGCGCAAAACCTCTCCATCGCTCGGACGCGTCGGTCGACCCGCCATTCCGAAACGGCCAGGACGAGGAGTCCGATCGGCATCGAAACGCCGAGCAGGATCGCCATCCCCGTCCCGATCCCGGCCTTGGTCGCGATTCGAATGAATACGAACCGTGCTACAGCCGTCGTCACGAACGACGTGACAGGCACGACGAGCGCGTGATCCCAGTTCATGATTGCATCTCTCGCTTCACGCGCGCGCGCATCGGGATTCAATCGTCGACGGACCAGACTGGCTGCTCCGACGAGCGATGCAGCACGAAGCCGTCCGACATGTAGTCGCCGACCGACAAGGACCAGTGGCGTCCATCGTCGCGCGATTCGTAGTCCCAGCCGCCGAACCGATTCCATGCCGGATGGACGCCGGCGTCCTCGAGCCGGGCCGGGTACGCGTCCTTGACGGCGCGATGACTCTCCAGCGCGGCGACGATCCGATCCCCCTCTTTCCGAAGATCCTGGTGCGACGTCCCGAACTGCATGTACACCGCGACAAGCGCGAGAACCGTCGCCGACGCACCGATGCAGACCCGACGCCAACGCGGTGTTCCGAGTCCGGTCTTCGCGAGCGATGCAGCGAGACCGACCACGAGCCCTCCCGTGACCCAGACCAGAGTCCTCACCCGGTCCTGCGCGACGAGCACGTCGGCGCCGACGATCCCCGCGAGCGCGAGGAGGACGAACGCCCAACTTCCGATGGATGACCTCGAACGTGATCTTGTCCCGATCGGCAGGTCACTTGGCAGATTCACCCCTTCATGCTTCAGCACTCGCACGACGGGGACCTCGCGATCAGCGTGCGGATCGCCGCGCGGCGAATCCTTCATCTCGGCCGCGATTCCAGAGGCTCGAGGACGACGTCGATCTTGTCCGATGCGGGAGCGTCGAAGTCGACACGACGCTCGTGGAAGCCGGTTCGAGACGCGATCGCCGTGTAGCGTCCCGGGCACAGCGTCGCCGTGAATTCGTCGATCGCGTCCGAGTCGGGCCGCCACGCTCTCCAGAGATTCTCGACGGGGATCCCGTCGTGATCGAGAATCTGGAAGTGGAGCGCCGGCCTGCCCTCGGCGAGCGGCGGCGCGACGTGGAATCGGGCCGGGACCCCAACCGCGCAGCGTGCCTCGATGTCCGGGAACGATTCGGCCGCGACGAAGCGCACGACGCCGGGCGCCTCGTCCGGGAAGCCTGACACGACGAAGACGTGTTCGCCCTTCGCCAGCGCGTCGAATTCGAATTCGCCGTCGGGATTCGAGACGACGTCGTGGACGTGCGTCGCGATGAGCCCCTGGGTCGTCACTCGATACGCGGCGATCGGCGCCTTGCCGAACGGGCTCCCGTCCGCGTGCCGCGCGACTCCATGGACCCCGCCGCGGGCGCGCGGGATCTCGAGCGTCAGCGGCTCCGATCCGGGCAGCTGCGAGGTATCGACCGGGAAGATGCTGACGGCGTGGCCGCTGATCTCCGCTTCGATCAGGATGGGACCGGGATCGCATCCGTAGCGAACCACTCCCTTCCTCGGATCCCCGTCGTCGCGGATCGTCGCGATGATCCGCTCGCCGTTCGAGCCCTGCGGCAGGTAGCGCTCGTGCGACAGGTCGATCGGGTCCTTCGATTCCGCATCGACGAAGCGGACCGCGAAAGTCGCCGCGACGGATTCCTTCGGGACCTTCGCCGTATCGCACGGGAGATCGGGAGCGCGCGCGAGGTCGCGAAGCGGAACGGTGCCGACGACAGCGTCGGCGATCCTCAATTCGAGCGCGCCCCGGAAGCCGTCATGAACGACGACTTCGTACTGCCCCTTCACGTAGTCGATCCGGCCCTCGACGGGCTTGCTGGAATCGTCGACTGCAGTGGTCGAGCGCGACACCGCCTCGGAGCCGACCGCGAATACGGCGGCCTTCGCGGCCCGGCCTTCCGGCGTCCGAGCCGCGAAGTGCTCGACGAGGAACGGCTCGAGGGCCAGGGGGAGGCCGGTCGTGTCGACGATGCGCCCGCGCACGATTGTTCCCGGCCGGCGTTGCATCGTGATGTCGAGATCCGCAGCGGTCGCGTGCGGCTTGATCTCGATCTTGGTCGGACGCTTTCGCAGGAACCCCGGCACCTTGCAGTCGAATTCGATCAGATCACCGCAGTAGAAGCCGAAGTCGAACTGTCCGACAGAATCGCCGGACACCTTCGTGCGGATCGTCCCGCCGATGCGGCGAGGCGGGCAGCGCGAGACGAACGTCAAGAGCGCATTCCCGATCGGAACGCCGTCCTCGTCGTGCACCTTCCCGCGAATGACCAGTCCCGGGATGAGCGGGACGTCCACCTCGTGTTCGACGTGCTCGCGATCGAAGCTGTGGATGTCGGTGACGGTCGCTCCCACGCTCTGGTCGTACGCGCCGATCGACCAGCCGGGGATCGTCGAGAGGTCGGTGAACTCGTAGATCCCGCCGGCGCCGCTCCTCGTCGCGATCCATATGTCGCCGGCCCGCTGGTCCGATGGCCGATTCGCTTCGGCCGCCGCGGGGACCGAGAACTCCGGCATCGTGTAGTTGATTTGGTGGGACGAGGAAGGGATCGCCCAGACGAACGCATCGGAAACCGGGTTCCCATCGCGATCCTTGACGATCCCGTGGATCCTTCCCGTTCGCGCCGCGCGCTTTGGCGGCGGCGGCGCGAGTGCAGGCGTCGGTTCGACCGAACGAGCGACGTCGGGAGTGCGCGACGACCCGTTCGCCGCAGCCAGAGGTGCGGCGTCGGAAACCGGCGTGACCCGCGCGGCGGCCGCGTCCGTGACGCGGAATTCCCGATGAGCCTTCTCCCACCACCACCACCCCGCCCCCGCCGCCGCGACGACCGCCGCCCCGACCAGCACCCTCCGCGTCGTCTGCAGCGCCGCGGTCCGTCCGAAGCCGCGGGAGACGGCGGAGCTGCCATGGGCTCCTCCGTCTCCCGCGATGGACGGACGGTCGGCGCTCGCGGCGATGTCGCGCAGGCGGGACAGCAGGAGCGCCTGCGCCGCCACCCCTTCGTGGGCGGTGCCGCGCGTCTCCTCGTCCACCCGGCGCTCGAGGAGCTCGCGTACTCGCAGGACGCCGCGCCGGATTCGCGTCCGCACGGTGTCCTCACCGGTCTTGGTGAGGCGTGCGATCGCGGCGACCTCCTGCTCTTCGAAGAAGCGCAGGATGACCGTGCTCCGGTACGGTTCGTCCAAGGCGAGCACGCACTCCACGACTTTGCGGCGCAGCTCGGCGCGCGCGACCGCTTCGACCGGACTCTCGACCGGCGGCGGCGGGGGGAGCGCGACTTCACGAGCGGCGCGCGCAGTGTCGCTGCGTGCGGCCGACCGCACGACGTTCTTCGCCACCGTCCCCAGCCAGCCGCGCAGGTTGCCCGTGTGCCGCGGCGGCCGGGCGAGGGCCGTGGCGAGGGTCTGCTGCACGACGTCGTCGATGTCGGCCTCGTTGGCCACGAGCGCGCGCGCGAACTTCGCGAGCCACGCGCTGTGCGAGAGCAACGTCGTCGCGTCGAGCGCGAGCGAGGGGGGTGGGAAGTCGGTCATGCGGCCCTTGAATGCACCCGAGAGCCGTTTCCGTTCAGCCCCCGGCGAAGCCGCCGATGTACCGCGCCCCCTATTAATGAGGAAGGCGCCCTTCCCTCGACCCGGGGGAGGGGCGCCTCGAGCTCATCCGTCGTGGTTCACTCGATGAACAGGTCGAGGACGGTGACGTCGCCCGCCGCGATCTGCACCCCGGTCGCCGACTTCTGCTTGGCGTCCTTCACGGCCAGCACGTCGTAAGTGCCCGGTGAGAGTCCGAGCACGGCGTAGCTGCCGGTGGCGACCGACGCCGTCGTTGTGACGGCCAACGTGAGGTCGGTCTCGCCCGGCGGCAGGACGTAGATCGTCGCGACGTCGACGCCCTTCTGCCCTCCCGCGCCGTCGTCCTCCGTGATCGTCCCGTTCAGGTCGCCCGTATCGACGCGGGTGGTCGCGCGGATGCCCGGCCGGACCAGGAACCGGGTGGCGTTCAACGGATCGTCGCACGGGACCGGGATGAACGTCTTCGAGAGGTCGAAGTCGAGCAGGATCGGGATCTCTTCGCCCGCGACCACCTCGAGCGGCGGTTTGAAGAAGACCTTGAGCCCGATCTTGTTCGCGTGGGTCAGGTCGAGGTTGCCTTCGGCCGTCGAGTAGACGTTCCCGTTCGTCAGCGTGAGCTTCGCGTCGTCGATGTAGAGGCGCGCCACCCGATACGAGCCGGCCGGAATCTCGCCGGTCGCGAAATGGGCGCTGATGCCGTCGCGCAGGTCGAGGAGGCTCACCACGATCCCGGGACCGGGATAGAGCACGAACTCTGCGTGGTCGCCGTGGTGCCCGTCGTCGTCGTCGTCGTCGTCGTCGTGCCCGTCGTGGTCGTCGTGCTCGTCGTCGTCGTCTTCACCCTGGTCGTCGTCGTCCTCGTCGTCGTGGTCCCCGCCGTCCTGCTTCTCCCCCTCGTCGTCGTCGTCGTCGCTGCGGCTCAGCGTGATCTTGGTCACGTGCACGAGCGCTTCCTGGACGAGGTCGAGGTCGAAGCGCTTGTCGGTGACGAGGACCTTCACTCGGCCCATGCCCCCTGAACCCCCGCCGCCTCCGCATGCCGCCGCGAGCAGGACGAGCCCGACCAGCCCGAACGACCCACGTGTCGCGAGTCCCATGGTGTTGCTCCCTCTTCCGGCGCGCGGAACTCCCCGGCTGCGCGCCCGTTGCGGCACGGCGTAACGAGAGGAGCGGCGCTCGGCAAGTCGAAGTTCGGACCTGGCGCGGAGATCGAGCGTGATCAGGTCCGCGTACGGCGGCGGTTCGAGGGCGGACGCCTCGAATTGGACGGGTCGGCCGGCCTCCCGTTGCGTTTCGCCCGCCGATTCCGCTCCTCCTGCTTGCCGCCCGTTCCATGGGTCCGTGAGCAGGAGTTCGTCCATGAGCGCCAAGAAGATCTGCTTCGACCGCATCCTCCCGCGCGACCTCGCGCTCCCGCACCGCGCGCTGTCGCAGGGCCCGCTGCGGCCGTCGCGCGCAATATCTCCGCGCAACAAGCAGTGGCCCAACGGTGCGACGCTCACGGTCGCGTTCAAGGGGGGCTCGAGCACGCAGCAGCAGATGGTCCGGCAGTACGCGCCCGAATGGACCGAGTACGCCAACCTCAGGTTCGACTTCGTCACGACCCCCAACGCGAAGATCCGCGTCGCCTTCGACGCCAACGACGGCGCGTGGTCCTATGTCGGGACCGACAACCTCGAGATCCCGATCGACGCCGCGACGCTCAACCTCGGCTGGCAGGACAAGGCCGTGATCCTGCACGAGTTCGGCCACATGGTCGGCTTCGCGCACGAGCACCAGAACCCTCAGGGCGGGATCACGTGGAACGAGGCGGCGGTGATCGCGGACCTGAGCGGCGCGCCCAACTACTGGGACGAGTCGACCATCCGGCACAACGTGATCGAGAAGTACAGTCTCGACCAGATCTACGGCACCGCCTTCGACGCGCAGTCGATCATGCTCTACGCCTTCCCGGCGTCGTGGACGATCGGCGGGAGCGGGACGCACGAGAACACCGACCTCTCGGCGACCGACAAGTCCTTCGTCGGCGGCCCGCAGATGTACCCGGGCCAGCAGGCGGACGCGGTGACCGAGATCCCGGTCCAGAAGGCGCTCGCCGCCGCCATCTCGAACGCGGGCGAGCAGGACACCTTCAAATTCGTCGTCGCCGCCGCCGGCAACTACGTGATCGAGACGGGCGGCTCGACCGACGTGATCACCTCGCTCTACGGCCCCAACTCGATGACCAAGCTGATCGCGCGCGACGACGACTCGGGCGCCGGCGCCAACTCGCGCCTCGAGGCGGCCCTGCAGCCGGGCACCTACTACCTGCAGATCCGCCACTACAGCTCGGTCGGGACCGGCCCCTACAAGGTCTGGATCGCGGGCTGAGACGTCCGTCCCCGTCCGCTTTTCGCATTGCTCGACGGAGAACGACGTGACCCAACTGCGCGTGCTCGGCCTGCACGGGGTCGGCGACCACCACACCGACTCCGCCTGGAAGGAGCAGTGGAGCGACGCGATCGAGGCCGCGCTGCGCCGCTGGGACCCGTCGCTCTCCGTCGAATGCGAGCTCCCGGTCTACGACGATCTCTTCTCCGATCCGCGCTGGAAGCTCGATCCCCTCCGCTACGCCCAGGCCGTCGGGAAGATGACCGCGAGCGGCGTCACCGTCGGCCTCGAGACGATCGGCGAGAAGATCGGCGACGCCTTCGGCCGGATCGGCGACGAGATCGGCAGCTGGTTCCGTCCGTCGCGCGACCTCGCCTCCCTCCCCAACGAGCTGCGCTGGACTGCCGGCATGGTCGTCCAGTGGGCCGACTACGACGAGCTGCGCAAAGCGGCGCGCGCGTGGCTGGCGAAGCAGCTCGCGGGCGGGCCCTTCGACGTCGTGGTCGCGCACAGCCTCGGCTCCCTCATCGCCTACGACACCTTCATCCACGGTCAGGCGCTGCTGACCGGCGCGACGATGGTCGCACTGTTCGGGTCGCAGGTCGGCAACCCGTTCGTGCGCGACACCCTGGGCGGCTACCTCGTCCCGCTGAAGAGGCCGCGCGCGTGGTTCCAGCTGTTCAATCCCAACGACCGCGCCTTCTCGGCGCCGATCCGCGTGCCGTCCGACCCGAAGTTCCGCCGCGTCGCGACGCCCTTCCGCGACGGCTTCCTGAGCCACGACGCGGTGCGCTACCTCTCCCATCCCGAAGCGGTCGGCGGCTTCTGGAGCGCCGTCGTCGCGGCGCGGCCCGGGGTCAAGGGGTTCGCGCCGATCCGCCACGCGCTCGCCGCGTTCGACGCGACGCTCGCGCCGGCGGGCCGGGACCGCAAGGTCGTGGCGGGGAAGCGCGCCGCGCCGAACCGGAGAGCGCTGCTGGTCGGGATCAACGACTACCCCGATCCGGCCAACCGGCTCGACGGCTGCGTCAACGACGTCTTCCTGATCAGCGCCGCGCTGCAGGAGAGCGGCTTCAAGCCCGAGGAGATCCGCGTCGTCTTCGACGGGCGCGCCACGGCGCAGGGGATCCTCGAGCGGGTGCGCTGGCTGCTCGACGGCACGCGCGACGGCGACGAGCGCGTCCTGTTCTACAGCGGCCACGGCGCGCAGATCCCCGGCTACGGCTCGAGCCTCGAGGTCGACCACCTGACGGAGTGCCTCGTCCCCCACGACTTCGACTGGACCGAGGAGCACGCGATCACCGACGCGCAGCTCGCCGAGCTCTACAGCCAGCTCCCGTACGAGAGCCGCTTCGTCGCGATCTTCGACTGCTGCCACTCGGGAGGGATGTCGCGCGACGGCGGCGCGAAGGTGCGCGGCATCACGCCGCCCGACGACGTGCGCCACCGCGCGCTGCGCTGGGATCCCGGCGAGGAGATGTGGGTCGCGCGCGACTTCAAGCCGATCACCTCCGACCGCGACGTGCTCGGCGACGCCGAGCGGCGCAAGAGCTACGTCGGCGCGAGCGGCGCGAGCTACCGGCTCGGCCGCGGCATGGCGGTGCGCTCGCTCGACCGCGCCGACAAGAAGCGGCAACGCGACGCGGTCGGCAGCCGCGGGCCGTTCCTCCCAATGATCCTCGAGGCGTGCGCCGAGCAGGAGCTCGCGTACGAGTACCGCCACGGCGTCACTTCGTACGGCGCCTTCACCTTCTCCCTCACCAAGGAACTGCGCGACGCGCGCCGGGCGACGGGCCGCAAGGGGATCGACTTCGCCGGACTGATGAAGAAGACGACGGCGCGGCTGCACCGGCTCGACTACGACCAGACGCCCGCGCTGGTCGGCCCGACCGCGCTCACGCGCATCGCGATCCCGTGGACGAAAGGGTCCGTGCGCTGACGGCCGCATCGGCGACCGCTTTGTAGATCGCGCCAGAGCGCGACCGACCGCCGGCGGCGCCGCTCCCGCGCGATCCCCTGCAGGATCCCCGCGTCGGGGCTCCGCGCTCGCTCCGGCACGGGCAGTTGCTTCCACCGCTCCTTCCATCCTGGGTCGCAGGAGAGGAGCCATGGACGGCACGCCCGATCTCTTCGAAGTCCTTCACCTCCACACGCCGGGCGTCGGGACGATTCGCGTCGACGCGCCGGCGTTTCCTCCCGTCCGCGCCGCCGTCTTCCGCAAGGCGCGCGAGGCCGACTTCGCCGCCGCCGAGCTGGTGCGCGCCGGGTTCGCGAAGGACCACATCACGGTCGTCTGCTCGTCGGATCGCGGCCACCGTTTCGACGGCTTCGACCGGCGGGATCCGGCCGGAGCGCACACGCTGGGCGCGGTGCTCGGCGGCAGCGCGGTCGGCGCGGCGCTCGGCGGATTGGCCGCGATCGCGGGCACGGAGCTGCTCCTGACCGGGCCGCTGCTCGTCGGGATCGGCGCGCTCGCCGGCGGATTCGTCGGCGCGATGCTCTCGCGCGGGGTCGAGCGCGAGGCGACGAACTACTACGACCAGGCGGTGCGCAAGGGCGACATCCTCGTCGCGGTCGAGTGCGATCCGGGGAGCGACCAGCGCGAGCGGCTCGCGCTGGCGGAGCGCCTCCTCGCCCGGGCCGGCGCCCGCCCCCTCCCGCTGCTGGAGGGGTGAGCGCCGGCCCGCCGCGCGGTCACGCGCCCGCGTCGGGCGCGGGCCCCGCGTGCCGCGCCGCGCTCCCGTTCGCGGCGACGCGCTCGCTCAGCAGGAGGCCGAGCAGCCCCTCGCCGGCGCCGCCGCGGCCGCCGCTCGCGATCTGCGGCACGATCGCGACCTTCGCCGCCGCGAGCTCGCGCGCGATGGTGATGCGCGCCGTGTTCTCGCCGCCGAGCGCGGCGACCTGCGCCTCGTAGCCGCGCGCACGCGCCAGCCCCTCGGCCTCGACCGCCACCGCGCTCGCCTTGCCGGTCTCCGACAGGTAGTACGCCTCGCCGTCCGCCTCCGCCTTGCGCGCCGCGGCGAGGTCGCGGCGCACGTCGACGCCGAGGCGCGCCCGCACCACCTCGTCCTGCATGTTGGCGATGCCGGTCGCCTCCGCGACGTTCTTGCGCTCCGCCTCGGCCTGCTGCTTCTTCTTGAACGTCTCGATCTCCTGGTTGGCGATCTCGCGCTCCTTCAGGACGCGGGTCAGCTCGTCGGGCAGGTCGACGTCCTGGATGAAGACGCCGATCGTCTCGACCTCGTAGTCCCCGAGCATCTTGCGGACGTGCGCGCTCGCCGACTCCTGCACGGTGCCGCGCTTCTCGATGAACTCGATCGCCGCCATGCCCTGCAGCGTGTTGCGGAAGTGGTTGCCCACGGCGCCCTGCAGCAGCTCGACCACGAGGTTGTTCATCGAGCCGACGCGCGAGATCACGCGCGGCGCCATCGTGTCGGGCACGTGCAGCTGGACCTGCAGGTCGATCGAGAAGCGGAAGCCCTCGCGGCTCTTGGCGTCGATCGGCTTCAGGTCCTTGTCGAGGTCGTGCGCCTTCGAGTAGTAGTCGGCCCAGTTGAGGGTGAGGATCGCGGTCGGGACCTTGATCGCGTCGTAGAGCCGCGGGTTCACCATGTACTTGCCGACGCGCAGCGGCTCCTGCCAGAGACCGCGGTGGCCCGGGTGAACCAGCGAGCCGTGCTTGAACTGCGGCCCCGACGTGTCGGCGGTCGGCAGCCCGATGTACGCCTTCACGACGGCGACCTCGCCCTGCTCGACGACCAGCATCGGCACGCGCTCGACGCGGACCAGCAGCGGGTTCAGGTTGTAGGCGCCGTAGGGAAGCGCGTCGTGCTGCAGGCCGCTGCGCCCGCCCTGGTCGAGGAAGCGCTGCAGGTCCTGGTAGTTGTCGTGGAGGTGGTTCTTGTTCTGCAGCAGCGCCTCGATCAGCTCGGTGTCGTTGTGCGCCTGCTTCTCGAGTTCGGCGATGTCGGCGAAGCCGCCGAGCCGGCTCGCGATGTCGCCCGCCTCGACCGGCGGACCCTCGAGCACGGTGACGACGCCGCAGACGTCGCGACCGTCCACGTCGGGCTGGATGCGCGTGACGCGCAGGTCGAGCGCGCGCAGCGTCTCCACGAGGACGCGGATCTCGGCGCTCACCGGCCGGCCGAACGAGCGGCCCTGGGTGACGACGATGAAGCCGACCGGGTGGATCGGCGCCAGCGTGCCCGGCGCGAGCACCGGCCGCTGCACGCCCTTCTGCCCGCCGTTCGCGCGGAACGCCGCCACGTCCTGGAAGTCGGCGAACCCGGGGCGGTAGACGGCGCTCTTCGCCCCGACCGGGAGCGGTCCGCCGACCTGCGCGACGACGAGGCCGACGTGGTCGGCCGGGATCTGCACCCACGGGTGCTTGCGGACCGCGCAGAGCGGCCAGAGCCGGAAGCGCAGGCCGGGCATCAGGAGCTCGGCCTGCCAGCCCGCCTCGCCCGCGAACGCGACGGGATCGTCGCCGCGCAGGCTCGGCCCGACGCGCTTCAGCACGAGCCCCACCTCCGTCGGCCCGATCAGGACCCACGAACGCGCCAGCACGAGCAGCAGCACGAGCCCGGACAGCCCGAATGCGATCCGATGCTCGACGACGAACCGGATCACGCTTTCCATCGCAGTGCCTCCACGGGGTTTCCGTTCGTGGAAGCAAACCGGATCGGGGGCGGTCGCGCTCGACGCGGCCCCCGTTTCAACGCGGCGTTAACGCGCCGCCCGGGATCAGTGCGGGGCGCCGAGGATCGGGAAGAGCCGCGCGAGGAACGGCAGCACGATCGAGACGAGGAACAGCAGGATGATGATCCACTCGAGCAGCTCCATGCGCCGCGAGTTCTGCTCGTCGGAGAGCTTGGCGTAGACGCTGTCGAGCGTCTCGAGCTTGCGCAGGATGCTCGCGTCCCAGGCGTCGAGGTGGAGGCGGCGCGCCGCCAGCCGGTAGACGCGCGCCAGGAACTGGTCGCCCAGCATCTTGATCGCGTTGTTCACGCTCTCGAAGAGGAGCGCGTTCTCGAGCTGCAGCTGCGCGACGCGGCGCACGCTCTCGCGCAGGTCGTCGCCGCGCCGCCTCCACCAGGAGCGGCCGCGCGACCGCAGGATGTCGTAGGAGCGGTCGAGCGCCTCGTCGAGGCGGTCGTCGAGGTAGCGCATCTCCAGCAGCTCGACGTTGGCGAACTCGAGCACGCTGAGCGCGTCCTCGCCGAGCGCGTCGAAGAGGAAGGCGCCGTTCCAGTCGATCACGAGGTCGTCGCGCGGACCGTAGGAGATGCGGAACTGCAGCGCGTCGGCGACCTCGTTCTCCCGCAACCCCTCGCGCTCGGCGCGCAGCGTCCGCGCGATCAGGTCGCGCCGCCCGTCGATGATCGCCGCGGGGTCGGAGCCGGGTGCCCAGCGCTGGACGTGGAAGACGGCGTAGTCCTCGACGAGGTCGGCGAGACGCGGGGCGCGCACGGCGTCGCCGAGGCGGTCGATCCACGCCTTCACGCGCTCCGTGCTGTCGCGCTTGAGGCGCGGGTCCTCGTCGAGCACGCTCGCGAGCCCGCGCAGCTCGTCGAGCTCGCAGCCGCCGAGCGGGATGCAGTACGCGATCGAGATCGCGCCGAAATCGTAGAGCGTCGCCTCGACCCGCCCGTCGGTCGCGAAGCCGCCGATCTCGACGGCCGGGCAGGGTTCGACGACGCGCAGAGGCGCCGGTCGGAACTGCAGGTAGGCCGGCTCGCGGTGCTCGTGCTTGATGAGCTCGCGCTCGGCGCGCGCCGAGCAGCGCTGCTCGGCGCGGTCGAGGTCGATCTGATGCCCGAGGTCGTAGGCGAACCAGACGTGCGCCGTGCCGGATTCGATGCGGAAGGAGTCCACGGGCGCGCAGCCACCATGACGAGGGGACGACCCGGGGCGCAGCGTAGCGGGACGTCGTCTCCCGCAGTCCCGCAGGAACGCGCGGAGCGAGGCGGCGCCCGGGGGCTCCGCCTCGCTCCGCCCGCATCACCCTTCGATCAGCGGATTATTCGTGCTCCGGGTGGCCGGCCGCCGCCTTGTCCCGCAGCGCGCGCAAGCGACGGATGCGGCGCTCGAGGGCGTAGCGACTGATGCCGAGCAGCGTCGCGGCCTGCCGCTTCACGCCGTCGGCGTTGCGCATCGCGTGGTCGATGAGCCGCTGCTCGTAGTCGGCGAGCAGGTAGGTGATGCTCTGCGACCACGGGAAGTCCGGGACGGGGAGCCCGCGGTCGTTCGCCGTCGGCGTCGGGGCGACGTGGCTCGTCGGCGGAGTCAGCGGGCGCGGCGGGTTCATCCCGCCGATCGGATGCGAGGATGGATTCACCGCGGTCGACGTCGGCCACTTTGTGGAATGTACAATCGCAGATCCGTTCATCGAGGTGCTCCTCTTCGGGGACGCACACCACCGCGCGTCCACGTCGTCGATCCCGTAGCAAACTCGGGTGCCAACCGACGGCGCAAAGTCATGCGACGCTTCGCGGGTTTTCTCGATTCGACCGCGGCGGACGGGCCGTCCGGTGGGATTCGCCCCGGGGCCCTGATGGAATCCGGCCCGGCAGCGCCCTAACGTGCCCCCCCCATGGCAACGGAAGCCCACCTGAAGGAACACCGCATCGCGGTGTTCTTCGACTTCGAAAACATCATCACCGGCGTCCGCGACGCGAAGTACGACCAGTTCCGGCTCGACCTGATCCTCGACCGCCTCGTCGAGAAGGGCAAGATCATCTTCAAGCGCGCGTACTGCGACTGGTCGCGGTTCCGCGAGCACAAGAACGAGATGCACGAGTACAGCTTCGAGCTGGTCGACATCCCGAAGAAGAGGATCAGCGGGAAGAACTCGGCCGACATCCGGATGGTCGTCGACGCCCTCGACCTCTGCTACCGGCGCGAGCACATCACGGCCTTCGCGCTCGTGTCGGGGGACTCCGACTTCTCGCCCCTCGCCACCAAGCTCACCGAATACAACAAGTACGTGATCGGCATCGGCGTCAAGAACTCGACGTCGGAGCTCCTGGTGAGCGTCAGCGACGAGTTCATCTACTACGAGGACCTGGTCCGGGAGAAGCGGCGTCCGCCCCGCCCGGTCGTCGCGGTCACCGCCTCCGCCTCCGCCACCGCCTCCGCGGCGGCTCCGGGCGACGGCAAGGCGGACGAGCTCTTCGACCTGGTCACGGACGCCTACGCGGCGCTGCAGCGCGAGAACTACGAGCACATCTGGGGCTCGATGATCAAGCAGCAGATCAAGCGCAAGCGGCCGCAGTTCTCCGAGAACTACTTCGGCTTCCGCAACTTCTCCGACGTCCTGGAGGCGGCGAAGAAGGCGGGGCTGTTCGAGCTCAAGCGCGACCAGCGCAGCGGCAGCTACGTCGTCACCGAGACGAGCCGCGGCGGGTCGCCGCCGGCCGCCCCGGTCGACGCCGCGCCGCCGCCCGCGCCGAGCTCCGGCGGCGACGCGATGCGCGCGGTCCCGCAGTTCGGCGACTGAGCGCGCGACGCGACCCCGATGCTCGACCGGATGTTCCCGAACGGGATCGAGCACTACCTCACCGGCGGGCTGCTGATCGGCGCGGGCGTCGCGCTGCTCTTCGTCGCGGCGGGACTCGTCGGCGGCATGAGCTCGTTCTTCCCGGCGGTCCTGTCGTGGTGCGTGCCGGGGCCGGCGTTCCGGCGCGCGCCGCTCCTCTCGACCCGCGGCTGGCGCGTCGCGTACGCGCTCGGGCTCGTCGCCGGCGCGGCGCTCTTCGTCCTCCTCGGCGGCGCACCGACCCACACGCAAGTCGCGCCGTGGCGGCTGCTCGCCGGCGGCTTCCTGGTCGGCTTCGGGTCGCGGCTCGGCGGCGGCTGCACGTCGGGCCACGGGATCTGCGGACTCGCGTCGCTGCAGCGGCCGTCGCTCGCCGCGGTCGTCACGTTCCTCGCGACCGGGATGGCGACCGCGCAGCTCGTCGCACGCCTGGGGATTTCGCCGTGAAGACGCGCGTCGCGCTCGTCGCGCTGCTGGGCGGCGTCCTCTTCGGCTGCGGGCTCGCGCGCTCCACCATGGTCTCGCCCGAGGTGGTGCTCTCGTTCCTCCGCTGGCGCGACTTCGGGCTGCTGCTCGTGCTGGGAGGCGCGGTCGCGGTCGCGCTGCCGGCCTACCAGCTCGCCCCGCGCTGGCTGAAGGCGCCGCCCTTCGGCGACCAGTTCGGCCGCCACGCGGCGCGCCTCGACCGCTCGACGCTGCTCGGCTCCGCGATCTTCGGGATCGGCTGGGGGCTCTGCGGCGTCTGCCCCGGCCCCTCGATCGCGAGCCTCGGCGCGGGGAACGTCCCGACGCTCTGGGCGCTGCTCGGGATCTTCGCGGGCGCCTTCGTCCAGGGATGGCTCGCGCGGCCGCGCGCGGGCGTCGCGGCCGGCCTCAGCGCGGACCGAACCAGCGCTTGAGCTTGTTGGTGAGCGCGAGGCGGACGCGCTCGCCGTCGCCCTCGCCGGCCGGACGGCGCTCCGAGAAGGCGACCAGGTCGAAGTCGGCGGTGGTCACGAGGCGGCCGTCGTTGCTCTCGACGCCGATCAGCACGCACTCGCGGTCGCGGCCCGGCAGCCGGCCGCGCGCCGTGTGGGAGAAGGCGACGTCGGCGACCGGGCCCCACGGCTTGAGCGAGAGGGGCGGCGGCCCGCCGGCGAGCGGCCGCGCCTCGACCATCCCGAGCAGCGTCGGCACCAGGAAGGTCGTGTCGACCACCTCGGCGACGCGCAGCGGCGGGCGGCCCGGGTCGTGGACGATCAGCGGGACGTCGACGAACGCGGCGTCGAGCGACGCGCCGGCCGGCGGCGGGACGGCGCCGACGAACTCGCCGTGGTCGCTCACGATCACGAAGAGCGTCCGGGCCCAGAGCTGCGCGCTCTCCAGCTGGCGGCGCATGGTGCGGATCGCCTCGTCGACGTAGGCGACCTCGCCGTCGTAGAGGTTCGAATGGTCCTGGTCGTCGAGCGCGAGCCCGTCGACGCGCGGCGCCACGAACTCCTCGGCGAGCTGCGGCACGCCGCCCTGCCCGCTGCGGGCGCGGACGTCGTTCACGGCGCTGCGCATCGCGGTCGCCGCGGCGGTGCGCGCGAACTTCTCGCCGTACTGCTGCGGCGGGTTGAACGGCCGGTGCAGGTCGACGAACTCGACGAACGCGAAGAACTGGTAGTTGCGGTAGCGCAGCACCCAGTCGCCGAACTCGTCGGCGACGCGCTCGGCGGGCGCGAGCGGGAACTCGCGCCACACCTCGAAGCCCTGCTGGAAGTTCTTGGCGTGGCTCACCAGCGGGTCGGAGGTGCAGGCGAGCGTCGTGAAGCCGCTGGCCTGCAGCACCTCCGCCAGCGTCACCAGCGAGTCGGAGAGGAAGCAGTGCTCGTCGTCGACCACGCCGTGGCTCGGCGCGTCCTTGCCGGTGAGCAGCGTCGCGACCGCCGGCCAGGTCCAGCTCGACGGGGAGCGCGCCCGCTCGTAGACCACCGACTCGCCGGCGATCGCGTCGATCGCCGGGGTGGTGTCGCGCGGGTAGCCCAGGCAGTGCAGCCGGTCGGCGCGCAGCGAGTCGACCACGACCATCACGAGGTTCATGCGCTTCTGCGCGGTCGCGTCGCCCGGCTCGCGCGGCTCGTTCAGCGCGTTGCGCGGCAGCATCTCGGCGCGCACGAGGAGCGGGCGGCCGAAGCCGACGCGCGCTCTCTCGACGCCGGGCCCGCTCCCGCTCGTCGCGAAGCGGACCGTGATGGTGCGCCCCGCGAAGCCCTCGAGCGCGATCTCGTGGTCGTGCCAGCGCCGGTCGCGCGCGACCTGCTGCGGCCGGATCTCGTGGTCGAAGCGCTCCTCGCCGTCGATGCTCACCGCGAAGCGGATCGTCTGGCGCGGCGCGTCGTCGCCGGCCACGACGCTCGTGCGGTCGATCGCGCAGCCGAAGGTGAGGCTCGTGTTGGCCTGCACCGCGAGGCGGTACTCGACGCTGGCGCCCGTCCCCATGACGAGCGCCGGCTGGGTGCCGCCCGCCAACTCCTGCGCGACGTCGGCGGTGAGCGTCGCGGCGCGCACCGGCGGACCGGCGCCGGCGTCGACCTTCGCGTCGGGGAAGAGGCGGATCAGGTCGGCGACGATCCCCTCGACGGCCATCCACTGGCGCCGCCACTCGAGGACCTGGTGGGTCGTCGCGACCGCCCCGCCGCCGACCAGCAGCAGCAGCGCGGTCGTCATGAAGCGCGTCGGCGTGCTCAGCCGGAAGAAGAGGCGGCGCGGCGAGGTCGCGTAGCGGTCGAACATCACGAAGACGAACGAGCCGACGCCGATCGCGCACCAGCCGAGGAGGCTCCAGCGCGTGTCGACCCCCGGCATGTAGCGGCGCCCGCCGCCGGGCCAGCCGGTGAGGAGGACGATGCTGATGCCCGCCGCGACGATGCCGCGCAGGGCGAGCGTCCACGCCTTGCGCGTGCGCGGCAGGATCGTGAGCGCCGGCACGATGATCCACGCGCGCCCGGTCGCCTTGAACAGGTGGTCGACGAAGTGCTCGAGCAGCAGCGAGCCGCGCTCGCCCTCCTTCAGCAGGTCGACCGCCGACTGCAGCAGCGCGCGCAGCACGACGAGCCCCATCGCCACCCAGAGGCTCGCGATCAGGCGGTCGCCCGGCTGGACGATGATGCGCGCCGGATCGACGAACCGCGGCGCGTCGGACGAGGCCCCGGGCGCGCGTTCGCCCGCGTCGGCCGCCGCCGCGCCCTCGAGCGATGATCGCGAGCCTGTGGAGTCGTCCATTCCCTACGTTCGCCCGACCGGCGTTCGCCCCGTCGCCGTCTGCGGGGGCGCGTCGAGCCGGCGGGGATGTCGGATCATAGGCGGCCGCGCTTACGATCCGCTGCTCCATGCCGCCGTCCTCCCCCGGTCGAGACGATCTTTCCCCCGCGACGTCGGCGCGCGCGGCGTCCGCGGCGGGCGGCGCCCGGCTCGAGCTCGCGGCGCTCGCCGCGGTGACGGTCGCCGCGGCCGCCCTGCGCGTCTTCGGCCTCGGCGGCCTCCCGCCCGACCTCGGCGAGGCGGCGCACTTCCTTACCGCGAACCCCGACCGCTTCGTCGAGCCGCGCGCGTGGTCGGCGGCGCTCGGCGCGGCGTCGCCCGCGCTCGCGTGGGCGCTGCTGAGGCGCGGCGCGGGGCCGTGCGTCGCGCTCGCGGCGGCCACGCTCGCGGCGACGACGCCGTTCGCCGTGCACGTCTCGCGCTCGGGTTCGACGGTCGGCGCGACCTTCGTCGCGTCGCTCGCGCTCTTTGCGGCGTTGCGCGGGCTGCGGCCGCTGCTCGCGCTCGGCGTCGCGACGTCGATGGCCGCGCTCGCCCTCTTCTCGGCGTCGAAGGCGGTCGCGACCTCCGCGGCGGTCGAGGGCTCGGCTTGGGTCGCGGCCGACCTCGGGCTCGGCGGCCTCGTCTTCGTGGTCGCGGCGTGGTGCGCGCCGGCGGGCGGCGGCGCGCGCGCCGTCGCGCCGCGCCGGCGGCTGCTCGTCGTGGTCGCCGCCGCGGCGCTGCTCTCGGCCGGACTCAAGCTCGGCTTCGCGCCCGAACCTGCGGCGGCGTGCCTCACCGCCGCGGTCGTCGTCCTCGCCGCGAGCGGGCTCGGGCTCTGGTGGGAGGCGGCCCCGGCGCCGCTCGCGCGGCTCGCGGCGCTCTCGTTCGCCGTCGTGCCCTCGCTCCCGTCGCTCGCGTCGGAATTCGTCGACGGCGGGCGCTTCGACGTCGCGCCGCTCGCCGCCGCCTTCTCGGAGCGCCGCCGCGGCGGCGAGCCGCTCTTCGCGAGCGACCCCGCCTTCGCGTCGCACGGCTTCGGGGTCGAGTGCCTGCGCCTCCCGCTGCGCGCGCGCTCGCCCGACGACTTCCTGCCGGTCGACCGCGCCGGCTGGGTGCTGCTCCTCTTCGACCGCGGCCGCCCGCTCGGCGACCACGAGGGCGTCACGCCGGAGATCGAGCGCGGGCTCGCGCTCGTCGCGCGCTCGACGCGGCGGCGGCTCGACCTGCACCGCTACGAGGCGCGCCTCTACCGGCGCGAAGCGCCGCGGCGCGACCGGCGCGGACCGTGAGCGCGCCGGGCCGCCGACTCGCGGTCGACTGGGGCCGCCGCCGCATCGGACTGGCGGTCTGCGACGCGCTCGGGATCACGACGCGCGGGCTGCCGCGCCTCGAGAGCACGACGCTCGAGGCCGACCTCGCCGCGCTCGCGAAGATCTGCCGGGACGAGGAGATCGTCGGGATCGTGATCGGCATCCCGACGCAGATGGACGGCGTGGACGGGCGGGCCGCCGGCGAGGTGCGCCTCTTCGCGCAGGTCCTGCGCGAGCGCCTCCCCTACCCGGTCGAGGAGGAGGACGAGCGCCTCTCCACGAAGTCGGCGCACGCGCTGCTGAAGGACGCCGGCCACCGCCACTCGGCGCGCAAGCCCAAGCTCGACTCGACCGCCGCGACGGTGATCCTGCGCAGCTGGCTGCAGCGGAGGAAGTCGGGCGCGACCGAGTGACGCGCGGCTACCGGTGCTGGAACTGGCCGCCGGAATCCTCGGCGATGCCGTAGAGCAGCGCGATGTTGGGGTCCTTGCCGACGCCGATGCAGTGGATCCGGATGCGGGAGAGGCGGTTCCACTCGCGGATCAGGCGGCGCAGCTCGAGCGCGTCGGTCACCTCGCCCACCGTCGGCTGCCCGTCGGTCATGAAGAAGATCGTGTCGATCTCCGACTGGTAGCCCGAGTCGCGCGAGCCGAGCCCGGCGATCTCGAAGGCGGCCTTCATGCCGGCGTGGATGTTGGTCCCCATGTCGAGGTTGAGGTCGTTGTCGATCCACTTCTTGGCGCGGTCCTTCACGGCCGCGGTGACCTTGGTCATCTTGGGCTGCCAGCGGTCGGCGCTGCCGGCGAAGGCGACGATCGAGAAGGTGTCGCCGTCGGAGAGGCCGTCGATCGCCTGCTTCATCTGCTCCTTCGCGACGTCGAGGCGGCTCTTGCCGTTCGCCGCGCCGTCGGCCTCCTTCATGCTGAGGCTGATGTCGATGACGAAGCAGACGTGCTTGCTGATCGAGCTGATCCCGTAGAAGGTCACCTTGCCGCCGGCGGCCTGGTCCCACGCCGAGACGGCGAGGCGGCGCGACTTCGGGACGTCCTCGAGCTTGAACGACGCGCCCTTCTCGTCCCACCAGCGCTTCCAGACGTTCGCGTCCATGGCGAGCGCCTGGCCGGTCAGGCGCTGCAGCGCCTGCGTGACGTCCTCGCGCACGCGCCCGACCTCGACCTCGAGGGCGGCGATGAGCGCCGGGATCGACTCCTTCTGCGGCACGCGCACCAGCGCGGCGACCGCGGCGACGCGCACGCGCCAGTTCTCGTGGGCGAGCAGGCGGGCGCGCACGACCTCCATCGACTCGGCGTCCTTCAGCTGCACCAGCGCCTCGAGCGCCTCGAGCCGGACGCGCGTCTCCTTCTCCGAGACGAGCCACTTGCGCAGCGACTCGCGCACCTTGGGGTGGTCGAGCAGGCCGAGCGACTCGACCACCGCGCAGCGCGTCTCGAGCTCCTTCTCGTTCTGCGCGGCGAGCAGCGCCCAGTCGACCAGCTTGTCGCGCTTCCCCTCCGGCACCACCGCGACCGCCGCGCCGACCGCGCGGCCGGCGGCGAGGCGCAGGCGGTCCATGTCGCGCTGGCCCGCGGTCGCGGCCTGCATCTGCTTCTGCAGCGCGTTGAACGCGTCGGCGGTCGCCTTGCTCACCGTGTTGGTGCGCGTGTCGGTCGACTTGAAGTAGGCCTCCTTCGCCTTGTCGTACTTGTCGCGCAGCTTGTTCGCCTCGTCCTCGTGGATCTTCCACTGGCGCGCCGCCTGCTGCGCGACGTCGAGCACCTCGGACGGGATGGTCTCGCGGCCGAGCCGCGCGTAGAGGTCGATCCAGCGGATGCGGTCCTCGGCCGGCGCCTTGCCGTCGACCTTCTTCTCGAGCGCCGCGATGGCGCGGTCGGCTTCGGGTCCCTTGGCGTTCGCGAGCATCGAGCCGGCCGCCCTGGCGAGGCGCAGCCGCAGGTCGCGATGGAATTCGAGCGCCTGCGCGTTGGCCTCGACCTTCGCGGCCTGCTCCGCCTTGTCGCCGGCGACCTTCGCCTGCGCGTCGAACTTCGCCTTGGACTGCTCGAGCTCGTAGGCCTTCGCCGAGAGGTCGGCGAGCTTGCCGCGGCCGTCCTCGTCGCGCTTCTCGAGGTCGTCGACCTTCTTGGTGTGCTTCTCGTACTCGGAGACGACCAGGTTCACGCCGGCCGGGTCGCCCTTCTTGATCACCGCGTCGACGAGGTCGAGGCTGCCCTTGCGCAGGACGTCGAGGAGGTCGAGCGCGCGCATCGCCTCGGCGCTCCCCTTCGCGATGTTCTGGAGGCGCTTCGCCGGATCGGGCTCCTCGCCTTCGGCGGGAGCAGCCCCCTTCTTCTCCGAATCGCCGCGGTCGGCGCGGCGCGCCGCCTCGCCGGCGCCCGCCTCGAAGTTCTCCTCGAAGCGGTCGATCCCCTCCGACAGCGGCGGCAGCCCGGCCGTCGCGGCCGCCTCGATCACGGGCGGCAGCGCCTTCTGCACCGATTCGGCGCGCGCGTCGGAGGCGCTCACGGCGCTGCGGAGCGCATCGACCGCGTCGCCGGGGACCGCGCCGAGCGCGAGCCCGGCGGCGACGAACAGGAGAGGCAGGAGCCCGGCCGTGCGCGTCATCGTCGCCCTCGCCAGAAAGTGGCCAACCGCTTGCCGAGTCATCTTTAAGCCGGGTTCTGTCCCCCCGGTCACGCCGGCTGCAAGCAGCCGGCGCTCGCGAGGGCGGTGATCATTCCTCTGCGATCGCCGTCGCCGGCGACCTCGAACGACCTACCCGGGAGTGCTGGCGACACGGGCCGTGTCATCCTCCCCTATTTGGTCTTTCTCCGCGTGGGGCTTGCCTAGCCAGACGGGTTGCCCCGCCTGCTGGTGAGCTCTTACCTCACCGTTTCACCCTTACCGCGACGCGTCGTCGACCCGCCGAAGCGGAGCGACGACCCATCGAGGCGGTCTGCTTTCTGTTGCGCTGTCCCTGGCCTTGCGGCCGGCGGTGATTACCCGCCACGCTGCCCTGTGGAGCCCGGACTTTCCTCCACCGAAGGCCCGCACTGGCACCTCCGGCAGCGACCACCTTTCCGGCTCGGCAAGCGGCGGCCGCGCGCCGTCGTACGGGCGCCCGTCCGCCGAGTCAAGCGCGCGCCGCCCTATGCTCCCGGAGATGGACCTCCTTTCGCCGCTCGTCGCCGCCCTCCTCGCGGCCCAGGGCGCGCATCCGCTCGAGGCGAAGTTCGCGGCGCGGATCGACGAGCAGCGGCTGCTCCGGACGGTGCGCGAGTTGGTCGCGATCGGGCCGCGCATGGGCGGCACGCCGTCGGGCGACGCGGCGGCGAAGTACCACGCGCGGCTACTGCGCGACGCGGGCTACGAACCGGTGTCGCTGACCGATCCCCTGAAGCAGGCGTACCAGCCGCTCGCGGTCGACGCGGTCGTCGACGTCGACGGCGAGAAGATCGCGCTGAAGGACGGCACGCTCGCGTTCCACTCGCCGGGGATCGAGCGGACGACGCTGCCGCTGCGGACCGCGCCGCCGCCCGCCGACGAGGCGGCGCCCGAGCCCTACGCGCTGCTCGTCGACGGCGAGCGCTGGCCGCGGGAGCCGCAGCTCGAGCGCAAGCGCCAGCCGCGCGTCGTCCTCGCCCGCTTCGAGCGGCGCCTCGCCGACTCGACGCCGGTGATCCACGCGCCGCCCGGCTTCGCGGGCACGCTGCTCACGATCTCGGCGCGCGAGGCGAAGGCGATCGAGAAGGCGCTCGGCCCCGAGCCGGCGCCCGACGTCGAGCCGACGCTCACCCTCGAGGCGAAGGTGTTCGACGGCCGGGGCGCGCCGATCACCGTCTACGGCGACCTGCCGGCGCGCGCGCCCGGCGCGAAGGAACCGCTGAAGGACGCGCCGCTCCTGCTCTTCTGCGCGCACGGCGACTCCGACTCGGGCGGGCCGGGCGCCGACGACAACGGCTCGGGCGACGCGGTCGTGCAGGAGCTGGCGGTCGCCTTCGCGGGCCTCGCGAAGGACGAGGCGCTCGCGCTCCCCTTCACGCTGCGCTTCCTGGTCTGGGGCAGCGAGATCCACTCGACCCGGGCGTACGTCGAGCGCATCCGCGCCGACGGCAGCGCGGCGCGCCACCTCGCGGTCGTCAACTTCGACGAGGCGGGCACCGGCGCGACGCGCGACTGCGTCTACTTCGAGCCCGACGACCTGAAGCTGAACGAGCCGCTGATCCGGCTCGGCCTGGGCATGGCGGCCGACTACGTCGGGAAGCCCGGCTTCTGGACCGAGTACACCAGCAACGCCTCGCTCGGCGGCACCGACAGCTACGAGTTCGCGCCGGGCTGGAATCGGGGCGGCGCGCCCGGCGACCTGCCGGCCATCACGATCTTCACGGCGGCGTGGGGCCATTCCGAGACGCCGGCGATCACGCCCGGATTCCTCTCGCCGCACTGGAAGGGCGGGAAAGACCGCATCGTGGTCGACTACTCGAAGGTCTACCACGAGACCGGAGACCGCCCCGAGAACACGACCGAGCTCGAACCCTTCGACATGGTCTGGGTCGCGCGCGCGGCGGGGCTGCTCACGCTGCGTCTCGCCGCCGCGCCCGACGTGGCGCGGCGCCTCCTCGCGCGCTGAGGCGACGGCACTCTTTTCCAGCGCTTCGCCCGGCGCCTGGGTCCGATTCCTCGGGGGGGTGCTATCTTTCCGCGCCCGACCGGTCCGATGACGGACCCGATCGGCACGTCGCACGTCGGGTCGCAACCGGGACCGTCGAATGATCCGCAAGGCCCTCACCCAGCTGAAGATGGCGGCGCAGAACCCGGCGCAGGTCCGGCGCGTCCTCGCCTCCGAGCTGAAGCTGCGCGCCGGCGTCGAGATGCTGCGCAGCGTCGAGTTCGCCGTCACCTGGATCTGCAACCTGAAGTGCGAGTTCTGCTACGCCGAAGACCTGATGTACGCGCAGAAGCGCCCGCCCGATATTCCCGTCGAGGTGGTTCGCGACGTGATGAAGCAGGCGCGCAAGCTCGGGATGATCCACGTCAACATCACCGGCGGCGAGCCGATGATCCGCAAGGACATCTACGAGCTGATCGACGTCATCCCGAAGGACATCGTTGTCTCGATCGTCACGAACTCGACGCTGCTCAGCGAAGAGAAGATCCGCCGGCTCAAGGAGGTCGGCGTCTCGACCATCCAGATGAGCTACGGCCTCTACTACCTGAAGAGCTTCAAGCGCGAGTACGCGCGCTACGCGCGGTCGCTCGGAATGGGCGTCACGCTCTCCGTCGTGAACATCAAGAGCGAGCGCGAGAACATCGAGACCGCGATGAAGATGGCCGAGGAGGACGACTGCAGCGTCCTCTGGAACTATCCGATGCGGTACAAGAACGACGGGCTCGACCCGGAACTCTACTGGAAGTACCGCGACAATCCGCGGGTCCGGGAAGACAACATGTTCTGGTTGGGCAAGAACCGCTGCCCCGCCGGCACGGCGAAGCTCTACCTCACGAACGACGGCGACGTGATGACCTGCGACCGCATCCACGGCTGCTTCGGCAACATCCACAAGGAGCCGCTCGCGGTGATCTGGCGGCGCATGTACGACCTCTTCAAGGGCGTGAAGTCGTACTGCCTGCTCGAGACCTGCCCCAAGCAGTGGGCCGAGAACAACGAGAAGACCGGCAAGAACTACAGCCCGTCGCTGCTCGGCACGAGCGACGACGCCTTCAACGTCTTCAAGGGCACCCCGTTCGAGAAGCACACGGTCCCGGCCACCCAGTTCACGCGCGAGATGCTGGCGTCGGCCAAAAACAAGTCGAAGGATCCGGCGCCGCCGGGCACGAATGCGCCGGACGCGCCGATCCCCCTGCAGCGGGGCGGCTGACCCCGAAAGGGAGAATCGTCGGGGCGCATCGACCCGTCCTGCCGATCCATGGCTGGCGGGAGTCCCCGTCACGGGCCGTGGACCGGTACGTGCGCTGTCCACGGGCCCCGCTCCGCCTCCCCCCTCGGAACCTCCTCGATGCCGCTCTCTGCTCCGGCCGCGTTGGTGGCGTTCGCGTCCCTCGTTTTCGTCCAGGATCCGGCCGGCGCCGACGACTCCTGCTGCCGCACCGAGCGCAAGGCGGTCGACCCGGCGCTCCTCCCCAAGGACCGCAAGTCGGTCCTGCTGAGGGAGCTGGCGCAGACGCTGACCGACGGCAAGGGGCTCTTCGTCGGCGAGGGGACGCTGCGCGAGCTCGAGGGGCTCGCCGCGAAACTGCCCCCGAACTCGCCGCCACGGCAGGTCTTCTCGCTCAACCACGCGCTCGGCCAGGCGCGCCTCGAGGAGGGGAAGATCAAGGAGGCGATCGCCGCGTTCGAGCGGGCGAAGGGCGCCGCGGAGGCTGCGAACGACCGCGACGACCGGCTGGTCGCGATGCGCAGGCTCGCCATGGCGTGGCTGCGGCTCGGCGAGCGCGCCAACTGCGTCGGCCACCACAACCGCGACAGCTGCCTCTTCCCGCTGAAGGACGGCGGCATCCACGTCCAGAAGGAGGGCAGCGAGAAGGCCGCCGCGATCCTGCTCGAGATCCTGCGCACGATGGAGCCGAACGACCTGCCGGCGATGTGGCTGCTGAACATCGCGCACATGACGCTCGGCACCTGGCCCGAGGGCGTGCCGGTCCCGTTCCGCATCGAGAAGGCGGCGCTCGCCTCCGAATACGACCTGCCGCGCATGTACGACGTCGCGACCTCGAAGGGGATCAAGCTCTTCGCGCGCGCCGGCGGCTCCTGCGTCGACGACTTCGACGGCGACGGGCGGCTCGACGTCGTCCTCTCCTCGATGGACGTCTGGGAGCCGCTGCGGATGTACCGGCAGAAGCCCGACGGCACCTTCGTCGACGTGGCCGACCAGGTGGGGCTCAACGGCCAGCTCGGCGGGCTCCAGTTCATCCACTTCGACGCGAACAACGACGGCCGCCTCGACCTCCTGGTCCAGCGCGGCGCCTGGATGATGGCGGCGGGGCGGATCCCCAATTCGCTCCTGATCCAGCAGCCCGACGGCACCTTCGTCGACCGCACGCAGGAGGCGGGGATCGAGATCGCCGCGCCGAGCCAGGCGTCGGCGGTCGCCGACATCGACAATGACGGCGACCTCGACCTCTTCCTCGGGTACGAGTCGCAGGCGTCGGCCGCCGGAGGCGTCGACTTCCCGAGCCGCATGTTCAAGAACCGCGGCGACGGCACCTTCGAGGACGTCACCGCGAGGGCGGGCGTGCAGAACAACCGCTTCCTCAAGGGATGCGCTTTCGGCGACTACGACGGCGACCGCCTTCCCGACCTCTACGTCACGAACCAGGGCGCGCCCAACCGCCTCTTCCACAACAACGGCGACGGGACCTTCACCGACGTCGCGATCCCGCTGCGCGTCTTCGGTCCCCACGACGGCTTCGCCTGCTGGTTCTTCGACTACAACAACGACGGCAACCTCGACCTCTTCGCGGTCTGCTACGGCCGCCAGTACCGTGCGCAGGAGATCTGCGCGTACTACAAGAACGGTACCACGGGCTTCGACTCGCAGCGGCTCTACGAGGGCGATGGGAAGGGCCACTTCAAGGACGTGACGCGCGCGGTGCAGCTCGACCGGCCGGTCTTCCCGATGGGCTGCAACTTCGGCGACCTCGACAACGACGGCTGGTCCGACATCTACCTCGGCACGGGCGACCCCGACTTCGCGTCGATCTGGCCGAACGTCATGTACCGCAACGACGGCGGCCAGCGCTTCCAGGACGTCACGGCGGCGACGGGGACCGGGATCCTGCAGAAGGGCCACGGCGTCTCGTTCTCGGACCTCGACGGCGACGGCGACCAGGACATGCTCGCGCAGCTCGGCGGGGCCGTGAAGGACGACGCCTTCCAGACCGCGCTCTTCGAGAATCCTGGCCACGGCAACCACTGGTTGACCGTCCGGATCGTCGGCCACCAGACCAACCGCTTCGGCCTCGGCGTCCGGATCGGAGCGACGATCGAGGAGCCGGCCGGATCCCGTACCGTCTACGCCTTCGTCGGCTGCAACTCGAGCTTCGGCGGGAACAGCCTCCAGGAGGAATTGGGGCTGGGGAAGGCGCGGCGCATCACGGCGCTCGAGGTGGTCTGGCCGACGACGGGAAAGACCGACCGGTTCACCGACGTGCCGTTCGACAAGACGATCATCGTCGAGGAAGGCGTCGGTTGGCGCGAGGCGACGCTGCCCGAAGCGCGAGGCGGTTGATCCCACCCGGGCGGTTCCCCTGAGGCGCATCGGCCCCGAACCGCAGCCGGGGCCGGAGCCGTCCCGCGCCGGCCGCGGCCTGTTACGTGCATCGGCGCGCGGCCCGACTCCTCGCCCCCACCGAGGCCTCATCGTGATGCGTCCCCTCCCTCCCTTCGCCCTCGCGCCCCTGCTTTTCCTCGCCCAGGCGCCGGCCTCGGTCACCGCGAAACCCGACGACACCTGCTGCCGCACCGAGCGCAAGGCGGTCGACCCGGCGCTCCTCCCCAAGGACCGCAAGTCCGTGCTGCTCCGGGAGATGGCGAAGACGCTGACCGACAGCAAGGCGCTCTTCGTCGGCGAGGGGACGCTGCGGGAGCTCGAGGACGACTACGCGAAACTCCCCTCGAACGCGCTGCCGCGGCAGATCATGTTCCTCTGCCACGCGCTCGGCGAGGCGCGGCTCAACGAGGGGCACATCGAGGACGCGATCGCCGCATTCGAACGCGCCAGGGCGATCGCCCAGTCGACGAATGATCGCGACAACCGGCTGATCCTCATGGGCAGGCTCGCCATCGCCTGGATGCGCCTGGGCGAGCGCGCCAACTGCGTCGGCCGCCACAACCGCGACAGCTGCATCTTCCCGCTGAAGGACGGCGGCATCCACGTCGCCAGGGAGGGCAGCGAGAAGGCCGCCGCGATCCTGCTCGAGATCCTGCGGACGATCGAGCCGAACGACCTGCCGTCGATCTGGCTCCTGAACGTCGCGCACATGACGCTCGGCACCTGGCCCGAGGGGGTGCCGGTCCCGTTCCGCATCGAGAAGGAGGCGCTCGCCTCCGAGTACGCGCTGCCGCGCATGTACGACGTCGCGACCTCGAAGGGGATCAAGCTCTTCGCGCGCGCCGGCGGCTCCTGCATCGACGACTTCGACGGCGACGGCCGGCTCGACGTCGTCCTGACCTCGATCGACGTCTGGGAGCCGATGCGAATGTACCGGCAGCGGTCCGACGGCACCTTCGTCGACGTCGCCGACCAGGTCGGGCTCTCCGGCCAGCTCGGCGGGCTCCATTTCATCCACTTCGACGCGAACAACGACGGCCGCCTCGACCTCCTGGTCCAGCGCGGCGCCTGGATGATGGCGATGGGGCGGATCCCCAATTCGCTGCTGATCCAGCAGCCCGACGGCACCTTCGTCGATCGCACGCAGGAAGCGGGGATCGAGATCGCCGCCCCGAGCCAGGCGGCCGCGATCGCCGACGTCGACAACGACGGCGACCTCGACCTCTTCCTCGGGTACGAGTCGCAGGCGGCGGCGGCGGGCGGCATGGAGTTTCCGAGCCGCATGTTCAAGAACCGCGGCGACGGCACCTTCGAGGACGTGACCGCGACCGCCGGCGTCGAGAACAACCGCTTCTGCAAGGGCTGCGCGTTCGGCGACTACGACGGCGACCGCTTCCCCGACCTCTACGTCACGAACCAGGGCGCGCCGAACCGCCTCTACCGCAACAACCGCGACGGCACCTTCACCGACGTCGCGATCCCGCTGCGCGTCTTCGGGCCGCACGACGGCTTCGGCTGCTGGTTCTTCGACTACAACAACGACGGCAACCTCGACCTCTACGCCGTCTGCTACGCCCGCGGGGCGCGCGCGGCCGAGATCAGCGCGTACTACAAGAACGGGACGTCCGGCTACGACTCGCAGCGGCTCTACGAAGGCGACGGAAAGGGCCGCTTCAAGGACGTCACGCGGGCCGTCCACCTCGACCGTCCCGTCTTCCCGATGGGCTGCAACTTCGGCGACGTCGACGAGGACGGCTGGCCCGACCTCTACCTCGGCACCGGCGATCCCGACTACACGTCGATCTGGCCGAACGTGATGTACCGCAACGACCGCGGCCAGCGCTTCCAGGACGTCACGACCGCGAGCGGGACCGGAATCCTGCAGAAGGGCCACGGCGTCTCGTTCGGCGACCTCGACGGCGACGGCGACCAGGACCTCCTCGAGCAGCTCGGCGGCGCCTTGAAGGACGACGCCTTCCAGACCGCGCTCTACGAGAACCCGGGCCACGGGAACCACTGGCTGACCGTCCGGATCGTCGGCCACCAGACCAACCGGTTCGGTATCGGCGTGCGGATCGGCGCGACGATCCAGGAGCCGGCCGGCTCCCGCACCGTCTTCGCCTTCGTGGGCGCCAATTCGAGCTTCGGCGGGAACAGCCTCCAGGAAGAGTTGGGGCTGGGGAAGGCCACGCGCATCACGGCGCTCGAGGTGGTCTGGCCGACGACGGGAAAGACCGACCGGTTCACCGATGTACCGCTCGACAAGACGATCATCGTCGAGGAAGGTGTCGGTTGGCGCGAGGCGGCGCCGCCCGAAGCCCGAGGCGGTTGATCCCACCCAGGGGGCTCCCCTGAGGCGCATCGGCCCCGAACCGGAGGCGGGGTCGGATCCGTCCCGCGCCGGCCGCGGCCTGTAACGTGCGACGCCTCTCGGCCCGACTCC
>Ga0137432_1000033_pt1 | contig 120548 bp, 97 predicted proteins | sample EasRivERMZT820_2_FD_102337 | JGI IMG/M metagenome (GOLD analysis project Ga0137432, IMG submission 102337) | Soil microbial communities from meander-bound floodplain in the East River, Colorado, USA - East River MetaG ERMZT820_2 | ecosystem: Environmental > Terrestrial > Soil > Floodplain ... | reverse complement strand
TTCAGCAATCCCGCCTGGGTCGACGCGCCGCTCCCCTTCCAGATCCTCGCCGGCGACCTCCATCGCCACAGCGCGGAGGGCGGCCACGCCGGCCTCACCGCGGCGCTCTGCTGGCCGCAGCTCTGGAACCGGCGCGACGACTTCGGCGCCGTGCTGCCCCACGTCTCGTCGCGCTGGGCGGGCTTCCGCCACGGGAACGCCGTCGCGCGCGCCTTCCAGAAGGAGGTCGACCCCGACGAGCGCGAGTTCGTCGCCTATCCCGCGGTCGAATGGACGCTGCCCGGCGCGCACCGCCACGTCGTCTGGCGCGACTTCGCCGACGAGCGCGCGCCGTGCGACCGCGAGTACCGCGGCGAGGAGACGCCGCCGCCGCTCCCGGTCGAGACGCTGGCCGCCTTCTTCGACTGGCTGGAAAAGCGCGACCCCGCCGCGCCGCCCGTGCTCGCGATCGCCCACCATCCGCTCTGGGTCGGCGAGGACCCGATCCACGGCACGTACGAGTGGGCGCCGCGCCCCTTCGTGCCGCGCCAGCCGCTCGTCGAGATCTACGGCGAGCACGGCTCGTCGGAGCGCTTCGTCCCGGAGAGGTCGGCCGATCCCTACCTCATCAAGCACCGCTCGGCGGCGCAGCGCCCGGCCGGCGAACGCGCCTCGGTCGCCGACGGCCTCGCGCTCGGGTACCGGTTCGGCCTGGTCGGCGGCAGCGACAACCACGGCTACGGCCTCTACCAGCGCCGGCGCGAGCTCGACGAGACGCAGAACTACGGACGGCGCGGGCTCGCCTTCGTCCTCGGCGACCGGTCGGTCGCGCGGCTGCGCGAGCGCGTCTTCGACGGCCTCGTGAAGCGCCGCACCTACGCGACGACCGGCGTGCGCGCGCTGCTCTCGTTCACCGCGCGCGACGGGACGCCGATGGGCGGCGAGGTCGCGAGCGACGGTCCGGTCGCGTTCCGGATCGCCGCGGTCGCCGCGGGGCTCGGCCGGAACGTCGTCGCCCGCTTCCGGCGCGGCGAGCTCGTGCGCGACGGCGCGACGGTGGTGAAGAGCGAGGAGTTCGGCGACGTCGGAGGCCAGGACGGGAAGAGCGTGCTCGAACTCGAATGGAGCGACCCCTCCCCCATCCGGGACGGAAAGGCGCACAGCTACCATCTGAAGCTCGTGCAGGACGACCTGAACCTCGTCTGGTCGAGCCCGATCTGGTGGACGCTCCCGTGAAGTCGGTGCACCGGCGCGCGCTCGCGGCGGCGCTCGCCGCGGCGGCGGCGCTCTCCTGCGCGAGCCGCGCCCGATCGCCGGTCGCCGCGCCCGCCGCGCGCGCCGAAGCGCCGTTCAACCTCGTGATCGTCACGCTCGACACGCTGCGCGCCGACCACCTCGGCTGCTACGGCTACTTCCGCGACACCACGCCCCACCTCGACGCGCTCTCCAAGGAGTCGCTGCGCTTCACGCGCTGCTACGCGCCGATCGCCCACACGACGCCGAGCCACGCGTCGCTCTTCACGTCGGTCTACCCCTTCGAGCACGGCATCACGGCCAACACCGTGCTGCAGTCGGAGGACCGGCAGCGCGAGGCGGCGTTCCGGCCGTCGCCGACGCTGCAGACGCTCGCGCAGGCGCTGCAGGCGAAGGGGGTCGCGACCGGCGGCTTCGTGAGCGCCGCCCCGGTGAAGCGGATCACCGGCCTCGCCGCCGGCTTCGACGGCTGGAGCGAGCCGGCCGAGCACCGCCGCCCCGGCCACGAGACGATCGCCGACGCGCTCGCCTGGCTCGACGCGACGCGCGCGCGCCCCTTCTTCCTCTGGGTCCACCTCTTCGACGCGCACGGCCCGTTCGACGCCGACTACCCGCCCGCCGAGTACCGCACGCGCTACCAGGCCGGCGAGGCGCTGAAGCAGTGGCTCGCCGAGCGCCGCTTCCCGGCCCGCATCTCGGGCGTCAACACGGACGAGACCGACACGACGAACGTCGTCGACCTCTACGACGGCGCGGTGCGCTACCTCGACGACCAGCTCGCGCCGCTGCTCGAGCGGCTCGGGACGCCGGAGATGCGCGCGAGCACGCTGCTGGTCGTCACCGCCGACCACGGCCAGGGGCTCGGACAGCACGACTTCCTCGCGCACGGCATCGTCTGGTCGGAGCAGCTCGCCGTCCCGCTCCTGATGCGCCTGCCGACGCGGCTCGAGGGCGTGAAGCAGCTCGCGGCGGCCGCGGCCGGCGCGATCGACGCGCCGCTCTCCACCATCGACGTCGTCCCGACCGCGCTCGCGCGGCTGCCCGGCCTCGTCGACGACTCCTTCTTCCACCAGCTCCGGGGGGTCGACGTGCTCGCCGAGGCGTTCACGCCGCGCGGGGTGTTCGGGATGGCGCCGCTCACGCGCGGGCTGCTCGCCTACACGACGACCCACTGGCGGCTGATCCGCGGCAAGGAGGGCGCGCCGCAGCTCTATGACCTCGAGCGCGACCCCTACGAGCTCGAGGACGTCGCCGCCAGGCACCCGGAGATCGCGGCCCGCCTCGACCGCGCTCTGCTCGCCGAGGTCGAGCGGCAGAAGCGGCGCGAGGCGATCCACGCGCAGGGGGCGGAGGAGGGCGGCGCGCCCGATCCCAAGCATCTCGAGGAGCTCGAGAAGCTCGGGTACACGAGCGGCGAGGGCGCCGAGACGAGTCCTCCCGCCCCGAAGAAGGACGGCGGCGCGCGGTGAACGGCGCCCCGCCGCGCGCGCGCGCGCCGCAGCTCCTCTGGCTCGCCGCGTCGCTCGTCGCGCTGATCGCGGGCGTGCTCACGTTCCGGCAGGTGGCCGCGGCGTCGGCGGCGCGCCTCCCGATGGACCTCGTCACCGACCGGCTCGGCGGCGCGATGGTCGACCACGCGATCCGCGTCCGCGACGGCCTGCAGACGTACTGCGAGCCCGACGACCGCTTCATGCCGGTCGTCTACACGCCGCTCTACTACCACCTCGCCGCGGCGACGATGCGCGTCGTCGCCGATCCGCTCGTCGCCTGCCGCGCGACCGCGCTCGGGCTGGTCGCCCTCGCGGCGCTCGCGCTCGCGCTCCTCGCGTGGCGGACCACCCGCTCGGCGTGGGTCGGGGCGAGCGTGCTGCTGCTCGCCGCGGCGGGCGACCGCGCGTGCGAGTTCTTCTACGACGCGCCGCGCACCGACCCGGCGGCGGCGCTCTTCGCGGTGCTCGCCGTCGGTGCGGCGGCCATGTTCAAGCGGCCACGCAGCGGCGTCGCGATCGGCGCGCTGCTCTGCCTCGCCTTCTGGGGCAAGCAGAGCACGGCGCTCTTCTCGGCGGCGTTCTGCGCGCTGCTGCTCCTCGAGAACTGGCGGCGCGCGCTGGTCGCGGGCGCGACGTTCGGCGCGCTCACGGCGGCATCGGTGTGGGCCGAGAACGTCGCGACCGACGGCTGGTTCTGGCGCCAGGCGATCGCGCTCACCTCCGGGCACGACCTCCCCTTCGAGCGGCTGAAGGAGACGCTCGCGCAGGACTGGCTCGGCCCGCTGCTGCCGTCGCTGATCGGCGTCGCGTTGGTCGCGGTCGCGCTCTTCGCGGGGCGCCGCGCAGGCTCCCCGCCGGCGAACGCCGCCGCGCCGGTCGCCGCGCCGGTCGCCGCGCCGGGCCGCGACGCGCGCCGCCGCCTCGTCGTCCTCTTCTTCGGCACCGTCGCGATGGCGCTCTTCACGACGGTCTCGCGCACGCGCACCGGCGCGACCGCCAAGATCCTGATCCCGATCGTCCTCCTGCTCGCGGCGCTGCTCCCGATGGGCGCGTGGTGGATCGAGGCGCGCTGCGCGGGCGCGCCGCGCGGCCGGCTCCTCGGCGCGCTGGCGCGGCTCGGCGTGGCGGCGGTGCTCGCGCTCGCGTGGTTCCCGGTCGAGCGCGCGCTCCCGACCGCGGAGCAGGAGGCGCACTGGAAGGAGCTGCTCGCCGTCGTCGACTCCCATGCGGCGAAGGGCCAGGTCTGGCTCTCGCCGTGGGGCTACGTGACGACGCGCATTCCCGGCCAGTCGATGCGGCCGACGATGCTCGCGCTCGAGGACTGGCTGGGCGTGCGCGGCAAGTCGACCGGCAATCCGCTGCCGCCGAAGCTGGTCGCGGCGATCGAGCGCGGCGAGTTCGCGGCGATCATTTTTCCATCCCGTGGAAAGAATCGTTGGTTCCGGCCCGAGATCGACCGCGCCTACCGTCTCGAGCGCGAGCTCGAGCCGATGACGGTCGGCGTCGAGGACAACGAGCTGCGCCTCGGCGTCTTCGTCCCGAAGGTGAAACGTTGATGGAGCGGCGCGCCCATGCGCGAGCCGTTGCACCGGCCTCCCGTCCCTTCGTACCGTGGGCCGGATGAAGCTCGTCACCTGGAACGTGAACTCGGTGCGCGCGCGGCTCGAGCGGGTCGTCGCGTACTTCCGCAAGGCGGCGCCCGACGTCGCCTGCCTGCAGGAGACCAAGGTCGTCGACGCTGACTTCCCGGTCGAGGCGTTCCGCGAGCTCGGCTACCACGCGACGTTCCACGGCCAGAAGACCTACAACGGCGTGGCGATCCTCTCGCGCGAAGCGCCGGCCGACGTCGTGCGCGGCATGCAGGACGGCGACCCCGACGCCGACGCGCGCCTCCTCGCCGTCACCGTCGCCGGAATGAGCGTGGTCGACGTCTACGTCCCCAACGGCCAGGAGGTCGGCAGCCCGAAGTACGACTTCAAGCTGCGCTGGCTCGCGCGGCTGCGCGCCTTCCTCGACAAGAACTTCCGGAAGGAGCAGCCGCTCGTCGTGTGCGGCGACTTCAACGTGGCGCCCGAGGACCGCGACGTCTGGGACGCGGAGAAGTGGCGCGGCCAGGTGCTCTTCTCCGAGCCCGAGAAGGCGGCGCTGAAGCAGGTGAGCGACTTCGGGCTGATCGACGCGCTGCGCGAGAAGAACCAGGACTCCGGCGTCTACACCTGGTGGGACTACCGCAACGGGTCGTTCCCCCGCGGCTGGGGGCTGCGCATCGACCACTTCCTCATGTCGGCGGCGCTGATCGGCCGGCTGCGCGCCGTCACCGTCGAGCGCGACGAGCGCAAGGGACCCAATCCGTCCGACCACGCGCCGGTCGTCGCGGAACTCGAGTCGCCGGCGTGATCCGCCGGATCCAAGAGGATGCGGAGCGAGCGATGAGAGCCGGGCGTTTGAGCGTGTTCGTCGCGTCCTTCCTTGCGTCGGCCGCGGCCGCCGCGATCGCGGCCGGCTGCGGCGCCGGCGCACCCGGCGCACCCGGCGCACCCGGCGCGCAAGGCGCCGCCGCGCCGGCCGCCGCGCTGGCGCGGAACGGCGGCGCGGCGCCGGCGGCGGCGCGCGCGCGCCTGCTCGCGCGGCTGCGCTCGTTCGAGGAGGACGAGCGCGCGCTCACCACGTTCCTGCCCATCACCGCCGACGAGCTCTTCGCGGACCTGCGCGCGCTCGCCGACGCATTCGCCGCCGACGTCGCGGCGCTGCGCGACGAGGAGCTCGACGCCGACGGGCGCGTCGACCTCCTCCTGATCCGCAACGACCTCGCGCGCTCGCGCACTCGGATCGACTGGGACGAGGCCGACGGCCGGCGCGCCGCACCGCTGCTGCCGTTCCTGCCCGCGCTCGTCGCGCTCGAGCGGGACGACCGCTTCTGCGGCGCGCCGCCGCGCGGCGCGGGCGACGCCGGCGCGGCGCCGGCGCGGCGACTCGACGGGCGGGCGATCGCGACGCGGCTCGACGAGGCGGCGCGGCTCGTCCGAAGCGTGCGCGAGCCGGCCGACCCGGCGGCGCGCGATGCCGTGGCGGCGGCGCGCGAGGACGCGCTCGCCGTGCGCGCGGCGCTGCGCCGGACGCGCGAGGCGCAGGCGTTCCTCGACGCCTGGACGCGGCGCGACCCGCCGGCCGACCCCGAGCTCGCCTTCTGGGCCGCGACGCCGGCCAAGGCGGCGAGCGCGGCGCTCGCCGAGCTCGCGCAGTGGCTCGAGAGCGAAGTGCTCGAAGGCCTCAAGCGCGACGCGTCCCACAACGCCTTCGCGATCGGCCGCGAGCGCTACGTCGCGGAGCTGCGCTTCGAGGGGATCGCGCTCTCGCCCGAGGAGATGCTCGCGTTCGGCGAGCAGCAGCTCGCCGCGCTCCAGGACGAGATCCGGCGCGAGACGCTGCGCCACCTGCAGGAGCAGGACTCAGCGCCGGCCGATCCGGCGGCGGTGAAGTGGCAGGACGGGCTCGAGCTCGAGAAGGCCGACCAGGTCGAGGTGGGCGGTCAGAAGTCCTTCGTCTACGACGTCGCGTGCGAGGCGGTCGCCTTCTGCCGGACGCGCCAGCTCTTCCCCGTCCCGCCGCTCGCCGACGACTGCTGGCGGCTGCAGCTCTCCGACCTCGACACCCAGAAGAGCTACGCCTACGGCTTCTACGGCGGCAACTTCATGGGGGTCGCGTCGCCGCTCGCGGAGATGGACTCGCTGCGCAAGGTCGAGTGCCTGCGCAGCAACGCGCGCCCGACCACGCGCACGGTCGTCCCGCACGAGCTGATCCCCGGCCACCACCTGCAGGGCTGGTTCGCGCGGCGCAGCGCACCGTGGCGCGACCGCTTCGCCTCGCCCTTCTACGGCGAGGGGTGGGCGGTCCACGGCGAGCGCCTCTTCGACGAGAACGGGTTCTTCCGGACGCCGGTCGAGCGCATCGGCCACCTCTTCTGGCGGCTGCTGCGCGCGGCGCGCATCGTCGTCTCCACGAAGTACCACCTGAACGAGATGAGCGCGCCGCAGATGGTGGACTTCATGGTGGAGAACGCCGGCCTCGAGCGCAGCGCCGCGCAGGCGGAGGTCGACCGCTACATGACCTACTCGCCGCTCTACCAGTGCGCCTACCTCTACGGCTGCCAGCAGATCCGCGACCTGCGCGACGAGTGCAGGAAGGCGTGGGGCGACCGCTTCAGCGAGCTGCGCTTCAACACGGAGCTGCTCGAGCAGGGCTCGATCCCGCTGCGCTTCGCGCGCGAGGCGCTGCTGGCGCCGCGGTGACCGGCGCCCCGTGGCCCACGGCGGCGCTGCCGGGCACCGGCGGCGTCGTGAAGGAGAGCGCCGCCGACTTCGAGGTCGACGAGGTCCCGGCCCGGAGCGCGAGCGGACAGGGCGACTTCGCGTGGGCGCGCGTGGAGAAGCGCGGCATCTCGACGCCCGAGTTGCTGCGCCGGCTCGCGAGCGCGCTGAAAGTCCCGATCAACGCGCTCGGCGCCGCCGGCCTCAAGGACAAGGAGTCGGTCGCGCGCCAGTGGGTGAGCGCGCCGTGGTCGGCCGAGCCGAAGCTCTCGGCCGCGACGATCCAGGACGTCGAGGTGCTCGAGATCGCCCGTGACGAGCGGCCGCTCGCGCCCGGCGACCTCGCCGGCAACCGCTTCCGCATCCACGTGCGCGGCGTCGACGACGAGGCGGCCGCGCTAATGCGCGCCAGAGCGATCCTGGCCGAGCTCGCCCGCCGCGGCGTGCCGAACTACTTCGGGGAGCAGCGCTTCGGCGTCCGCCTCGAGGCGGCGGAGGTCGGGCGTCTGCTGCTGCTCGGCGACTTGACGGGCGCGCTCGACCTCGTGCTCGGCGCGCCGTCGGAGCGCGAGGGCGACCCGCGCTGCCGCCGCATGCGCGAGGCGTACGAGCGCGGCGACTACCGCGGCGCGCGCGCCGAATGCCCCGGCCGCCTCGCGAACGAGGCGCGCCTGCTCGACCTGCTCGCGCGCGGGCGCGACCGCCGTTTCGTCGCCGGCACGCTCTCGCCCGAGGCGCGCCGCTTCTGGCTCTCCGCCTGGCAGTCGCTCCATTTCAACCGCGTCCTCGCGCGCCGCGTCGACCGCCTCGACGTCGCGCTCGCCGGCGACCTCCTGATGCGCGACGCCTTGTCGGGCTCGCGCGCGACGCACGCGTGCGTCGACCCGGCGCACGACCAGCCGCTGGTCGACCGTTTCGAGCTCCATCCGACGGCGCCGCTCTTCGGCGAGCACGTCGAGCTCGCGGGCGGCGAGGCGGGCGCGCTCGAGAACGAAGTGCTCGTTGCGACGGGGATCGCGCGCGCGCGGCTGCGCCGGCCGAGCGGACTTTCGCTGCACGGCGAGCGTCGCGTAATCCGGTTCGCGGCGCGCGACGTCGAAGTCGAGGCGAAGCCGGGCGAGCGGACGCTCGTGCTCCAGCTCCGGCTGCCGCCCGGCAGCTACGCGACGACCGTCGTCGCCGAGATCACCAAGAGTTTCGCCGCGCCGGCTTGAGCGACGGGCAGCGAATGCCCGACGAAACGACGGGGAGGCGTCGCGACGGCGGCACCGCCGTTGCCATGGCGCGCGGCCCGCGGAGGTTCCATGATCCCCATGATGAAGCGTGAATCGGTCGTCGGTGCGGTGCGCCAGCTCGCGAGCGAAGGCCTGGTCGAACCGCAGCAGGCGCCGCGCGTCGAGGCGCGGCTGCTCGAACTGCTCTTCCCGCCGTCCGCCGGCGACGCCGCGAGCAAGATCGCGAAGCTCGTCGCGTGGCTCGGCGGCGCGCTCGTCGGCGCCGGCCTCCTCACCCTGGTCGGCCTCAACTGGGACGAGCTCTCCAAGTGGACGAAGCTCGCGCTGATCTTCGGCGCGCTGGTCGGGCTGCATGCGGCCGGCTGGCGGCTGCAGGTCGCGCGCGACGGCGGGCCGGGACGGGCGCCGGCCGTCGGCCTCGCGCTCACCGGCGCGGCGATGCTCTCGTTCGGCGGCGCGATCGCGCTGGTCGCGCAGATCTACCACCTCGAGGCGCACTGGCCGAACGCGGTGCTCGCGTGGTGGCTGCTCTCGCTGCCCTTCGCGCTGCTCTTCAACTCACGCTGGCTGCTCCTGATCGTGGTCGGCCTCTTCTCGGCGTGGGGCCTCAAGTGCGTGGACGTCTGGATGGACGACCACCAGCTCTGGAGCAACGAGTTCGGCTGGGGCTTCGCCATCGTCGCGCTCGCGGCGATCGTCGCAGCGGCGGGCGCGCTGGCGCGCGGCTCCCGTTTCGGGAGCTTCGCGCCGCTGCTCGGCCTGCTCGGCCGGCTGGGCGCGCTCGGCGGCCTCTTCTTCCTCTCGTTCGATGAATTCGGGCACGACCACGTCTCCTGGCTCGCTCGCGAGGGGCTGCTCTCCTCCGAGCGGCTGCACCGATTCGGGCTGCTGCTGGCGCCGGCGGCCGCGTTCGCGGCGGGGGCGCTCGCGCTGCTCGCCGTCGGGGCGGTGGTGCGGCGCGGCTGGCGGGAGGGTCGCGGGTGGCTCGACGAGCCGCTCGACGTCGCCGCCGTGGTCGCGGGCGCGGCGCTCGTCGCGGTCGCCGACCTCTTCGTGCCCGAACTCGCCTTCCTGGTCGCCAACGCGCTGATGCTGGCCGCCGTGCTCGGGCTGATCGTCCGCGGCGTGCGCACCGGCCGCGTCGCCGACGTGAACCTCGCGCTGGTCGCCTTCTTCGTGACGGCGATGGCCCGCTACTTCGAGTTCTTCGCCGAGGGCTTCGGCGCCGCCTTCACGTTCCTGGGCGCGGGCGTGCTGCTGCTCGGACTCGGGTACTTCATCGAGCGCCTGCGCCGGAAGTTCGTCGCGCAGGCGCGCAGGAGCCGGGCATGACCAGGAAGACGCTCTTCTTGATCGCGGTCGCGCTGCAGGTCGCGCTGCTCGGCTGGATGGTCGCTTCGTCGGAGCGCACGCTCGCCCGCGGGACGCGCGTCGTCCTGCGCGTCCGACCGGTCGACCCGATCGACTTCATGACCGGCCGCTACGTCGACGCCCACCCCGCGATCGGGCGCATCGACGTCGCGAAGGTGCCGCTGGTCGGCGCCCCGGCCGAGGACGCGGCGACCGGCGCGACGACCGGGACGCCCGACCTCTCCCGAATCTGGGGCCACGACGTCTGCGTCGAGCTGCGGCAGGAGGGCGAGTACTGGGTGGCGGAGCGCGTCGTCCTCGAAGACGGCGCCGTCGCGCCGCGCGCGCCCTTCCTGCGCGGCCGCGTCGCGCCGTCGCACGGGACGCTGCTCGACGTCAACTACGGGCTCGACCGCTTCGACATCCCCTACGACGCCGAGGACCCCTCGCCGCTCGCGAGCTCGAACGACCACGTCGTCGCGCTCGTCGTCCGCGTCGCGAGCGACGGGCGCAGCGTCACCGAGGACCTCGTCGTCGACGGCCGGCCGTTCGCCGAGTGGAACGCCGCGGAGAAGGCGAAGCGGAAGTAGCGGCCCGGCGCCGCGGGAGCGCGCCGGCGCAGGCACATTGTCGAACCCCGGGTCGGGAGCGAGAGTATCCGCTCCGATTCCGGGAGACCGTGCATGCCCTACCTCGTCTTCGCGATCCTCTTGGGAGTGGTCTGCTCCCTGGTCGCGAACAGCCGCGGCCGCAGCGCGCTCGGCTGGTTCTTCATCGGCTTCTTCTTCGGGATCTTCGCGCTGATCGTCCTCTTCGTGATCCCCGACCTGAAGGAGCTCGAGGCGCGCGAGCAGCGACTGCGGAACGAGAACCGCCTCCTGCGCGAGCAGGTGAAGAGCCACCGCGTGGTCGCCGACCAGCGCCACGACCGGCAGGAGCGCCGGCTCACCGTGCACGATCGCGCGCTCGGCGTCGACACGAGCGGCGCGCCGCAGCTCGACGACGGCGACGACGCGGAGCCGTGGACCGACGCGGCACCGCCGCCGCTCCCGAGCGCGGTCCCTCCGACGACCGCCGACGAGTTCGCGGCGGCGAGCTGGCGCTACGCGGCGGGCGCGCAGGCGCGCGGGCCGGTGACTTTCAGGGCCCTGCGCGATCTCTTTGCCCAGGGCGACGTCACGCCCGCCACGCTCGTGTGGACGCCGGGCATGGCGGAGTGGCTCGCCGTCGGCAACCTGCCCGGCCTCATGGAATCGCTGCATGCCTGAGCCCGCGCCGACGCCGGAAGTCCGCACGGGCGCGTGGTTCGACGGCGTCCTGATCGGCACGATCGAGGAGCTCGGCGAGCTCGAGCGCGCCGTCGCCGACTTCAATGCGGCGGGCATGGCGCAAGCGAGGCTCGAAGTCGACGGCGGCCGCTTCTCGCTGCTGCTGGACGATCGGCGCCTGCCGGTCGACGCGGGGCGCGAGCCGGCGATCCGCGCGCTCGTCGAGCGCCTCGACGCGGTGGCCGCCGCGGCGTCGCGGCGCGGCGAGCTCGAGTCGACGCTGCGCTCGGTGACGGTCGAGCGCGAAGAGGTCGTCGAGCGGCTCTTCGCCGCGCGCGGCCGCGCGCTCGAGGTGGTCGGACGGAGCCGGCCGCGCCAGTCGTCCGACGAGCAGCGCTTCCCCGCGCCCTTCGTCGCGGCGCCGCGCGACTGCCGCCGCCTGCTCTTCACGGCGCTCGGGCTCGTCCTCGTCTTCGGCGCTCTCGCCTGGCAGAAGGGCTACGTCGATCGCCTCTTCTCGCCGCGCGCGACGAGCCTCGAAGTCGACTGCGGGCTCTTCGCGCCGCGGCTCTCCGCCGAGGTCGACTCCCACCTCGGCGACTACGTCGTGACGGTGCGGCGCGGCGACGGCTACCCGGCGACCGCGCAGGCGGTCGAGGAGCAGGTCGGCGCCGCGACGACCCCGCTCGAGCGCGCCGCCGCGCGCGTCGTCGCGGACGGCGGCCGCATCTACGTCCGCCTCGAGGATCGCGACGGTCGCGTGCTCGCGGTCGCGCCGGTCGAGCTGCGCGCGCTGCTCGGCGCCGCCGACGGCCGCGTCACGTGCGAGCTCGACGGTCGGATCGACGCCCGCCGCGTCCGGCTCGACCTCGACTCCGGATCGCGCCCGTGAGCGAGGAGGAATCGGGAGTCGCGGCGCGAGGGGGCGGCGACCTGCCCGCGCTCGCGGAGTGGCCGGCGGGGACGCCCTACCCCGACGCGGTCACGGTCGCGGCGCGGTGCGTCGCCTGCGGCGTCCGCTGGCGGATCCATCGCGACCTCTGCGGCTTCCGACTGCGCTGCCGCTGCGGCGCGTGGGTCGACGTGCCGCGGCCTCCGGGTGCGCCACCGACGGCCGCGCCTCCGCCGGCCGCACCTCACGAGCCGGTCGCGCTGCTCGAAGAGATCGCGCTGCATCCGGCGGCGCCGCCCCCCGCCAAGGACCCGCCGCGCACGGTCGACGCCGAGTCGGAGCTCGCCGCGATCCACTTGCGGCCCCTCGACGAGACGCGCCGGCTGCGCGGGCGCACCATCCTCGAATGCGTGCTGCTGGCGGCCGCCTTCCTCGTGCCTCCGCTCGTGCTGCGGCTCGCGGTCGCGCCGCACGACGTCCCGCGCCTGCTGCCGATCGCGACCACGGCCGCGAGCCTGCTCGTGCTGCTCGTCTATCGCTGCGCGCGCCGCGACGTCGCGGTCGGCTGGACCGAGCCGCGCCTGCGCTACTGGTTCGAGGCGTCCGCCGTGATGGTCGGCGCGGTGCTGGTGGCACTCGCCTACGAGGCGCTCGTCCGCCGCTTCGTCCCGGAGTTCGGCGGCGACTGGATCGCGACGGTCCGCGAACAGGCCGGACTCGACCTCGCCTTCTTCACCATCGCGATCTGCCCCGGCATCTTCGAGGAGCTCGCGTTCCGCGGGCTGATCCAGGTGCGCATGACCCGGCTGCTCGGCGCGACGCAGGGGCTCCTGGTCACCGCGGCGCTCTTCGCGATCGCGCACGGTGCGCAGCTCGGGCTGCCGTTGCAGGCGGGGCTCGGCCTCTACCTCTGCAGCCTGCGCGCGCGCAGCGGCAGCATCATGCCCTGCGTCCTGGTCCACCTCGGATACAACGGCGCGCTCGTCCTGTTGCATTGACGCGCGGGACGCGCAGCTCGCGGCGAGCCGTTCACTCGATCGGTTCGCCGGCGGTCCATTCGAGCAGGCCGCCCGAGCACTCCGGCTGCAGCGTCGCCTCGAGGCGCAGCTTGCGCGACGTGACGGCGTCGAAGAGCGCGAGGTTGATGCGGTCGCGCGCGACGCCGTACTTGCTGACGCCGGCGACCTCGCGCCAGGACTCCTTCGATTCGTCGTACCACAGCACGCGCCACGACTGCGGGACGCGGCAGCGGCCGTTCGCGCCGTCGTCGTACCACCAGGCGCCGCACCGTCCGATGCGGCGCGGCTCCTCGAACTCGTACTCGACCCACTCGACGGTGCCGACGTGGTCCCACCATGTGAAGCGCGCGATCTTCGTGTCGGACGACGAGCGCTCCGGCAGCACGCCGTCGGAGAGCGCGCCCAGCTGATCGTGGACGTGCGACGCGCTCGCGACCAGCGAGGCTCTCGCCCAGCGGTGTGAATCATCGCCCGACCCGGCGACCGGGAACGCGGTCATGCGCACGTGGCACGCGCCCATCGGCACGAAGAGGAGCGTCTCCTCCTCGCCGTCGGCGCGCACCGGACTCGGCTGCAGCGGCGCGACCAGCCCGTTCTCGAGCCGCCACGCCGACACGCGCCGCCCCTTCCCGACGACGACGTCGTGGAGCGGCATCCCGAGCAGCCGCGGCTCGAAGGGCGGCGCCGCCCGCGGGCCGAGCCCGTCGCGGACGATGCGCACCGGACGTTCCGAGCGGACGCGCTGGAAGGAGCGCTCCGGCGCCGCCGCATCGAGGACGAGGGCGTAGTTCCAGGGATCGCGCGTCGTGACCTCCCGCGCTCCCCATTCATGGTCGGCCGGTCCGCTCCACTTGGGCACGAGCGCGAGCGAACCGGTGAGCGGCCCGCAGTCGACCGCGACCGAATCGTGGTTCCCCGGAAAGCGGCGCACGTGGAGATCCATCGGGAGGTCCACGACGAACGAAGCGACCCCGCTCCAGGTTCGCTCGATCCGGACCCACGAGCCGGCCGGCGGCGGCTGCGCCAGCCCGACGACCCGCGCGCGCGTGCACCAGCCGGGGATGCGCAGGTAGAGCGGGAAGCGTTGCGGGCCGGAGGTCGAGACCTCGATCTCGATCCGCTCCGAGAGCGGGTAGTCGGTGGTGACGCGCACGCGCGCGCTGCCGCCCTCCCCCACCTTCGCGACCACCTCGCACGGCGCCCACAGGAGCGCCGCGAACCCGCCGTCGCGCGTCGCCATCCAGCAGTGCTCGGCGAAGTAGGGCCAGCCCTGCACGACGTCGTGCTGGCAGCAGCGGTACCGGGCGTCGGGGGAGAACGCGAACATGCAGCCCGAGTTCTCGACCTGCGGCGAGTGGTCCTGCGCGTCGCACGCGACGCCGTTGGGCGAGGTGAGGTAGTGCAGCGCCTTCATGTCGGGCGCGACCGCCGCCGGCAGCGAGTTGAACGCGACCTCCTCGCAGCGGTCGGCCCAGATCGTCTCGCCCGTGATCCCGGCCAGCAGCTCGAACGACGCCATGAACTCGACCATCGAGCACGCCTCGGCCGCCTGGCGCGGGTCGCCGCAGCCGGGCCGGCAGTTCTCGTCGGCGCCGAACATCCCGCCCGGCACCTGGCCGAAGCGCTCCATCATCTCGGCGTAGTTCTTCGGCGTCGCGGCGCGGTGGCGGTCGTCGTGCGACTGCACCCAGAACTGCAGCGGCTCGCGGAACCCCTGGCAGAAGTTGACGCCGTGCCAGCTCGCGATGCCGCCGGTCCAGTCGTCGGTCTTCTCGTGCAGCGCCTGCGCCAGCTCGAGCAGCCACGCCTCGCCGGTCTGGTCGTGGAGCCAGTGGACGATCGCGAGGTTGTCGCCGCCGCGCACCTTCTGCCACGAATCGGGCAGCAGCTTTTCGCGCGGCAGCGCGAGCTCGTAGCGGAAGTATTTCTCGAGGAACGTGAGGACGCGCGGGTCGCCGGTCGCCTCGAACCAGGTCCGCAGCGCCCACAGCACCGGCATGTTGGGCCAGAGGTCCGGGAGCGCGCGGTTGGCCTCGGGCCCGAAGTACCCGTCGTCGCGCTGCGCCGCGAGGATCGCCTCGATCCAGCCGCGCGCCACCGAGGCGAGGCTCGGGTCTCTCTCCTTCACGAGGTGGGCGAGGCTCGTGAAGCCCTTGAGCCAGTAGGGCAGCTCCTCCCACCCGTGTTCGCCCGAGCCGTCGCGGCTCCGCCATGCGCTGCCGATCGGCCGGCACCAGCGGCTCACCTCGGGCAGCCGTCCGAACATCCCCTTCGCCATGAGGTCGAGCTGCGCCTGCAGCCAGCCGCGCGGCCGCACCGCGCCGACCGGCAGCTTGATCAGCGGATCGGGGGCGAGCGGCGGACGGTGGCCGGCGTAGTTCGCGTTGCTCCCGGCGAGCGGCGGTGCGGCGATCGTGACGCCGTCCTGCCCCGCCGGCGGCGCGGCGTACGCGAGGACCCACGCGGCGACGATCGCGCACGGCTCGAAGGGCAAGGCGGGCTCCCGTTCGGAGGGACGACACGGCGTCGCGACGCACCGTCGACGCGCGTCCCCGTATGGTATTCGCCCCTCGGTCGGGCTTGCTCGGAGCGGTTGCGATGGCCGATAGGATTCCGCGGCCCGAACCGCGGAGTCCGAGATGAAGCGCCGCTCCATCCTGAAGCTCGCCGTCGTCGTCCTCGCCGCTTGCACTCCGAGCGGCGTGACGGTCGTCGACCGCGGGGCCGACCCGTCGCCGCCCTTCCACGCGCCGGCCGACGCGGCGCGCGCCGCGCCGGCGCCGACTCCGGCCGCTCCAGCGGCCGCGACCGCCAACGCCGCGACGGCGCCGAAGGCCGCCGCCGCGCCGGCCGAAGCGACGCCGACGACCGTCGCGGGTCTGCCGGTCCTGCGCCTCTCGGGCACGCCGCACGAGATGGGCTTCCAGCACGGCAAGGCGCTCGCCGCCGGCATCAAGGAGGGGATCACCGAGTTCTGCGTGAAGTACCGCAGCCACGGGATCCGGGCCCGCTACGAGCAGATCCGCAAGCGCGTCGCGAACGAGGTCGAATACCCCGCCGAGATCACCGACGAGCTCGAGGGGATGCTCGAAGGGATGGAGGCGAGCGGCACCGACCTCACGATCCCGCTGCTCAAGCGCAAGCTCGACCTGCTCGACCTGCAGTGCCTCAATTCGGTCGACCACTGGGGCCTCTTCGGCTGCAGCGGCATCACGGCGTGGGGCGCGTGCACGCCCGACGGCGAGGTCCTCACCTCGCGCAACTTCGACTTCGACGCCGACCCCGAAGCGCACGCGATCGTCCGCCTCGGGATCGTGCTCGTCTTCCATCCGAAGGAGGGGCGGCCGTTCGCGAGCTTCGCCTTCCCCGGCCTGGTCGGCGTCACGACCGGCGTCAACGACGCGGGGGTCGCCTGCTTCCTCCACGTCGCCAACGGGACGTTCGGCGGAGGTGAGATCGGCGAGTCGATCCCGCTCCTCGTGATCGCGCGCGAGCTGATGCAGAGGTGCGACGCCGCGCACGCGGCGCCGCTCGCGCGCGAGCGCCTCGCGAAGGCCAACGTCCGCAACTCCTTCCTCTTCCGCGTCGTCACGCGCGGTGACGACGCGCCGCCGACCTCGGTCTTCGAGATCGACTCGCTCGGCTTCGGCGAGCAGAAGCTCCCCGACGTCGCCGCGGGCGAGAAGCCGCTGCTCGTCGCCACCAACCACTACCGCACCCGCACGGGCGTCTTCGATCCGATCCCCGACTCGAAGATCCGCTTCAGCAACCTGACCGAGGGGGCGCAGCGCTGCCTCCTGAACGGCGACCACGTGATCGCACCGGAGGAGGCGTTCGCCGATCTCGAGAAGGTCGCGCAGGACGGCGGGATCGTGACGCTGCACTCGCTCGTTTTCGTGCCCCGCTCGCTCGACTTGTGGGCTTCGTTCAGCCGGATCAGCGAGAAGAGCGGCCGGCCGATCTCCGCGCCGCACGCCAAGCCGGCCCGCGTCAACCTGCGCGAGCTCCTCGGCGGGGACTGAGCCACGCGCGGCTACGCGCGGTCGATCGTCCGCGGCTGCGCGCCGGCTCAGTCGCCCTTCGACCTCGTCCCGCCGGCGGGCGGCGCGTCCTGCTTGGGCGGCGGCTCCTGCTTCGCAGGCTCGACCGGAGGCGTCGGCGGCGTCTCCCCCGCCGCGCGCCCCTCGGCCGGGTCGAGCACGAGGTAGGGCTCGTCGGCCAGATCGAGCAGCACGCCGAAGCGCGACAGCACGTCGGTGCCGAGCAGGAAGTTCGCGTGGGGCATGCGGCGCTCGACGACGGTGACCGCGAGGTCGCGCACCTCGAGCGCGCCGAGCCCGAGGCAGCCGACCTTGCCCTCGCGCACCGGCACGAAGCCGAGCGACGTCTCGACCTGGACCACGGCCGCCTTCCTGTCGAAGGCGAGCTTCGCGTCGTCGGCGAACTCGCGCGTCACGAGCGAGCGCGGCGAGGCGGTGTCGATCAGCGCCTGGCACTGCACGCCGTCGACGCGCAGCGTGCAGTAGAGCTCGCCGCCCTGCCCGAAGCGCAGCGGCAGCGCGACGTAACGAGCGAGCGGGCTGCGCAGCTCGTTCGGCGTGAACTGCCCCTTGCCCCAGTCGAAGCGCAGGCACTGGCCGCGGAAGAAGCCGGTCCCGAGCGCGCCCTGCACCTTCACGTCGAGGCCTTCGAAGGTCGCGCGCTCCGACACCTCGGTCACGTAGACGGTGAGGTCGCGCCGCCCGAAGCCCGCGAGCTCGAGGAACGGCACCGTCGCGGAGAGGTAGACCGACGGGATCGCCGGGTCGCGCACGACGTCGCACTTGAGGCCGAGACTCTTGGCGAACTCCGGGTCGACGAAGGTGAACGCACCCGCACCGGTGTCGACCACGAACCACGCCGATTTCTCGCCGGGCCCGTGCACCGCGACGAGCGGCAGGCCGTGCGCGTAGCGGAGCGCGCTCGGGACCGCGGGCGGGGGCGGCGGCGTCTGCCGCTGCAGCCACGACCCGCACGCCGGCAGCGCGAGCACGGCCAGGGCACCCGCCCTCGCCGTGAAGCGACGACTCGCCATCGTCTTCGACCCTCCTCCGCGACATCGTACGGCCCACGCCGCTCCGCCGCGCGCACGGCTCGGCATGATCTGCCGCGGCAGCCGCGCGGCGCGGCGCCGGGGAGACCTTGGATGAAGTCGCTCACGCGCTGGTTCGTGCAGGGCCTGATCGTCCTCCTGCCGCTCACCGCCACGCTCGGCGTCGTGACCTACGTCTTCAACTGGCTCGACGACCTCTTCCACGTCGGCGCGGCGATCGGGCCGAAGGGCGGCATCCCGGGGCTCGGCTTCGTGTTCGCCGTCGTGACCATCACGACGGTCGGCTGGCTGGCGAGCCTCTTTCTCGGACGCTGGCTGGTGCGGATCACCGACTGGCTCATCGGCCGCATCCCTCTCGTGAGCTCGATCTACGGCACCATCAAGGACATCCTGGTCGCGATCGGCGGCGACAAGAAGACGTTCGAGCACCCGGTCGTGGTGACGCTGACGCCCGGCTCGACGTACAAGCTGCTCGGTTTCGTGACGCGCCACGACCTCGCGGAGATCGGGCTGCCGGGCGAGGTGGCCGTGCTGCTGCAGCAGAGCCTCAACTTCGCCGGCAACCTGGTCGTCCTGCCGAAGGCGCAGGTGCGCGCGCTCGACGTCGATCCCGGCCGGTTCCTCACCTTCCTCATGTCGGGCGGCCTCACCGGCAAGCTCGACAAGGTGCCCGAGAAGGACGAGTTCCCCAAGCTCGACGAACCCGCGCCCGCGTCGTGACGCGCGCGCTCTACTTCCCGCCGCCGTCGGCCGGCTTGTCGGGCGCGCCGGGGTCCTTCGGCGGCGCGACGCTCTGCGGCGGCGGCTCGGCGCCGTTCTCCGGCAGCTCGGGGCGGCCCGGGTCGACGGCGCGCAGCTCGTTCCAGTGCTCGCCCGCCTCCTGCATGCGCCCCTGCTCCGAGTAGAGGCGCGCGAGGTTCACGAGCACGTCGCCCAGCACGCTGCGCGTGCTCGCGAGCGCGCCCTCGTCGTCGCCCTGCTGCGCGGCGGTGAACTGTGCGCGCACCAGGTCCTCCGCGCGGATGAACTCCCGCTCCGCGAGGTCGAGGTCGCGGTGGAGGTGGTAGAGCAGGATCAGGTAGCAGTCGTTGACCGAGCGCGGGTCGTCGGGCGCGAGCGCGACCGCGCGCAGGTAGGCGCGGTAGCTCTCCTCGTAGTGGCCCGAATCGCGGCAGATGAGCGCGTAGTTGTTCCAGAAGTCGGCGCGGTCGGGCGCGATCGTGCACGCCTGCCGGTAGAGCTCGCGCGCCTTCTCGAGCTCGCCGCTCTCGTAGAGGCGGTCGCCGAGGTAGCGCAGCCCCGCCACCGCGTTCTCGTTCTTCGGGTCGCGCCCCCACGCCGAGACGAAGAGCTCCCACGCCTCGTCATGACGGTCCTGGCGCAGGCGTGTCCAGCCGCGCCACGCGCGGTCGCGGCTCGCGCGCTCGCTCGCCGCCGCGAAGATCGCCGGATGGAGGCGCCCCGACTGCAGCACGAGCTGCTCCGCCTCGAGGTAGTCCTGCACCGTCTTCTCGTCGTCGGTGTAGCGGTTGAAGTACATGTGGGCGCGGCCGACGTGGAGCTCCGACGTGAACCACGCGGCGAGCCACGGCTCGAACGGGCCCTTGGCGTAGAAGTCGAGGCCGTCCTCGAACTGCTTCGCCGCCGTCGCCGACTCGACGAAGAGGACGTGCAGCGCCTCTTCGGCGGGCGCGTCGGTGAGGAGCTTCTTCGCGGCGGCGTAGCCCTCCGCCTCCTTGCCCGGCAGGAGCGCGAAGACGCGCACGCGCCGGATCCGGATCGCCTTGCCGTCGGCTCCGCCGGCGACCGTGAAGTCGTTCAGGACCTTCGCGGCGCGCGCCACCTGCGCGTCGGCGTTCATCGTGTCGCCCGCCGCGGCGTAGCCGGCGTACTCCTGCAGGAGGTCGTCGATCAGCGTCGTCGCGGCGCCCTCGTCCTTCGCGTCGAGCCCGACCGCGCGCCACAGGAGCGCGAGCCCCTCGGCCGCGTAGCCCCGCTCGTAGAGGAACTGGGCGAGCGCGACGTTCGCCGCGACGTTCTTCGGATCTTTTTCGAGCGCGGCTCGCAGCTCCGCTTCGGCCTGCAGGTCGGCCTCGCTCCGCTGCGGTTCGCCCGACTCGCCGCCCTCCTCCTGTGCGCGGGCGAGCGCGCCGATCGGGCCCGCGCCCGCCGCGCAGGCGAGCGCCGCGAACGCGGCCGTGAAGAGACGCATCGTGATCTCCGGTCGGGCCGGCGCGCCAACGTCGCGCGGCCCTCGCCGCCCCCGCGGCTGAAGGTTGGGAGAGCGCGGATGGTAACGGGGTCTGCCTAACATCGCGCGGACGATGGGGACCGACGAAACGGACGGCGGGCAACCGCTCGAACTGCGCTGCGAGGCGATCGCGCCGTGGCTGTGGCGCGTGTCGTGGGCGGCCGGCGGCACCGTCGCCAGCGACGCCGAGCGCGAGCAGATCGCGCAGGTCGCGACGTCGCGCGCGAACGGGGCGCTGGTGGTGCTCGCGCCGGTCGCAGCGGAGGGCCCGCCGCTGCACGCGCCGGCGCCAGCCGGCGCGCTGAGGCCGCCGATCCCCGCGGCACTGACGCCGATCATCGGCACGATCCAATGCGGGTTCTCGAGCCCGGACCTGACGCGCCACGACCGGACGGGCGAGCCCGGCGTCTTCTTCGCGCCGCGCGGCCGCGGCCGGGTCGTGATGGCCTCGCGCCATCCCACCGAAGCGGCGACGCGCCGCCTCGTCGAATCGCTCGCGCCGAAGGAGGCGACGGCCGCCGCGCTCGAACGGATCGAGCTCATGCTCGCGGCCGCGTCGGACGCGGCGCACGCGCTGGCGCCCGGCCTCCCGAGCGTCCGCCCGGCGCTCGACGACGGCGAGCTCGCGCCGGCCTCGGGCGAACGCGACGAGCTCGCGCGCTTCGTCTACGTCACCGACGGGGACGGCCGCTTCCTCGAGTCCGCGCTCGACCCGGGTGGCGCGCTCGTGCACGTCGCCCGTCTCTGCCGCGGCGGCGAATCGTTCACGCTGCACCCGCGGCTCGGCGGCCGGCCGCTCGAGCGCGCGCAGCTCGTGCTCGCGCGCGCGACGGCGGCCGCGGATCGCGGCGCGCTGCTGCGCGTCTTCCTCGACGACGAGGACCTCGGTCCGTGGCGGCTCGGCGACGCGCAGGCGCCGGAGCGCACGTCGTTCGACCTGTTCCGCATCTCGTCCGACCTGCTCGCGGGGCGCGAGGCGCTGCGGCTCACGTTCCGGCTCGAAGGACGGCACGAGATCGCCGCGCTGCGCTGGTGGTTCCTCCACGAAGAGGAGCCGGACGGGACGTGGCTCACCGAGCTCGAGGCGACCGCGGCGGAAGGCGGCGGCGCGCCGCGCGCCGATCGGGCGGCCGACGGCGGCCTCCTCGTCCACGACGACGAGCTCTTCCTGCGCGGCCTCGAGCTCGTATCCGGCGCCCGCGTCCGCTACGCGCTCCCGCGGGGCGAGCGGCGCCTCGCGCTCACGCTCGCGCGCGGCGACGGAAGGCCGGCGGGCGCAGCGCGCCTGGCCGTCGGCGCGAGTGGAACGTCGACGCGCTTCGAGCTCGCCGCGGAACCGCACGCGCGCCGCGACGTGGCCCTGCCGCTGCCGTCCGCCGCGGCAGGGCTGCTCGAACTCGCGAACGAAGGCGACGCGCCGCTGCGGCTGCTCGCGCCGCGGCTCCTGCGCTGAATCTCCATGCTCAGCGCGCCGCGAGCTCCGGCGCACGCGCGTCGAAGCGGGCGACCAGCGCCGCGGGAGCACGCTCGCGCCAGCCGGCGGGGAGGCGCGCGACGACCAGCCCGCGCCCGCCGCCGGCCGGCCGCGTCCGCACCAGCAGCAGCGTGCGCCCGAGCTGCTGGTTCACGGCGAGGTAGTCGAGCAGCCGGCTCAACGCCGCGTCGCAACTCGCGCCGTCGCGCAGCGACGTCACCTCGACGCACAGCGCCGCGCGCCGCGGCCGGGTGAGCTCGATCTGGAGCGTCCGCTCGCCGAGCGCGCGCGCCCGATCGGCGCGCAGCGCCGCGTCGAGCCGCGCGAGCCCGCGCAGCGCCGGGTCGTCGCCGTCGCGCGCGAACGGGTCGACGCGCGCGAAGCGGTCGCACGCGCGCCGCGCCGCCTCCCCCTCGTCGAGCGGATCCTCGGAGCCGAACGCCTGCAGCTCGAAGCCGCACGCGGCGACCTCCGCGGGCGACGCAGCGCCCGCCGGGCGCGTGCCGGCCGGGCGCGCGGCGATGGAGGAGCTCGCCGGCGCGACGCGCACGACCTCGACGGCGTCGCTCGCGGCGAGGAGACGGCGGTGGCCGGGCCAATTCTGCGGGCCCCCGCTCGCGTCGATCTCCTCGGAGGTCGGGCCGGCGCCGAGCCAGTCGACGAAGCTCCACGCGCGGTCGGTCGCGTCGGAGCGCGGCGCGAGCCGCGGCAGCGCGATCGCGAAGCCGCCGGGCCGCCCTGTCGCCCCCGCCGCCCCCGGCGCCGACTCGACACGGAGCTCGAAGGTGACCGCCTCGCCGAGGTGGTCCAAGACCTCGACCCGCGCGTGCCCCCACCCGAAGGCGGACGGCTTCGTGCCGGGGTCGGCGACCGCGTGCAGCAGCGTCGTCCGCTGCGCGCCGGCCACTTGCACCACGTCGACCACGACGAAGTCCCGCGCATCCTTCGCTGGCGGGCCTTCGGGGAGCGCGGCCGCCTCGACGTCGAGCCAGCACGGCTCGGCCGGCAGGCGGACCTCGCAGCGGACCACCTCGCCTGCCGCGACGCGCAGCGCGAGACGCGCCTCGCCCGCGACCTCGACCATCGCCGCGCGCGCCGGATCGCCCAGCCGGACCACGTCGGCCGCGTCCTCGCCCGACCTTGCGCAGCCTGCCCCCGCCATCACGACCGCCGCGACGAGCAGCCGCGGCAGGCGCGCGCTCCGGTTCGCAGGGATCGTCTTCGCGAAGCGTGGCACGCTCGGTCGGGGTCCGCCTCAGATCGGCTTCAGCAGGATCTCTTCGGCGACCGCGCCTTCGGCGAGCACCGCGTGCGCGATCGCGTCGGCCACCTGCTCCGGCTTCATCATCTTGTCGCGCCGCAGCCCGATGCGGTCGAGGTCGAGGCCGCAGCCGTCCCACGCCTTCGTGTCGACCTGGCCCGGCAGCACGTTGATCACGCGGATGCCGGCGGGGCGCAGCTCCTCGCGGATCGCGTCGCCGAAACCGCAGAGCCCGTACTTGCTGGCGCAGTAGGCGGCGGAGCCGGGGAAGCCCTTCTTGCCCGCCTCCGAGGAGACGTTCACGATCGCGCGGCCGCGCTTGCGCGCGAGCATGCCGCGGATCACGGCGCGCGTGACGAAGAAGGGGCCCGAGAGGTTCGTCTCGAGGATCTGCCGCCAGAGCTCGGTCGGGGTCTCGTGCACCGGCTTCACCTTGAAGAGGCCGGCGTTGTTCACGAGGACGTCGACGCCGCCGAAGGTCTCCTCGGTCCGCTTCACCGCCGCCTCGCCGTCGGCCTCGCGCGAGACGTCGCCCTCGATGGCGAACGGCCGCCCGCCCGCCTTCGCGACCGCCGCCGCCGTCTCGGCGAGCTCCTTCTGGCTGCGCGCCATCAGGGCGACGCCCCACCCTTCGCGCGCGAAGCGGAGCGCCACCGCGCGGCCGATGCCGCGCCCGCCGCCGGTGACGAGAAGCGCGGGAGGGGCCGCGGGGGTCATCGCGCGGTCCGCCGGCGTGCCGGCGCGCGGCCGTTGGCGGCCGCCTCGGGGATGCCGTCGGGCGCAGCCGCGCCGTAGTAGTCGACGAAGTTGCGCGGCGACTCGAAGAGGCGCACGCGCCAGAGCAGGCCCTTCGGCAGCTTCCGCTCGAGCACGCGCCAGCAGCCGATCACGACGTTCTCGGCGGTCGGGACCACGCCGCGCAGGAAGTCGGGGTCGAGGTTCAGGTTCCGGTGGTCGCACTTGACGATCACTTCGCGCTCGATCACCGCCTTGAGCTTCTTCAGGTCGATCAGCATCCCGGTCTGCGGGTCGACCTCGCCGCGCAGCGTGACCTCGAGCACGTAGTTGTGCCCGTGGCCGCCCTTGTGGGCGCACGGACCGTAGAGGCGCGCGTTCTCCCGGTCCGTGAGGCGCGGACTCGAGAGGCGATGGGCGGCGGCGAACTCGGCGCGCCGCGTGATGAAGACGGTGGCTCGTCCGGACATCGCCTGCATCGGCTCCGCGTGTGAAGGCCGCGGATCTTAGGTCCTGCGCGGCAGCGGTGGCGCGCTCGATTCGGCGCACGGTCCGCCGGGCGCGCCCCGTTGCGCGCGCTGGAGCGGGGCTCTATCGTCCCCGCCTCGTTTTGGCCGGAAGGCCGCAGCGAGACGAGACTACGGAGTCCGGCGCGGGGGTGTAGCTCAGCTGGTTAGAGCGTTGCCCTGTCACGGCAAAGGTCGTGGGTTCGAGTCCCATCACCCTCGCCATTCTCCGACTCGCCCCGCCCTCCAATCCCCCCGGTCCGCCCTCCCTCGGGAGACGTGATGGGCTGGTTCGACGGCGTCAAGAAGCTGCGCGACGGGATCCGGCTGCTGCGCGATCCCAAGGCGCTGGTCGAGAGCGACCTCGGCAAGGCCGCGAAGCAGCAGGTCGACGAGTACGTGAAGCAGAAGATGGCGGAGGCGCGCACCGTCGCCGGCGGCCTCGCCGAGGAGACGCTGCAGAAGGTCAAGTCGGAGGCGACGCTCTTCCTCGACGTGATCGAGGGGCGCATCGACGCGAAGCTCGCCGAGATCGAGCGCAAGCTCGAGGAACGGCTGCAGCGCGAGCTCTACTGGAAGCTGATCGGGCTGCGCTGGACGCTGCTGTTCGTCGTGCTGATGTCGGTCGTGTCGCTCGCCTACGTCATCCTGCGCCGCCGGTTCGGCGCCGGCTGAGAGCCTGTCTCGGCATGCGCGACTTCATCGACTTCCTCGCGCGCTGGGTCGAGCCCTACGTCTCCTTCCGCTGGATGATCGCGATGATCTTCGGCGGGATGCTCGTGAGCGACCTGCTCGGCACGTGGCTGTGGCTGCGCGACCTCAGCAAGGCGGCGCCCGACGCGTCCCCGCGCGAGCAGCGGCTGCGCCGCATCGCCCGTGCGGCGATCGGGTCGCAGCTGCTGCGCCTCTTCTCGTGGGACTCGCTGCTGCGGCAGCACGGCGTCTTCACGTCGGTCGTGCTGCTCGCGGTGCTCGCGCTCGCGCTCAACGCCTTCGTCTTCTTCGCGTAGGCGGCGCGCGGGCAAGGAAGCGGCCGCTCCTGACGTCGGAGCGGCCGCCTCGCGAGTCCGGCGGGGCGTCTCAGCGGGGGCGCGTGAGGCGTCGTCGGACGCGCGAGCCGTTGGCAACGCCAGTGCCGATGCAATGCGCATCTCTTCCCGGTCGCGGGAAGACTCGCGTCGTTCCGTGCTACGCGCGCGTGACCTTTCCCGAAAAAAGAGGAGGCGCGGATCGAAGTCTTCGAACGCGTGATTTCGGCGGCCGGCGCGCTGCGCGCGTCCCTAATGCGGACGCCCGAGCGATCCAGGTCCCGAAGGAGTTCGTCATGCGTCGCCCCCTCCGTCTCGCCCTGTTCATCTCGGCCGCCGCGCTGCCGCTCGCGTTCGCCCTCGCGCCGAGGGCGGCCGACTCGTGGACGCTGGTCGGCTGGAACAACCTCGGCATGCACTGCATGGACTCGGACTACTCGGTCTTCTCGATCCTGCCGCCGTTCAACGTCGTGAACGCGCACCTGATCGACGCGAACGGGAGGCTCGTGACCGACGCGTCGCAGGTGAAGATCACGTACGAGGCGGTCGCCGATCCGACCGGCTCGATCAACTCGACCTCGCTCGACAAGACGAACTACTGGACCTTCGCGCCGGCGCTCTACGGCGCCTCCGGCACGCCCGACACGGGGCTGCTCGGGTTCGACATGCCGGGCCCCTCCAACACGCCGCGCGCGATGGTCTTCGACGCGGCGACGAACGAGTTCCACGCCGACGGGATCCCGATCACGCCGTTCGACGACGATCACCACCATCGGGCCTATCCGCTGATGAAGCTCGTCGCGCGCGACCTGCAGGGCAACGTGCTGGCGACGGCGACGCCGGTACTGCCGGTCTCCGACGAGATGGACTGCAGCGCGTGCCACGCTTCGGGCTCCGGCGCCGCCGCGCAGCCCACGGGCGGATGGGCCTTCGAGAAGAACGCGATCCGCGACTACCGCTTCAACATCCTGCGCCTGCACGACGAACTGCAGGCCGGCGATGCGACGTTCGTCGCCGCGCTCGCGACCGCCGGCTACTCCGCGCTGGGGCTCGAGGACACGGTGCGCACGCAGAAGACGCCGGTCCTCTGCGCCCGCTGCCACGCCTCGAACGCGCTGCCGGGCACCGGCATCGCCGGGATCCCGCAGCTCACGACGTCGACGCACGCGTTCCACGGGCACGTGATCGACCCCGGGACGGGCCTCTCGCTCGACGACTCGACGAACCGCGCATCGTGCTACCGCTGCCACCCCGGCTCGACGACGCGCTGCCTGCGCGGAGCGATGGGCGCCGCCGTCGCGGCGGACGGCTCGCTCGCGATGCAGTGCCAGAGCTGCCACGGGAACATGAGCAAGGTCGGCGGCGCGACGCGCGCCGGCTGGCTCGACCAGCCCAACTGCCAGGCGTGCCACACCGGGACGGCGACCCACAACAACGGGCAGATCCGCTTCACCGACGCCTACGAGGTCGACGGCACGCTGCGCGTCGCGGTCGACGCGACCTTCGCCACCAATCCCGACACGCCGGGACCCGGCCTCTCCCTCTACCGCTTCAGCGCGGGCCACGGCGGACTGCAGTGCGAGTCGTGCCACGGCTCGACGCACGCCGAGTTCCCCGCGACGCATCCCAACGACAACCTCCTGTCGACGCACGTCCAGGGGCACGTCGGCGTTCTGGTCGAATGCGCCTCGTGCCACAAGTCGACGCCGCAGACCGATCTCGGCGGACCGCACGGGATGCATCCGGTCGGCCAGGCGTGGATCGACCGCCACGGCAACGTGAAGCAGACCCTCGGCATCGCGGCCTGCAAGCCGTGCCACGGCGGCAACGACCATGGCACCGTGCTCTCCCGGTCGCACGCCGACCGCACGCTCGACCTCGGCGACAAGGGCTCGCGGACCTTCTTCAAGGGGCAGAAGCTCGGCTGCTACACGTGCCACGACGGTCCGAACGACGACGACGGGCCGTCGAACGCGTCGCCGGTCGCCACGGACGCCAGCGCGACGTGCGTCGACCAGCCGGTGAGCGTCACGCTCGCCGCGAGCGACGCGGACGGCGACTCGGTCACGCTGCGCATCGTCGACCAGGCGCGCTTCGGGCGGGTCGGCCTGTCGGGGACGACGGCGAACTACATCCCCGACCCGGGCTTCGCGGGCGTCGACTCCTTCACCTTCGCCGCGTGGGACGGACGCACCGATTCCAATCGCGCGACCGTCACGATCACGCGCGGCGCGACGTGGGGCAATTACGGCGCCGGCTATCCCGGCACCGGCGGCGCGATCCCGGGATTCGTGCTCGACGTGAATCCGACGCTCGGCGCGCACGTCCACTTCACGGTCGACAACTCCGGCGGCAGCGACGCCTTCGCGATCCTCGTGCTGTCGGCGGAGCAGGCGGCGCTCACCACCCCGTGGGGAAGCCTGATCCTCACCGAGACGGGGTTCATCGTGCCGACGCTCGTTCCGTCGGCGGGGCTGCACATCGGTGCGACCGTGCCGAGCGATCCCGCGTTCGTCGGACTGAGCGAGTTCCTGCAGGTGCTCGAGCTCGACGCGGGCGCCCACTTCGGCGTCGCGTTCACGCCCGGGCTGCGCGTCACGCTCGGCCAGTGATCGGACGACGAGTTCGCGGCGGCGCGGCGCGGAGCGATCCGCGCCGCGCCGTCATTTCCAGCCGAAGTCCTTCGGGTCGTAGGGGACCTTCGCCTTCGCGTAGGCCGGATCGTCGGGGTACTTCGCGAGGATCGCGAGCGCGCGCGCGAGCAGCGTGTCGACGCCTGATTCGAGGTCCTTCACGGCGTAGCTCACGAGCTCGTGCGGCGCGACGCCGATCCCCTCGACGCCGCGGCCGCCGTTGAAGCGGCCCATGTTGCTCGCGACCGAGAAGTAGAGCTGGAAGAGGCCGCTCGGCAGGTCGAGCGTCTCCTTGCTGGAGGACATGCCGGCGGTCGCGCTCTCGCCGATCAGGTATCCGCGGCCGTCCTCCTTGAACATGCCGCTGCCGGTCTCGCCGGCGCTGCGCACGGTCGCGTCGACGATCACGACGAGCGGCCCGCCATACGGGACCTTGCCGGCGCTCTCGTACTTCTTGTTGAACGCGAGCGTCCGGCCGGTCGGCACGAAGCGGCCCATGAGCGCCTCGCTGTCGAACGCGCCGCCCGGGTTCCCGCGGAAGTCGAGCACGATCCCCGGCACGCGTCCGAGCCCGGCGAGCGCCGCCTCGACCTGGTCGGGCAGGTCGGCGACGCAGCGGCGCAGGTGGATCACGCCGAAGCCGTCCTTCGTCTTCCACCAGTGGACGTCGTCGCTCCCCTTCGCGTCGGCCGGGATCGAGAGCGGACCCCATGGGACGTGGCGCGCCTTCGCGCAGGTGATCGTGCGCGCGAGCGCCTTCCCCGACGGCGCCTCGAGGCCGAGCGCGACGCGCGTCCCGCTTTGGAACTCGAGCCCCTGGTGGCAGGCGAAGAAGAAGGCGTGCTGCTCGGTCGAGAAACAGCCGATGTCGGCGAGCTCACCCATACGCGCTTTCATCCACTCGTCGGCCGGCTTGCCGTCGACCGTGACGAGCGCCATGCCGGGCTCGAGCCCCGACTTCTGCGCCTCCGCGAAGACGTTCTTCACGACGAGCTTCTTGCCGATGCGGCAGAGGAAGAGGCCGAGCCCGCCGCGCGGCGCGCGCAGCTCGGCGGGCGCCTCGACCGCCTTGCCCTTCTCGAGCGGCCGCACCTCCGCGTGGCCGTCGCGCAGCCGGGCGACCAGCTTCAAGAGCACGAGCAGGTGGTCGGAGTCGCCCTTCGCCTTCTTCGCGGCGGCCGTGATCTCGGCCGAGACCTTCTTCCAGTCGACCTTCTTCTGCCGGAGCAGCGCACCGCACTGCTTCTCGAGCAGCGGAAGCGCGAAGGCGACGTCCTTCTCGCACGCCGTCTCGCCGGCCGGCGCAGCAGCGGGCAGCGCGGCGGCGCAGGCGAGGAGGGTGATCGCCGCCGCTGCGCGCACCGGCCGCGCTCCTCTCACGCCTCGCGCACCCAACGCCAGATCTCGCCGAGGCGCGGCGGCTTGCCGGTGCTGAAGATCGCGATGCGGAAGACCTTCCCGCCCGCCCACATGAGGAACCACGCGCCGATCGCGACCGAGACGGCGGCGACCGCGATCTCCCAGACCGGCGGCGCCGGCGAGAGCGCGAGGCGCAGCGACGCGATGAACGGCGCGCTGAACGGGAACCAGGTGAGGATCTTCGAGAGGACGCTGTCGGGGTGCTGCATCACCGGCGCAAGCGAGAGCATCGGGATCATGATCAGGACGATGATCGGGAACATGAGGCTCTGCGCGTCCTGGATCGAGCTGCACATGGCGCCGACCGCCGCGTAGAGGCTCGCGAAGAGCAGGTAGCCGGCCAGGAAGAAGTAGAGGAACCAGAGCAGGTTCGGGCCGGAGAACATGCTCGCGCGCACGAAGCCGTGCGAGTTCGCCGCGAAGAAGCCGGCCGCTCCCCACGCGACGAGGACGACCAGGCCGGTCAGCCAGGCGCCGAGGATCTTCCCGGCCAGCAGCTCGAAGGGCCGGATCGAGGAGACCAGCACCTCCACCACGCGGTTGCTCTTCTCCTCGATGGTCGAGTTGAGCAGCATCCCGGCGGACTGCATGACTCCCATCAGGATCAGGAAGACGACGCCGAAGGCGGTGACCGAGTCGCTGGCGCCGCTCGACGCGACCACCTCGCCCTCGCGCTTGCCGATCAGCCGCTGCTTCACGGCGGGCTGGTCGTCGATGCGGCGCACGAGCCCGACGTCGACGTTCACGCTCGCGAGGCGCAGCGTGCGCACCGCCGTGAAGACGGCGTCGCGCACGCGCTGTCGCACGTCGCCGGCGGTGAGCGAGCGCGCGCCGTAGAGGACGTCGTCCTCCCCCATCGGCGCCCTCGCGTCGCCGCCGACCGAGCGCCGGCGGTCCCCCTCGTCGTCGTACCGAATCTCCTGGTCGGCCTGCGCCGGGATCTCGAGCACGCGCGGTCCGATCAGCACGAAGCCGTAGATCTCCTCGGCCCGCGCGCGCCGGGCCAGCTCGAGTTCGAGCTCCTGCGTCGTCTCCGCGAACGGGCGCGTCGCGCCGCTCTTTTGACTCGCGACGTCGTACGGCTCGAAGCGGATCTTGATCTTCTCGCCGGGCTTCTCGTTGCCCTTCGCGACCTGCTCGGCGAGGACCGGGCCGAGCTGGCCGGTGAAGTCGGCGACGACGAAGCGCCGCTCGCCCGCCTCGGCGAACCGCTCCCAGAGCTTCGGGATCAACGCGCTGACCGCGATCACGCCGGGCAGGAAGACCAGCCCGATGATGAAGCCCTTGGTCCGCACCACCGCGATGAAGTCGCGCCACGCCACCAGCATCACGCCGCGGAGCATCGTCACTCCCCTTTCGCGGTGATGGCCGCGCCGACCGTCGCGGCGTCCGCGTCGTCGCCCGCGAGCCGGAGGAAGATGTCGTGGAGCCGCGGCGCGCGCACCTCGAATCGCCGCACCCGGAAGCGCTCGAGCGCATGGGTCAGGATGCGCTGCACGTCTGCGCCGCGCTCGACGGTCAGCTCGTAACGGCCCGGATGCTCGCGCACGGCCGCAACTCCCGGCGCGCCCTCGAACGCCGCGCGCTCGCCGTCGCCTTCGACCTCAATCACGTCGTCGCGGAAGCGCGCCCGGATCTCTTCGAGCGTCCCGTCGAGGACTTTCTTCCCCTTGCAGATCATGAAGACGGCGTCGCAGAGCTTCTCCGCGTGCTCCATGACGTGCGTCGAGAAGATCACCGTCTTGCCCTCGCGCTTCAGCTGCTCGATCACTCCGATCAGCACCTCGGTGTTGACCGGGTCGAGGCCGGAGAAGGGCTCGTCGAGGATCACGAGCTCGGGCTGGTGGATCACCGTCGCGATGAACTGGACCTTCTGCTGCATCCCCTTCGAGAGCTCCTGGCACTTCTTCAGGCGCCAGGCCGTGAGCCCGAACTTCTCCAGCCACTCGTCGATCCGCGGCGCGAGCTCGGCGCGCGTGCGACCCTTGAGCCTCCCGAAGTAGAGGATCACGTCGCGCACGCGCATCTTCGGATAGAGGCCGCGCTCCTCGGGCAGGTAGCCGATGCGCCGCGCGGTCCGCTGCCCCGCCGGCTCGCCGAGCACCTCGACCTGGCCGCGGTCGGCGAGGTGGATGTGCATGATCATTCGGATCGTGCTGGTCTTGCCCGCGCCGTTGGGCCCGATGAATCCGTAGACCGACCCGCGCGGGATCGTGAGGGTCAGGTCATCGACGGCGACGTGCCGGCCGAACGTCTTGGTGACCCTGTCGAGGTGGACGACCCGTTCCGTACCCCGAGCGGCGGGAGCGCGCGCGGCGGGGTCGCGCTCGATGGCGGGCTGCATCGCGGTCGCACTCCAGTCGGGAACGGCGACGTCGGACGGACGGATCGCGAACGCGCGACGGCGTCCGCGGAGGGCGGGGATGATCGCAAGCGCGTGGCCGCTCCCCAAGCGGCGACTACTCCGGGTCGAACGGCGCCGCTCGCGCCGCAGTAGTGTCGCGGGAGTCCGCACCGGGGAACGGAGGCGCGCATGTCGCAGGGGTCGTCCGGCCCGAAGCTCGTCGCGGCGATCGCCGTCGCCGCGATCGGAACGCTCGGCTGGTTCGGATGGAAGTGGATCGACGGCCCCGAGCACCACGACGCGACGCCCGCGGCGGCGAGCGGCGACGCCGCGCGCGCGACCGGTCCCGCGGAGAAGGCCGAGGGCGCCGAGGCGAAGGCGCCCGTCACGACCGCGACGCGCGACGTCGAGGCGCCGCCGCCGCCGCCCCCGCCGCTCGAGTCGGCGATGCCCGCCTCCTACCGCAAGGCGCTGTCGGGTGTGCGCGGCCGCCTCGTCGAGGCGGACGGCAAGCCGGTCGCCGGCCTCCCGGTCGAGCTGCTCGACATGCTGCCGAGCGCGTTCATGGGCGACTACGCCTCGGTCTTCGCCGGCACGCCGCCGAAGTTCCCCGACCTCACCGTCGCGAAGGGGAAGTCGGGCGACGACGGCGTCTTCGTGCTCGAAGGCGCGCACGGCGCGGCGATGCACGCGGTCGGCGTCGACCTCGGCGGACCGCGCGGAACGCTGCGCGTGATCGACCGGACGCTCCCCTCCGGCGAGCTCTTCGACCTCGGTGACGTCGTGCTCGGCGCGTGCGTCACCTACAAGGGGAGCGTCGAGGACGAGGACGGCAAGCCGGTCGCCGGCGCGCGCGTGCGCGCGACGACGCTGCCGGCGATCGTCTTCCAGCCCGGCGTCGCCGACGCGGCGCGCGCGGCCGGCCTCCTGCCGCGCGGCGGCGGCGTCGAGATGGTCGAGTTCCCCGAGGGGCTGCGCGCCTGGGAGGCGCGCCTGCCGCTGCCGACCACGAAGACCGGCGCCGACGGCGCGTTCGAGCTCAAAGGCGTGCCGCAGGGACTCGTCACGCTGGTCGTCGACTGCGAAGGCTTCTGCGGCACGTTCAAGGGGCCGTCGCCGACCGGCAAGCGCGACAAGGAGATCGGGACGATCGAGCTGTCGCGCGGCCGCGAGCTGCACGGCGTCGTGGTCGACGCGGCGGGCAAGCCGGTCGCGGGCGCCGAGGTGTTCGGTGGCGTCGAGATCGCGGTCGCGCGCCTGACGGTGCTCTTCAAGGGGGCGCCGACGGGAGTCGACGGCCGCTTCAAGGTCGAGCACCTCTCGCCGCTCGCCGGCGCGCTGTCGGTCGTAGCGCGCGCGAGCCCGCTGCAGACGCCGACCGTGCAGGCGGTCGAGGACCCCGACCGCGACGTGATCGTGACGCTGCCGGGCGCGTGCAGCCTCGGCGTCTGGCTCAAGAACAAGAAGGACGGCGCGCCGATCGGCGACGCCGGCGCCGAGCTCTGGCTCAACCTCACCAACGACTTCCCGCCGCTCACCTTCTCCCCGCCCCGGCGCGTGCCGGCCGCGCAGATCGAGACGGTCGCGCCCGGCCACCTCGTCATCTCCGGCCTCGCACCGGGGCACGGGATGCTCTTCGGCCGCGTGCCGGGCCTCGCGCGCGCATCGACGCTCTGCCTGATCGCGGCCGACAAGTCCGAGGACGCGACGCTCGAGTTCGTGCCGGCGGCGACGCTCGAGGCCGAGGTGGTCGACGCGGCGACGCAGGCGCCGATCGAGTGGGCGAGCGTCTCGGCCGGCCGCGGCCGCCGCAAGGAGGTCGCGCTGATCACGCGGCGCACCGACGCGGAGGGCAAGGCGCGCCTGCCGGAGATGCCGACCGCCGAGGAGAAGGGCGACGACGAGCGCGCCGGGACGGCCGTGCGCGCGTTCCATCCCGCCTACGCGCCGCAGTCGCAGCCGCTGGTCCTGCCGTCCGAAGCCGGCGGCACGCTGCCGCCGATGCGCTTCGAGCTGCGGCCGGGCGCGGCGCTCAAGGGCCGCGTCCACGTCGGGAGCGGCGCGCCGGCGGAGCCGGTGATGTTCCTGCTCGAGTCGCGCGACTACGCGCGCGCGAGCATGGACGACCTCTTCCCGCGGCTCGCCGTGCCGGGCCTCGACGGCAGCTTCGAGATCAAGGGGCTCGCGCCCGGGAAGATGAGCTGGACGGTGACGTCGCGCCTCTTCGGCGGCGACGCCGTGTCGGCGTTCGAGAGGATCCCGACGCAGGCGACGCTGCGGCGCGGCACGGTCGAGCTCGAGGAGGGCAAGACCGCCGAGCTCGACATCGACCTCGACCCGCGCCTCGCGGACGCGCCCGCCAAGATCACGGGAGTCGTGCGCGTGCACGGCGCGCGGCGGCCCGCGAAGCTCCGCCTCGACGCGCACACCCAGGTGTTCGGGCGCGGCGAGGACGCGCCGCCGTCCGCCAAGTCGATCGAGGTCCGGCCCGAGGAGCCCTTCTCGCTCGAGGTCGCGGCCGGCTGGCTCAACGTCGAACTGCAGGAGGAGACCCAGGGCGACCAGAAGCAGGGGCGGCGAGAGATCTACCGGACGTGGTTCCAGCTCGACCCGGGCCAGTCGCACGAGCTCACGATCGACCTCGAGTTCGTGACGGCGCGGGTCCTGGTCGTCGACGCCGACGGCAACCCGCTGCCGCACACGACGGTGGTCCTGAACTCGGTGAACAAGGGCGTGGACTCGTCCAACTCGAACTCGTGGGGCCAGACCGGCGACGACGGCGTCGCCGAGGTCGAGCTGCCGCGGCGCGGCACGTTCCACGCGAGCGTGAACGACCCGAAGCGGGGGCGCGGCAACGCGACCCTCGAGCTCCCGTCCTCGCGCGTCGAGACGATCAAGCTCTCGCGCGGCGTGCCGTGCGTCGGGCGGATCGAGATCGTCGACGATCCGGGCGGCGAAATCACTTTCTACCTGCAGATCTATCGCGTCGCGAGCAACGACAAGAACGCGGCCGTCTTCCACGACGAACGCATGGGGCTGCAGCTCGACCAGGGCGTGCGCACGTTCGACTTCGTCGGCCTGGTGGCCGGCCACTACCGCGTCCATCTCTATGGCAATCGCTGGTCGCGCGACTACGTCGAGTTCGAGCTGCCGAGCGAAGGCCGAACCGACCTCGCGTTGCGCTTCAAGCTCGAGCCGCCGCAGAAGGACGAGAAGAACGAGTAGACGCGCGGCGCTACGATCCGCGCCTCCTTCCACTCGTCAACTCGTCCGGAGTCCACGGATGTCCCGTCCGACCGTCGCCCTGCGCCGCGCCGCGCACCTCGCGGCGCGCCTCGTCGTCCTGTCGGGAGCCGCCGCGCTGCTCGCGGCGTGCAGCTGCTGCCTCTGACGTGGAGTGAAAGTGCGATGGCTGGAGAGAAGATCCCGCGCGTCGCGTCGGTGCGGTGGCCCGGCGACCTCGACTTCGACCCGGTGATCCTCCACCACTACGTGACGGGCCGTCCGATGCCGAAGTGGGCCGGGCCGATCGTCGACTCCGGGCGCTGATCACTTCCCGCCGGTCGCGGCTCCGTCGAGCGGCACCATCTCGACCGGGACGTGCGCGTCGTTCACGGCGGTGAAGCGCGCCGTGCCGGTGGCGAAGTTGGGGCAGTGCACCTCGACCACGTAGTTGCCGGGAGCGAGGCGGAAGTCGAAGTCGCCGGTGCCGGTCGTGGTGGTGACGCAGTCGCCGCGGTGGCCGTCGTGGACGGCGATGCCGCGCTCGTCGCGGATGCGGAACGTGAACGGCCCTTCGACGTGGACGTCGCGGCCGGCCGGATTGAAGTGCACGACGACGCCGCTTGCGAGCGTGATTGCGACGTCGACCGCCGCGGGATCGACGGAGCTCGCCGCCCCCTCGGCGGCGCGCGCCTTCACCGTGACCGGCCGCTCGGTCGGTGCGAGGCCGTAGGGCGATTCGACCGCCAGCACGTAGTCGCCTGGCTGCAGCGCGTCGAAGCGGAAGAGGCCCGCGGCGTCGGTCTTGCGCGCGCAGTCGCCCCACGCGAGCGGCGGCCGTCCCTGCGGATCGAGCAGGTAGACGTTGACGGCCGCGACCGGGTGGCCGAGCTCGTCGTCGACGCGCCCGGTCAGCCGCTCGTGGCCGACGTCGGGGAGCGCGATCTTCGTCGCGCCGGGCGGTGAAGTGACCGCGACGTCGACGACGCGCGCCGCGTACCCCTCCGCCGCGACGACGACGTGGTAGCGGCCGACCGCGAGCTCCTCGACGCTCGCGCGCCCCTTCGCGTCGCTGCACTGGCGCTTCTCGTAGCGGAAGTCGGACTGGAGCAGTTCGAGCGGGTCGCGCTGCCACTTCAATTCGAAGGCGGCGATCGGAGCGCCGTCGCGCGCGGCGACGACGTCGACGACGAGCGCGCCCTTCTGCGCGGGCCGCGCCTTCGCGACGTCGACGACGAGGTCGGGCGCGTGCTCGGCGTCGCCGAGCTCGACGGCGCCGAGCAGCGTCTCGCCGCACCAGAGCGCGACGAACTTCATCGCCGCGCTCGCCGGCGTGAATTCGTAGCGGTCCTCGTCGCGCAGCAGCGTCCCGCGGTCCTCGGCGTGGTCGAACGAGTTCGAACGGCCGCGCGGATCGTTGCGCGTGCCGGCGACGACGAGCTCGCCGGGCACCCTCGCGAGGCGGGCGGACGCGCCGTCGGCGGTCACGACGCGGCCGCGCCACGTCGCCGCGCGCACGAGCCGGAACGACGCGGCGTGCTCGCGCTCGCCCTCGGGCACGACGATGCGGCCGAGCTCGCAGCGCAGGAAGCCGGGCGCGGACGCGGAGAGCGTGAAGGAGCGGTACGGGAAGGACGCGGTCCGGTAGCGACCGTCCGCGTCGGTGGTCGCGCCGTTCAGCGTCGTCGTCGAGGAGTGGTGCGTGTCGCCTTCGAAGCGGCAGACGTGGACGCCCGCGTTCGCGAGCGGGACGCCCTGGTCGTCGGCGACGACGCCGGCGAAGACGACGCCGGGGACGAGCGTGAGGTCGAGCGGCGCGTGCGGGCCGTCGGCGGCGGTCTTCACGCCGGCCGCCGGTGCGACGCCATCGACGGGGTGGACCGCCGCGATCGCGATCGTCGCACCGCGCCGGACGGCGTCGAAACGGAAGCGCCCTTCGGCCGTGCGCACGACGCGCGGGCCGCCGTCGCCGGCGCCCGGCGCCGCCCTGGCCGCGAGCGCCGGGACGTCGAGGCAGAGCTGGTCGAGCCGGTCGTTCGCCCCCTCCAGGCCGCTCTCGTCGAGCAGCACGAACGCGTCCGTGACCGGATCGCCGCGGAGGTTGCGGACGACCCCTTCGAGCGCAAGCTCGGCGGCGGCCGGCGCCGTCGCAGGCGTCGGCGCGCGCTCGGGCTTCGGCGTCGCGTCGGGCGCCCGCGTCGCGCTCGCCGCGGGCACGAGCGGCGCGGCGTCGGCCGACTCCGCCGCGATCCGCGCGTCGCGCGCGTGCGCCGCGTCGGACAGCGCGTCGCGCGGCGGGAGCCGCTCGGGCTCGCACAGCTTCACGACCGTGAACGTCCCCGCCGCGACCACGACCACGGCCGCCGCGAGCTGCAGCTTCATCGACATCCCGAGCACTCCCAGCACTCCGACGACACTCACTCCGCTCGCGACCGCCGCCGTCGCCGCCGACGACTTCGCAAGCACCAGGTGGCGCACCGTCCGGCGCGTCGCGCCATCGAGCAGGCCGACCAGCGCGACCGCCCATTCGCCCGTGCTGCTCGCGTCCCCCGACCGCTTCACGCGCTGCGCGCGCCGCTCGACCAGCTCCGCGCGCAGCAGCTCGAGCCCGCGCTTGACGCGCGTGCGGACCGTCTCGACCGGGACGCGCGTCGCCTTCGCGATCGCGCGCGGCGGCCGGTCCTCGAAGAAGCGCAGCAGCAGCGCCGTGCGATAGGGCTCGGCGAGCGCGAGCACCGCCGCGGAGATCTCGTGCTGCAGCGCCGCGCGCGCGACCACCTCGTCGGCCGCCGGCTCCGGATCGCGTCGGACGGCGCGCTGCTCGTGCTCGACACGTCCTGCGTCATCCAGCCGGTCGCGCCGCACCAGCCGCCGCACCACCGTGGCGAGCCACGCCCGCGGATGCTCCGCCGTCGCCGGCGGCGCATCGAGCGCCGCGAGCAGCGCGCGCTGGACCAGGTCGTCGGCGCGTGCGGCGTCGACGACCAGCGACGACGCGAGCCGCCGCAGCCAGGAGCGCTGCCGCAACAGGGCGTCGAGCACGGGCGTCGCGTCGGAGCTCATCGTTCCGGCGCGTGAATGTCGGGCCGCGGCGGAAGCGGTTCAACCGTCGAGTGGAGAAAGCGGAGCCAGCCCTTCGATCGGTGTCACTTCTCCCGGGAAGACGGCGGCGGGGCGAGCAGCGGGACGAAAACCTTGGCGCCGGCGGTCGCACGGAAGCGGACCGTCTCGCTGCGCCACTTCGGGGAAGCGAATTCGATCGAGTAGAGCCCCTCGGCGAGCCGGTGCTTCGTCGTGCCCGACCCTCGACGGACGACGAAGCGGCCCGGCCGGTGTTCATCCACGACCGGGATGCCGTGTTCGTCGACGATGCGCAGCCAGTTGAGATCGCCCTTCGTGCTCTCGTCAAGCGCGACGGTGACGCCGACCAGAACGCCGGGCTCCAGCGTCACGACGACGTTCGCGTCACCGTCACGTGCGTGCGAGGCGGCGGGCGCGAGGCCGTCGTAGTCCGCGACGACGAACCAATCGCCCTCCGGCACGCCGTCGAAGCGGAACGCGCCAGCGTCGTTCGTCCTCGCGAGGCATTCCGGAAGCGCGAGCGCGAGGCCTCCGTCGGACGCGCGCAGGCAGAGCGTCGCGCCGACGAGCGGAGCGCCGCCCCGATCGACGACTCGGCCGGCAATCGACGCCTTCGCGCGCCGCATCTCGACGCGCAACGGCAGCGCGTCCGGCTCCGTCTGGGACGCGACGAACACGCAACGCGCCGCGAAATCGGGCGCGCGCACGGTCAGGACGTACTTGCCAGGATTCAGGGCGTCGAGCCGCGCTCTCCCCGATTCGTCGCGGAAGACTCGGGGTTCCGAATCGGCGACTCCGGGAGCATTCGATGCGAGCGAGTCGAAGCTCAGCGCGAGGGTGAACTCGGGGATCGGCCGTCCCGTCGCACCGTCGACGACTTCGAGCGCGAGCGAAGCGGCAACGGGGGGTGCGGCGGCTCGCGCGAGGTCGATGCGCAGCTCCGGCCCGGCGCCCTGCGGCGGCACGGCGGCCCATCCGAGCAGAACGCCGCGTGACCAGATCGAAAGGAACGCCGGGCGGCCCGACTCGCACGCGAATTCGTAGCGGTCGTTCGCGCGCTCGACCGTGCCGTGCAAACCGGTTACGAGAGCCGGCGTCGCGGTCTCGGGCGATCGAAGCGATCCGACCACCTCGAGCGGGCGATCCGTCGTGGCGAGTCGCGCCGGTGAGCCGTCGAGATTCACGATCGCACCCGAGAGTCGCGGCGCCGGATCCAGCGTGCAGTCCTCCTGGTGGTCGTGCACGTCGGACGCGACGACGAGGTCGCCTCCGCTTCCCGGCGTCCGCGTCCACTGCATCACGTATCCCGTCGCTCCGAATTGGAAGGAGAAGACGCGGAACGGGACCGCAAGCGTGCGATAGGTCCCGTCCGGACCGCACGTCGCGGAGAGGAACGCGGAGTCATTCCCCTTCTGCCGCTCCCGGACCGTGGCCGCCTCCTTCGGCATGGACGCGGTGACGAACACGTAGGCGCCCGGCACCGGGTTGCCGGATGGATCGCGGACGGTCCCGTGCAGGACGACGCCGTCGAGGAGCTCGAGCTCGACCTCCTTCGTCGATCCGGCGCGTTCGAGCGCGACGCCGATCGCGAGCGCGAGTCCGCGCGTCCGTTCGACGGCGGCGACGTTCCAGTCGGTGCCGGGCGCGAGGGCCCCGAGGTTGAACGCACCGCCTTCGTCGGTCGTCGCGCGCCGCAAGTCGCCGTGGTCCGCGTCGAGTCCGGATTCGCGCGCGAGATACTCGAACTCCTGCACGAGATTCCAGATCGTCGGGAAGCGCGCCTTGCCGTGTTCGACGCGCTCGGCGAGGACGATCGCGCCCTCCACCGGCTCACCGCTCGAATCGACGACGAGGCCTTCGAGGGCGACCGAGGTCGGCGGGACGACCGGCCGCTCGACGCCGGGCGCGCTGGCCGGCGGGACTTCGGTGCGCGCAGCTTCCGCCGGTACCGTCGCCGGAACCGTCGACGATGGTGGAGCCGCGCCTCGCCGCGAGGGCGTCGCATCGGACGCGACTGGCAGCGCCGGCGATCGGCAGACCTCCACCGCCGTGAACGCGCCCGCCGCGAGGACGACCGCCGCTGCGGCCAGCTTCCATTTCGCCGTCATCGCGAGCACCCCCACCACGCCCGCCCACCCGATCCCGCCCGCCACCGACACGCTCGCCGCCGAGCTCTTCGCCGCGACGAGGCGGCGCAGGCCGCTCCAGTGGCGCGGCTCGATCAGCGACAACAGCGCGAACACCCAGTCCTGCGCGCGCCGCTCGACGTAGCGGGCGCGCAGCAGCTCGAGCCCGCGCTTCAGCCGCGTGCGCACCGTCTCGACCGGCGCGCGCGTCTCCTTCGCGATCGCGCGCGGCGAGCGGTTCTCGAAGAAACGCAGCAGCAGCGTGGTGCGATACGGCTCGTCGAGCGCGAGCACCGCGTCGACGAGCGCGCGCTGCGTCTCGGCGCGCGCGACGACCTCGTGCACGGACGGGGCCGGACCGGCGGGCGGCGCGGCCGACTCGTGGCGCTCGCGCCGTTGCTCCGAACGCGCCGCGCGGCGCGCGAGGCTGCGCACGACGCTCGCGAGCCAGGCGCGCGGCGCATCCGTGCGCTTCGGCGGCTGCGTCAGCGCGGCGAGCAGCGTCTGCTGCGCGACGTCGTCGGCGCGCGCCGCATCGACGACGAGGTGCGCCGCGACGCGCCGCACCCACGCCGCGTGCTGCAGCAGCTGCTCCGCCTGGAAACCGGTCGCTCCGTCGCCCATGCGCGCCATGAAAGCCCGGCGCGGCCGAATGCGGTTCAGTGCGCCCGCCCGACGGCGATTTCGGCGTCCCCGGAGCGCGGGCTCACGGGCAGACTCGCCCCTCCACTTCGAGGGAGATGGAGCGTGGACGGGCGTCGAGTCCTGGGGGTCGCGGGAGCGGTGGCGGTCGCGGTCGTCGCGGTCACCCTCTTCCAGATGTTGCGTTCGCCGCACGGGGAGGGCGACGCTTCGCGCAACCCTGGGGCGCCCGCGGGGTCGGCGCGCCGCGCCGGCGACGCGACCGGTCCGACCGACGTCGCGACGGAGTCGAGGCGCGACGTCGGCGGCGTTCACGCGAAGCGCGAGGGGCTCGCTCCCGAAGCGCCCGCCGAGCGCAGCGGAGACGCGCGCGAGCCGGCGGCGGCGCTCCTGAAGATCGTCGTGACCGATCGCGTCCGCGGCGGCCCGCTCGCCGGCGTCGTCGTGAAGCCCGACGCCTCCGACTTCAAGCCGCGCGAGCTCGCCGCGATCCGGACACGCAACGGCTTCACCGCCGACGCGAAGCTCGAATTCACGACCGACGCCGGCGGCGGCGCGGCGCTCCACTGGATCCCGGGCCGCGCGATCTACGTCACCTTCCGACCCGGGGGTCGCGTCGAGGACGAGCAGTCGCAGATCGTCCCGCCGCTGAACGTCGATGAAGTGCGCGAGCTCGCTGTCGCGCTCTTCTCGGGGCCCGACCTCCTCTTCTGTGCGCAGGTCGTCGCGGGCGACGAGAGTCGCGAAGGTCACGAAGGCGGCGCCGCGGTGCGGCCCGTTGCCGGCGCGCAGGTCCTCCAACACGACTGGAAGCGGAAGCCGACGCCGGTCGCGACGACGGGCACCGATGGTCGCTTCCAGTTCACGGAGCGCTCGTGGCGGAACGGCGGCTTCGAGGTCGCGGCCGACGGCTTCGCGCCCGCCTTCGCGAGGGTCGAGCCGGGCCACGAGTCGGTCGAGCGCGCGTTCGTCCTGCGGCTGGCGAAGCCGGCGCGGTTGCAGGCGCGCGTGCGCGACGCGGGTGGCGCGGCGATTCCCGCCGCCACGATCGAGCTGAGCGTCTCCCCGACCCTGCTGGCGCAGCCCCATCCGATCCCGGTCGACGCGCCGCGCATCGTCCGGACCGCGACCACCGACGACGCGGGCCGCGCGACGCTCGAGGCGCTGCCGCCGGGCGTGGCGCTCGACCTCGACGTGACCGCGGCCGGCTGCGCGCCGCTGCAAGAGAAGGAGGCGCTCCGTCTCGAGGCGGGCGCGACGGGCGAGCGCGAGTTCACGCTCGGGACGGTCGCGCGCGTGCGCGGGCGCGTGGTCGACACCGACGGCAACGCGGTCGAGGCGGCGCTCCTGCGGATGATGCCGCAGTCCGACCTCGAGCCCGACGCGCGGCGCCGCCTCGACGACCGCCGGAAACGGCGCTCCGCCAAACCCTCCGGCGCGGACGGCCGCTTCGAGATCGCGGACGTGCCTTCCGGGACGTGGTGGCTCGACCTCGATCCGGGCGAGCCGATGCCCTACGCCGGTGGCGAGCCGACGCGAGCTCCGTCCACGGTGAAGGTGCGCGGCGAAAAGCACCGCGCCGCATCCTCGCTCCTCGCCGTCGAGGTGCCGGCCTTCACGAAGGAGGTCGAGGTCACGCTGGTCGTCACGCTCGACCTCTCGATCCGCGGTCGCGTCCGCGGCCCGGAGGGCGGCGAGTTCTACGCCGTCGAGGTCCTCGCCTACTCGGTCGCGATGCCCGCGTTCGGCGTCGTGACCACAGTGCCGAAGTCGGACGGCACCTTCGAGCTCGCCCCGCTCGTCGACGGCGAATGGGAGATTGCGGTCGGCATCGACGACGAGTCGCAAGGCTACGGCGAGCCGCCGCCGCGGCGCGTGAAGGCGGGCGCGACCGACGTCGAGTTCGTCCTCGAGAAGAGCGCCGTCGCGATCGCCGGCCGCGTGATCGACGCGACCACGCTCCAGCCGGTCGAGGGCGCGTGGTGCTCGGGGACCGACGACGCCAACGGGCGCGAGCGCGCGCGCGGCAGCGGCGACGACGGCCACTTCGAGCTCCGCTTCCCGACCGGCGGGACTTTCACCGTCCGCGTCACCACGCGCGACGGCCGCATCGGCCTCGCGACGAACGTGGTCGTCGCGTCAGGCGGGAAGTCCGATGCGCTCGAGATCGCGCTCGCGCCCGGAGCGAAGCTCAAGCTCACGGTCAAGGACCCTCCCGCCGGCTGCCGCTTCGAGGTCCGCCGCGACGGCCGCGTCGTCGCCGCCGACGAGTTCGGCACCAGCCGCGAGGTCGAGCAGACCGTCCCGCCCGGCCACCTCGAAGTCCGCCTCTTTCGCGGAGACGACCTGATCGCGACGCACGAAGTCGACGCGAAGAGCGGCGCGACCGTGAGCTGCGGCGAGTGACCGCTCCGCGGGTCTACAATCGTCGCCCCATGTCTCCCGCCAGCCCCGCGACCACGACGTTCCGCGAGCTCGTGAAGATCGTCGGCACGGAGCACGTCCTCACCGACGCGGCCGATCTCCTCGTCTACGAGTCGGACGGGCTCACGCACTACCGGCAGCGGCCGCGGGCGATCGTGCTGCCGGGGTCGACGGCGGAGGTGGCGGCGGTCGTGAAGTGGTGCACTGCGACCGGGACGCCGTACGTGCCGCGCGGGGCGGGGACGGGGCTGTCGGGCGGGGCGCTGCCGTGCGGGACCGGGATCGTGGTCGAGACGGCGCGCCTGCGCGCGATCCTCGAGGTGAACGCGCGCGACCGCTACGCACGCGTCCAGTGCGGCGTGATCAACGCCGAGCTGTCGGTGGCCGTGAAGCCGCTCGGACTGCACTACGCGCCCGACCCGTCGTCGCAGACGGCGTGCACGCTCGGCGGGAACGTCGCCGAGAACTCGGGCGGCCCGCACACGATGAAGTACGGGACGACGACCGACCACGTGCTCGGACTCACGATCGTCACGGCGGAGGGCGAGGTCGTCGAGCTCGGCGGCACGCGCCTCGACGAGCCGGGGCTCGACCTGGTCGGGACCTTCGTCGCGTCGGAGGGGACGTTCGGGATCGCGACGGAGCTGATCGTTCGCCTCACGCCGACGCCGGCCACCGTGCGCACTTTTCTCTTCGCGTTCCGCGCGCTCGACGACGCCTGCCGGATGGTGCGGCGCGTCGTCTCCGACGGGATCCTGCCGGCCGCGCTCGAGATGCTCGACAAGAAGACGATCGAGGTGGTCGAGGACTCGGTGCTCGCGGCCGGGTATCCGCGCGACGCGGACGCCGTCCTGCTCGTCGAGCTCGACGGGCTCGCCGCGCAGGTCGACGAGGACGCGGCGCTCGTGCGCACGCTCGGCGGCGAGTTCGGCGCGTTCGAGACGCGCGAGGCGACGTCGCCCGAAGAGCGCACGAAGCTGTGGAAAGGCCGGAAAGGAGCGTTCGGGGCGCTCGGCCGGCTGTCGCCCGACCTCTACGTGCAGGACGTGGTCGTGCCGCGCTCGAAGCTGCCCGAGATGCTGAAGCGCGTGCGCGAGATCGCGACCAAGCACCGCGTGCTGCTCTCCAACGTCTTCCACGCCGGCGACGGCAACCTCCACCCCAACATCAGCTACGACGGGCGCGACGCGGACGAGGTGAAGCGCGTGGTCGCGGCCGGCGAGGAGATCCTCGCCGCCTGCATCGAGAGGGGCGGCTCGCTCTCCGGCGAGCACGGCATCGGCATCGAGAAGCGCGACGCGATGGCGCTGCAGTTCACGCCCGACGACCTCGACGTCTTTTCGCGCGTGCGGCGCGCCTTCAATCCGTTGGGACTCTGCAATCCGGACAAGGTGCTGCCCGGACCGAAGGTGTGCATCGAGTTCCGGCCCGGCGTCGCGATCGCCGGCGTGACGCACCCCGAAGGGGCCGCACGGTGAGCGCGCCGCCCGCCGCCCTCGAGCCGCGCCGCGGCGACCTCGAGACGCGCCTCGCCGCGCGCGGCATCGCGACACGCGCATCCACCTGGAGCGCGGCCCAGCGCGCCGACCTCGGCGCCGTCGCGCCCGCGCGCACCTGCGAGCCGGAGAGCCGCGAGCGGCTGCGCGACGTCGTGCTCGAGGCGGCGGTGAGCGAGAGCCCGCTGCTGGTCTTCGGCGGCGGGACGGCGCTCGGCGCGGGCGACCCGGTGGCGCGCGCCGACCTCGCGGTCGCGACGTCGCGCCTGCGCGGCGTCGTCGAGCACTCCCCCGCCGACTTCGTGATCTCCGTCGAGGCGGGCTGCCCGCTCATGGAGCTTCAGGCGCTGCTCGCGCCGCACGGCCAGTGGCTCGCGATCGAGCCGCCCGACCGCGACGCCGCGACGATCGGCGGCCTGATCGCGAGCGGCGCGACCAGCTTCGTCGCGGCGCAGCACGGGACGCTGCGCAACCACCTGCTCGGCGTGAGCGTGCTCTACGCCGACGGCCGTTTCGCCAAGGCCGGCGGCCGCGTCGTCAAAAACGTTGCCGGCTACGACCTGATGAAGATGCACCACGGCGCGCTCGGCACGCTCGGCGTCGTCGCGACGGCGACGCTGCGGCTGCGGCCGCTTCCGGCCCTCGACGTCGCGGCGTCGGCCGCGACCGCCGATCCGGCGGCACTGCTCGCGTGCGCCGACGCGCTCGCGGCGCCAGGGCTCCTGCCGGCGGGAGCGCACTTCGTCGGCGCGCTACGCGGCGCCGCGCTCGAAGGGTCGCTCGTCGTCCGCTTCCAGGGGGCGCGCGCGGCGTGCGACGCGGAGCTCGCGGAGCTCGAAAAGCGGCTCGCGGGCCAGGTCGCGGAGTGGCGCCGGGAAGTCGTGGAGGGCGCGGTGCGGCCGGCGCCGCTGCGCGAGCTCGACGAGATCGGCGCGCGCGGAAGTGAAGTGGACGTCGGCCACGTCTCGCTCCACTGGCCGCCGAGCCGACTCACGGAAGTCGTCGCCGCGCTGCAGCGCTTCGGGGCGGGACGGCTCGCGCTCGACCTCGCGCGCGGGTCGGGATTCCTCAAGCTCGCGACCAGCGGGGGTGGCGGCTCGCTCGCCGAAGCGCTCGCGCTCGGGCTGCGCGAGCTCGCGCGCGCGCTCGCGGCGGCCGGCGCGAGCGCCTATCTGCAGGCCGGTCCGCCGGCGTGGCGCGCCGTCCTCCCGGCTCACGCCACCCACGGTCCACGCGCGAAGATCGCCGCCGCGCTGCGCGCCGAGCTCGACCCGCGCGCGATCCTCTCGCGAGGTCGCTTCGCATGAGCACGCACGCGCCGGAACGCGAGGCCGCCGTCGAGACGCTGCTCCGCTACGAGCGGGCGCTCGACTGCGTCCACTGCGGACTCTGCCTTCCCGTCTGCCCCACCTACCGGCTGACCGGCAAGGAGTCGGCGTCGCCGCGCGGCCGCATCTACCTGATGCGGGCGTTCGCGGAGAAACGGCTCGACGAGAACACCGACTCGATCGTGGAGATCGACCGCTGCCTCGTCTGCCGCGCCTGCGAGACGGTCTGCCCGTCGGGCGTGCAGTTCGGCGAGATGATGGAGCTGACGCGCGACCTGCTCGAGCCGACGAACGCGCGCGGCCGCTTCGCGCGCGCCGTCAAGCGCGGCTTCTTCCGCTTCGTGCTGGCGAGCCCGCGGCGCGTGCGCTTGCTTGCGACTCTGCTGCGCCTCTACCGCGAGAGCGGGCTGCGCTTCGCGCTGCGCAAGCTCGGCGTGCTCCACCTGCTCGGGAGCGACTTCGTCCGGCGCGACGACCTGCTGCCGTCGATCCCGCCGCGTGCCGAGCGGGTCGATCCGCCGGTCGTGACGCCGGCGAGCGGGCCGCGGCGCGCGCGCGTCGGCTTCCTGGTCGGCTGCATCGCCCACGAAGTCCTGCCGCGGGCGAACCGCGCCGCCATCGAGGTCCTCGCCCGCAACGGCTGCGACGTGGTCTGCCCGAAGTCACGGCCGTGCTGCGGCGCGCTGCCGATGCACTTCGGAGATCTCGAGGCGGCGCGCCGCCTCGCGCGCACGACCATCGACGCGTTCGACGATCCTGCGGCCGGAACGCTCGACGCAGTCGTCGTGAGCTCGGCCGGCTGCGGCTCGGCCATGAAGGACTACCACCGGCTGCTCGAACACGATCCGGCGTACGCGGAGAAGGCGAAGCGCTTTTCGGCGAAGCTCAAGGACTGGAACGAGTTCCTCGCCGCGCTGCCGCTCGCGCCGCCGCCGCGCCGCCTCGAGCTGCGCGTCGCCTACAGCGAGCCGTGCCACCTCGTGCATGCGCAGCGCATCTCGGCGGCGCCGAAGCAGTTGCTGCAAGCGATCCCGGGCGTGCAGCTCGTCCCGTTCCTCGGCTCCGACTCGTGCTGCGGCGCGGCCGGGCTCTACAGCGTGACGGAGCCGCGGCAGTCGGTCGCGCTGCTCGACGCGAAGATGGAGCAGCTCGCGGCCGCGCGCCCCGACGTGATCGTCACCGCGAACCCCGGCTGCCACCTGCAGCTCATGAGCGGCGCGGCCGGGAAGATGCCGGCGGTCGAGGTGCTGCACGTCGCCGAGCTGCTCGCGCGGGCGTACGAAACGACCGCGCTTCCAACCGCGGCCGCGCGTCCCGACTCGGGCGCGTCTCGCTGAATCCGAGCAGGCGCCGTGCTGGATCGCGTCGAAGCACGCGGTTAGCTTCCCGCGCCCGCCGCGCGCCGGCGCCCGCCCCCACTACGGAAACGGAGAAGCGTTCCATGAAGCGTTCTTTCGGCCGCACTGCGGCGTCCCTCCTCTCGCTCGCGGCGCTCGCGCTGCCCGGTTGCCTCTACGCCCACATCCGAGTCCCGCTCGACACCGACCTGAACGAGACCAAGCTCGGGGCGAAGCGCGGGGAGGCGACGAACCGCGCGGTGCTCGGCCTCTTCGCATGGGGCGACGGGAGCACGCAGGCCGCGGCGGCCAACGGCGGCATCACGACGTTGAACCAAGCGGACACGGAGATCTTCTCGATCCTCTTCTTCGTCTACAACGAGACGACGACGATCGTCTACGGCGACTGAACCGTGCGCCTCCCCAAAGCGAGCCTGCTCGCCACGCTGCCGCTCCTGTGCGGCTGCATGAGCGGGCTGATCTACACCCATACTTGGGTGCCGCTCTCCACGAACTTCAACCACACGCCGGTGTTCCAGTCGAACGAGAGCGGCGAGAGCGACGTGCGCCACCTGTCGATCCCGGCGCCCTACCACTCGCTCGACTTCCTCTGGCACACCAACGCGATCGGCGACATCGCGGAGCGCGACGGGATCGGGGAGATCTGCTACGCCGATTACGAGAGCTTCTCGGTGCTCGGCATCTGGAACCAGTACACGGTGCACGTCTACGGCAAGCCCAAGCCCAAGCCGCCCGAGGCGGCGGCGCCGGCGGAGGCTCCGAAGAAGTGACGCGCGACCGCGCGACGAGGCAGGTCGAGCCTTCGTGCTGGGCGATCAGGGGCGCGGCGCGTACTCGAGGAGCACGCGCTCGCCCGCTCCTTCGGGCAGCTCGTAGCGCGCGGTGACGGCGGCCTCGAGCGAGAGCTTCTCCGCGTCCTTCGCGGCCTGCGCGATCTCCTCGTCGACGCCCGGCCCCTTGTAGAGGACGAGGCGTCCCCAGTTCGCGCGCACGCCCTTGAGCAGCCGCAGCAGGTCGCGCGCGGAACCGACGGCGCGCGCGGTCACGACGTCGAAGCGCGTCTGAGAGATCAGCTCCTCGGCGCGCTGCGCGGTGACGACGGCGTTGGGCAGCCGCAGCTCGCGCACGACCTGCGCGAGGAACTGCGCCTTCTTCTGCGTCGACTCGACCAGGCGGACGCGCACGCGCGGCAGCAGCAGCGCGAGCAGGATCCCGGGGTAGCCCGCGCCGCTGCCGAGGTCGGCCCACTCCGGCGCGCTGCCGACGGCCGCGAGCTGCGCGAGCCGCCGCCACGGCGCGACGCAGTCGAGCACGTGCTTGACCGCGACGTCGCGCGCGCCGGTGATGCGCGTCAGGTTCAGCGACTCGTTCGCGGCGAGGACGCGCGCCGCGTGGCCCGCCGCCCCGGCGACGAAGTCCGCCCGGCGCGGAAGATCGGCCGGCAGCACCTCTTCGAGCGCTTCCTCGAGCCCTTCCATCGCTCCCGGATCTCCCGGGCGGCACGGTAGAGTCTCGCCCCCATGAACGCACCCGCCTCGTCGCCCGGGACGCCGTCCGGACCGGGGCCCGTCGTGCGCCCGCCGGTCCACGTGCAGCCGAAGGGCTGGGGCCACGAGCTCTGGATCCACAACGACGCGCGCTACTGCGGCAAGCTCCTGTTCGTGAAGGCGGGCAAGCGCTGCTCGCTCCACTTCCACAGAAAGAAGTACGAGACCTTCTTCGTGCAGAGCGGCCGCATCACGATGCGGCTGCGCCACCGCGACGGGCGCGAGGAGTCCTTCGAGATGAAGAAGGGCGACTGCCTCGAGATCCCGCAAGGCACCGCGCACCAGTTCGCCGCCATCGAGGACTGCGAGCTCTTCGAGTTCTCGACGCAGCACTTCGAGGACGACTCGCACCGGATCGAGAAGGGCGACTGAGGGTGGCCGAGCCCGGCGCGGAGGGCGAAGGGGGACTGAAGCGCGTCCTCGGCCTCTTCGACGTCACGATGATCGTGATGGGCTGCATCATCGGGGCGGGGGCGTTCCGCGCGCCGATGGTGATCGCGGGCTTCACCGGCTCGATCGGCGGCATCCTCGGCGTCTGGTGCCTCGGCGGCGTGATCGCGCTCACCGGCGCCTTCGTCTTCGCCGAGCTCGGCACGATGTTCCCGCGCACCGGCGGCGAGTACGTCTTCGTGAAGGAGCCGTTCGGCCGCTTCCCCGCCTTCATGTTCGGCTGGCTGATGCTGGCGGCGATCGTGTCGAACGCGGTGGCGTTCGTGGCGACGGTGTTCGCCGAGAACCTCGAGATCCTGGTCAAGCACTGCGGCGCCGCGGGGTTCGGGTCGCTCGGCGCGCCGTTCACCGGGTTCTTCGACCTGCTCCGCTTCGACGCCGCCGCCCCGCTGACGGCGCCCGACGCGGCCGGCCGCAAGGTGGTCGCGGCGGCGCTGATCGTCGCCTTCACGCTGCTCAACATCCGCAGCGTGCGGCTCGGCGCGACGCTCCAGAACGTCGCGATGGTCGCGAAGATCCTCGGCATCGTCACGGTGATCGCGCTCGGCGGCGTCGCGATCGCGCGCGGCGACGCCTTCCCGCAGGCGGCGGCGCCGGCGGCCGCGGCCGCCTCCGACGGGTCCGGCTCGCTCCAGAACTTCATGCGCGGCATGTTCGCGGCGATGTTCACCTACGGCGGCTGGCAGAACGTCACCACGGTGAGCTCGGAGATCAAGGAGCCGCAGCGCACGCTGCCGATCGGCATCGTGGTCGGGACGATCGCGGTGATCGCGCTCTACCTGCTGCTGAACGTCGCGCTCGTCGCGATCCTCGGCGTGGAAGGCCTCGCGCACTCGATCTCGCCGACGGCCGAGGCCGCGGGCCGAGTGATCCCGGGCGGCGAGATCTTCGTCGCGGCGCTGGTGATGCTGTCGACCTTCGCGATCACGCAGGCGCTGCTCTTCGTCACGCCGCGCATCTACTTCGCGATGTCCAACGACGGCCTCTTCTTCAAGAGCGTCGGCAAGGTCCATCCGCGCTGGGGCACGCCGTGGGTCTCGATCGCGCTCCAGGGCGGCTTCACCGTGGTCTGCCTCGCGCTCGGCAGCGTGCTCGACCTGATGCAGCTCGCGACGCTGTTCGACTGGCTCGCCTTCACGATGTGCGGTCTCGGGCTCTTCCTGCTGCGGCGCACGCGGCCGAACTGGCCCCGCCCCTACCGCGCGACCGGCTACCCGTGGCTGCCGGCGATCTTCGTCGTCCTCTCCGCGTTCGTGTTCGTGATGCACGTGCCGCTCGCGGAGACGGCGGCCATCGTGCGCGGCACCGTCGTCTTCGGGGTCGGCCTGCTGCTCTTCCTCTTCTTCCGCGTGGCGCGGAAGCCCGAAGTGCCCTGAGAGGAGCGTCGCCGCCGCTCCCGATTCGTCGCCGTAACATGTGCATTTAAAGGTACTTACACGCGACTGAACCGGGCTCGCCTTGCGCATGTAATCAGTGTGATATCATTGTGCCATCACACGGAGACGAGCCATGAACGCTGCGACCCCGACGCCCTCGGCCCCCACTCCCTTCGGCACCCCGACGACCCACAAGTTGCAGGAGCGGCGCTCGACGACGGCGTCCGGCATCCCGGCGCTGCTGCTCATGCTCGGGTCGCTGGTCGCACTCATCTTCGTGATCGGCTTCTCGGCGGCGCATGGAGTGATCCCGCTGTTACTCCTCGGCATCCTCGCGCTGATCACCGACCTGATCTGCCTGCTCGGCCTCTTCAGCGTGCAGCCGAACGAGGCGCGCGCGCTGACGCTCTTCGGGCGCTACGTCGGATCGGTGCGCGAGACGGGCCTGCGTTGGGCCAACCCCTTCCTCAGCAAGCGACGCGTCTCGCTGCGCGTGCGCAATTTCGAGAGCGAGAAGCTCAAGGTCAACGACAAGGACGGCAACCCGGTCGACATCGCGGCCGTCGTGGTCTGGAAGGTGGTCGACACCGCCGAGGCGCTCTTCCACGTCGACAACTACGAGAACTTCGTCCACGTGCAGAGCGAGTCGGCGCTGCGCCACATGGCGAGCCACTACGCCTACGACGCGCACCAGGAGGGCGAGATCGCGCTGCGCAGCCACACCGGCGAGATCGCGGAGAAGCTCAAGAGCGAGATCCAGGAGCGGCTCCTGCAGGCCGGCGTCGAGGTCGTCGAGGCGCGCATCACCCACCTCGCCTACGCGCAGGAGATCGCCCACGCGATGCTCCAACGCCAGCAGGCGAGCGCGGTCATCGCGGCGCGCTCGAGGATCGTCGACGGCGCGGTCGGCATGGTGGAGATGGCGCTCGCCCAGCTCGAGCAGAAGAAGATCGTCGAGCTCGACGGCGAGCGGCGCGCCGCCATGGTGAGCAACCTGCTCGTGGTCCTGTGCAGCGAGCACAGCTCGAGCCCCGTGCTGAACGTCGGCACGCTCTACAGCTGAGCGTCGCCGGCCGCACCGCCGCGCGCGGACGCCCCTCTTGCCGCCCGAACGCAAACCGTTCCTCCTGCGCCTCGACCCGAGGGTGCTGCACGCCTTGCAACGCTGGGCGCGCGACGACCTGCGCAGCCTGAACGCGCAGATCGAGTTCCTGCTGCGCGGCGCGCTCGTCCGCACGGGCCGCCTGCCCGCCGACGCGGCGGGCGGCGCGCCGCCGCCGGAACCGGACGATGGCGGCGCACCGCCGCGCGTCGAGCCTTCGAGGAAGTGACGAGCGGCCCTATGCTCCCTCCCCCCGCGCGGCCGCCGGCCGCGCGCGGCCACGCGGCGGAAACGCCGCGGCGTAATGAGCGGAGGGAGCCGATGGTCGTCGCCGCGCTCGCGCTGATCTTCGTACTGCAGAGGCCGCAGGCCGCGCCGCCGGCGCCGCCGTCCCAGGCCGAGAGCCCCTGGCTCGACGACAAGAACCTCGGCGTCCCGCTGCGCTCGGCCGAGGCGGCTTCCCTCCCGCCGGCGCTGCTCGACGCCGCGACGCGGCTCGCCGGCCGGGCGCTCGTCTCGAATCGCGCCGCCGAGACGCTCGAGGAATTCTGCGACGACGTCGGCGCGCGCCTCTCCGGCTCCGACAACGCGAACCACGCCGTCGAGTGGTGCGTCGCGCGTCTGAAACGCGACGGCTTCGAGAACGTCCGCGCCGAGAAGGTGATGGTGCCCCGTTGGGTGCGCGGCCGCTGCGAGGCCGCGATGACGAGCCCGCGCGCGCAGCCGATGGAGGCGTGCGCGCTCGGCGGCAGCGTCGGCACCGGCGGCAAGGCGCTGGTCGCCGAGGTCGTCGCGACCGAGAGCCTCGAGACGCTCGCGAAGCTCCCGCCGGAGCAGGTCGCCGGGAAGATCGTCCTGCTCACGCGCAAGATGTCGCGCGACCCGGGCGAGCGCGCGGGCTACGGCGCGACCGTCTCGATCCGCACCAACGGCGCCAACGCGGCGGGGAAGCTCGGCGCGGTCGGCGTGATGATCCGCAGCGTCGGCACCGGCAACGCGCGCGTCGTCCACACCGGCGCGATGCACTACGACGAGGGCGTCCCGAAGATCCCCGCCGTCGCGCTCTCGGCGGAGGACACCGAGATGCTCGAGCGGCTGCTCGCGCGCGGCCAGAAGGTCGCCGTCTCGCTCGAGCTGGGCTGCGAGACGCAAGGCGACGTCGAGTCGGCGAACGTCGTCGCCGAGCTGCGCGGCCGCGAGAAGGCCGACGAGCTCGTCGTGCTCGGCGGCCACCTCGACTCGTGGGACCTCGGCCTCGGCGCGATCGACGACGGCGCCGGCGTCGTGATCGCGTGGGAGGCGGTGCGCCTGATGAGGGAGCTCGAGCTGCGGCCGCGCCGCACGCTGCGCGTCGTCTTCTGGATGAACGAGGAGAACGGCCTGCGCGGCGGCACCGGCTACGCCGAGCAGCACGCGGCCGAGGCGGGAAAGCACGTCGTCGCGATCGAGAGCGACGGCGGCGCCGGCCGGCCGACCGGCTTCGGGCTCACCTGCGCCGTGGCCGATCTGCCGCGCGTGCAGGCGCTCGGCGCGCTGCTGCGCGGGCTCGGCTGCGGCAACGTCAAGGCCGGCGGCGGCGGCGCCGACATCGGCCCGCTGCGCAAGCTCGACGTCCCCACCATGTCGCTCAACCAGGACGCGCGCTGGTACTTCGACTACCACCACACGCCGGCCGACACGCCCGACAAGGTCGACCCGCACGAGCTCGCGCTCAACGTCGCCGCGCTCTCGGTGATGAGCTTCGCGCTCGCCGAGATGGAGCCGCGCCTCGCGCCCTTCCCGCCGCCCGCCGAAGAGCACACGCGCTGAGCCGTGCCCCCCTCGTGAAGCATCGCCTCACCGCGAAGAGCGCCGACCCGCACGAGCTCTACGAGCGGTCGGTGCAGGACCCCGAGCCCGACGTCGAGCTGCTCGCACGCCACTTCCGGCGCGAGCGCGGGAGGTCGGCGCTCTCGCTGCGCGAGGACTTCTGCGGCACCGCGCTCTTCTGCGCGACCTGGATCCGCAGCCGCCGCGACCGCACCGCGATCGGCGTCGACCGCGACGCGCGCACGATGGCGTGGGGACGCCGCCACTTCGACGGCATCGCCGACCGCATGACGTGGCGGCGCGCCGACGTCCGGACCGTCCGCGCGCCGCGCGCCGACGTGGTCACCGCCTTCAACTTCTCCTGGTCGGTCTTCCAGGACCGGCCGACGCTCCTGCGCTACTTCACGGCCGTGCGGCGCGGACTGGCGCGCGACGGCCTGTTCGCGCTCGACCTGCACGGCGGGCCCGACTCGCTGGCGGAGACGCGGGACGAGCGGCGCATGGGCGGCTTCACCTACGTGTGGGAGCAGGAGCCGCTCGACGCGATCAGCCACCGCACGCTGCGCCGCATCCACTTCGAGTTCCCCGACGGGTCGCGGCTGCGCGACGTCTACCGCTACGACTGGCGCATCTGGACGCTGCCCGAGACGCGCGACGCGCTGCGCGACGCCGGCTTCCGCCGCGTCGACGTCCTGTGGGAGGGCTTCGACCGCAAGGGCGAGGGGAACGGGATCTTCCGCAAGGTGCGGCGCGCCGAGAACGAGGACTCCTGGGTCGCGTATCTTCTGGCGTGGCGCTGAACGGGGCGCGCGGCGCCGCGCGGGAGTGCATCGATGCGGACCGGCCGGCTCGTCCTCGCCCTCGCCTGCGCGCTCGTGCGCACGGGCGGCGACGACGGCGCGTCCGGCGAATTCGCGCAGCGCGCCGCGGCGGCGCTCGCGGAGTCGCGCGCCGCGCTCGCGGCGGGTCGCCCCGCCGACGCGCTCGCCGCCGCCGAGCTCGGGCTCGAGCACGAACCCGAATCGCGCGCGCTGCTCGAGGCGGCGGCGCGCGCCGCGGCCGCCGCCGGCCGCCGCGACGACGCGCTCTGGTGGACGTGGCAGCGGCGCGAGAAGGGCGGCGAGCTCGATCCGGTCGCGTTCGCGTCGCGCGACCTCTTCGACCGCCACGAGCTCGCCGTCGCGGGCGCGGCGACGCTCGCGAAGCGGCTCGCGGGCGAGCGCCCGCCCCCGGCCCACGACGCCGCGGTCGAGAACTGGCCGGGCGCGCGCGCGAGGGAGACGCGCCACTACCTGGTCCAGGGCGACCTCGACGCGGCGACGCTCGACGACGTCGCGGCCGCGCTCGAGTCGGTGCACCGCTGCTACCGCGCCCACTTCCGCGGCGACGACGCCCCCGCGGCGCGCCGCGTGACGATCCGCGCGTACCGCTCGCGCGCGGAGTTCGACGAGCACGAGCCGGGCGTGCCGCGCGAGATCCACGGCTTCTACTCGCCCGAGCGCAACGTGATCGCCCTCTACGATCCGCGCGGCGGCGCGGCGCCCGGCGGGGGGCGCCCCTTCTCGGCCTTCTGGTCGACGCTCTTCCACGAGGCGGCCCACCCGTTCCTGCGCGGCGCGGCGCGCCCGCCGCCGCCGGCCTGGATCAACGAGGGGACCGCCTGCCTCTTCGAGGGGTGCCGCTTCGTGCGCGGCGGCGCGGTCGAGCCGGGCCGCGTCCCGCGCGCGCGCCTGCGCGAGCTGGTCGGGCTGCTCGACGCCGGCCGCGCCGACCTCGCGAGCGTCGTCGCGCAGCGCGACGCCTCCCGCTTCCCGCTCAGCCGCTACGCCGTCGCGTGGGGGCTCGTCGACTTCTGCTTCCGCTTCGAGGACGAGGAGGGCGAGCGTCCCTACGAGAAGGCGTACCGCGACTTCCTCGAGGCGTGGAAGAGCGCCGACGACCGCACCGACGCGCGCGCCCGCTTCGAGAGCGCCTTCGTCGAGCGGCCGAAGCTGCCCGGCGTCGCGAGCCTCGACGATTTCGAGCGGCGCTGGCGCGCCGCCGTGCGCGCGCTCGCGGAGCGGACCTTCGGCGGGCCGGCGCAGGCCGACGCGTGGCTCGCGCTGGCGCGCGCGCAGGCGGGCCGCCGCCAGCCCGACCGCGCCGCCGCGAGCCTGCGCAACGCTCTCGAGCTCCGGCCCGACGACGCGACGCTGCTCGCGGAGCTCGCCGAGTCGCTGCTCGCGCTCGACGAGCGCGGCCCCGCCGTCGCGACGGCGCGCCGCGCGCTCGCGGCGACCAACGAGCTCGTCGCGCATCCTGACGACGCGGCGCGCGAGGCGACCGCGCACGCGGCGCGCGAGCGCGCGCTCGCCCTGCTCGCGAAGGCCGACACGCACCTCGCCGACGACGCGGTCGCGGCCAACGACACGCTGCTCGTCACCGGGCTCGCGACGGCGAAGGCGTACGCCGAGGCCGGGCTGCTCCGCTGCGCGCTTGCGCGCGTCGACGAGACGACGGCGCTGCTCGGCGACAGCCGCGGCTTCCGGGAGCTGCGCGCGGAGCTCGTCGCGCGCGGCGCCGAGCCCGGCCGCTGGCGCCGGCTGCGCCCCGGCGACGACGCCGACGCCGGCACGGTCGCGCCGCCCGGCGCCGTCTCCTTCCGCATCGAGGCGCGCATCGACCCGGGCGGCGACGGCGACGGCCCCGACGCCGCGCCGGCGTTCGGCGGGATCGTCTTCGGGGAGAGCGAGCGCGAGGGCCCGCGCGCGTTCGCCGTGTCGAGCCGCGGCCGGCTCGCGCTGGTCGCGTGCCGCGCCGGCTGGGACGGGACCGAGGAGTTCGCGCTGGCGAGCGGCGAGACGCCGTTCCGCCTCGCCGTGGAGGTCGTGCTCGCGCGCGACGGCGCGCCCGGCCACGTCGCCTGCAGCTTCGGCGGACGGGTGGTCCGCGTCGACGCGGTCGATCCGGCTGATTTCACTCCGCATGCCGCCGCGATCGCGTCCGGCGCGGGCGTGCACGTGACCGACCTGCGCTGGCGGCGCTGAGCAACGGTTCCCCGCACGGCGCGGCGGCGCTATCCTCTCGGCCCTTCGCGGACCCAGGCGACGACGAGGCGACGATGAACGACCCGCACGGCACCCCCGAGAAAAGCGGCGACTCGAGCGCCCAGGTCAAGCGCATCGTCAAGTGGGCGGTGATCTGCGCCGTTCTCGGCGGCGTCGCGAACCTCTGGTTCTCGAGCGGCGAGGCGACCGGGATCCGCATCTGCTTCGCTCTCATGGTCGCGGGCGCGGGCGCCATCACCGGCGCGCTCCTCTGCGCCAACTTCACCGCCGACGACAGCGACCCGTCGATCCCGCCGCACTGAACTGTGAGTCGGGAGCTGCGCTCCCGTGGCAGTCGGGAGCTGCGCTCCCGTGGCAGTCGGGAGCTTCGCTCCCGTGGCAGTCGGGAGTTCGCGCTCCCATCCAGCGTCGCGCGCGGACCGCGGACTACTTGAGGAACGCCTCCGGCACGCGGCGGTGGAAGTCGGTCGCCGCCTGGAACGCGTGGCCGAGCCGCAGCACCTCCGCGTCGCCGTAGAGCTTCCCCACGAACGTGATGCTCGTGGGCGTGCCGTTCTTGCGGAAGCCGTTCGGCAGGCAGAGCGCGGGGTGGCCGGTCAGGTTCGTGAGCCCGAGCGTGTTGCCCGCGAAGGCGGGCGCGACCACGACGTCGAGGTCGCCGAACGCCTCGGCCGTCTGCTCGAGGAGGCGCGTGCGCAGGCGCGCCGCCCGCAGGTACTCGACGGCGGGGACGAGGCGCGAGGTCCGGAACTGGTTCGGCCAGGCGCCCGGCCCCTGCTCCTTCAGCGCGTCGACGCCGCCGTCGCGCGTCAGGTCGTCGAAGGCGGAGGCGGCCTCGACGCCGAGCATCAGGTTGATCGCCTCGACCGGCGCATCGGGGAACTTGAAGGGCTTGGGATCGACGCCGAGCGACTTCAGCGTCTCGAGCGTCTGGCGGTCGGCCGCCTCGCCCGCGCCGCGCGCCGCGACGCCGCTGAGCACGCCGACCTTGAGCTCGCCGATCGGGCGCGTCGCGTCGAAGCGGAACGGCACGTCGACGGTCGAGCGGTCGCGCTCATCGCGGCCCGCAATCGCGTCGAGCACGAGCGCGCAGTCGAGCGCGTCGCGGCAGAGCGCGCCGAGCTTGTCCATGCTCCAGGAGAGCGCCATCGCGCCCCAGCGGCTGACGCGGCCGAAGGTCGGTCGCATCCCGGTCGTCCCGCAGCGCGACGACAGCGACACGATCGAGCCGAGCGTCTCGCTCCCGATCGCGAAGCCGACGCAGCCGGCGGCGGTCGCCGACGCCGAGCCGGCCGACGAGCCCGACGAGCCCTCGGCCGGATTCCACGGGTTGCGCGTCATCCCGCCGAACCAGACGTCCCCCATCGCGAGCGCGCCGAGCGTCAGCTTCGCGACCAGCACCGCGCCGGCCGCGTCGAGCTTCTCGACGACCGCCGCGTCCTCGGCCGGGAGCTGCCCGCGGAAGGGCTCCGCGCCGTAGGTCGTCGCGATCCCCTTGGTGTGGAGCAGGTCCTTCGCGCCCCACGGGATGCCGTGCAGCGGGCCGCGCCACTTTCCGGCGGCGATCTCCTCGTCGGCGCGCTTCGCCTGCGCGAGCGCGCGGTCGCGCAGCAACGTCACCACGAAGAGGAGCTTCGGCGCGAACCGCTCGAGGCGGGCGAGGTACATCTCGGTCAGCTCGACCGACGTGATCTCGCGCGTGCGCACCAGCTCGGAGAGCTGCCAGAGCGGCCGGAACGCGAGCTCCTCGGGATCGGTGAAGGGCTCGGGCGCGGGCGGCGGCGGGAGCTTCGGCGCGACCCGCGGCGCGGGCGGCGGGCGGACGCGGCCGGGCGGCAGCGGGTCGAAGTTCAGGCAGGGGGCGAGCTGGTTCGGCAGCTTCTCCGCGCGCAACGCGTCGATCGAGGCGAGCGTCCGGTTGACGCCGTCCTCCATCTGCTTGCGCTGCGCGTCGGTGAAGGCGAGGCCGGCGAGGTGCTCGGCCTGCTCGATCATCGCGGGCGTGACGCGCGGCGCGCCCGCCGCCTGCACCTGCGCCCACAGCGCGCGCGGGAAGGCGGTCGTCGCGAGGCCGAGCCCTGCCGTCCACGAGCTGAACGCGAGGAACTCGCGGCGCCCGAGCGGGCGCGCGTTGCGGGCGCGGTCCATCGGCTTCTCCCTCTCCGCGGGGACGGAGCTGCGCGTGGCCTATCCGTGCCCGACGCGATCGTCAAGCATGGACGCGCAGGTCGGCGACCAGCGGCAGGTGGTCGGAGGCGGTGCGCGCGACGGCGTCGACGCAGCGGTAGCACTGCTCGATCGCGACCCGGCCGCGCACGAAGACGCGGTCGAGCGGCCGCAGCGGCCGGAACGCCGGGAAGGTCGGCGGCGAGCGCGCGACGCCGCGGAAGCCGGCCGGCTCCATCACGGTCGGCCCGAGCCGGTTCCAGACGTCGTTGAAATCGCCCATCACGACGACCGACTCGCCGCCGCGGCCGCGCTCGTGGCGGCCGTGCAGCTCGATCCAGTGGAGCACCCGGCGCAGCTGCGTCCGCCGCTCCGCCTCCGCGAGCCCGAGGTGGCAGTTGAAGAGCCACAGCCCGTGCGGCAGTGCCGGCACCTCGAGCCGCGCGTGCAGCGCCGAGCGGATCTTGTGCAGCGGCAGCGTGAGGCTCAGGTTGTGGGCGGCGCGCAGCGGGATCTTCGAGAGCAGCGCGTTCCCGTAGTGGCCGACCTTGAGGCGGTGGTTCGGCCAGTAGGCGCGGTGCGGGTAGCCGAGCGCGTCGCCCAGCACGTCGACCTGCCGGTCGCCGCGCGAGCGCGGCGCCCCCTCGTCGACCTCCTGCAGCAGGCAGACGTCCGCCTCGAGCGAGGCGAGCACCGCCGCGACGCGCTCGAGGCGGTAGCGCCGGTCGACGCCGCCGATGCCCTTGTGGATGTTGTAGGTGACGAGGCGCAGCCGCATGCGGGCGCGGGCGGGCCGTCAGGCCGGGACGCGTCCGTCGCGCAGCGGCCAGGCCGGCGCGTCGCCGCGGCGCCCGCGCGCCGCCGCCGACGAGCTCTGCACGATCGACTCGAGCACCTCGACGTAGTCGAGGAAGCGCTTGCGGCCGCTCTTCGTGAAGGAGATCCAGGTGAGCGGGCGCGAGCCGGTCTGCTCGCGCTCGAGGTGGACGACGTCGGCCTCCTCGAGCGCCTTCAAGTGCCGGCTCAGGTTGCCGTCGGTCAGGTCGCAGAGCTCGCGCAGGTCATTGAAGGTCACCCGCGACGACGTCGTCGAGAGCAGGCAGGTGAGGATGCCGAGCCGCGCGCGCTCGTGCAGGACGCGGTCGAGCTCGGGATAGGCGAAACGCCCCTTCTGGTCGCGCTGGCTCATGGGCGTGCCTCCGCGCGGCGGGAGGGGCGGGGCGCGTCGTCGGACGTCGCGCCGCGCGCGAGCACGCTCGCGAGCAGGAACTGGCCGAGCCCGAAGGTGCCGGCCATCACGTCGGCGCGCAGCGCGCCGGCGCCCGGCAGCAGCACGAGCGTCGCGACCCCCGCGAGCAGGTAGGCCACTCCGATCCACGCGCAGCCGCGCGGCACGTGGCGGCGCGACGCCATCACGCCGGTCCCGAAGAGGACCATCCAGATGCCGGGCAGGAGCTCGATGCGGCCGGTCCAGATCATCGCGCCGGTGAGCAGTGCGCCCCCCACCATCGCCGGCGTGAGGTCGAGCAGCGCGGCGAAGGCGAGGCTGCGCTCCCACTGGCGCGGCGAGGCGCCGTAGGTGCGCGCCACCACGACGAAGTTGATCCCGAAGCCGAGCGCGGCGGCGATGGCCCACAGCACCACGAACTGGATCGGGTCGGGGTGGAGCAGGCGCTGCGCCGCGCCCGCGGCGAGCGCGATGAAGCCGCTGAGCGCGACCGGCGCCGCGCGATAGCCCTCGAACGCGCCGGTGCGCGCGAGCACGCGCCGGATCTCGAAGACGTCCGACCGGAGCGACTCGTTCACGGGTGGATCTCCTGGGGGACGGCGCGCTGGTCGGCCTCGGTCTTGTCGTCGACGCGGCCGAAGCGGCGGCGCCGGCGCCCGAACTCCTGGAACGCGGCGTCGAGGCCGGCCTCGTCGAATTCGGGCCAGAGCACGGGCAGGAAGAGGAGCTCGGCGTAGGTGAGCTGCCACGGCAGGAAGTTGCTGACGCGCGCCTCGCCGCCGGTGCGGATCAGGAGGTCGACCGGCGGGACGATCGCGGAGGGCAGCAGCCGCTGCAGCGTCTCGGGGGTGATCGGCTGGTCGTCGAGCGAGCCGTCGCGCGCTCCCTTGCGGATCCGCTCGGCGAGCTCGCAGACGTCCCACTGCCCGCCGTAGTCGAGCGCGAGGCAGAGCGTCATGCGGCGGCAGCGCGCCGTCTCGCGCTCCACGCGGTCGAGCTCCTTCACGGCGACGTCGGGCATGCGGTCGCGCCGGCCGATCGCGACCAGCCGGATGTCCTGCTTCAGGCACTTCGGCCCGCGCCGCTTCAGGTCGCGCACGAGCAGCTTCCAGAGCGTGTCGACCTCGTCCTGCGGGCGCTGCCAGTTCTCGGTCGAGAAGGCGTACAGCGTCAGGTGGCGCACGCCGAGCTTCGCCGCCGCCTCGGTGATGCGGTCGACGGCGACGGCGCCGGCCCGGTGTCCGGCCATGCGCGGCAGGCCGCGCTTCTGCGCCCAGCGGCCGTTGCCGTCCATGATGATCGCGACCGATTGGGGAACGACCGCCGGGTTCGCCATGCCTCGCCTTCGAGCCTTCGCGGCTCCGGACCCTCGGAACTTCCGCTCCGCCAGGGCTTTGCGTGGCAAAGTATCTAGCGCGCTGGCGAGCGCGTCAAGCCGATGCGCCCGGGAAGCTCCCGGGAAGGGCGAACTCTTCGTCCCGCCGCGCGGCGAGCCGTTCGGGACGCGTCACCCGCCCTTGCCGCGCTCGCGCTCTTCTTCCTCGCGCCAGTAGCTCTCCGCCGCGCTCGGGAACGAGCGCGCCTTGACGTCGGCGCAGTAGCGGCGGAAGGCGTCCTGCATCTCGCGCGCGAGCTCGGCGTAGCGGCGCACGAAGCGCGGCCGGAAGCGCGAGAAGAGGCCGAGCATGTCGTGGACGACCAGGATCTGTCCGTCGCACTCGCTGCCGGCGCCGATGCCGATGGTCGGGATCTTGAGCGCCTTCGTGACGTCGCGCGCGAGCTCGACCGGGATCTTCTCGAGGACGATCGCGAAGGCGCCGGCGTCCTGGAGCGCCCGCGCGTCGCGCAGGATCTGCTCGGCCTCCTCGTCGGTCGTGCCGCGCGTGCGGTAGCTCCCGAACTTGTGGATCGACTGCGGCGTGAGGCCGAGGTGGCCCATCACCGGGATGCCGGCGTCGACGATGCGGCGGACCGTCGGACAGATCCCCTCGCCCCCCTCGAGCTTGACCGCTTCGACGAGCGCCTCCTTCATGTAGGCGCCGGCGTTGCGCAGCGCCTCCTCGACGCTCGCCTGGTACGACATGAAGGGGAGGTCGCCGACCACCAGCGCGCGCTTGACGGCGCGCGCGACCACCGTGGCGTGGTAGAGCATCTGCGGCATCGTGACCGAGATGGTCGTGTCGTAGCCGCCGAAGACCATGCCGGCCGAGTCGCCGACCAGCAGCACGTCGATGCCCGCCTCGTCGAGGAGGCGCGCCGTCGCGAAGTCGTAGGCGGTGAGGCAGGCGATCCGCTCGCCCTGCTCCTTCATCTCCTGCAGGCGCAGGGTCGTGACCTTGCGCCGCTTCGCTTCGCCGCGCTCGCCGCCGGAGCCGTTGCCTGGTTTCGACATGGGTCGGGAGTTTGGGCCGGCGCGCCGACCGGTGCAATCAACTTCCCGGCGGCGGGCGGGGCGGCGCGGCGCGCAGCGGCAGCAGGAGGTCGAGGAGGACGAGCACGAGCTGCAGCGCGAGCGAGAGGCTGAAGAGCGCGCCGCCCGCGACGAGCAGCGGCACGAAGAGCACGCCCGAGATCGCGGAGAGCGCGGGCACGTCGCCGCGCGCGAGCCACCAGCTCGCGAGGTCGACGAAGAGGCCGACGCAGCCGAGGCACACGAGGCTGCGCAGCGCGCGGCCCGGCCAGCGCGTCGCGAGCGCGAGCGCGCCGACCGCGAGCGCGACCAGCGGCAGCGTGAGCGCGTGCACGTGCGTCGAGAGGGCGAGGATCGCGACCGGCACGGGGTCGACCTTCTTCGCGAACGCGACCTTCGCGACGTCGTCCCAGAACTCGAGCGGGAGCGTCGCCCCGATCCCCTTCGCGCCGGCCGCGTCCTTGGCCTGGCGCGCGTGGCAGGCGACGCAGCGGCGCGCGAGAATCTCGGCGGGCGCGAGCTCGCCCGCGTCGAGGCTGTCGTACTCGTCGTTGATTCGCTGGCCGTCGAGCCACTTCGCGAGGGCGGCGCGCTCCTTCGCGTCGGTCAACGTCGCGAGTCCGTGCGGCGCGTCGAGCACGCGGCGCAGCGGCGCCGGCCGGTCGACGCCGCGGTAGGCGCCTTCGAGGTCGGTCATCGAGAGGCCCGGCGCGTCGTCGCGCTTCTCGTGGTGCTTCACGAGGTGGTAGAGCGACGCCGCCTCGCCGATCGCGAGGCAGAGCACGAGCGCCGCCGCGGCGAGGCGCAGCGAGAAGGGCAGGCGGCGGAGCTTCCAGTCGGAAGGGTTCATGAAGGACCTGCGGCGTTCACGAGCCCTGGAGCTGCTCGGGCCCGATCGCGAGCTCCTCGTTCTTCCCGATCGCCTCGTCGATCCGCAGCGCGATCGCCGCGGCGCGATAGCCGTCGGCGACGCCGCAGGTCGCGGGCTTCTGTTCGGCGACGCTCTTCAGGAAGTCCTGCAGCGCGTAGTAGAGCGGCGGATTCGGGAGCCCGATCCCCTCCTTCAGCTTGCCCTGCTTGGCGAGCTGGGTCGCGTCGGCGATCAGCGTGATCCCCTCCTCGCTGTGGAACTTCTCGCGCGACGCGTAGACCTCCCACCCCTGCGTCGGCGCGTCGGCCTCCTTGAAGAGCCAGCCGAACGTCTCCGCCATCTTGATCGTCCCCATCGTGCCGACGAAGAGCTCGTGCTGGCCGTCGAAGGAGTTGGCGAGCGTCGCGTCCCAGTGCATGCGCAGGCCGTCGGGGAAGGCGAGCGACGCCTCGACCGTGTCGTGCGCGTCGCGGCCGTCGTTCCACGAGAGCAGCGCGCCGTGGCCGCGGACCGCGGTCGGGAAGCGGGAGAGGTACCACGTGACGACGTCGACCTGGTGCGCGCCGGCCTCGAGCGGCAGGCCGCACGCGTTCTTGCGGGCGAGGCGCCAGTTGAGCTCGGGGTCGTCGCCCGGCACGCGCCAGCTCGTCTTCTGGTGCCACTGCGCGCGCACCTGCACGACGTCGCGGATGTTGCCCGAAACGAGGAACGAGCGCGCGAGCTGGTAGACGGGGTTCGAGCGCAGCTGGTGGCCGACGTGGAACGTCGTCTTCGCCTCGCGCGCGGCGGCGGCGATCGCCTTCAAGTCGTCGAGCGACGCCGCCAGCGGAGCCTCGCAGTAGACGTGCTTCCCGGCCTTCAGCGCGTCGATCGCGACCTCGCGGTGGCGGTGGGTCGGCGTGGTGACGACGACCGCGACGAGGTCCTTCTGCTCGTCGAGCATCTTGCGGTGGTCGGCGTAGGCGGCCGCGCCCGACGCGCGCCGCACCGCCTGCTTCAGCCGCTCGTCGCGCACGTCGCACACCGCGGCGACCTTCGCCGCCTCGAACTTGAGCAGCTCGGTCAGGATCGCGCGCCCCTGGCGGCCGCCGGCGCCGATGACGCCGATCTGGAGCGGTGCGCCGCGCCGCGGCGGCGGCAGCGGCAGGAGCTCCGGCGCGAGGGCGACGGCGGCGAGCGATCCGGCGACCTGCTGCAGGAATTCGCGGCGATCGGTGCGCGTCATGGCGAGGTCTCCGGGCAGGGCACGGCGAAGGCGCGCGGCGCCGCGACGTCGGAAAAGACGGCCGCGTGCGGGCCGAGGAGCACGGGGTGGAGCGCGCCGCCGGCCTCGAACGCGACGAGCGCGGCGGCGGACGGCGGGAGGAGATCGGCGCAGGCGAGCAGGCGCCGGCGCAGGGCGGGCGGGTCGTCGGCGCCGGCGTTGGCGCGGATCGCCCGCTCCGCGCGGACCAGGAGCGCGGTCGAGGCGACCTCGCTCGTCGCTCCGTGGCGCGCGACGACGGCGGCGACGCGCACGCGCTCGACCGGCGCGCCGTCGCGCGGGTCGACGACGTGGCCGGCGCGCCGGCCGCCGACCTCGCGCGTCGAGCCGTGCGGCGCCGAGACGGAGAGCGCCGCGTCGCGCAGTGCGACCGTCGCGAGCGCGCGTGGCCGCTCGCCGTCGTCCGCGGGGTCGCGCACCGCGACGCGCCAGGCGGCACGGCCGGGCGGCGCGCCGAGCGCGACGACGCTGCTCGTGCCGCCGTGCAGGAGGCCGACGCGCACGCCGCCGCGCGCGAGCGCGCGTGCGGCGAGATCGAGCGCGTAACCCTTGGCGACCGCGCCGAAGTCGAGAGGCGCGAGGCAGGAGGGCACGCCCACGCGGCGGCCGCGCCGATCGATCCTCACGCTGGCGAACGTCGCCGTCTTCTCGTCCAGTGCTGAAAGGTGCGCCGGGTCGAACGCGCCGCCGCTGCGCGCGTGGGCGCGGCGGCAGAGCTCGAGGAGGACCATTTCTTCACGCGCGACGCGCAGCGTGCCGTCGCCGTTCTGCGCCGCGGCGGCAGCCCGTGCGAGCGCCGCGGGGATGCCGTCGCGCCGGAAGCGGCTCAGCCGCCGGTCGAGCTCCGCGACGATCTCGAGCGCCTCCTCGGCGAGCGCGCGCAGGGGCGGCGCCTCGGGCTCGCCCGCCAGGACGAGCTCGAAGCGCGTTCCCATCGCGGAGAGCGCGACGAGGAGCGGCACGTCTCCCGGCTCCGGCCCGCGCCGCTCAGACCTGGAATGACGTCATGCTGGCCGGCGAGAAGCCGAACGAGCCGCCCTCCCACAGCGAGCGCGTCGCCAGGTCGACGATGACCATCACCTTCATGCCGAGCTCGACGGGCGAGAGATTCGGCTCGCGCGTGCGGATGCAGTGGAGCCAGTTCATCCGCAGCAGGTCCTGGTCGGGGACCGACTCGAACTTCGTCGTCTTCGGCTCGAGCTCGTCGGCGAAGATCTGCTCGGGCCGCATCTCGCAGCTGTTGCCGGCGAGGTAGAGGTTGCCCTTGTGGCCGCGGATCATCGTCTCGACGCCGGTCGCGTTGCAGGTCGAGCCGAGCACCTCCATGGTGTGCTCGCCCTCGAACTGGATCGTGATGTTGACCTGGTCGTGGTTCTCCATCGCCTTGTCGACGTAGTGGCCACCGGTCGCGGTGACGCGCACCGGCCAGCCGACGTCGAGCGCCCAGATCATCGGCGTCATCCAGTGCACGAGCAGGTCGCCGATGATCCCGGTCGAGGTCCGCTTGTAACGGCGCCAGCGCGCGAAGAGCAGCGGGTCGAACGGGATCGGGCCGAGCGGGCCGCACCAAGCCGCCCAGTCGAGGTTCTCGCCCGGGACGGCCTGCGGCTCGATCGCGTAGTAGTTCCACTCGCCCGACTTGGAGTTGCGGCAGTAGCTGGTCTGGCTGCTGCACGGGTGGCCGATCGCGCCCTCCTTGATGAGGCGGCGCGCCTCGGCGTAGCGCGGCAGCGTCACGTACTGCGTCCCGACCTGGACGATGCGGTCGCTGCCCCGCTGCTCGCGCCAGAGCGCGAAGGCGTCGTCGAGCCGCAGCGTCATCGGCTTCTCGAGGTAGACGTCCTTGCCGGCGCGGATCGCGTCGATCGCGACCTGCGCGTGCCAGTGCTCGGGCGCGGCGACCAGGACGCCCTGGATCTCGGGGTTCTTCAGGAGCTCGTGGTAGTCCTTGTGGCCCTGAACGGCGAAGGGCTGCCCGTTCTCCCCCTGCTCCTTCGAGAGGAACTCGACCGTCGAGTCGACGCGCATCTTGTAGACGTCGCAGACGGCGACGATCTTGACGTTCTCCTTGCCCTCCTTGTGGAGGCCGACCAGGCTCTCGCAGTGGCCGCGCCCCATGCCGCCGATGCCGACGACGCCGATCTTCACGAGCGGCTCGGGGCGAGGCGGCGGCGCCGGCGTCGGCGGCTTCTCCTGCGGGGGCGGCGCGGCGGCCGGCGGCGGCGTCTGCTGCTGCGCGAGCGCCGGTGCGGCGAGCAGCGACGCGGTGAGAGCCGTCGTGTCCTTCAAGAAGTCGCGACGCGACGGCGGGACGCGCGAGTTCGACGCCTGCTTGGCCTTCATCGAGTCACCCCCGGGGAGGAGAGCGGGGGACGATACCTTCAAATCGCCTCGGCCCACCCGTCGTCGCCGCGCTCGTCGACGACTCGCGCGAGCGGCCAGCGGCGCGGCGACGCGGCCGCCTCCTCGCCCTGCACCGCCGCCGGCTCGAAACCCTCCGGCAGCAGGCGGCGCAGCGTCCGGCGCGAGCGGCAGAGGCGGACCTTGACGTTGGCGCGCGTGAGGCCGGCACGCGCCGCGAGCTCGGCGCAGGAGAGGCCGACGAAGTAGTGGCCGATGACCAGCACGCGGTCGCGCGGCTTGAGGCCGCGCAGCGCGCGGCGCAGGTCGAGACGCCAGCGGCGGCGCAACCCGGCGCGCTCGATCCGTTCGACCGGATCATCGTCGAGGCTTTGCGTGACCAGCTCGGGCTCGTCGGGGGCGACGCAGTGCTCGTTGCGCCGCACCCGTCGCCTCCTCCAGTCGAGCGCGACATTCCACGCGATCCGCAGGAGCCAGTGCGAGAGCGACGCCGCCTCGCGCAGCCGGTCGGCGTTGCGCACGCCGCGCAGCAGCGTCTCCTGGACCAGGTCTTCGCGCGCGTGCGCGTCGCCGCACTGGCTGCGCAGGAAGCGCAGGAGCGCGCCGCGCTGCTCCTCGCCGCCGATCGGACCGTCGTCGTGCATCGTCCCGTCCTCCCGCCGCGTCGCGCGGCAACTGGCAGAACGCTGCCGCGCCGCGCGAATCACATCGGCGGGCGATTCGGAGCAGGCCCTCAGGCGGGGAGCGCGGCGCGGATCCGCGCAGCTGCTTCCTGGGGGTCGGGGGCGGCGAGGATCGCGGCGGAGACGGCGACGCGCGCCACGCCGACGCGCGCCAGCATCCCGACGTTCTCGGGCGTGATCCCGCCGATCGCGAAGACCGGACGCTTGGCGCGCGCGAGCGCGCGCGTGAGCTCGTCGAAGTTGAGCAGCCGGTGCTCGCGCTTGGTCGCCGTGGCGAAGCAGGCGCCGAGGCCGTAGTGCGTGGCGCTGGTCCGCTCCGACCAGCCGACCTCGAGCTCGTCGTGCGTCGAGACGCCGATCCATGCGTTGTTGCCGAGTCGCGCGCGCGCCATCTCGACCGGCAGGTCCTCCTGGCCGAGGTGGACGCCGGCGACGGCGGGGCCGAGCTTGCGCGCCGCCGCGACGTCGTCGTCGATCAGGAGCGGGACGTTGGCCGGCTCGGTGATCGCGAGGAGCTCGCGCGCGACCTCGACCACCTCGCGCGTCCGCGCCCCCTTTTCGCGCAGCTGGACCAGGTCGACGCCGCCCGCGATCGCCGCCCGGACCGCGTCGCGCCAGCGCCGCGGGCAGAGCGGCCGCATGACCAGGAGCTGCAGCCGGCACGTGTCGAGCGGGCGGTTCGCCATGGCCCCGCATCGTCGCCAATTTGACGCGCGGCTTCTGCTCGAAACCCGGGGCGCGGACAGTTTGGCAGGGGACGGCCCGTGGGCTGACGGGGCGCCCTTGGCACCGAACTTGCCCCCGGCGCGCGCCCCGGATCGGACCCTCCATCCGGGAGGCGACCGCCCGATCGCGCGCGATCGGTGCTTTGCCGGAGCCCGCCAACCTGCGAGCCATGGACCCACGAAGCACCGCCAAGATCCGACTGCTCGTCGCCGACGACGACGCGAGCCTGCGCGAGGCGCTGGGCGAGTTCTTCGCGCGCGAAGGCTACGCGGTCCAGCTCGCGAGCTCCGGCCTCGAGGCGATCGAGTTCCTGCGCCGTCGCCTGTGCGACGTGTCGGTGCTCGACGGCCACATGCCGGGGCTCACCGGTCCGCAGGTGCTGCGGCAGCTGCTGCACGACGCCGGGCCGGCGGCGATCCCGCCGACGCTGCTCGTCTCGTCCGACGTCTCGATCGAGACGTGGGTGCGCGAGCAGTTCGCGACGTTCTGCGCTCGTGACAAGGCGCAGACGGCCAGCGACCCGGGCGCGCTGCTCGTCGGCTTCGTGCCGAAGCCCTTCCGGCTCGAGGCGCTGCGCCGCTCGCTCGAGATGCTGCTGCGACGACAACCACCGTTTCCACCGGCCTGAGCGATCCCCTCGCTCTGCGGCGGAGACCGAATCGGATCCATGGAACCAGGCGATCGATCCTTCGCGCGTCCCGGCCGGGACGGACAGGATGCTGTGCCTGAATGATTGGGAGAGGAGATCTGTGATGGCGAAGACCGCGACCAAGACCCGGGTGAAGCCGCTCGGAGAGAACGTGCTCATCCGCCGCGTCGAGGCCGAAGAGAAGACGGCGGGCGGGATCCTGCTGCCCGACGCCGCCAAGGAGAAGCCGAAGGAGGGGATCGTGGTCGCCGTCGGCGACGGCAAGCTCCTCGACGACGGCAAGCGCGCGCCGTTCACGGTCGTCGCGGGCAATCGCGTCATCTTCAGCAGCTACGCCGGCAACGAGGTGAAGGTCGACGGCGAGGACCTCCTGCTCATCGCCGAGAGCGACATCCTCGCGATCGTCGAGTGACCGCCGCGACACGTCGCGGTCTGCAACTCGACACCGAATCACGGAGAAACCGACAGACATGAGTGCCAAGAAGATCGTCTACGACCACGACGCCCGCGAGCTGATCCGCGCCGGCGTGCGCAAGCTCGCGCGCGCCGTGCGGACGACGCTGGGGCCGCGCGGCCGCAACGTGATCATCCAGAAGTCCTTCGGCTCGCCGACCGTCACCAAGGACGGCGTCACGGTGGCGAAGGAGATCGAGCTCGAGGACGCCTACGAGAACATGGGCGCGCAAATGGTGAAGGAGGTCGCCGCGAAGACCTCCGACGTGGCCGGCGACGGCACCACCACCGCGACCGTGCTCGCCGAGGCGATCTTCGAGGAGGGGCTGCGCAACATGGCCGCCGGCGCCAACCCGGCGGCGATCAAGCGCGGCATCGAGAAGGCGGTCGACCACGTGCGCGCCGAGCTGACCAAGGCGTCGACGCCCATCAAGGGCCGCGACGACATCGAGAAGGTCGGCACCATCGCCGCCAACGGCGACACCGAGATCGGCACCAAGATCGCCGAGGCGATGGAGAAGGTCGGCAAGGACGGCGTGATCACCGTCGAGGAGGGCAAGGGCTTCGACACCACCATCGAGTGGGTCGAGGGCATGCAGTTCGACAAGGGCTACATCTCGCCCCACTTCGTCACGAACGTCGAGAAGATGGAGGTGGTCCTCGAGGACTGCTTCATCCTCATCCACGAGAAGAAGCTCGCGTCGGTGAAGGACCTCGTGCCGGTGCTGGAGAAGGTGGCGCAGGCGGGCCGGCCGCTCGTCGTCATCAGCGAGGACGTCGAGGGCGAGGCGCTCGCGACGCTGGTCGTGAACAAGCTGCGCGGCATCTTCAGCTGCTGCGCCGTGAAGGCGCCGGGCTTCGGCGACCGCCGCAAGGCGATGCTCGAGGACATCGCGGTGCTGACCGGCGGCCGCGCGATCTTCGAGGACCTCGGCATCAACCTGGAGAACCTGCCGATCACCGACCTCGGCCGCGCGAAGAAGATCACGATCGACAAGGACAACACGACGATCATCGAGGGCGCGGGCAAGAAGGACGCGATCAAGGGCCGCATCGCGCAGATCAAGGCCGAGATCGACAAGACCACGTCGGACTACGACAAGGAGAAGCTCCAGGAGCGGCTCGCGAAGCTCGCGGGCGGCGTCGCCGAGATCAACGTCGGCGCGGCCACCGAGAGCGAGATGAAGGAGAAGAAGGCGCGCGTCGAGGACGCGCTCCACGCCACGCGCGCCGCGGTCGAGGAGGGCATCCTCCCGGGCGGCGGCGTCGCGCTCCTGCGCGCCGCGGCGACGCTCGACAAGGTCGGGGCGGTCGGCGAGGAGAAGCTCGGCGTCGAGATCATCCGGCGCGCGGTCGAGCTCCCGCTGCGCTACATCGCCGACAACGCCGGCATGGACGGCTCGATCGTGGTGTCGAAGGTGAAGGAGGCGTCGGGCAACCACGGCTTCGACGCCGCGCGCCGCGAGTACGGCGACATGGTGAAGTTCGGCGTGATCGACCCGGCCAAGGTCGTGCGCAGCGCGCTGCAGAACGCGGCCTCGGTCGCGGTCCTGCTGCTCACGACGGACGCCCTGATCTCCGAGATCCCGGAGCCGAAGACCGCGAAGGCGGGCCCGCAGGGCGGCATGGGCGGCGGGATGGACATGGACTGAGCGCGCCGCTCGCGGACGAACTGAAAGTGGACGAGCCCGCGAGGCGATTCCTCGCGGGCTCGTTCGTTTCCGGACGCGTCCGCGCGGCTCAGCCCTCGAACGCGGCGCTCTCCGACGGCGCGGAGACAGGCTTGCGCACGAGCTTGAGCGTCGCCTCGAAGTTGAGGAGCTCGCGCTCGAGGACGTGGCGGTCGATGAAGCCGAGGTCGACGATGCAGTCGGAGAGCGACGGCGTCGCCGCCTCCTGCTCCGTCAGCAGCAGCTCGATCTGCGCCGCCTTGAGCAGCCCCTCCTTCTCCGCCGTATCCCCGAAGCGCTGCTGCATGCGCTCCGCGAGGCTCACGATCCCGAGCACCTGGCCCCACGTGAGCCAGCCCTTGTGCACGGCGAGCTCGCCGATGTGGGGGCGCGCGCGCGCCTGGTGCTTCAGGACGTTCAGGACGGCGCGCGGCGTCAACAGCCGGCGCAGCACGAGGAATTCACCGAAACCGGTCGACATGGATGGCGTCTCCCCAGGGAGCCGGCTCCGGATGGAGCGCTCTCCGACGGCCGCGCCGGAACCGCGAAAGGGATTCGGGGCGGCCCCCCTGCCATCGACCGGGGGCGGCGGCGACTTGAGAACTTTTTTCGCCGGCGCGCGCGGGAGTGGAGCGCCCGCGGACGAGCGGCGCGCGCCCGTCAGGCTCCGGCGGAGCGGATGTATTCCTGCAGCGCCTCGAGCTGCTCTTCACGCTCCCGAAGGTCGGAGGTGAGGAACTCGCGCATCGAGAGGCAGCCGATGACGCGCCGGTTGATCACGACCGGCAGGTGGCGGCAGTGCGCCGAGCGCAGCTTCTCCTCACACAGGTCGATCAGATCGTTCGGCGTCGCGGTCACGACGTCGGTCGTCATCACATCGCAGATGCTGGTGCGATCGGGATCGAGCCCCTGCGCGAGCACGCGGAAGACGAGGTCGCGCTCGGAGCAGAATCCGATGAGTTGACCGTCCCTCACGACGGGCGCGCCGCCGATGCGCTTCTCGCGCAGGAACATCGCGGCTTCGCGCGCGGTGAAGTCGCACGACATCAGGTGGGGCGGCGGGCGTCCGGACAGCAACTGGTGCACGAGCAGCATGGTCGTTCCCTTTCCCGACCGTCGGACCTCCGCCGGCAGGCGGCGGCTCGGCGATCACGGCGAGTACTCAGGAGTGCGAAAGAGCGGGATCGAATATCGATCGCGGCTCGTCTCGGGGGCGACCGGAACAAAGTAGCCCGGCGCGCCACCCCAGGCCCGCGCCAAACTCGCCGCGCCGCGGGCATTCCGGGAGTTTATGGTGCCGCGGCTCCGCGGACGGCCCCCGCCGCTCCCGGAACCTGGAGGAGATCGGTGATGACGGACCGTACGCCGCGCCGCGCGCCGTTCGAGGCGCGCCTCGGCGCGACGCTCGCGCTCGGCGCACTCGCGCTCCCCGCCTCGGCGCAGACCGGGCCGCCGCGCCCCGACGCCGTCTTTTCGCGCGACGTCCAGTTCCTGAAGGAGTTCGCCGACGCCGTCGTCCTCGAGGCGCCCGGCGGCGGCAAGGTCGTGGTGTCGCCGAAGCTGACCGGCCGCGTCATGACGAGCGCCTTCTCCGACAACGAGCCCGGCTTCGGCCTCGTGAACCGCGAGGCGATCACGCGGCCGCCCGTCGCGCGCGGCTTCAACAACTACGGCGGAGAAGACCGCCTCTGGCTCGCGCCGGAGGGCGGGCCGTACGGCCTCTTCTTCGACCCGGGCGCGAAGCAGGAGCTCGCGAATTGGTACGTGCCGCCCGCGATGGACGGGGGCGTGCGCACGCCGACGGGACAGGACGCCGCGTCGGTCTCGTTCCACGAACGCATCGCGCTCCAGAACGTGGAGGGCGTCAAGTTCGACCTCTCGATCGACCGCAAGGTCGAGGCGCTCGCCAAGGACGAGCTCGAGAAGCTGCTCGGCGCGGCGCTGCCGGAGGGGGCGCGCTTCGTCGCGTTCCGGACCACGAACAAGGTCACGAACGAGGCGAAGGCGGCGCTGCCGGCCGACGCGCTGGTCGCGCCGTGGATCCTCGGCCAGTTCCGGCCGTCCCCCAAGACGACCGTTCTCCTGCCCTACAAGGGCGCCGAGGACGTGATCAAGAAGGACTACTTCGGCGTCGTGCCGCCCGACCGCCTCGCGCTCCTGCCCGAGGGCGACGGCGGCGTCGCGCGCTTCAAGGGCGACGCGCAGCTGCGCTCGAAGATCGGCGTCTCCGCCGCGGGCGCGCTCGGCTGGCTCGGCGCGTGGGATGCGCAGCGCCAGGTGCTCACGCTGGTGAACCACTCGCTGCCGCCGGCCGGCGCGGTCGTGCCCGACTGCAACTGGACCGACCCCAACCCGCGCGCGAAGTCGGGCGACGTGGCGACCAGCTACAACCACGGCGAGGAGCCGCGCTTCTTCGAGCTCGAGTCGATCGGCCCGGCGCTCGGCGCCGCGCCGAAGAGCAGCGTGACGCAGGTGCAGACCACGATCCATCTCGCCGCGGAACCGGCGGCGCTGGCCGAGATCGCGAAGAAGCTGCTGCGCGCGAAGCTCTGAGCCGGACGACGGAGCGCGACGCGGACCGGCCGGGACTCAGGCCGGCTTCGGCTGCAGACGGTTGATGCTGCGCTGCAAGCGGGACTTCTTGTTCGACGCCGTGTTCTTGTGGATCACGCCCGTCTTCGCCGCCTTGTCGATCGACTTCATCGCCTCGGCCAGGAGCTTCTGCGCCTTCGCGACGTCCTTCTCCGCGACCGCCGCGAGCACCCTCTTCATGTCGGACTTGAAGCGCGACGACGCGGCGACGTTGCGCGCGCGGCGCTTCAGCATCTTGCGGTAGTTCTTCTTGGCCGATTCGGTGTGCGCCATTTCGTTCCTCGTGACTCCGTGCCGGACTTCAGGAGCGCAGGGCCTCGATCTTCTTGGCGACGTCGCGATAGGCGATGTCGGCTTCGTAGATGCGCGAGAACCACGTGAACGCGTCGCTCTTGCGCCCTGCCTGCTCCGCGATGAGACCGAGATTGTACAGGATCGACTTGCCGCGCTCGCTCGCCGGCGTCGACTCCTCGAGCGCCGTCTTGAGCTGCTTCTCCGCGAGGTCGAGCAGCCCCTTCCTCTGGAAGCACGCGCCGAGCTTGAGCAGCGAGTCGAGCCGGGTCTTCGGGTCCTTGACCGACTTCTGGAACGCGCCGATCGCCTCGTCGAACTCGCCCGCGTCGACGAGCGCGCGCCCGAGCTGGAACTGCAGCGCGAAGTCGGTCGGCCGCTCCGCGGCGCGCCGCCGGAACTCGGCGAGCTCCTGCTTCGCGCGGTCGCCCTTCAGCAGCTCGAGGTCGTCCTTCAGGTTCGGATTGGGGTCGCTGGCGGCGCGCGCCGCGAGCTTCGCGATCTCGCGGTCGATCTCGGCGAGCTTCAGGTCGCCGATGCGGTCGCGCAGCTCGCCCGCGTTCTCGTCGGTCGCGAGACCGGTCTGCAGGAGCTGCTCCGCTTCGCCGTACAGCTCCTGCTTGACGAGGATCTCGGCGAGGCGGCGGCGCGCCCGCCCGTCCTTCGCGTTGGCCTGGAGCTTGTCCTTCAGCTCCTTCGACTCGCGCGCGAGGTCGTCCCCGGTCTTGTAGATGCGCGCCTCGCGCTCGAGCCGCTCCTGCGTCGTGACGTCCTTCACGAGCTCGCGCGAGGAGCCGGCGCGCTCGTAGGCGCCGCGCTTGAGCGTGAGGTCGGCGGAGAGGTTCTTCCTCATCCGCTCCGCCTCGGCGTCCTTGGGATCGGCGGCGATCGCCTTCTCCAGGCAGGCGAGCGCCTCGTCGAAGCGCTGGCGCTGCCCGTGGCTGGTGGCGGCCCGCTTCCACGCCGTCGCGAGCTTGGGCTGCGCCTCGCCGAGCGTCTCGAAGACCGCCGCCGCCGCGTCGGCGAAGCCGGCCGCGAGCAGCGCTTCGCCGAGGTCGAGCCAGGCGTCGTCGTTCAGCGGGTCCTGCGTGACGTACTTCTCGAGCGCCCGCGCCTTCGCCCCGGGGCTCTTGGCCAGCCCGCTCATCGCCGCCGACAGCTTGTGGGGTGACCCGCCGAGCTTCGCGAGCCACCCCGGCGTCGCCTTTCGCCCCGCCTTGGCCCGCAGCGCCTCGCACCACTTGCGGCGAGCGACGCCGTGGTCGGGCTGCAGGGTGATCACCTGCTCGAGCAGGTTGACGGAGTAGTCGAAGTTCTTCTTGCGAAGCGCCTCGTCCGCCTTGGCGATGTGGCTGCTGACGTCCATGCACCCTCGACGGGCCGCGCTCCGCACGACCCCGGCCCGGGAAAAAGGGTCGCGGAGCCTAGGCGGAGCCCCGGAGGGTGTCAATTCGTGTCCGAGGCGCTTCGCTAACGTAGATCGCCCTGAATCGCCGAATCGCCGCGTTTGCGGACCCATACAGCGAGACCGATCCCGTCCCATGGCCCCGAAGCTCGAAGTCGTCCTCTTTCCCGACCCTCGGCTCCTGCAGAAGACCGCGCCGGTCGGCGCGATCACGCCCGAGATCCGCGAGCGCGTGAAGGAGATGTTCCGGGTCATGTACGAGGACCGCGGCGTCGGCCTCGCCGCGCCGCAGGTCGGCTGGAGCGCCCGCCTCTTCGTGATGAATCCGTCGGGCGACCCGAAGCGGCCCGAGGACGAAGTGGTGCTGGTCAACCCGCGCATGGTCACACGCAAGGGGCGCGTGCGCGGCGAGGAGGGGTGCCTCAGCTTCCCCAAGATCCACATCGAGGTCGACCGCGGCCGCGAGGTCGCGCTCGAGTGGACCGACCTCGACGGCGCGCCGCATTCGGAGAAGTGGCTCGACTGGAAGGCGCGCATCTTCCAGCACGAGCTCGACCACCTCGAGAACGTCCTCCTCTGGCACCGCATGACGGACGGCGACCGGATCACCTACGCCGAAGAGCTCGACGAGCTGCGCCGCAAGTACCGCCAGAAGCACCCGCCGGAAGACGAGCCGGACGACGAGCACGACGCGGACGCGGCGTGAGCGCCTCGCGGCGCCGGTCCCCATGGAACGGATCCTCGAATACCGCGTCGGCGAGCCGCTCCCGAGATGGTCGGGCTGCATCGCGACGATCGGCGTCTTCGACGGCCTCCACCTCGGCCACCGCGCGATCCTCGACCGCGCGCTCTCGTGGGCCCGCACCGAGCGGCGCCCCGCCGTCCTCGTCACCTTCGGCGTTCACCCCGACCTGATCGTGCACGGCCGCGCGCCCGAGCCGCTGCTCTCGCTCGACCACCGGCTGCGCGAGATCGAGCGCGCCGGCGTCGACGCGGCGCTCGTGCTGCGCTTCGACGAGGCGCTGCGCCAGCTGCCCGCGGAGGAGTTCGTCGAGCGCATCCTGGTCGGGAGCCTCGGCGTGCACGGCGTCGTGCTCGGCCACGACACGGCGGTCGGCCGCGACCGCGGCGGCGACGCGCGGCGCCTCGGCGAGCTCGGCGCCCGGCACGGCTTCGAGGTCGTCTCGGTCGGCCGCATCGCGGTCGACGGCGAGGTGGTCTCGAGCACGCGCATCCGCGAGCTCCTGCGCCGGAGCGACCTCGACGCCGTGGCGCGCCTGCTCGGCCGCGCGCCGTCGGTGCTCGGCACGGTCGTGCGGGGCGACGGGCGCGGCAAGCAGCTCGGCTTCCCGACCGCCAACCTCGACGCCGAGAGCGAGTGCCATCCGGGCGAGGGCGTCTACATCGGGCTCGCGCTGCACGGGGAGCGGCGCCACGGCGCCGTCTGCAACATCGGCCGGCGCCCGACCTTCCACCGCGACTCGCCGCCGCTGGTCGAGGTCCACCTGCTCGATTATTCGGGGGATCTCTACGGAGAACGGCTCGAGGTGGTCTTCCTCAAGCGGCTGCGCGAGGAGCGAAAGTTCGCGTCGGTCGACGAGCTCGTGCGCCAGATCGCGAGCGATCGCGCGACCGCCGAGGAATTCTTCCGGCGCAATCCGGTGTGACGCGCGCGGGCCTTCGCTCGTTGACGATGCCGCGCAGCGCCCCTACGATCCCGCCCCTCTTCCGCCCGTCCGAGCGGGTGGCGGACCCTGGGTTTCCGGGGGGCGGGTAGGTAGCTCAGTTGGTAGAGCACCGCACTGAAAATGCGGGGGTCGTTGGTTCAAATCCGACCCTACCCACCATTCGTTCCTGTCTCGCGTCGTCGGGAAGCCCTCCCATGATGCGCGCCCCGACGCCGGCCCCGACGCCCACCCAAGCGCCGCTGATCCACCTCCCCACCGAGGGGCAGTTCCTGGTGCGCGGCGCGGCCGGCAGCGGCAAGAGCTTCGTCGCGTTCGAGCGCGCGCTCCACCTCGCGCGCCAGCCTCTCCTGCACGGGAGCCCGCGCGTGCTCCTGCTCGCGCGCACGCCGGCGCTCGCGCAGGCGTTCGCCGACTTGCTGCAGTCGCGGGACGGCGGCCGGGCACGGCAGATCGAGGTCGGGGCGCCGGCGTCGTGGTGCCGCGCGATCCTGGGCGAGAGCGACGCCGCACCGCCGCTCGACGACGCGACCTTCGCGCGGCTCGTGGGCGAGGCGCTCGACCTGGTGCGACGGACTTCCCGTCGGACCCTGCTGCGGAGGCCGCTGCTCTTCTTCACGAGCGAGATCGCCACGATGATCCTGGCGCTCGGCGTCGAGCGCTTCGAGCAGTACGGCGCGATCGACCGCGAGGGGCGCGGCAGCTCGCTCGACGAGGAGTCGCGCCGCACGATCTGGAGCGTCTTCGAGACGTTCCGGGCGCTGGCGCGCGCGCTCGGCCGCGAGCCGGCGCACGCCCTCGTCCCGCGCGCGCTCGCCCGCCTCGCGTCGGTGCGCAACCATCCCTACGACCACGTCGTCGTCGACGACGCGCACCGGCTCGCGCCGGTCGAGCTGAAGCTCGTGCGCACGCTGGCCGCCGCCGGCAGCCTGACGCTCTTCGCCGCGCTCGAGCAGAAGTTCGACCCGCTCGCGGCGACGCTCCACGAGCTCGGCCTCGCTCGCCTGGATCGAACGGAAGCGCTGCCGCGCATGCTGCGCGGCCCGGCGCCGATCCACGCCGCCGCGCTGGACCTGCTCCGGAAGAAGAACGCGGGCGACGCCGACCTCGCGACGATCCACCCCGGCACGCTCGAAGGCGCGCAGCCGCGCCTCCTGCTCGCGCAGGGCATCGAGCAGGAGCTCGCGGCGGCGGTCGCCGAGATCGAACGGTGGCGGCGCGAGCGGAGCCTGCGCGACGTCGGCGTGCTCGCGCCGCGGCGCGTGCCGCTCGAGCTGCTCGCGGCGCAGCTCGCGCGCGCCGGGATCGCGACGCGCTGGTTCGACGACGAGTCGGACGGGGCCGCTGGCGACGCCGTCGCGCTCGGCCTGCTCGCGCACGCCGCCGGCCGCGAGTTCCCGTGCGTGCTGCTGCTCGACGCCAACCGCGGCAGCTTCCCGCGCGCGCCGCACGACCTCGCCGACCACGAGCGCGCCGGCGCCGACGAGCGCGCGCGCCGCGACCTCCACCTCGCCTTCACGCGCGCCGCCGCCGAGCTCGTCGTCGTCGCGACCGAAGCGACGCGCGCGCCGGCGCTGCCCGTCAAGCTGCTCGGCGTCGAGCGGATCGGCGTGTCGGCCGCCGTTGCGGCGCCCACCATGGCCGCTCCCGACGCGACCGCGCCCGACGCGTCCGGCGACGGGCGCGCTGCCGCCGTCACTTCGTGAGGATCGTCCACTCCGCGCCGACCGGCAGCAGGATCGACTCCTCCTGTGCGAGGTCGGTGCGCCGGTCGAAGCGCAGCGCGGTCGCCTTGCGCAGCGCCGCCTCGAGCTCGAACGTCCCGATGCGCACGAGCTCGATGCCCGCGCCGAGGTCGGCCTTCTTGTGCTCCTCGACCTTGAAGTGCAGCCGCAGCGGCTCATCGCGCGGGCCGTCGGCGAGCGTCACCTCGCCCGCCACGACGCCGCGCGCCCCCATCACGAAGCCGATGTAGGTGCCCGCCTCGACGGCGACCTCGCCGTCGCTCGCGCCGCCCTTGAAGACGATGCCGAGCGGCAGGTCGTGCGGCTTTTCCTTCCGGAACAGCGCCACCTGCGCCAGCGGCGGCGGCGCTCCGATCGAGAACGAGAGCTCGACCTTCCGCTGCCGGTCCCCGCCCAAGTCGATCTCGACGCGCGGCGTCGTGGCGGGATCGACCTCGCGCCGCTGCGACTGGCCGAGCGACGCGCCACGCTCGGGGTACCAGCCGGCCATCACCCAGGTCGGGCCGTCGAGCGCGAGGCGGCGCTCGACGTCGGCGCCCGTCGCCGGCAGCACGACCGCCTGGTCGTACACGGCGCCCGGATCGTTCACGTAGAGGTGGACGAAGCCCTTGGCGGGGACGTGGGTGAGTCGCAGCGTGATCTCCCCGCCGGGGCGCGCGCGCAGCTCGAAGGGGTCGGGGTCGGCCGCCGCGACCGCGACGGCGGCGACGTCGGAGACGCGCAGCCGGTCGCGCTCGGCCCAGACGCGGTAGTCGCCGGCGGCGTCGACCGCGAAGGAGAAGGCTTCGTCGTCGCCGAGCCGAGCAATCCCGTCGGGCCGGCGTCCCTTCTCGCCGACGTCGACGCGCGCCCAGCGGACCTCGAGCGGCGGCGTCGCGTCCGGCGCGCCGGCCGGATCGATCCGGAGCTGCGGCGCGAGCCGGCCGCGGACGGTGCGCACGACCACTTCGGCGTCGATGCGCAGCGTCCGCTCGACCACGTCGGGCATCGACTCGTCGACGGGCAGGTCGAGCAGCGGCTCGCGCAGCGTCTCGATATTGAACGAATTGCCGACGAGGAAGGGGCGCTCGGCGCGGCGTACCGACGCGTCGCGCCGCACCGCCACGATCCCCCTGCGCGGGATGCCGCGCACGACGGCGACGCCGCCCTCGCCCGTGACGACGAAGCGCGACCCCTCGCGCCAGAGCTCGCGGAACGGCGGCTCGCGGCGCGTCGGCGCCGACGCGGTGACGTAGAGCTCGAACCGGGGCAGCGGCGCGCCGGTCGCGCCGTCGAGGACGGTGAGCTCGAGCGTGCGGCCGCGCGTCAGCTCGACGTCGACGTCGCCGCGCCCGGCCGTCGCCGCGACCTCGCTCGGCACCGTCTCGTCGCTCGTCACGACGAGCGTGACGGTCGGCGCCGCGAGCGGCCCGATTTCGTAGCGGCCGTCGAGCAAGTGGACGCGCGCGTCGTCGTTCGTCGGGTCGGCGCGCACGCGCAGTCCGCGCGGCGATTCGCACTTCCCGTCGACGAGGATGCGGCCGGAGAGGCGCGGCTCGGCGGGCCGGTCGCCGACCGCGATCGTCACCTCGCGCCGCGTTCCGTCGTTCGAAAGCTCCGCGACGACGACGCGCGGCGACGCCGGCAGGCCGGGAACGGGCGCCCGGAGCTCGCACGAGCGTGCCCCGCGCGGCAGCTCGACGTCGGTCGTCGCGCCGGCGATCGCGACCTCGAATTGGCGGGCGCGCGCCGGGCTACGGAACCCCGTCTCCTCGAGCCACGCGCAGGCGAGGCGGCCGCTCGTGAGCGGCGCGCCCTGGGGCCCGACGACGCGGACGCGCACGCCGCCGCTCGCCGCGACGACGCCGTCGCGCGGCGGAGCCGACTCGGGCCGGCGCTGCGCAGCGCCCTCCCCTTCCGCCGTCGCGGCCGCCGTCGCCGCGCTCGCGCCCTCCGGCGCGGACGACGCCGCGACGCGCGGCGCTCCCTCCGGCGCCGCGCGAGTCGGCGCGTCGCCGAGCGTCTTCCAGGTGACCGCCGCCGCGATCAGCAGCGCAGCCGAGAGCGCGACCTTCGTCTTCATCGTCACGGCGACCACTCCCGGCCAGGCAAGCAGCAGCGCCGCCCAGCTCCCGGTTCCCTGCCCGAACTCCCGATCGAGCCGCTCCCGCAGCTGCGCGAGCCCGCGCTCGAGGCGCTTGCGGACGACGTCGTCGCTCACATCCATGCGGCGCGCGATCTCGCGCGTCGGCAGCTCGTCAAGGAAGCGCAGCAGGATCGTCGCGCGGTACGGCTCCGCGAGCAGGTGCACCGCGTCGACGACGCGCTGCTGGAGCTGGCTGCGTGCGACCACGTCGAGCGCCGCCTCGCCCGACGGCTCGTGCGACGCGATCGCCCGCTCCCGCTCGACGCGGCTCACGTCCGATCGGAACCGATCGAGCGCGAGCCGCCGCGCCACGCGCCTCAGCCAGGCCCGCAGCGCCGCTCCCCCGCCGACGCGCCCCGCCGGCTGTTCGAGCGTGACCCGCAGCGTCTCCTGCGTCAGATCCTCCGCCGCATGTGCGTCGCGCACCAACGCGCGAGCGAGACGCCGCACCCAGGTCACCTGGGCGAGGAGCTCGGCGGGGTCGAGCGTGCGCGAGGGATCCATCGATGCGAAGAGGATGGAGCCGACGCGGCGGATGTGACAGGGGCGAGCGGAACGCAGGCCTAGTTTTGGAGGAGGGAGAACTCCGCTCCGACCGGCAGGAGGATCGAGTCGCTGCCCGCGAGCGCCGGGTGCTCGGCGAAACGGAGCGTCACGAGCTGCCTCATCGGCCCCTCGAGAACGACTTCGCCGATCTTCGTGAACTCGATTCCGGCGCCCAGCTCCGTGCGGCGGTGCGTCGCCACGTTGCATGCGATCGCGATCGGTTCGTCCGGCTTCGCGGACATCACCTCGACGGTTCCGCACACCAGCATCGCCGCATCGTCCGCGACGAGACGGTAGAGGTAGCGGCCCTCCTCGATCGCGACGGGTTCGCGGCTCCGGCCGCCGACCAGTTCGGCGCGGACCATGGAGTCGGGCCGCAGACGGCCGTCCTCGACGCGCATCAGGATGAATTGCCCGTCCGGCGGCGGGGCGCCGCTGCTCAGCGTGAGCTCGATCGCGCGCCGTGTGAAGCGCGCAAGGTCCAGGACCGCGACCGACGCATTCGCGGGATCGACGTCGAGCGGGCGCCACGGCGCGCGCCGCAGTTCGTCCGCGTTCGCGCCGACCAGGACGTACAGCGTCGTGGGTCCGTCGAGACGCGCCGTCCCCTCGAACGTCCCGTTCCTCATCGCTCCGTCGAGCTGCGACGACGCGGGCTCGTCCGCGCGCTCCGGATCGGGAACGACGACGCGGACGAGTCCGTCGTCCGAGCCGTGGACGACCCGCAGCAGCACGTCGCGGCCCGGACGCGTCGCGAGCTCGAACGGCCCTGCGTCGTCAGCGTCGATGTGCGCGTTCGCGACCGTCGAGATGCGCAGCCGCTGCCGCTCGACCCACACGCGCACGTCGCTGCCGGGAGATGCTTCGACCTGCCACGCACCGTTTTCGTCGCACGCGACCGGGACGTCGCCGCTGCGCCAGCTTCCTCCGGTCCCTCGCGTCGAGAAGCGGAGCTGCGCCGGCTCGGCGGCGGAGGTCACGGCCTCGAGCAGCGGCGGCGCGAGACGACCCGTCACTCGCCGCGGCGCGCCGCGTGGATCGATGCGGATCGTCCTCTCGATCACGTCCGGCAGCGCGGACGTCAGCACGAGCTCGAAGAGCGGCTCGGGCGGGAACTGGTACCGACCCGGCTGGGGGTCACCACGCGGTACGCCGCGCACGACGAGGCGCGAGTCGCGGCGAACCTCGAAGCGACCGTCACGCGGGAGACCGCTGATCTCGCAGCGGCCCTCGCCATCGGTCACGACGTAGTGACTTTGGAAGTCGGAGCTCTTCGACGAGACGCGCTTGCTGACGTAGAGCTCGATCCTCGGCAGTGGCCGCCCGTCCTTCACGTCGACGACGGCGAGCCGGAGAGTGCGGCCCATGACGAGCGGAAGGTCGAGCTCGGCGTCGCCCGCTCCGAGCGCGAGCGGCAGCGTGACCGGCACCGTCTCGTCGCTCGAGACCCGCATCCGATCGAACTTCGGATCGAGCGGTCCCGCCTCGAAGCGCGCGGCGAGGACGTCGATCCGCGTCTCGATCGTCGGCTCGGGACCGTCCGGCAGGAATTGGAACTCGAGTCCGCGCGGAACCCTCGCGACATCGTCGACGAGGATCTCGCCGGTGAGGCGCGGTCCCACGACCCGGTCGCCGACCTCGATCGTCAGTTCGTGCTCGACCGGTTGCCGGCGATCCTCGCGCTTCGCTTTCGGTCCGAGGTACAGCCGCTTCTTGGCGCTCGGCCCGTCGGCGTCGGTTACAGCGGTGAGATCGAGATTCGACGCAGTGCGGGGCAGGACGACGTCGGTAGTCGCGCCGACGATCGCCGCGTCGATCCGCTGCAGGGGTCCTGCCGGACTGACGTGGACGTCGTCAATCCACTGGCCGACGAGGCGACCGGAGGCGCGCGCACTGTGGTCGTGGGCAACGACGTGCACGTGGACGACGATCCCGTCGACGAGCTGCGCTGGAGTCGAGACGGCGGGCGGCGCGGTCGGATCGGCTGCGGGCGCGCGGGCCGCGGCGAGCGGAGGCGGCGGCTCGGTTGGTGGCAGCTCGGCCGCGGCGGCAGAAGCGGCGTCCTCCGTCCGCGTCACGCCGGTCGCGACATGCGCCGCCGGCGACGGCAGCAATTGCCACGCGACGAGTGCGGCGACCAGCACACCCGCTGCGACTGCGGCCTTCGTCGTGACGCTCGCGGCGGCAGACCCCGTTGCCGCGAGCAGCGCACCGGCCCATGTCTTCGTGTCGCTCCCGAACTCGGCGTCGAGCCGCTCGCGCAGCAGCTTCAGCCCGCGCTGCACCCGCTTGCGCACGAGCTCCGGGTCGACTTCCATCCGCGCCGCCACCTCGCGTGTCTCGAGCTCGTCGAGGTAGCGGTAGAGGATCGTCGAGCGGTACGGCTCTGCGAGGTCGCGCACCGCCTGCGCGACTCTCTGCTGCATCGCGAGCCGCTCGACCACCTCCTGCGTCGATGACTGCGGCTCGCTCGGCGCGACGAACCGCTCGCGAGCGGCACGCGCCGCGTCGGCGCGGCGGCGGTCGATGATCAGGCGGCGGACGACGCCGCGCAGCCAGGCGCGCATGCGCATCGCGCCGACGCGGCCGGCCGGCTGTTCGAGGGTGACGCGCAGCGCCTCCTGCGCCACGTCCTCGGCCTCGCGCTCGCCATCGCCGCCCGCCTCGCGCACCAGCGCGGACGCGAGCCGGCGCACCCACGCGAGCTGCGCGACGAGGTCCTCGGCGTGGAGGGGTCGGCTCGCGTCCATGCCCTCAGGATGGAGTCGCGAACCGGAACGGGACAGCGCCCGCCGACGAATCGGCGGACATGCCGTCAGTCGTCGAACGCCCCTTGCGCGATCCAGTCCTCGATCGTGGCAAGGTCGTCGGCGCCGAGCGGGAGGCCGGGGGGCATCTGGTCACCGCTGCCCTGGGCGCAGTCGCCGAGGTGGGTGCCGCTCACCTTGCGGAAGAGGTAGGAAGCCAAGGCGTCGTACGGGGCGACGCGCAACGTCGCGCACGAGTCGTCGGGCGTCTCGACGGCGCGCACGTTGACGATGTGCACGAAGGACTTTCCGTCCGACAGATCCATGCCGAGGATCGGGAAGTCGCCGTCGTGGCACTGGAAGCCGCAGTGGCCGCTCAGGATCGGCTGGACGTTCGCCGAGAGCGTCGTGCGCGGCACGACGTCGAGCCCGACCGCCTGCGGATCGGACGGGACGTCGGCGTCGTCGACCACCGTCGCCGTGAACGTCGTCGTCCCGAGCGCCGCCGCGAACGTCGCGTCGGCGGGGAAGAACATCCCGGTCGTGAAGCCGCCGGTGACCGGGTCGACCACGAAGTCGAGGTCGGTCGCGAAGCTCGGCGCGAGGTTGGTCCCGGCCAGGATTCCGCCCAGCGCCGGATCGCCGAGGTCGCGATCGGCGGTGACGACCAGCCGCGCCGGATCGATGCCGCCCGGGCCGAGCACGAGCGTGAAGGGCTCGCCCGTCGTCGGATTGGGGATCCCGGTGACCGTCAGCGCGAAGGGGCGCCGGTCGCCGAGGAGCGGCCGGCCGTCGTCATCGAGCGGGAGCGAGACGCCGGTCGGCGCCGTCCCGGCCGGCGGGATCTCGCAGCGCACGACGACCGTCGGCCGCTGCGCCGAGATCACCGTGAGCTCGACCACGAACGGCCCGAACGCCTTCCCGACGTCGTCGGTGACGCGCAGGCTCAAGTGCATGAGGCCCGCCGGAAAGAGGAGCGGCGTCGCCGTGTCGAGCGCGACGTGGATCTCGCGCACCGGGCCGGGCGGATCGAGGACGCTCGTCCACCCCTGCGCGATCGCGAACTGCGTGAGGCTCGTGCCGGGCGCGAAGCCGCCCTGCGCCGGGTCGCCGATTTCGCGGTCGGCGGTCAGCTCGAGGCGCGCCGGATCGATCGCCAGCGTGATCGGGTCGAGCATCCGCGCGAAACCGAGGCGCGGCACGAGGATCTCGAGCTCGACCGGATCGCCCTGCACCGCGTCGGACTGCGAGCCGCCGCCGCCGAATTCGAACGACAGCGTCGCCCCCGACCCGACGATCGCGGTGCGGCCCTTGAAGGCGGAGTCGCACGCGAAGGCGAGCGCGAGCAGGAAGGCCGCGAGCGACGCGACGGAGGGTCGCGCCGCTCGCGGTCCGCGGGTCGAGTTGGGGAGCAACTCAGTAATCGAAGATTGGCACCAGCAGTCCATTGGTCGAGTAGAAGGCGCCGTTCGGCGCCGCCGCATCGAAGCCGAAGTACTGCAGGTAGATGTCGATCGACCCGCTCAGGTCGGGAAGAGTCGAGTTGAGGGTGACCGCGCCGGTCGCGTCGAGCGGGATCGGGACGATCAGGAGAGGCCCGCCGAGCAGGTAGGGGCACTGCTTCGCGGTCCCGGCGCCGTCGGAGAGGGAGAGGATCAGCAGCCCGGTGCCGCTCGGCAGGCCGCCCGCGACGGAGATCGAGAGGTTCCCGCCGCGCATCGCCGCGCCGCCCGCGTGCAGCGACGCGGGACCGACCGAGCCGATGCCGCCGAAGCCGTACGGGATCTCGGTCGGGACGATCTGGCCGCGGATCTCGCCGTTCACGTGGGCCGTCGTGTGGACGTTCACGTAGTAGCCCATGGTCTGGAGCGTCTGGAACTGCGACGCCGTCATCGCGGCCGTCGTGCCGGACCAGGTGGTCGGACCGCCGGAGAGCCCGAAGATGACGCCCCCGCCGACGCCGAACGCGCCCAGGTGGATGTGCGCCGCGGTGCCCGTGAGGCCGGTCGTCGTCACGTTGTAGGTGATCGTGCCGTTCGAATTGACGACGAAGGTCGCGTCGCCCATCGCCGAGGTCCCGACCGGCGGGACCTCCTGGTCACCCGTGAGATGGGCGCCGAAGAGGATCGGCCGCGGGACGATCTGGCCGCGGATGTCGCCGCCCGGATTCGCCGCCGAATCGATCTGGACGTAGAGGCCGCTCGCGCGCAGGTTCACCTTGTCGGCCGGGGTGAGCGCGGCGGTGGTTCCCGACCAGAGGGTCGGTCCGCCGCTCAACGTGAAGAGGAGCGGCCCGTTCACGCCGACGGCGCCGGTGTGGATGCTCGCGCCGGTGCCCGACACGAGCACGTTCTTCACCGTGTAGGTGAGGGTGTCGTTGGCGTTCAGGACGACGGACGCGAAGCCGTCGCCGCTCGACTGGGTCGGCGGAACGACCTGCGTCGCGTCGAGGTCGGCGCGGAACTGCGATTGCGCCAGCGACGGGACGGCAAGGGACAGGACGAGGCCACACGCGATCACGAATCTCATGGTGCACCCTCTTCGTTCGTTGCGGCTTGGCGGTTGGAGGAGTGGACAGGCAACCCGCCACCAGGCGGCGGGTCAATACGTGACGCCCGATCGCTCCCAAGGTCTTCATGTTCGAGTTCGCTCGTTCGCAACCCGCCGAAGGGGTCGTGCGGAGGGCGTCCGACCGGCGCGGTTACGATGTTTCCCCCCACGCTCCGGAGCCGACGCATGAACTCCCTCGACAGCTTCCGCTCCCGCGCCACGTTGAAGGTGGGCGCGAAGTCCTACGAGATCCGGAAGCTCGACGCGCTCCATGCACACGGCGATCCGGCGCGGCTCCCGTTCTCCCTCAAGGTGATGCTCGAGAACCTGCTCCGCACCGAGGACGGCGTCGCGGTCACCCAGGACGACGTGCTCGCGTTGCTGAATTGGAACCCGAAAGCGGACCCCGACCGGGAGATCGCGTTCACGCCCGCACGCGTGCTGATGCAGGACTTCACGGGCGTGCCGGCGGTCGTCGACCTCGCGGCGATGCGTGAAGCTTTCCGGAAGATGGGCGGCGACCCCGCGCAGGTGAATCCGCTGGTCCCCGCCGAACTCGTGATCGACCACTCGGTGCAGGTCGACGCCTACGGGACGCCCGAGGCGTTCGTCACCAACGCGAGCCTCGAGGCGAAGCGCAACGGCGAGCGCTACGCCTTCCTGCGCTGGGGCCAGAAGGCGTTCCGCAACTTCAAGGTCGTGCCGCCCGACACCGGCATCGTGCACCAGGTGAACCTCGAGTACCTGGCGCGCGTCGTCTTCGTGGACGAGAGCGGCGGCACGCTCTCCGCCTACCCCGACACGCTGGTCGGCACCGACTCGCACACGACCATGATCAACGGCCTCGGCGTGGTCGGCTTCGGCGTCGGCGGGATCGAGGCCGAGGCGGCGCTGCTCGGGCAGCCCGTCTCGATGCTGATCCCCCACGTGGTCGGCTTCAAGCTGAAGGGACGCCTGCCGGAAGGGGCGACCGCGACCGACCTCGTGCTGACCGCGACGCAGATGCTGAGGAAGAAGGGCGTGGTCGGGAAGTTCGTCGAGTTCCACGGCGACGGCGTGGCCGAGCTCTCGCTCGCCGACCGCGCGACGCTCGCCAACATGGCGCCCGAGTACGGCGCGACGATCGGCCTGTTCCCCATCGACGAGGAGACGCTGAAGTACCTGCGTCTCACCGGCCGCAGCGCCGAGCAGGTCGCGCTCGTCGAGGCGTACTGCAAGGCGCAGGGAATGTGGTGGACGCGCGGCGCGCCCGACCCGGTCTTCAGCGACTCGCTCGAGCTCGACCTCGCCACCGTCGAGCCGAGCCTCGCCGGCCCCCGGCGCCCCCAGGATCGCGTGAGCCTGAAGAGCAGCAAGGCCGCCTTCGCGACCGCCCTCGACGCGATGGAGAGCGAGCGCGCCGCGCGGCTCGCCGCGAAGGGGAAGTCGGCGGACGGGCTCCCGAAGTCGGTCCGGTTCAAGCTCGACGGGCAGGAGCAGGAGCTCGCCCACGGCTCGGTCGTGATCGCCGCGATCACGAGCTGCACGAACACGAGCAACCCCTCGGTGCTGATGGCGGCCGGCCTCCTCGCGAAGAAAGCCCGCCAACGCGGCCTCGCGAGCCGCCCCTGGGTCAAGACGAGCCTCGCCCCCGGCTCGCAGGTCGTGACCAACTACCTGCGCAAGTCGGGCCTGCTCGCCGACCTCGAGGCGCTCAACTTCCACGTCGTCGGCTACGGCTGCACGACCTGCATCGGCAACTCGGGGCCGCTGCGCGCCGAGATCCACGAGGCGACGCAGAAGAACGACCTCGCCGTCGCGGCGGTGCTCTCCGGCAACCGCAACTTCGAGGGGCGCATCCATCCGCTGGTGAAGATGAACTACCTCGCGAGCCCGCCGCTGGTCGTCGCCTACGCGCTCGCGGGCCGCGCCGACATCGACATGGCGAGCGAGCCGCTCGGCACCGGGAAGGACGGCAAGCCGGTCTTCCTGAAGGACGTCTGGCCGACGCAGAAGGAGGTGAACGAGGTGGTGGCGAGTTGCGTCGACGCCGCGATGTTCGCGTCGACCTACGCCCACGTCTTCCGCGGCGACGAGCGCTGGAACGCGCTGCCGACGCCGGAGGGGCAGCTCTTCGCCTGGGACGCGAACTCGACCTACGTGAAGCTGCCGCCCTACTTCGAGAACCTGCCGGCGACGCCGAGCGCCGTCGCCGACTTGAAGAACGCGCGCTGCCTCGCCGTGCTCGGCGACTCGGTCACGACCGACCACATCTCGCCGGCCGGCGACATCCCCGCCGACTCACCGGCGGGCCGCTACCTGCTCGAGCGCGGCGTCCCGAAGGAGGAGTTCAACAGCTACGGCGCGCGCCGCGGCAACCACGAGCTCATGATGCGCGGCACGTTCGCGAACGTCCGCCTGAAGAACCTCCTCGCGCCCGGCACCGAGGGCGGCGTGACGATCCACCTCCCCGACGGCGCTCCGCTCTCGATCTTCGACGCCGCGCTCCAGTACGAGCGGGAAGTCGTGCCGCTCGTGATCCTGGCCGGCAAGGAGTACGGCTCGGGCTCGTCGCGCGACTGGGCCGCGAAGGGGCCGCGACTCCTCGGCGTCCGGGTCGTCATCGCGGAGAGCTACGAGCGCATCCACCGCAGCAACCTGGTCGGCATGGGCGTCCTGCCGCTGCAGTTCCCCGCCGGCGCGACGCCCCAGTCGCTCGGCCTCACCGGTCGCGAGACCTACGACGTGACCGGCCTCCGCGACGGGTCGGCGAAGCGAGTGAAGGTCACCGCGCGTCCCGACCACGGCGCGCCGATCGTCTTCGAGGCGATCGTCCGCATCGACACTCCCAAGGAGGTCGAGTACTTCCGCAACGGCGGGATCCTGCATTACGTGCTGCGCAGGATGCGGGCGGCGACGAGCTGAAACCGAGGTACGGAGCCGGTCCGCGGCTCAGCCCTGGCCCATGCCGCGTCGGCGCCTAGAATCCGTCGGATCGATCGACGACCGGTTCTGCTCGCGTCTACGGCGCGGTTGCCCCCCCGTCATCGTGGTGCCAGGAGTTCTTCGATGGCGCGCTCCGTCCCGAATCCCGCGCGTCGTTCATTCGTCGCCGCCGTCCTGGTCGCCTGCATCGCGCCGACGGCCCGGGCTCAGGGGTTCCTCTGGAGAATCGACGGCGATCCGTCGACGGCGGTGCGTTTCGGATTCCGGGTCGCCTGTGTCGGCGACGTCGACGACGACGGGGTCGACGACGTCGTCATCACCGACCCAGGCGCGAACACGTTCAAGGGCGCGTTCTACATCTATTCAGGGGCGTCGCAGGCGTTGCTCGGCAGCGGCGGCGGGACGGACAGCGCGGGATCCCTCGGCGACGGTCTCGCGGCGCTCGATGACGTCGACGGCGACGGATATCGCGACTTCGTGATCACCAGCGAGCGCGGGCACGTCGACGTCTACTCGGCGAGGGGCGCTTCTCTCCTCTTCTCGATCCCGGTCCCGAACACGTATGTCCCGTCACTCGCGAATGCCGGCGACGTCGACCAGGACGGCACCTCGGACATCGCTTTCGGCGACGGAATGTACGCCTATGTCTATTCCGGAAAGACCGGAGCGAACCTCTTCCAATCGGGCGTACTCACCGGCCTCGCGCAGTCGATCGACGGCGCTGGCGACGTGGACGGGGATGGCGTCCCGGATGTCCTCGTCGGCGACGAACACGCCTCGGTGAACGGAACTCACAATGGTCACGTACTCCTCGATTCGGGCGGCGACGGCAGCCTGATCCGAGAGATCGTTGGTGTCGGCGATGGCGATGCGTTCGGGTCGCTCGTGCGTGGCGGACACGACCTCGACGGGGACGGGGTGCCCGATGCCCTCGTCGGGAACCGCGAAAGCGGCACATCGCCCTCGACGTTGTTCGCCTATTCCGGCGCCACGGGAGCCGAGATCACGCGTTGGTCGATGGACGAGGTCGGAACCTGGGATCGCAATGCTGCGTTCGCCGGCGACCTCGACCGCGACGGCGTCGCGGACGTCCTCCTCGGGTCGGCACCTGACGGCTTCGTGCACGTGATCTCGGGACGGACCTGGACCGATCTCTACCGCCTGCCGATCGCGGCCGAAGCGATCGTCGGGCAGGGCGACGTGAACGGCGACGGGACGCTCGACGTGCTGGTCTCCGTCGACACGGACGGGCCGAATGGCGCCGTGGTCGCGTACTCGGGCGCCGACGCGCCAGCGATCGCGTCGATCCAGCCCGACCGCGCGAACTACCGCGCCGCGCCGACCCTGACGATCACCGGTTCCGGCTTCGCGAGCGGCACTCAGCTCCAGGTCCTCGTCGGAGCGCAGGCAGCCTCGAACGTCACCGTCGTCGACTTCGCGACACTCACTTGTACGGTGCCGTCCGGCGACCCCGGCCCGTGCGACATCGTCGTCTCGAACAGCCTCGGCAACGCGACGGCGGCGGGGGCATTCGTCCGGACGCCGGCCGTCCTGCTCGGCGGCGATCCGACCCCCGGCGGCCGCGTGACGATCCGCCACCTGCTCGATCCGGGCGACGGCGTCTTCTCGATCGTCGGCGTGCCTCCCGCCGTCTCGATCCCGACGCCCCCCTACGACGGGCAGCTCTGCATCGCGCCGTTCTTCCCGCTCGTCCTGGTCCCGCCGGGGAGGTGGCCGTTCACTGAGCTCGACCTCGTCGGCGACATCCCCAACGATCCCGCACTCGTCGGGATCCAGGTGCTCTTCCAGGCGCTGATCGGGCCGCGCTTCTCGATCCCGGGCAAAGACGCCGCCTGGAGCAACTGCGCGGTGCTGACCGTCCAGTAGACCGGCGCCGACGACGGAGCGACCCGACGCGCGCGAACTTCACGCGCTCCGCGGCCGCCGCTCAGGCGTAGCGCTCGAGGACGTCGTTCAGGCGCTCGTCGACCGACTGCACCAGCTCGTCGAGCGCGGCGGCGTCGAGGTCGAGCGCCGAGCTGGTCGCCTCCGCGAGCGGCTCCTGCGGCAGCGCCGGCTCGCCCTTCTTGCGGCGCGCCGCGACGCGCTCGGAGACGAGGTCGGCGACGTGGACGACGTGCGCCGCCGCGTCCGCCGGATCGCGGCACCACGGGTCCGTGGCGAACGCGAGCTCCGGCGAGTGGTGGTACTGGATCGCGCGCACCAGCGGGTCGGGCAGGTTCCAGTACTGCGCGACGACGGCGCCGAGCTCCGCGTGGTCGACGCCGAGGATCTCGAGCTCGGCGTCGCGCTCGGAGAGTCGGCCCTGCTCCTCCGCAGCGCGCAGGAGCGCGAGGTGGCTCGGCTCGAGGAAGCGCGCCATCACGAGCTTGCCGACGTCGTGCAGCAGCGCCGCCGTGAACGACTCGACCGGCAGCTTCCGGCGCAGCCGTGCGCCGAGGCTCTCGACCGTGAGCGCGGCGGCGACCGAATGGACCCAGAGCTCCCCTTCGGCGAGGCCGTACTGCGCGACGGCCTGGTGCAGGCGCTTCTTCACGCCGAGCGCCATCGCCATCGAGAAGAGCGGCCCGGTGCCCACGCGCATGACGGCGTCGCTGATCGTCGTGATGCGATTCCCGCGCGACGCGAGCGCCGAGTTGGCGACGCGCAGGATCCGCGGCGTGAGCGTCTGGTCGAGCGTGATCGCCTCCTCGACCTCGCTCATCTCCCAGTCCGGGCGCGTGAGCAGCCCCATCAGGCGCGTGACCGTCGCCGGCAGCGGCTGGAGATCGCGCGCGGCCAGGACCAGGGCGTCTTGATCGACCAGCACGTTCGTCGCCTCGCGGACCGCCGGGTAAGGGGACCTCGACGTTTTCGGCGGGCGGCGCGCCCGGCATGAAGCGCAGGACGGCGCGCGGGCGGGGATCAGCCCCCGCCGGCCCCCTCGACGATCCCGCCGTCGCACATCGGCGCCGGGTCGAGCAGGCGCTTCAGCTCGTCGCGAGAAAGTTTCGTCTCCTCGGCGGCGACGTCGATCAGGCGGCGCCCCTCCTGGTAGGCCTTCTTGGCGAGCGCGGCGCCCTTCTCGTACCCGATCACCGGGTTGAGGGCGGTCACCAGGATCGGGTTCTTGTCGACCAGCTCGGTCATGCGCGCCTCGTTCACCGTGAAGCCGGCGATGGCCTTGTCGGCCAGCAGGCGCGCGGCGGCGGCGAGCAACTCGACGCTCTCCAGCACGTTGCGCGCGAGCAGCGGCAGCATCACGTTGAGCTCGAAGGTGCCCGACTGGCCGCCCACCAGGATCGCGGCGTCGTTGCCGACGACCTGCGCGCAGACCATCAGCACGGCCTCCGGGATCACCGGGTTCACCTTGCCCGGCATGATGCTCGAGCCGGGCTGCAGCGCCGGGAGCGCGATCTCCCCGAGCCCCGCGATCGGCCCGCTGTTCATCCAGCGCAGGTCGTTGCAGATCTTGGTCAGCCCGGCGGCGGTCGCCTTGAGCTGGCCCGAGAGCTCGACGATCGAGTCGGGCGCGGCGAGGCTCGCGAAGAAGTTGCGCGAGCGGCGGAAGGCGATGCCGGTCGCGGAGGCGATGCGGCCGGCGAAGCGCTCCGCGAACTCGGGGTGGGCGTTCACGCCGGTGCCGACGGCCGTCCCGCCCTGCGCCAGTTCGTGCACGCGCGGAAGCGTCGCCTGCACGCGCTCGATCGCGAGCTGGACCTGGTGCGCCCAGCCCGACATCTGCTGCCCGAGCCGCACCGGCATCGCGTCCATCAGGTGGGTGCGGCCGGTCTTCACGACCGCGCCGACCTGCCCCGCCTTCGTCTCGATGGACGCCTTCAGGTGCAGCAGCGCGGGCAGCAGCCGCTCGTGCACCTGCAGCGCGGCGCTCACGTGCAGCGCGGTCGGGATCGCGTCGTTGCTCGACTGCCCCATGTTCACGTGGTCGTTGGGGTGCACCTTCTTCCCGAGCCGCTTCGAGGCGAGCGCGCCGATCACCTCGTTCGCGTTCATGTTGGTCGAGGTGCCCGACCCGGTCTGGAACACGTCGATCGGGAACTCGGCGTCGTGCTGCCCCGCCTCGACCTCCTGCGCGGCCGCGACGATCGCGCCGGCGACGTCGGCGGGCAGCAGGCCGAGGTCGCGGTTCACTTCGGCCGCCACGCGCTTGACCATCCCGAGCGCGCGCAGGAAGGCGCGCGGCAGCGGGCGGCCGCTGATCGGGAAGTTGTCGACCGCGCGCTGGGTGGTCGCGCCGTAGAGGGCGCCGGCGGGGACGCGCACCTCCCCCATGCTGTCCTTCTCCATGCGCCAGGCGCTGTCCATGCTCGGCTCCGGGGGCGTCCCTTCATGAAAGCGCCGCGGCGGACCGGATCTCCCCGGTCCGCCGCGACGAAACGTCCAAGACTGCTGCGGAATGCGGCGGGCGGGTCAGCGCGCCGCGACGACCTCGATCGAGCCGTCGAGCTGCTCGGTGGCGGAGACGAGCGCCACGCCGTTCTCGTCGCGCAGGACGGAGTTGACTCCGTTGCTCTGGTCGACGATGCGCATCGTCACGAGCCGGCCGTCCTCGAACACCTCGGCCTTGAGCTGCGTGTTCGACAGCTTCGTGAGCGTGTACGTGCGGTGGTCGTCGATCTTGCCGGTCGCCGAGCTGCCGGACGGCGCGTCGATCCAGTTCTTGCCGCTCCAGAACTCGACGGTGTTGAAGATGAACGCGTCGCACAGCGCGACGATCTCGTAAACCGGGATGATGACGGAGAGGAGGAAGATGCCCTCGTTCGCCCACTTGTTGTCGGTGACGTGGCCGTTCCAGTGCCAGTAACGCTGCGTCAGGTGGAAGTTGCCGAAGCACGCCGTGGTCGAGAGCAGTCCGGCCAGAAGCAAGCCTTGCCACTTCCATTTCCGAGAAAGCGTCATTCGGTTCTCCATCCTTGTTTTGCCTCGACGGAGAGCCATCTCCCCGCCCCATCGGCGCGCGATGGTAGCAACCGGGACGGCCGGAGTTGGAATCGCGGAGCGGAGAAGGGGGGACGGTGCGGCGCGCGACTACTGCACCAGCTTCTTCACCTCGGCGGTGACGAGGTCGCCGATCTCGCTGGTCGGGTGGTCGCCGGCGCCGAGGCTGCGGATCCGACCGCTCGTGAGCAGGCCGGCGATCGCCTTCTCGCACGTCGCCGCCGCCTCCTTCTCGCCGATGTAGTCGAGCATCATCCCGCCCGCGTTGATCGCCGCGAGCGGGTTCGCCGAGTTCTTGCCGCGGTACTTCGGGGCCGAGCCGTGGATCGGCTCGAACATGCTCGTCTTGCCCGGATGGAGGTTGCCCGACGCGGCGATGCCCATGCCGCCCTGCACCATGGCGCCGAGGTCGGTGAAGATGTCGCCGAAGATGTTCGGCATCACGCAGACGTCGAACGACTCGGGGTTCTTCACCAGCCACATGCAGGCGGCGTCGATGTAGGCGTGGTCGGTCTCGATGCCCGGGTTCTCCTTCGCGACGTCGGCGAAGGCGCGCGTCCAGATGTCCTGCGGGCGGACCGCGTTGGCCTTGTCGATCAGAGTGACCTTCTTCCGCTTGCGCCCCTTCGCGATCTCGAAGGCGTAGCGGATCGCCCGCTCGCACCCCTTGCGCGTGTAGAGCATGGTCGCGATCGCGATCTCGTCGGGCGTCCCCTGCTTGAAGTTGCCGCCGATGCCGGTGTAGGCGTCCTCGGTGTTCTCGCGCACGACGACCAGGTCGACGTCCGCGGGCTTCTTGTCCTTCAACGGACAGAACCGTGAATCGTAGAGCTTGATCGGGCGCAGGTTGACGTAGAGGTCGAGCTTGAAGCGCAGCCCCGCGATGATGGCGCGCTCGAGCAGGCCGACCTCGATGCGCGGGTCGCCGATCGCACCGAGGTAGACCGCGCGGTGCTGGCGGTACTCGTCGAGCGCCGAGTTGGGCATCGTCATGCCCGTTTTCAGGAAGTGGTCGGCGCCCTACGGGTAGTCGGTGTACTTCAGCTTGAAGCCGTAGATGGAGGCGAGCGCGTCGAGGACCTTGCGTCCTTCGCGGATGACTTCCTCGCCGATGCCGTCGCCGGGGATGACGGCGATCGCGTGTTCACGAGCCATGAGGTTCGCCGTCCTTGTTCAGGAGACCGATTCGACGAGCAGCGCGATGCCCTGGCCGCCGCCGATGCAGGCCGACGCGATGCCGTAGCGCTTGCCCTGCCGCCGGAGCGTGTGCAGCAGCGTCAGCACCAGCCGCGTCCCGGTCGCGCCGAGCGGATGGCCGAGCGCGATCGCGCCGCCGTTGACGTTGACCTTCCTGCGATCGAGACCGAGGTCCTTCTCGACCGCGAGGTACTGCGCCGAGAACGCCTCGTTGATCTCGAAGAGATCGATCTTCTCCAGCGGAACGTCCGCCCGCTTCAGCACCTCGCGGATCGCCGGCGCCGGGCCGATGCCCATGATCTCGGGCGGCACGCCGACCGTGGCCCACTCGACGATCCGGCCCATCGGCTTCAGCGCATTGCGCTTCGCCGCCTCCGCCGTCGTGACGATCACCGCAGCCGCGCCGTCGACGATGCCGCTCGCGTTGCCGGCGGTGACGGTGCCGTCCTTGCCGAACGCGGGCCGCAGACTCTTCAGCGCCTCGAGCGTCGTCTCGGGCTTGATGTGGTCGTCGCGGTCGACCGTGACCTTCTGCCCCTTCTTCTCGAGGACGATCGGCACGATCTCCTGCGCGAAGAGCCCCTTCTCGACCGCCTCCGCGCCGAGCTGGTGGCTGCGCAGCGCGAACTCGTCCTGCGCCTCGCGCGGGATCGCGTACTTCTTGGCGAGGTTCTCCGCCGTCTGCGCCATGTAGAAGCCGCAGTAGGTGTCCATCAGGCTCGCGAAGAGGGAGTCTTCGAGCTGCGGCTGCTGCCCGAAGCGGAAGCCCTCGCGCGCGCCGCGCAGGACGTAGGGCGCCTGCGACATGTTCTCCATGCCGCCCGCGGCGACGAAGGTCGCCTCGTTCAGCAGGATCATCTGCGCGCCGCTGATGATCGACTGGATCCCCGAGCCGCACAGGCGGTTGACGGTGAGCGCCGGCTTCTCGACCGGAACGCCCGCCTTCAAGGCGACGTGGCGGGCACCGTAGAGCGCGTCGGCCGACGTCTGGCCGGCGTTGCCGAAGACGGTGTGGTCGATCTGCGCAGGGATCACGCCGGTCTTCAGGAACGCGCCCTTGAGCGCGAGCGCGCCGAGCTCGAGAGCGCTGAGTTCCTTCAGCTTCCCGAAGCCGGGCGTCCCGGAGTACTCGGCCATCGCGGTCCGCGCGCCGCCGAGGATGACGATCTCGTTCTTGTTCATGGTCGGCCCTCTCTAGCGATCGCGGCGCGGGTCACTGGCCCTTGAACTGGGCCGGCCGCTTCTCCAGGAACGCGGCCATCCCTTCCTTCATGTCCTGCGTGGTGCAGAGCAGGCCGAAGAGGTTGCTCTCGGCGTTCAACCCCTCGTCGAGCGGGAGGTCGAGGCCGCGGAAGGCGGCCTCGAGCGCGAAGCGCAGCGCGATCGGCCCGCGGGCGAGCATCTTGTCGACCAGCTCGCGCGTCTTCGGCAGGAGCTCGGCCGATTCCCAGACGTGGTTCACCAGGCCGATGCGGAACGCCTCGTCGGCGTTGATCGGCTCCCCGGTGAGGATCATCTCCATCGCGCGGCCGATGCCGACCAGCCGCGGCAGGCGCTGCGTCCCGCCGTAGCCCGGGATCACGCCGAGCTTCACCTCGGGCAGGCCGACGACGGCGTTCTTGGAGGCGGTCCGGAACGTACAGGCGCTCGCGAGCTCGAGCCCGCCGCCGAGGCAGAAGCCGTTGATCGCGGCGACCACCGGCTTGCCGAGCCGCTCGACGAAGCTGAAGAGGAGCTGCCCGCGCCGCGCGATCTCCTTGGCAGAGAGCGGCGTGTTCTCCTTCAACTCGTTGATGTCGGCGCCCGCGATGAAGAACTTCTCGCCCGCGCCGGTCACGATGGCGGCGCGGACCGCCGCGTCCTTCTGGACGGCGGTGAAGGCGGCCTCGAGCTCGCCCAGCGTGGCGCGGTTGAGCGCGTTGCCGACCTTCGGCCGGTTGACCGTGATCGTCGCAACGCCTCCGCTCACCTCGTACAGCAGGTTCTCGAAAGTCGGCATGGTTCTCCGCTCCGTCTCCGTCCCGGACCCGCCGTCACTTCGCGCCGGCCGGCGCGACGGGACGGACCTTCTGGATCAGCACCTGCTCGCGCGGCTTGCTCGGCCCGCTGTCGGTGCCGTTGGGGTTCATCACGCACGGCGTTTCGCACAGCTTGTCGAGCACGTCGAGGCCGCGCACGATCCGGCCGAACGCGGCGTAGTTGCCGTCGAGGAACGGCGCCGCCTTCTGCACCAGGAAGAACTGGCAGCTCGCCGTGTCGAAGTCGCGCTGGCGCGCCATCGAGATCACGCCGCGCTCGTGCTTCAGGTCGCTCTTCTCGAAGCGCAGGAAGCGGCCGGTCGTGCCGGTGCCGTCGCCCTTCGGGTCGCCGCCCTGGATCATGAAGCCCTTCACGATCCGGTGGAACGTGAGGCCGTCGTAGAAGCCGCGCTCCGCGAGCGCCATGAAGTTGGAGACCGTGCGCGGCGCCTTGTCGGGAAAGAACTCGAGCTCGATCTCGCCGGCGGCCGTCTCGAGCACGGCGTGGAAGCCGGTCCAATCGCGCGCGACCTCGACGTCGAGCGGGGTCGAGACGACGCCCTTCCCGCCGGCGAGCGCCACCTCGCAGCGGACCGCGTAGCGGCCGGGCGCCGTGAAGAGGCCGGTCGCCGCGGAAGCGAGGTCGATCGTCGCGGAGAGCGACGCCCCCGCCGGCAGCGTCAGCGCGTGGCGCGCTCCGGCCGGTGCGACCGTCTCGGCGAGCACCACCTCGGTGTGGGTCGGGGCGTCGACGGCGTTGACCTTCATGCCCTGGCCGAACAGCACGCCGTTCGGGACCTCGAGCGGCGTCGCGCCGCGGTTCTCGAGCACGAGCTTCACCGGGACGGGGCGGCCGACCTGCAGGAACGAGCCGTCGGTCGCGAGCGTGACGACGAGGCCGTCGTCCTGCAGCGCGCCGAGGGCGACGAGCGCCGCCGCGACAGCGAAGGGGGATCGGGAAGACACGACGCGACTCGCGCGCGCGCCGCCGCGCTCAGCCCTTCACCTTGTCGCCGTCCCACTCGTAGAAGCCGCGCCCGGACTTCCGGCCGAGCTTCCCCTCCTTCACCATCTTCTTCAGCAGCTCGGAGGGCTTGAACGACGGCTCGTTGGGGTAGCGCTGGTGCCAACCTTCGAGGATCGAGAGGGTCGTGTCGAGCCCGACGTAGTCGAGCAGCTTGATCGGCCCCATCGGGTGGCCGCAGCCGAGCTCCATCCCGGTGTCGACGTCCTTGAACGTCGCGTCGCCGCGCTCGACCATCAGGATGGCTTCGTGCAGTAGAGGGACGAGCAGCCGGTTCACGACGAAGCCGGGCGTGTCCTTGGCCAGGATCGGCGCCTTGCCGCACGCCTCGCCGAACGCGCGCGCGGACGCCACGACGTCGGGCGCGGTCTTCCTGCCCTGGATCACCTCGACCAGCTTCATGAGCTGGACCGGGTTGAAGAAGTGGAGCCCGACGAAGCGCTCGGGGCGGCCGCTCGCGTCGGCCATCTCGCCGATCGGGAACGACGAGGTGTTGCTGGCGAAGATCGTCTCCTTCTTGCAGAGCCGGCCGAGCTCCGCGAAGAGCTTCTTCTTCTGGTCGAGGTCCTCGACGATCGCCTCGACGACGAGGTCGCAGTCCTTCAGGTCGGCGAGGTTCGTGGTCGGCTTGAGCCGCGCCTTGACCGCCTCGGCCTCCTCGGCCTTGAGCCGGCCCTTCTCGACCAGCTTCGCGAGGGAGGCGTGGACGCGGCCGAGCCCCTTCTGCGCGAGCTCGAGCGAGACCTCCCGCGCCAGCACCTCGCAGCCCGCGGTGGCCGCGACCTGGGCGATGCCGGAGCCCATGAGCCCGCAGCCGACGACTCCGACCTTCTTGATCTGCACGACGACTCTCCTCGCACCGCTGCCTCGAAATGAGGGGCGAGGATTAGAGCAGACGGCGCCGGAGCGAGAAAGCCCCGCGGGCGAGGCGTCAGGCGCTCGACAGCTCGCCCGTGGGGTGGGCCTGATCGCGGTGGTGCTCGTCGATCAGGCGGGCGCCCTCGATGAGGAGCGCGCTCGCCTTCCAGGTGACCGTCCGGCGCACGCGCTCGACAGCGAGGACGACGTTCCGGAAGTCGAACGTCCCGTGCTCCTCCCGCATCAAGGCGAAGATCGCCTCGTGGCCGTGCCTGCGGTCGAAGTGGGCGTGGACGATGGCGCCGTCGTGGAAGAGCACCTTGCCGCGGCCGCGGCCGGTCCAGAGCGTGAGCGTGCCGCCGCGCCGCGACGCCGCGAGCACCGAGATCACCTCCGCGAACGAGACGCAGGAGAAGCGGCCCGAGAAGTCGCCGGGGCGCGCCGCGCCGGCCTCGCGCGCCCGGCCGGACGCGATCGCGGCCGACAGGCGCACCTGCAACTCGTCGATGGAGAGCGGCGGCTCGAGGACGTCGACGACGCCGAGCTGCCACGCTTCGAGGCGCACCGATGCGTCGCGCACGCGCAGCAGCGCGACGCGCGGCACGCCGGCCGCCGGCCCCGCGTCGCGCAGCCGGCGCAGGATGGAGTGCGGGCCGTCGCCGGTCAGCTCGGGGTCGACCAGGATGAGGTCGAACTCCCGCGCGAGGAGTTCGCGCATCACGCGCTCGAAGCTGTCGGCCGCGGAGACGATCCAGCGGCCCGAGCGGACCAGCGCGCGCCGCAGCCGGCGCAGCCGGCCGGCGTCGGCAACCGCGATGAGCACGCGGGCGCGCGGGAGTGCGGCTTTTCTCGGGGTTTCGCTGGTCATCGCATTTCCATCGGGGGCGGTCGCGGGGAGCCGCGTCCGGACGCAGCCACTCTCTCACGGCGCGGCGGCGCGTCCACCGGAAACGTTTTCCGCCGCGCGCGGAACGGCTCCAGTCGGAGCGCGACGCGTCATTCGTACCGCAGCGACTCGATCGGGTCGAGCCGAGCAGCACGGTTCGCGGGATAGAGGCCGAAGACGAGGCCGATGCCCCCCGAGACGACGACGGCGATGCCGACCCACTGCAACGGCAGCACGAACGGGAACGACATCGCCTGCGAGGCGCCGCGCGCGATCAGCAGCCCGAGCCCGATCCCGACGGCCCCGCCGATCAGCGTCAGCACGGCCGCCTCGATCAGGAACTGCCAGAGGATCTCGCGCCGCGAGGCGCCGATGGCCTTGCGCACGCCGATCTCGCGCGTCCGCTCCGTGACGCTCACCAGCATGATGATCAGCACGCCGAGCCCGCCGACCATGAGGCCGATCGAAGAGATCAGCACGAGGACGAGCGCGATCGGCCCGGTGATCTTCTGCAGGAACTCGAGGGCCGCGTCCGACGTGACGATCGAGAAATCGTCCTCCTGGCGCGGCGAGAGGTGGTGCAGCGCGCGCAGCACGCCGCGGCTCGAATTGATCGCGTCGGCCAGCCGCTCGGGCGAGCGCGGGAAGACGTTGAGCTGCGCCGACTCCCAGCGGTCGCGCAGCTTGTGCTCGTAGGTGGTGTAGGGGATGACGGCGAAGTTCTCGAACAGGCCGCCGAAGAGGCTGTCGTACTTGGCGAAGACGCCGACGATCGAGTAGTTCTCCCCGCTCACGCGGATCGTCTTGCCGGACGCGTCCTCGCCGGGGAAGAGGTCGCGGGCGGTCCGCTCGGCCAGCACGCAGACCGGCTGCGAGGTGCGCAGCTCGCCTTCCGTGAAGAAGCGGCCCGACTGGATGTCGAGCGTCTGGAACTTCTGGAAGGCCATGCTGGTGCCCATCACGAAGATGAGCCGCGCCTGCTTGTCGCCGTGCTCGATCGAGCGCCCCTGGCCGTGGCCGTAGCGGATCTCGACCTCGCCCACCTCGTCGATCCGCTCGATCTCGGCGGCGTCGCGCGCGGTCAGCTTCGGCCGCGGCCGCCTGTCCTCGTTGTCGCCCTCGTCGAGGTGGCTGTAGCGCGTGATCGAGAAGATTGCGGTGTCGCCGCCCTTCACGTCGTTGGTGATCTTCTGGCCGAGGCCCGACAGGATCGCGACCATCCCCATCGCCGTCGCCACCGCGATCGAGACGCCGAGGATCACGAGCCCCGAGCGCATGCGGTGGTCGACCAGCGTCTCCAGCGCGAGGCGCACCCCCTCGACGAGGTGCGACAGCGAGATCCGCTTGCGAACCGGCGCGTCACTCACGGCGCAGCGCCTCGACCGGCTGCAGCCGCGCGGCGCGGCTCGCCGGGTAGAGCCCGAAGAAGATCCCGACCGCGAAGACGATCGCGAGCGCCGCCACGATCGACCACGGCTTGACCGCGTAGGGCAGCGGCGAGAGGGCGGCGATCAGGAAGGCGGCCGCGAAGCCGGACACCATGCCGACCAGCCCGCCCGTCGTCGTGAGCGTCACCGACTCGACCAGGAACTGGAACAGGATGATGCGCCGGCGCGCGCCGAGCGCCTTGCGCAGCCCGATCTCGCGCGTGCGCTCGGTCACCGAGACCAGCATCACGTTCATGATGATGATCCCGCCGACCACCAGCGTGATGCTCACGATGCCGATCAGGCTGGCGAAGATGCCGCTCGAGATCTTGGCCCAGAACGAGAGGAACTGCTCGGCGGTCGTGATGTTGAAGTCGTCCTCCTTGCCGGGCTTGAGACCATGGCGTACCCGCATCAGCGTCCGCGCCTCCTCGACCGCCGAGTCGAAGGTGGCGAGGTCGCGCGCGCGCACCTGGATGCGGATCGACGCGAACTGCCCCCACTGATTGAACATCGTGGTCAGCGGGATGAAGGCGAAGACGTTGCGGTTCTCGCCGAGGATGTTGGCGCGGTGGCCGAAGACGCCGCGCACCTCGTAGTGGCGGCCTTGGATGCGCACGCGCTTGCCGACCGGGTCGACGTCGGGGAAGAGCGAGGAGGCGACCTCCTCGCCGATCACGATCGCGGCGCGCCGCTGCTCGAAGTCCTGCTCGTTCAGGTGGTCGCCGAGCGCGATGCTCACGTCCTCGACGCCAGGGTACTCGGGGCCGTGGCCCTGCACCTCGACGAAGCGCAGCGACTTCCCGGTCGACACCGCCTCGAGCGTCGTGCCGATCGTGCGCACCGGGTCGACGAACTCCGCCTGCGTGAGCTCCGCCTTCAGCGCCCGGTAGTCCGACAGCAGGATCTTGCGGTTGCCGAGCGAGCGCATGAACGCGTCGAAGTCGGTGAGGATCTGGAGCTCGTCGACGCGGCGCACCGTGAAGACCGCGGCGTCCTGCGCGATCTCCTTCTTCACGTAGGCGTCCATGCCGTCGAGCACCGAGACGACGGCGATGATCGAGAGGATCGCGATGATCACGCATAGGAGCGTGAGCGCCGAGCGCAGCTTCTGCGCCCAGATCGCGGAGAGCGCGATGCGGACGCCTTCGAGGAGCGCGACCACGGCGCCGCCCTAGTCCTGCGGCCGGCGGGCGTTCGCGGTGTCCGACTCGACCCGTCCGTCCTTCACGCGCACGGTGCGCGCGGCCCGCTTGCCGACCTCGGGGTCGTGGGTGACGAGGATGATCGTGTTGCCGCCCTGGTGCAGCCGGTCGAACAGCTCGAGGATCTCCTGGCCGGTGCGCGAGTCGAGGTTGCCAGTGGGCTCGTCCGCGAGCAGCAGCGCCGGCCGGGTGACCAGCGCCCGTGCGATCGCGACGCGCTGCCGCTCGCCGCCCGAGAGCTCGTTGGGGCGGTGGCGCGCGCGCTTGTCGAGGCCGACCAGGCGCAGCATCTCGAGCGCCCGCTCCTGCCGCTCCGCCGACTTGATGCCCGCATAGACCAGCGGCAGCTCGACGTTGCGCAGCGCCGTCTGGCGCGGCAGCAGCTGGAAGTTCTGGAAGATGAAGCCGATCTCGCGGTTGCGGATCTCCGCGAGCTGGTCCTCGGAGAGGCGGCTCACCTCGGTGCCGCGCAGGAAGTAGGTGCCCGAGGTCGGCACGTCGAGGCAGCCGATCAGGTTCATCAGCGTCGACTTGCCCGACCCCGACGGCCCCATGATCGCGACGTACTCGCCGCGCGCGAGGGTCAGGTCGATGCCGTCGATGGCGCGCACGGCGTTGGCGCCGAGGTCGTAGACCTTGGTGAGGCCTTCGACGCGGATGACGGAGGTATCGCCCGCGGGGGCGGCGGCGCGCGGCGGCGCCTCGGTCGCTTGCGCGGGCGCGGAACGATGGGCGGCGTCGGACGGCGCGCTCATCCCGACGACTTCTCGCCTTCCTTCTTCTCCTTCTGCTTCACGCGGTCGCCGTCCTTCAGCTTGTGCAGCACGGAGTAGGGGCCGACGACGATCTGGGCCCCTTCGCCCAGCCCGCCGCTGTCGCGCAGCTCGAAGTCCTTCTCCCCGGTGATGCCGAGCTTCACCGGCTGGAACCACGCCTTGCCGTCCTTCACGTAGAAGACGCCCTCGACCTTGCCGTCCTTGTCCTCGCGGCGCGTCGCGTCGGAGCCGGCGAGGTGGTTGGGATCGGGCGCGCCCTTCGCGGAGCCGGCCGGCGTGCCCGCCGAATTCCCGACGGCCTTCGCGGGGTCGTCGGCCGCCGTGGCCGGCGGCTCCGCGGCGATCGCGACCGACGCGCCGCTCTCGGTCCGGGCGTCGCCCTTCCAGGTCGACTCGCTCAAGGGCTTGCGCATCGCCATCGCCTCGATCGGGACGGCGAGGACGTGATCGCGCGTGTCGCTGCAGATGCGCGCGCTGCAGGTGAGGCCGGGGCGCACGCCGGGGATCTTGTCCTGCACCAGGATCTTCACGAGGTAGCTGGTTCCCTCGCGCTCGGCGCCGGTCAGCTTGGTGACGGGCGTGTGGCCGACCTCGGTCACGCGGCCCTGGAAGACCCAGTCGGAGTGGGCGTCGACCTCGAGCTCGGCGACCTGGCCCGCCTTCGCCTTCACCGCCTGGCTCTCGTCGACCTCGACCTCCGCCTCGATCACGTCGAGGTCGGCGACGGTGAGCAGCACGGTCGCGGGGTTGTTGAAGGCGCCGACGAAGGCGTACTCCCCCGCCTCGATGTTGAGGGCCGTCACGGTGCCGGCGATGTCGGAGAGGACGTCGACCTTGGTGAGCTCGTGGCGCGCCTGGTCGATGCCGGCCTGCAGGCGCGGCAGCTCCTGTTCCGTCGCCTGCAGCCGTGCCACCTCGACCGAGACGGTGGTCTGCTCGGTTTCGAGCTGCTCGTCGGTGACGAGCCCCTGCTTCTGCAGGCTCACGCTGCGGCGCAGCCGGCTCTCCGACTGCTGGAGGTTCGCCTTCTGCAGCTCGATGTTGGCCTTGGCCGATCGGATCGACGCCTCGAGCTGCTGGACCTCCGTCTCGAACGGCGTCGGGTCGATGCGCAGCAGCCGCTGCCCCTTCTCGACCTGATCGCCCTCGCGGACGCAGACCTCGAGCACCTTGCCCGACACGGCGGCGCTCACGTTCACCATCATCTTCGGCTTGATCTTGCCGGAGGCGGCGATGAGCGAGCGCAGGCTCTTGCGCTCGATCGTCTTCAGGTCGACCTCGGTGACGAGCTTCCCGTCGTGCGCGATCTTGGCCTGGAAGCCGATCCCGCCGGCCACGACGACGAGGACGCCGAGCCAGATCTTCGTGCGCTTCTTCAAGACGACCCCCCGAACGACTCCGGCCCCGATGTCTGCCGGATTGGCACGAAGACTACGCCCCGAGCCGGAACCGGTTCATCTTCCTGCGCCCCGCCCCTCTTGTCCGGGCGAAAACGGTGCCGGCGTCAGCGGACCGCCTCGACCTCGAGCGCGACCCCGAGCCCGCCGCTCACGCAGAGCGTCGCGAGGCCGCGGCGCGCGCTCCTCTTCCTCATTTCATGGAGCAGCGTGACCAGGATGCGCGCGCCGGTCGCGCCGATCGGGTGGCCCAGCGCGATCGCGCCGCCGTTCACGTTCAACCGGTCACGAGGAAGCTTGAGCTCGCGGTCGCAGGCGAGGACCTGGGCGGCGAAGGCTTCGTTGAGCTCGATCAGGTCGAAGTCGTCGAGCTTGCGGCCGGTGCGCCGGCCGAGCTCCTGCACGGCCGGGACCGGGCCGATCCCCATGATCTCCGGGTCGACGCCGACCTGGACGAACTCGCCGAGCCGCGCCAGCGGCGAAAGCCCGCGCCGCTGCGCCTCCTCCTCGTCCATCAGGAGCAGCGCGGCTGCGCCGTCGGTGATGCCGCTCGAGTTGCCGGCGTGGACGGTGCCGTTCTTGTCGAAGACGGGCGGGAGCTTCGCCATCGACGCGGCGGTGATGCCGTCGCGCGGGTGCTCGTCGGCGGCGAGGATGGTCGGACCGGCCTTGCCCTCGATCGTGATCGGCGCGATCTCGGCTTCGAACTTCTTCGCCTTGCGCGCCGCCTCGCACTTCTGCTGCGAGTTCGCCGCGTACTCGTCCTGCTCCGGACGCCCGATCTCGTACTTCTTCGCGAGCGTTTCGGCGGTCGCCCCCATTGGCTTCTTCGCCATCGGGCAGTCGAAGCCGTCCTTGTACATGGCGTCGACGACCGGCGCGTGGCCGAGGCGGTAGCCGGTGCGGAAGTTCTCGAGGAAGAACGGGAGGCGGCTCATGCTCTCGGTGCCGCCCGCGACGGCGACCTTCACGTCGCCGCGCCGCACGCTCTCGGCCGCGAGCTGCACGCTCTTGAGCCCCGACCCGCACGCCATGTTCACGGTGTAGGCGGTCGAGGTCTGCGGGAGGCCGCTCTTCACCAGGATCTGGCGCGCGACGTTGGGTCCGCCGCCCGCCTGGCGGGCGTTCCCGAAGATCAGTTCCCCCACGTCGGCCGGCGCGACGCCCGACTGCGCGAGCAGCGCCTTCACGACGTGGATGCCGAGGTCGGCGGCGGTCAGCCCGGAGAGGCCGCCGAGGTATTTGCCGATCGGCGTTCGAAGAGCGTGGGTGACGACGACGGTGCGGCTCGACATGAGGCGTCCTCGGCTTTCGGGGCCGAAGATCCTAGCGGAGCCGCGCTCGCCGGCACCGCCCCCTCGAGCTCGAGCAGCCGCTGCTTGCGCCAGACGCCGCCGCCGTAGCCGCCGAGGCGGCCGTCGTCGTTCACGACGCGGTGGCACGGAATCACGATCGCGACGCGGTTCATGCCGTTGGCGCGGCCGACCGCGCGCGCCGCCTTCGGCTGGCCGATGCGTAGAGCGAGCTCGCGGTAGCTCGCGGTCGCGCCGTGCGGGATGCGGCGCAGCTCGCGCCAGACGCGCTGTTGGAAGTCGCTGCCCGGCGCGTGGACCGGCACGTCGAAGGTCGTGCGCTTCCCCGCGAAGTACTCGTCGAGCTCGCGGCGAAGTTGCTTCAGCACTTCGCTGTCGCCGGGCACCGCGGGTCGATCGATGCGCCGCTTCAGCGTCGAAAGTTGCGCTTCGATCATGCGCCGGTCGGTGAACTCGAGCAGGCAGATTCCCTCTTTCACCGACGCCACGAGCAGCGGCCCGAGCGGGCTCTCGATCCACGCGAAGGTGATGCAGTCATCGGGTCGCGCGCGGCCGGGTGGCGCGCCGAACCATTTCGCGAACGCCTCGCGGAAGCCGCTGTGCGATTCGAAGCCGTGGTCGAAGACGACCGCGTCGAGCTTCGTCCCGCGCTGCAGCGCCGTGAACGCCGAGCCGAGGCGCCGTGCTCGCGCATAGGCCTGGAAGGTCATGCCGTGCTCCTTCAGGAACCAACGCCGGACCCGTTCCGGAGCGACGCCGAAGCGGCGCAGTTCGGAATCGCGGAGGCGGCGGTCGGGCTCGTTCTCGATCGAGGCCAGCAGCGGCGCCAGCCACCCCGGCGCCGCCCCCGCCGCCGCCAGCGGCCGGCAGCGCTTGCACGCCCGGAATCCTGCGAAGAGCGCCTCGCGCGTCGACGCGAAGAAGCGGACGTTTTCCGGACGCGGCCGCCGCGCCGGGCAGGTCGGCCGGCAGAAGATCCGCGTCGTCGTGACGCCGGTGAAGAAGACGCCGTCGTAGCTCGGGTCGCGGCGGGTGAAGGCGCGGAGCATGACCGCGCGCGGAGGAAGACCGATCGCGGAGACGACTCGCGAATTGCCGGAGGTGGTGTGCATGCGAAGACCGTAGCGCCGACGAGGGTCGCGCAACCACCGCTTTTCGGACGGCGAATCCGGCGACTTCGCACCCCGGCCATGCGCCCCCTGCACGCCGTATGCTCCAGCTCGCGGAGCGGAGGAACTCGACCCGCAGCTGTGGCCGGAGGACGACGCCGTGAGAGGTCGTGTCGTGGTCGGCGCCGCGCTCGTGCTCGCCGTCGCGCTCGCGGCGCTTGCATGGCGCTTCCTGCGCGGTGAACCGCCCGGCACGGCGACGCCGCACCCGCCCGCGCCGTCGATCGTCGAGCCGCCGCCCGAGTCGCCGGCGTCCGCGACCGAACGGCAACCGATCCTCGCGCCCGAGACTTCGCCCGCCGTCGCGCCGCCGCGCGGCGAATCGTCCGTCGACCGCCATCCGGAGTGGAAGCCGGTCACGCTCTCGGTCCTCGACCGCGCGACGCGGGCGGACCTCGAGGACGTCGAGGTCGCGGTCGAGCCCGCCAGCCTGAGCTCCCACGGGCCGATCGACGACTCGTTCCAGCGGCCGAATGCGATGCGCGGCGACTCGCCGCTCACCGTGCTTCCGAAGCTTGCCGGCGTCGCCAGCTCTGGTTTCCTGGTGCGGGCGGCCGGCCACGCCGCGGCGCTCGTCGACCTCGACTTCGAATCGGGAGGCACGCGCGAGGTCCTGCTGGAGCCGGCGTGCGAGCTGCGAGTGCGCATCGACGCGCCGCCGAGCAACGAGAAGCTGACCGTGCAGCTGCGTCGGATCGAAGACGTGCTCGCCTGGCTCGACCGGCGGGTCCGCTTCCTCTCCGCTTGCGAAAGGATCGACGGCTGCGGAGACAAGGACTACACCCGGGTGCTCGAGTCGAAGGCGGACGTCCTGCGCCGCATGCGTGACCGGATCGACGCGGATCCGACGCTGCTCGCCCGCTTCGTCCTCGAAGCGCCGGCCAGCTGGTCTCGCCCGGCGTCGCGAACGGAGTGGATCGTCTTCGACCACCTCCCGGCCGGCGAGTGGATCGCCATGGTCGTGGCCCAGCCCGCCCTCGACGTGCCGCGAGGCGCGGCGGGAGCGAAGCTCGAGGCCGGGGGCACCGCGGAGCGCACGATCGAGCTCTCCGTCCGCGAGCCGGTCCCCACGAAGCCGGTCCACGGGATCGTCGAGCTCGCGCCGGGCTGGAGCGAGGACGAAGCCGCCGCGCTCCCGAACCGGCTCGAGCTCCGGCGCATGGCGCGCCTGGTCGGGCTGCCGCGCGAAACCTCCGAGCGGACGATCACCCGGTTCGAGCGCGACGGCGACTCGCTGCGCTTCGCGTGGGACGCGGGCGAGCTGGCGGACGGAGCCTGGACCGCGAGGCTTCCTCAATACGGCGTCGCCGTCCGATGTTTCGTCAACGCCTCGGACGCGACTCCGCAGGAGATCCGTCTCGTCGTCGGCCCGCCGTGCGACGTCGTGCTCACGCCGATCGACGCGAAGACGCGCGCGCCGGTCAACGCCGGCACCCTGCAGTTCGCCTCCGGCGAGGAGCCGGCCGGCCAGGGCATGGGAAGCGTGAGCGCGCGCGATGGCGTCTACCGCTTCCACGCGCCGCTCGGACGCCTCTTCGTCGTGCTCCACGTGCCCGATCCGGTCGTCGGCTTCTCGATTCCGGAGTCCGCCGCGTTCGAGCTCGCGCCCGGCGTCAACGTGCTCTCCGTCGAGACCCACCCGCGCGCGTGGCTCCGGATCGTGATGAAGGACGGCGAAACGGTGGTGCCGTTCCTCTTCGACGAGAGTCACGTCGAGGCGAAGCGGGTCGACGGCGTCGGCGGAGTCATCGGCAGCATCTACCCGGGCGGCCGCGAGGTGCGCTGGATCATTTCGAGCCCCGGCCTCTACTCGGTCCGCGTGGTCGGCCAGCCCGGCTTCCTCGACTCCGACCCGGTCGACGTCGAGCTGCCGCCGAGCATTGTCACCGACATCACGATTCCGCTGAAGCGCGCGCGCTGAGCCGACGACTCAGCACGAGGCGCGTCGCGCGCTCAGCGGCCCTTCGCGAGCGCGGCGGCGACGGTGAGGACGCCGTTCTCCGGTGTGCACTGCAATGTGACCGAGACGTATTCCTGGCCGTTCCTGCTGCGCCGTTCGACGGGCCCGTAGATCGAGATGGAGTACTTCTCGCCGGCGAAGACGGACGTGCGGACGCGGCCTTCGGCGTCGGTCGTCTCGCTGACGACTTCGACGTCGGTCGCGCCGATGCGCGCGTGGACGTTGAGCGTCGCGCCTTCGAGCGGGCGGCCGCTCGCCGCGTCGGTGACGCGCGCGTCGAGCACGAGCGTCGCGAACGCCACGTTCTTCGCCTTGATCGGCGGCAGCGTGAATTCGAGCGTCGTTTCGCCGTCCTTCTCGACGGTGCACTCCTGCGAGCCGGAGCCGTAGGGGCTGGTCGGGTCGGGCTCGAGGTAGGGCTGCAGGTCGCCGATCTCGCCGGCCTGGACGTCGACTCTTGTCGGCCCGACCGGGAGCCGGTCGAAGCGGAAGCGGCCGGCATCGTCGGTGAGGTGCATCTCGGGCTCGATCGCCTGCTGCCCGTCGCGCCGCGGCGTCGCGTAGACCTTGCGCTTCGCGATCGGCTTCCCCGTGACGGAGTCGACGACGCGGCCGACGAGCGAGCCGCTCTCGCGCAGGACCGGGACGCGAACCGTGATCGGTCCGCCATCGGCGGACGGGACGTCGAACTTCGCCTCTCCCGCCGGCCCGCCGTCCGAGACGTGGAAGGAGTAGGAGCCCGGATCGAGCTCGAGCGTCGCGTCGCCGTGCCCGTCGAGCTCGGGCGCGAGCCGACGCAGGCGCTCGAACTCGCGGTAGCGCGCGGTGACCGGCCCGTCGAAGTTCCAGAGTTCGAACTTCAGCGGCCCGACCGGCGCGCCGTCGTCGCGCTCGAAGTGGAGGCGCGTCGTGAGCCGCTCCACCAGCGTGCGCTCGACGCGGACGTGCTCGCCGGGTTTCGTCGCGACCACGGTCGGGTCGGTGAATGCCCTCGCGGAGAGCGCGAAGCAGACGGTCGGATCGACGAGGTCGTAACGCAGGTCCTCGAATGCGCCGACGACGAGCGGGCCGGCGGGGAGCCCCTCGAGGCGCGCGACACCGTCCGCGTCGGACTTGGCGTACCAGGCGCGCGAGCGGTCGGGGCGCTGCGCGTGCACGACGACGCCCGCCGCCGCGACGCCGGCGCGGTTCTTCACCGCGACCTCGAGCGCCGCCGCCACCTGCAGATCGATCGTCACGTCGTGCGCCGGCGCTTCGACGTCGACGATCGCCGGCGCGACTCCCGGCGCGCGGACGAAGAGGCGGTAGCGCGCGGGCGGCAGATCGAAGAGCTCGAAGTGGCCGTCGTCGTCGCAGGTCACGGCGAGCAGCGGCTCGTCGGCTTCGAGGTAGGTCTCGCTGAAGTTCGGGATCAGGCAGTACACGCGCACCTCGGCACGCTTCGCCCCGCGCACGCGCCCCGCGATCGCTGCCTCGCGCGCCGCGCCGTCGTCTGGCGCGAGCTCGACGCGCAGGTGCGGCGGCTCCTCGTCCCTGGAGATCGTCGCGTCGACGATCTCGCCGACGTGGCCGGCCGCCACCACGTGCAGTTCGACGTCGACGCGGCCGTCCCTGGCATCTGCGATCCACGGCACTTCGGTGCGGCGGTTGTCCTCGCCAAATCCCGTGTGCACCGTCAGCCGGCCCGTCGGCGCGACCACGCTGTGGTCGGCGTCCTTCGGGAGCCACGGCACGGACTGACCGAGCACCGTCCCCTTCTTCGCGTCGACGACGATCAGCGCGGCGCGCAACGAGGATCCGGAGTCGGAGTCGACGACATCGAGCAGGAGGGCCTTGCGGACGAGGGTCAGCTCGCACGGCGAGGCGAGCGTCGCGCTGGTCGGAGTCGCGACCGCATAGCCCGACGCGAGCACGAAGAGCCGGAAGTCCGGGCCCGGCGCGGAGGTGAACGCGAACGCGCCGTCGCGACCGGTCGTCGTCTGTTGCTGGCCCCAGAGTGGCACGTATTTCGGCGCGTCCTTCAGGTGGGCGGCCGTGCGCTCGGCGCGGACTTGCTCCTCCCGGTTCGTCGGGATCATCGACACGAGGGCGAGGTCGACCGGCCGGCGCTCGTGGTCGACGAGGCGCCCGCGCAGCTCGACCCCGGCCCGCAGGACGATCCGAAGGTCGCGGTTCTTCGCCCGTTCGGCGGCGAGGTCGGACCACTCCGCGCTCGCGAAACCCGCCTTCAGAAACGTGAGCGAGACCAGTTCGTCGACCGGTTCGGCGACGGCGAAGCGGCCCTGCGCGTCGGTCGACGCGATGCGGTCGCGGTCGAGGCGGTCGAGCCGCAACGGCTCCTGGCTCGGGAGGCCTCCGCCGTTGTAGGGGCCGGTGTAGAGCCGCGACGACAACACCGCGACGTCGGGGAGCGGCGCGCCCGCCTCGTCGACGACGATCCCCGTCGCGAACGGCTCGCCGCGCGCCGGCTCCACCGCCGCGCGCGTCGGCGTCGCGTCGTTCGACGTCGCGTCGGCCCCCTTCGCCGCCGCCGCCGACTCCGCCGCTGCGACCGCCGATTCCGCGTGCGCCGGCGCGATGCGCGGCGCCGCGCTCCGCCGCAGCACCTCGAACCCGCCGACCCCGAGCCCGACCAGCAGCAGCGCCGCCACCGCGACCGGCACCGCCTTCACCTTCGTCGCCACGAGCGGTCCTCCGAACCACGGCAGCAGCGCCTGCAGCCACGCGTCGCGCCTGCCTTCGTGCAGCGCGTCGAGCCGCTCGCGCAGCCCCTCGAGCCCGCGCTGCAGCCGGCTCTTCACCGTGCTCACCGGCACGCCGAGCTGATCGGCGATCTCGCCCGGCCCGAGGTCGCGGAAGTACCGCAGGTAGAGCGCGCTCTTCGACGGCTCGGCGAGCTCCTCGAACGCACGCGCGATCCGGCGCTGCAGGTCGAGCTCGGCGACGAGGTCGACGGTCGCGCGCGTCGGCTCGGGCGTCGCGGCGCCGCGCTCGCGCCGGTCGCGCCGCTCCCGGTCGCGCCGCTCGCGCAGGAAGAGGCGCACCGTCACGCGTTGGAGCCAGACGCGGAAGCCCGGTCCGGTGTCGGGCCGCCGCTCGACCGCCGCAGCGAGCGTGCGCGACGTCAGCTCGTCGGCCGCGTCGCCGTCGCGGACGAGTCCGCGCGCGAGCCGCCGCACGAACTGCGCGTGCTTCGCGAGGACGTCGGGATCGAAGCCGGAGGCGTCGAGCGATTCGGGGTGCGCCATGTCGCGGACAAGAATGCCCGCGGAGGCGCGCGCGGACTCACTCCGTCGTCAGATCGGTCGGCGCGCGCGACCTACGCCCCGCCCAACCCCTCCTGCACCAGCGATCGCGAGATCACCAGCCGCTGCACCTCGCTCGTCCCCTCGCCGATCGTGCAGAGCTTGGCGTCGCGGTACATGCGCTCGACGTGGTACTCGCGGGTGAAGCCGTAGCCGCCGTGGATCTGGATCGCGTCGCTGGTGACGCGCATGGCCATCTCGCTCGCGAAGAGCTTGGCCATGGCGGCCTCGCGCGCGAACGGCAGCCCGGCGTCCTTGCGGCGCGCGGCGTGATAGATCAGGTGGCGCGCCGCCTCGATCCCGGTCGCCATGTCGGCGAGCTTGAACGCGACCGCCTGGTGGTTCGCGATCTCGCGCCCGAACGTCTTGCGCTCCTTCGCGTACTGCAGCGCGCGCGCGAGCGCCCCCTCGGCCAACCCGAGCGCCATCGAGCCGATGATGATGCGGCCGCGGTCGAGCGTCCGCATGAAGTACTTGAATCCCTCGCCCTCGGGCCCGAGCCGCTGGTTCGCCGGCACGCGGCAGTGGTCGAAGTAGATCGGGCGCGAATCGGAGCTGTGCAGGCCGAGCTTCTTCTCCGGCTTGCCGATGCTGAAGCCCGCGGTGTCGCGCTTGACGATGAAGGCGCTGATGCCTTCGGTGCCGCGCCCGGCCGACGTGCGCGCGGTCACGACGAAGCTGCCCGCCTCGCCGGCGTTGGTGATCCACGCCTTCTGGCCCGAGAGGACGTATTCGTCGCCCTCGCGCGTCGCGCTCGTCTTGGTCGCGCCCGAGTCGGAGCCGGCGCCCGGCTCGGTCAGCCCGAACGCGCCGAGGTAGTCGTCGCGCGCGAGCGGCGGCACGAAGGTCCGCTTCTGCTCGTCGCTGCCGAAGTCGACGATCGGCATGGTGCCGAGCGAGGTGTGCGCCGCGAGCGTGAGCGCGAGCGACCCGGAGACCTTCGCGATCTCCTCGACGGTGAGCACGTAGCACATCGTCGACATGCCGGCGCCGCCGAACTCCTCCGGCACCGGGATGCCGAGGAGTCCGAGCTCGGCGAGCTTCTTCACGAGGTCGGAGTGGAACTCCGCCTTCTTGTCGCGCTCGAGCTCGCCCGGCAGCACCTCGTCCTCGGCGAAGCGACGGATCGTGCCGCGCAGCATCTGCTCGTCGTCAGAGAGCGCCAGCGCGCCGACCTGCGTCGTTTCCACGGCTCAGTCCTCCTCCGCCTCGAGCGAGCGGTGGCTCTCGGCGTGGCGTCCGGCGGCCGAGCGCGCGCCGTTGCCGGCCGCGCCCGCCCGCGCCACCATCGACGCCGGCGGGGTCGCGCCTCCAGCGGAGGCGGATGCCCCCGCGGCGGCGTCCGCGCCCGCATCGGCGTCGGCCGAGTCGAGGAAGTCGCGGGCGCGGCCCCGGCCGACCCACTCGGCGAGCGCCCGCCGCCAGAACTTCCACTCGCGCCCGACCTTGCGGCCGGGCATGTCGCCCTCGCGCAGGACCTTCTGGAACGTCTTGGTCGAGACGCCCAGGAAGGCGGAGGCCTCCTCGATGTTGAGGATCTCCTTCTTGTCTCCGGGCGCCGCGTCGCGCGCGCCGCCCTCGCTTCCGCTGTTCACGTCAGGCTCTCCGTTCCGCGTTCCGTTCCGCATCCTGGTTCTTGCCGATCCGCTCGCGGAAGAAGCGGACCAGCTCCTCGCTCGTCGTGCCGGGGCCGAAGACGCCGGCGACGCCCGCCCGCTCGAGCTCGGCGCGGTCCTCGGCCGGGATGATCCCGCCGACCACGAGCGGGAGGCCTTGCAGCCCGCGCTTCGCCAGCGCCTCGACCACTTTCGGCACCAGTGTCTGGTGCGCGCCGGAGAGGACCGAGAGGCCGATCGCGTCGACGTCCTCGTCCGCGGCCGCCGCGGCGATGGTCTCGGCGCTCTGCCGCAATCCGGTGTAGATCACCTCGAAGCCGGCGTCGCGCAGCGCGGCCGCGACCACGAGCACGCCGCGGTCGTGGCCGTCGAGCCCCGGCTTCGCGAGCAGCACGCGCAGGGGTCGCTCCGCCATTCCGTCACAGCGACCGGCGGTAGCGACCGCCGACCTCGTCGAGGGCGCGCGTGATCTGGCCGAGCGAGGCGACCCGCGTCGTCTCCATGAGCTCGGTGAAGACGTTGCCGCCGTTCAGCGCGATCTCCTGCAGCCGCGCGAGCGCGGCGGGCGCTTCGGCCGCGTGGCGCTTTTGGAAGTCGCGCAGCCGCGCGATCTGGTCGTCCTTCTCGGCGTTGCTCGCGCGCGCCAGCGGGATCTCGGCCGGTGCGGCCTCGACCTGCGCCGGCTCGACGTCGGCCGGCCGCTCGAAGCAGTTGACGCCGACGATCGGCAGCTCGCCCGAGTCCTTCTTCAGCTCGTAGAGGAGCGACTCCTCCTGGATGCGGCCGCGCTGGTAGTGCGTCTCCATGGCGCCGAGCACGCCGCCGCGCTCGTGCAGCCGCTCGAACTCGGAGAGGACCGCCTCCTCGACGAGGTCGGTCAGCTCCTGGACGAGGTAGGAGCCCTGGAGGGGGTTCTCGTTCTTCGTCGGCCCGAACTCGCGCGTGATGATCATCTGGATCGCCATCGCGCGCCGCACCGACTCCTCGGTCGGCGTGGTGATCGCCTCGTCGTAGGCGTTGGTGTGCAGCGAGTTGCACTGGTCCTGGATCGCGGTCAGCGCCTGCAGCGTGGTCCGGATGTCGTTGAAGTCGATCTCCATCGCGTGCAGCGAGCGGCCCGACGTCTGGATGTGGTACTTGAACTTCTGGCTGCGCTCCGACGCGCCGTACTTCTGCTGCAGCGCCACCGACCAGATGCGGCGCGCGACGCGGCCCATCACCGAGTACTCCGGGTCGAGGCCGTTGCTGAAGAAGAACGAGAGGTTGTGGGCGAACTCGTCGATCGGCAGGCCGCGCGAGAGGTAGTACTCGACGTACGTGAAGCCGTTCGCGAGCGTGAAGGCGAGCTGGCTGATCGGGTTGGCGCCGGCCTCGGCGATGTGGTAGCCGCTGATCGAGACCGAATAGAAGCCGCGCACCAGGTGGCGCGTGAAGTACTCCTGCACGTCGCCCATCAGCTTCAGGCTGAAGTCGGTGGCGAAGATGCAGGTGTTCTGCGCCTGGTCCTCCTTCAGGATGTCCGCCTGGACGGTGCCGCGCACCACCTTCAGCACGGCGCCCGCGATCTTCTTCCGTTCCTCGGGCGCGAGCGCGCGCGCGAGCTTCTTCTCCTGGTCGTCGCACGCCTGGTCGATCGCGGTGTTGACGAAGAAGGCGAGCACGACCGGCGCCGGGCCGTTGATCGTCATCGAGACCGACGTGTTCGGGTCGCACAGGTCGAAGCCCGACATGAGGACCTTCATGTCGTCGAGCGTGCAGATCGAGACGCCGCCCTCGCCGATCTTCCCGTAGATGTCGAGGCGCTCTTCGGGGTCCTCGCCGTAGAGCGTGACCGAGTCGAAGGCGACGCTGAGCCGCTTCGCCTTGTCGTGGCGCGACAGGAAGTGGAAGCGGCGGTTGGTGCGCGCCGGCCCGCCTTCGCCCGCGAACTGCCGGCGCGGCTCCTCGTCGGTGCGCTTGAACGGGTAGATCCCGGCGGTGTACGGGAAGCGGCCCGGCACGTTCTCCAGCCGGAAGAAGCGGTGGAGGTCGCCGTCGTCGGAGAGGCGCGGCAGCGCGACCTTGGGGATCCTCGAGCCGGAGAGCGACGTCGTGTGCAGCGCGACCGCGTGCTGGCGGCCGCGCACCTCGTAGCGCACCTCGTCGCTGCGGTACTTCGCGAGCTGCGCCTTCTCCGCGGCGAGCTGCTCCTGCGCCTCGCGCGACGTCGCCTTGCGCTCCGCTTCGAGCTTGCGCGCGAGCGTGTCGGCCGCGGCCGCGGCGCCCTCGTCCTTCGCATCGGCCAGCGCGTCGCGTGCGCGCGCGAGCGCCTGGATCCGCGAGAGGCGCTCCGCCTCTTCCTCGGTGCGGCGGCGGTAGCCGCGGACCGTCCGCACGATCTCGCCGAGGTAGCCGACGCGGTCGGGCGGCAGCAGGTGCGCCTTCGCCTTCGGCGCGGGCGGCAGCTTCGGCTTGCTCTCGAAGAGGTGGAAGCGCGCGCGCAGCAGGTCGGCGAGCGCCTCGAACAGGCGGTTCACGCCGGGGTCGTTGAAGCGGCTCGCGACGGTCGCGTAGGCCGGCATCGATTCGTCGGTGACGGAGTCGGGGCGAGCACCGGGAGCGAGCGCGCGCGTCCGCCGCAGCTGCCGGCGGACGTCACGCAACGCGTCCTCGGCGCCGCGCCGGTCCGACTTGTTGATGACGACGAGGTCGGCCAGGTCGAGCATGTCGATCTTCTCGAGCTGGCTCGGCGCGCCGAACTCGGGCGTCATCACGTAGAGCGAAGCATCGACGAAGTCGACGATGGCCGAGTCGCCCTGCCCGATGCCGCTCGTCTCGACCATGCAGAGGTCGAAGCCCTGTTCCTCGAGAACGGCGAGCGCGCCGGCGAGCGCGGCGGAGATCTCGCTCTTGCTGCCGCGCGTCGCGAGGCTGCGCACGTAGACGTTCGCGGCGTCGATCGCGTTCATGCGGATGCGGTCGGCCAGCAGCGCGCCGCCCGTCACCCGCTTGCTCGGATCGATCAGGAGGAGCGCGACCTTGAGCTCGGGCTGCGCGTAACGCATGCGCCGCACCAGCTCGTCGGTCAGGCTCGACTTGCCGGCGCCGCCGGTGCCGGTCACGCCGAGCACCGGCATCTTCTTGGCTCGGGGCTTGGCCGGCTCGCCGCGCTGCGCGCGGCGCTCCGCCGCCGTGATCGCGCGGCCGATCGTCACGTCGCGCAGCATCGCGGCGGCGCTCGGGGCCATTTTTTCGGTGGTCGGCTCGATCGGAAGGTCGAGCGGGTCGAAGCGGCAGGTCGCGATCATCTCGCGCGCGATGCCGACCATGCCGAGGCGCCGTCCGTCCTGCGGCGTGTAGATCTTGGTGACGCCGTACTTCTCGAGCTCCGCGATCTCGCGCGGGACGATCACGCCGCCGCCGCCACCGTAGACCTTGACGTGGGACGCGCCCCGCTCGCGCAGCAAGTCGAGCACGTAGCGGAAGAACTCGTTGTGGCCGCCTTGGTAGCTGCTGATCGCGATGCCCTGCGCGTCTTCCTGCAGGGCCGCGCGCACGATCTCGAGTGCACTTCGGTTGTGGCCGAGGTGGACCACCTCGGCCCCCTCGCGCACCAGCAGGCGGCGCACGATGTTGATCGAGGCGTCGTGACCGTCGAAGAGCGCCGCCGCCGTGACGAAACGGACCGGGACGTCGGGGATCGGGACGGGAGCGGGCTTGGCCGCGGCGTCGTGCGCCGCCGACGAGGGGGCGGGGGGTCGGGGGTTCATCGACGCGTCCGGGGGTCCTCGGGAGGCGGGCAGAGGTGCGCCGCGGCGGGCGGATTCAGGCGAGTCGGAGGGAAGTTCGTACGCCCTTATACCGAGGATGCGAAGCGGTCGCGGGCCGCCGTCAGCGCAGCAGCCGAGCCGCGATCTCGGCCGCGATGCGGCGCGGGCCGCCGCTCGCGGCGGCGGGAGTCTCGGCGCGCAGCCGCGCGAGCGTCGCGTCGTCGCGCAGCCGCCGCTCGAAGTCGCGCTGCAGCAGGTGGCGCACGCGCCGTTCAAGCCGCGCTCTCCGACGTCGTTCCGCTTCGCCGCTCGCGATCTTCTCCTGGCCGAGCGCGCGCACGCGGGCCGGCAGCTCGGCGACGCCGCTCCCCGTCGTCGCCGAAACGAGCACGACCGGCGCCGGCTGCGCCGCTCCGCGCGCCGGCGCGAGCTCGACCACCGAGCGCAGCGTCGCCGCGGCCGCGTCGGCGCCGGGCAGGTCGGCCTTGTTCACGCAGAAGAGGTCGCCCACCTCCATGAGCCCCGCCTTCAGCGCCTGCACCGCGTCGCCGCCGCCCGGCGCGAAGACGACGACGGTCACGTCGCACGCGAAGCTCACCTCGATCTCGCCCTGCCCTGCGCCGACCGCCTCGACGAGGAGCCAGTCGAAGCCGAACGCGTCGAGCAGGTCGGCCTGGTCGAAACCGGTGTGCGCCAGCCCGCCGGCGGCGCCGCGCGTCGCGACGCTGCGGAAGTAGACGCCGTCGTCGGGCGCCTCCTGCGCGAGGCGGACGCGGTCGCCCAGCAGCGCGCCGCCGCTGCGCTCGCTGCTCGGGTCGGTGGCGAGGACGGCGACCGTCTCCTGGCGTGCACGGGCGACCTTGATCCAGGCGTCGATCAGCGAGCTCTTGCCCGCGCCGCCCGGTCCGGTGATCCCGACGCGCAGCGTCTTGCCCGCGCGCGCGTGCGCCGCCGCCGCGACGCGGTCGGCGATCGGGTCGAAGCGCGCCGGCTCCGATTCGGCGAGCGAGAGCAGCCGCGCGAGCGCGCGCCGGTCGCCGCCCAGCATGCGGTCGAGCAGCGCGGCCGGCTCGTCAACGGGCGCCATGCGCGGCATCCTACTGCGCGTGTCGACCGTCGCTTCCGTCAACGTCTCGCCGGTGCGGACCTTCGAGGTCGGCGGGAAGGAGATCCGCAGCGCCATCCTGAAGGCGCCGGTCGGCGGCCGCGTGATGGTGCGCGCGCTCGGCGTCGACGGCGACGCGCAGGCCGATCCCCGCTACCACGGCGGAGAAGAGAAGGCGGTCTACCTCTACGGCGCCGAGCACTACGCCTTCTGGCGCTCGCGCATCCGCGGCGAGACGCTCGCGCGCCTCGGCGGCCTGCCGTTCGGGATCTTCGGGGAGAACCTGACGATCGACGGCCTCGGCGATCTCGAGCGGGCGCTCCACGTCGGCGACGTCCTCGCGATCGGAGACGCGCAACTCGAGCTGACGACGCCGCGCCAGCCGTGCTGGAAGCTCGAGACGCGCTTCGCCATCCCCGACTTCGCGCGCGCCTTCCTCGGCAGCGGGCGCATCGGCTGCTACGCGCGCGTGCGCCGCGAGGGCCTCGTCGGCGCCGGCGACTCAGTGCGCGTCGCGGAGCGCCTGGATCATTCGATCCCGCTCGCCGACCTGATCCTCGCCCTCTACTTCCGCGACGAGGCAGCGCAGGCGCGCGCGCTCGCGAGCACGAGCCTGCCGGAGAAGCTGCGCAAGCGCATCGGGCGGAAGTTCGACCTCGAGGAGTAAGCCGCGGCTTGAAACTGGAGCGGACGTCGAGAACGCGGGTGAAGAGGCCGCGGGGAGAAGGATGGGTGGTTGAACGCGCGACGGGCGAGGGCGGGTCGAAGGGCGGAGGAGAAAAAGGCTCGATGGACGGGACACGCTCGCCCCAAACCAAAGATGGACGGGGGGCTCGCTGCGCTCGGCGCATTCGAATACGACTCGCAGCAGCTCCGTGGTCGACCGCCTCACGCAGCGAGCCACCGGTCAACGTTCATTGTTGCGAGCGTGTCCCGTCCCTCGACCT
>Ga0137432_1000032_pt1 | contig 121748 bp, 115 predicted proteins | sample EasRivERMZT820_2_FD_102337 | JGI IMG/M metagenome (GOLD analysis project Ga0137432, IMG submission 102337) | Soil microbial communities from meander-bound floodplain in the East River, Colorado, USA - East River MetaG ERMZT820_2 | ecosystem: Environmental > Terrestrial > Soil > Floodplain ... | reverse complement strand
GCCTGTTGAGCCATCAGGTTCGTGACGAACGCACCCCAATCACCGCCTTGCGCCGCGAATCGGCTGTACCCGAGGCGCTTCATCAGCTCCACCCACGCCCGCGCCATGCGAGCTGGGTCCCAACCGGGCGTCGTGGGCTTGCCTGAAAACCCGTAGCCGGCCATCGACGGGATCACCACGTCAAACGCGTCCGACGCGCTGCCGCCGTGAGCCGTGGGGTTGGTCAGTGGATCGATGATCTTCAGCTGCTCGATGGGCGAGCCGGGCCAGCCGTGGGTGACGATGAGCGGCAGCGCATTCTCGTGCTTCGAACGAACGTGAATGAAGTGAATGTCGAGCCCGTCGATCTCGGTGATGAACTGCGGGTAGGAGTTGAGCTTCGCCTCGACCTTGCGCCAGTCGTATTCCGTCTCCCAATAGCGCGCGAGTTTCTGAATCACCGCGAGCTGCACGCCCTGCGACGCATCGGCGACCGTCTCCTTTTCAGGCCAGATGGTCGCCGCGATACGCTGGCGAAGGTCGACAAGCGCTTCTTCCGGAATGTTGACCTTGAATTCGCGGATTGCGTTGGCGCCGACGGTCGCACTCGACTTCTTGGTGGTTTGGGCTTTGTCGGTGTGTTGCGTTCCTTCAGGGTTCATGGTGGGCTCCTTTGAAAAGAAAGGTTTGTTGGTCGTGCGTCCCCCTCAATCGGATGCGATGGGCAGGAGAGATCACAGTACAAGCGTTAAGGGACGAGTCTTTCCGCGAGCGACCGGGGATCGTGTTCGACTCGCAATGGACTATAGTCAGATCGAGAGACCGCGCATCGGGGGTTTTTTGGTTACCCGAATGAGGGACGTCGGATGAATGCCGCGTTGGGGTATGTCGACACGGAATTGTCGTATCGCGTCCTTGTTCGTGGCTTCAGTAGCCATGGGTCGTGGCGGTCTCCTTTTTCTTGGTTGTCGATTCCTTGGTCTGCGCCTGTCGCACGCACGGGATTGATCAGAGACTGTCTCGCGGTCAGGCCATCGTGTCGCCAACACGCGTTGGCGGAGGTCGACAAGTTCTGCTTCCGGAATGTCCGTGCGGAATTCGCGGATTGCGTTGTCACCGACCGTTGCAGACGCGAACGTCGCAAAGGTAAACGTGATACAGTGGGTGTGCACGAAAGGAGAGGAAGAGGTTGCGTTATGAAAAAGAAACGAATTCTGATTACTGGCGCTGGTTCGGGCTTCGGGGAGTTAGCTGCGATCGGGTTGGCTAGGGAGGGTCATGATGTGATTGCCGGGGTGCAGATCTGGCCCCAGGCGACGGCGTTACGCCGTAAGGTCGAGGCGCTCGGCTTGAAGAACCTTCGAGTCGAGAAACTTGATCTCTTGCACAACTACGACATACAGAACGCGTTGAAATGGGATATCGATATCCTGGTCAATAATGCTGCCATTGCCGAAAGCGGCCCCATCACCGAAATACCGATGGAGCTGCTCCGAAGTATGTTCGAGACCAATGTTTTTGCCCCGTTGGAACTGACGCAGAAATTCGTTCGCAAGCTCATAGATGAAAAGCGACCGGGAAAGATCGTATTCGTGAGCTCCATCGGTGGCCTCATCGCCATTCCTTACGGCGCTCCGTACGCCGCGACCAAGCATTCGCTGGAAGCAATCGCCGGGTCGATGCAGGCGGAGTTGGCGCCGTTCGGCATCCAGGTGCAAGTGATCAACCCAGGGGGTTACTTGACGGGCTTCAATGAAACCGAAGCCGAATCTTCCACGCATTGGATGGATGATCGTAGCAATTACGTGAAGAGTGCCGACGTGATGGGTTTCTTCGACCGGATCCTGGGCGTTGAAGAGAACCGGATGGATCCGCAGCTAATGGCCGACGCAATGGTGCAGATTATCCCGAAAGAAACGGGCCTCTTTCGAAACGTCGTTCCCCAGTTAGCCGAGGACATGGTCAAGGATATCCAGGGCAGTGCTTGGGCGAACAAGATCGATCTACCGGTCGAAAGAAAGGAAGCCGCGCAGTAAACCTTTCCCTCTTCCAAGGAGGATCGAGTATGAGCACAGCTCTAGTGACCGAACCCATTACAGAGCCGTCACCCCGATTCAAGGCCAGGCTTGCCGGTTTCTTCTACTTGCTCACCATTCTGACTGGAACGTTCGCTTTCATCAGCGGCGCCAAGTTCATTGTGTCCGGTGACGCGGCGGTGACGGCGTCCAATATCCTCGCGAACGAGTCCATGTTTCGGTTGAGCTTCGCATCCAACCTCATCGCGGGCGTGTGCTACATCGTCGTTGCGGTTCTCTTGTATGGGTTGTTGAAGCCCGTGAACAGAACCCTTTCCTTGCTCGCGGCGTTCTTGAGCCTCGCGGGATGCGCTTCTGGGGCTCTCGTCGGACTCTTTCATCTCGCCCCCCTGACGGTCTTGGGAGACGCACCGTACTTGAGCACATTCAATGTGGACCAGTTACAGTCTCTGGCGTACTTGTCGCTTCGGTTGGAGGGGATTGGCCACCACATCAGCATGACATTCTTCGGGTTCTATTGCCTGTTGATCGGCTACCTCATTTTCAAGTCGACGTTCATGCCTCGACTGGTGGGCATGCTGATGATGTTGGCCGGATTGGGTTGGCTCACGAACAGTTTTTCGAACTTCCTGTCACCGCCTTTCGCGAAAGCCTTGTCGTTCTACAGCGCGATTCCGGGTGGAATCGGGGAGACAACGCTGTGCTTGTGGCTCCTGGTGATGGGCGTGAACGATGAGCGATGGAAGGAAATGGCCATTACTCGACCATGAACCCATGGATTGCAAAGGCGGTGATTCTCACAGCGAGTATCGTGATGATTGCCATTCGGGCGCCGCACGGTCAACGCAGCCGCGGCGTTGCAGTAGCGAAGAATCACAAGGGGAAGCAGGAGGTCATACTGCTGACGCTTGCATGGCTCGGGTTCCTCATACCGCTGATCTGGGTGGCATCGCCGGTATTTTCATTTGCTGAGTATCCGCTCCGACTGGGTCCGTTTGTGGCCGGACTTGGGTGTATCATCGCTGGTCTCTGGTTGTTTCACCGCTCGCACGCGGACCTTGGAACCAATTGGTCGGTCACGCTCGAGCTCCGTGAGCATCATCAACTCATTACGCACGGTGTCTATCAGCGGGTCCGCCACCCAATGTACTCGGCACTTTTCCTATACTCCGTCGGTCAGGCTCTAGTTCTTCCGAATTGGGTTGCCGGACCTTCGTACTTGGTCACCTTCGGGATTCTCTTTGCGTTTAGACTTCGTGATGAGGAAAGAATGATGCTCGAGGAGTTTGGCGAAACGTACGCAACGTACATGACGCAGACGAAACGACTCGTTCCCGGTGTCTGGTAAGCGCGAGGAGCATCGATATGAGTTCATATTACAAACCGGCCAACTACAGTACGGTCTCGCCGTATTTGATCGTCAATGGAGCCGATGCAACCATCGACTTTTTGAAAAAAGTCTTTGGCGCCGTCGAGCTGCGCAGAATCCCCGACGAGTCCGGCAAGCTCGTGCATGCCGAGGTTCGCATCGACGACACCGTCATCATGCTGGCCGATCCGGCACCGCCCGAGTGGCCCGCCCTGTCGTCAAACGTGCACATCTATGTCTTCGACGTAGATACCACCTACGGCCGCGCTCTGGAAGCCGGTGCAGCATCGGTGCAGGCCCCTATCAAGAAACAAGACGAAGACAAGCGCGGCGGCGTCAAGGACGCTGGCGGGACGACATGGTGGATCGCAACCAAGGTCGACTGATCTAACGAAGGGGCGAAACTTTGACTGACGAACGTCAACCGAAACGGAATCAACCCGTGCACCGCGACACCGCGATTCTGCACGCCGGTTACCGCGAACTCGACGCGCCCGGTCCGTTCTTGCACGGGCCGCAGTTCGCGGCGACATACACCGCACCGGGCGCGCCGTCGGAGCACCGCTTCACCTACGGGCGATCCGACAACCCGACCTGGGCCGCGTGGGAGCAGGCGCTCGGCACGCTCGACGAGGGCGAATCGGTCGCGTTCGCATCCGGCATGGCCGCGGTGGCCGCCGTGTTCGGGACAGTGTTAAAGCCCGGGGACGCCGTCGTGCTTCCCGCCGACTCGTATTACACGACGCGGATTGTCGCCGCGGGTTGGCTGCAAGCGATCGGTGTTCAAACCCGCCTCTCGCCGACGCGCGCGAACGCGCAGGCGAACCTGCTCGAGGGCGCGCGACTGTTGTGGATCGAGACGCCGACCAATCCACAGCTCGAAGTTTGCGACATCGAATCCCTGGTGCGCTCCGCGCGAGCGCGCGGGGCGTTGGTCGCGGTCGACAACACGACGGCGACCGGCTACCTCCAGCATCCGCTCCGGCTGGGCGCGGACTACGTCGTCGCGTCGGATACCAAAGCGATGACGGGACACGGCGACTTGGTCCTGGGTCACGTGTCGACCGGGGATGCCGAGCGCGCGACGGCGCTGCGTGCATGGCGCACCCACCACGGCGCCATTCCGGGGCCGATGGAGGTTTGGCTGGCCCATCGTTCGCTGGCCACGCTGCCCATCCGCCTCCAGCGCCAATGCGCCACCGCGATGGAGCTCGCGCGACTACTTGCCAGCGAACCGACGGTGGATGCGGTGCACTATCCGGGTCTACCAAGCCACCCCGGACACGACATCGCGCGGCAACAAATGGATGCGTTTGGGTCCGTGGTAAGCTTCGACCTCGGGACGCAGCCGCGCGCCGAAGCATTCCTGCGATCGCTCGCGCTGGTCCGAGAGGCGACGAGCTTCGGCGGCGTCCACTCGACCGCGGAGCGCCGTGCGCGCTGGGGCGGCGATGCCATCAGTGAGGGCTTCATTCGCTTCAGCGTCGGCTGCGAGGCGCCGGGCGATCTCTTGGCCGACGTCGCCTCGGCGCTGAAAGCGAGTGCGTGAGGCGTTATGGCAAGGATGCTAGACCGCATCGAACAGACGATACGTGGAGAGGTGCCGCCGCCACCCATCGCCAAACTGATTGGCTTTACTCTCGTGTCCGCCAAGCCCGGTGAAGCGGTGGTCGAGTTCCAAGCCACAGAAGCGCACGCCAATCCGATGGGTACGCTCCACGGCGGAGTGCTGTGCGATATCGCCGACGCCGCCATGGGTATTGCCTACGCGGCCAACCTCGAGGAAGGCGAATCGTTCGCGACCCTCGAGCTCAAGATCAACTTCCTGAAGCCGATCTGGAAATCACGTTTGCGGGCCATCGGTCGGGTCGTCAAGCAAGGCCGCACGGTCGGGTTTATCGAGTGCGATGTCACCGATGAAAAGGGGAGCCTGGTGGCTCGCGCGACCAGTACCTGCATTACTCTCAGAGGCGAACAAGCGCAGGGAAGATGAATCGTCACCGCTTTGGACCGGGTCGACTCGTAAGGCCGCGCGTGGCGATCGCCACCGGGTTGATCCTATCACTTGCTCATGTCCCGGCATCCGCCCTCGATGCCGATCGGACACTCGCGCAGCTCCACCACACCGCCTGGGCCGCGGAGGATGGTGCACCCAGCCAGATCAGCGCGCTGGTCCAAACCACTGACGGATACCTGTGGATCGGTTCTGCGCGTGGACTCTTCCGCTTCGACGGGGTGGAATTCGAACGCTACGTGCCGCCCGACAGCGTGAGTCTGCCGTCGCACAACACGTACCACTTGTTGCCCACGAGCGACGGCGGCATGTGGATATCGTTCCGTCCGTCCGGACTCGGATTCGTGAAGGACCGGAGGCTCACGACGTTCGTGCACCCCGAGGAGATTCCCCCTTCGCAGGTCTACGTCCTGGCGTCCGACTTGGATGGTCGGGTGTGGGCCGGAACCCACGCGGGACTATTCCTTCGCGAAGGATCGCGATGGATGTCGATCGGGTCCGATTGGAATCTCCCGCCATTCCGCGTTCAGACCCTGTTTGTGGATCGCGACGGAACCCTGTGGGTGTCCGGCGGCGAACGGTTTCACGCGCTCGCTCGCGGATCCAAGTCGTTCGTGCTGAGAGGCGATCCGATCGGATGGACTTCCGAGATCATTCAGGCTCCCGACGGTCGGGTTTGGGTGATGGAGGACGGGCGGGTCAGGCCGATGACGATTGCCGGTCAAGGTGACAGCATGCAAGCGCCCACGATCCGCATGACGCCTAACGATATCATCGTAGATCGGGACGGTTGCTTATGGCTCGCAGCACGCACTGACGGGCTGCGACGCGTGCAGTTTCCAAAACAACTCGATAGCGGCGACATCGCCCCCGATGATCGTCGCCTCGAGTCGATGCGCGAAGCCGACGGGTTGAGCGCCGACGAGGTCCACGTTCTTCTCGAGGATCGCGAAGGCAACGTGTGGGCCGGCACGAGCAAAGGTCTGGATCGTTTTCGGCACAGCCATTTCGTGCCGCTGACGCTTCCGGCGGGGCACCAAGCGCTCACCCTGTTGCCCGGCGAAAAGGGCGAGGTGTGGGCGGCGTCCGCCACCGGAAAACCCCTGCTTCGGATTCGAAACCAGGAAATCGAAGAGTTCGACATGGAACGTCGTGTCGCGAGCGTCCATCGCACGCCCGACGGCGTTGTGTGGTGGGGTGCGAACGAGGGCGTCACGCGTCAGCACGACGGGGCGTTTACCCATTACCCTCACATGGCCGGGATAGGTGATGAGTTGATATGGGAGATCTTTCGCAGCGATGGTGCGGGTGCGTTCTGGATGTTCGTCGATGAGGTCGGCCTGGTTCATTTCGAGAACGGCACCTGGGAGAAGCGACCGACACCCGTGGGGCTTCCGAACTGGGGACCCAGCGCGTCCTACCACGCACCCGACGGGCGAATATGGCTCGGCTACCGCGAGAACCGCGCGTACTTGTTGAGCGGGTCGGAGGTGCGCTCGTTCACGCACTCTGACGGCATCGAGATCGGCCGCATCCGTGCCATCCGCGGGCGCGGCCCGCATTTCTGGTTTGGCGGCGAGCTCGGACTCGCGTTGTTTCACGAGGGGCGTTTTCGGACTGTTGCGTGTGAAGGCAGCGAGCCGTTCGGGACCGTCTCGGGAATCGTGGAGACTTCCGACGGGAGCCTTTGGCTCAACGAGATGAGAGGCGTGGTGAACATCCCCGCCGACGAGATACAACTCGTGCTTCGCGATCCGTCGCACGCAGTGAGCTTTCGGCGATTCGACGTTCGGGAAGGACTGCCGGGTGCGGGACAAATGAACTGGACCAACTCGACCGCGATCGAGGCGACCGACGGTCGGCTTTGGTTCGCCACCGACGGCGGGCTCGCCTGGATTCACCCCCAGCGGATCACGACCAACACGTTGCCGCCGCCGGTCGCGATCCGATCGGTCGGCACTGAAGCGGGTACGTATGACGCGTCGACCGACATTCGACTGCGCAATGGGACGGCCACCTTGCGCATCGACTACACGGCCTTGAGCCTCGCGATTCCCGAGTTGGTACGGTTTCGCTACCGTCTCGAGGGGTACGACGAAGATTGGCGCGATGCCGGCACGAGGCGGTCCGCGTTTTACACCCACGTGAGACCCGGATCCTATCGCTTCCAGGTGGTCGCCTCGAACAACGATGGGGTGTGGAACACAACCGGCGCGTCGGTGCTTTTTTCGATCGCGCCCGCGTTCTATCAAACCACGTGGTTTGCGGCCTGCTGCCTGCTCGCGGCCTTGGGCGCGCTCTGGTTGTTCTATTTGCTGCGCGTGCGACAGGTGGCAACGCGGCTTCAGCGACTGCACGACGAGCGCGTGGATGAGCGCATGCGCATCGCGCACGAGCTCCACGACACGCTGCTGCAGGGCTTCTTGAGCGCATCGATGCAACTGCACGTGGCGAGGGACACTATCCCGGCTGACTCGCCCGCAAAGAACCAAGTAGGTCGGGTACTCGGGCTCATGGACGAAGTGATCGGCGACGCACGCAACACCGTTCGCGGCCTCCGCACACAATCCGACTCCGCTTCCACCGAGATCGAGCATGCGTTTACGCGTATACAACAGGAGCTCACCGGCAACGGATCCGTCGACTTTCGCGTGGTCGTCAACGGCCGGCCGCGGCCGCTTCAGCCCGTGGCTCGCGACGAGGTGTACCGAATCGGTCGCGAGAGCTTGATGAACGCATTCCGCCACGCCGGTGCCAGCACCATCGAGACCGAGCTCTACTACTTACCGCGCGAGCTGCGGGTGGTCGTCCGCGACGACGGTTGTGGAATCGATCCCGACGTGCTTCGCACGGGACGCGACGGGCACTTTGGGCTGTCGGGCATGCGCGAGCGCGCAAAGCGAATGGACGCTCAACTTGCGGTGCGCAGCCGCGTGGGTTCGGGCACGGAGGTCGAGTTGGTGGTGCCGGGTCGAGTCGCGTTCTCGGGCGAGCCGGCGCCGAACGGCTTTCGTCGCGTGATCCGGCGCTTGCGCGAGCGCAGCGCGCGCGAAGTTGGCGAGGGGTAATGGACGCACAGGATCGCATCCGCGTGTTCTCGGTCGACGACCACCCGCTGTTGCGGGAGGGTCTCGCTGCCATCATCAACAGCCAGCCGGACATGACGTTGGTCGCGCAAGCCGCGAACGGCGGCGAGGCGATTCAAGACTACCCGAAGCACCAGCCCGACGTGACGCTCATGGACCTTCGACTCCCGGACATGAGCGGCATCGACGCGTTGATCGCCATCCGCTTGGCGGCTCCGGCCGCGCGCATCATCATACTCACCACGTTCGAAGGCGACGTCGAGATCCAGCGCGCGCTCAAAGCGGGCGCGCGCGGCTACCTGCTCAAGAGCACACCGCCGAAGGAACTGGTAGACGCCATCCGCCAAGTGCACGCCGGCAAGAAACGCGTTCCCCCCGAGGTCGCGGCGCAGTTGGCCGAGAGCATGAGCGACGACGACCTGACGCCAAGGGAGATCGAGGTGTTGCGACTGGTCGCCAACGGCAATCGCAATCAGGATGTCGCGAAGGCGCTCTTCATTTCCGAGGAAACCGTCAAGGCTCACCTCAAGCACATCATGTTGAAGCTCGACGCCACCGATCGCACGCAGGCCGTCACGATCGCGGTGCGCCGCGGCATCATCCATCTCTAGCCCGGGGCGTCGCCCGGGCGCCGTTTCTCCTCACACCGCATACACAGTGCATCCCCCGATCGGGGGGGTCACGAAGCCCTCGATGTCGCGATGTGCGCGCTCGACCATCCCGATATAGTTCCGTGCGACCCATGGAAGCAATGGTGCTTCCGGCGGAAATAGACCGGTCACCAAGCGGGCGCTGGCCTCCCTCGATGGTCCCAACGCGCCATGTCCAGGCGCGCGGGCTCGCAAGTTGTCGAATCCAAGGGCAGCCACGCCATCTACGTCTCGAAGCCCGAGACCGTGGCAGCACTCATCGAAAAGGCGTCTCAGGGCATCTAGGTTCGATGGAGAAGAAGCAACTTCCTACAAATCGTTGAGGTGCATACATGTCTACGAGAACAATCGCATTCGTTCATGGACACTTTGTTACCAAGCGTTGCTGGGACCCGTTCATCCAGCGTTTCGAAGCGCGCGGTTACAAATGCTTTCCAATCGCCTATCCGCTCCGCGATGACACCGTGGAGAATTTGCGACGCAAGCACCCGGACCCGGCGCTGGCACGCCTCACCCTGGCCGAGGTGCTCGAACACCACGTGCGCACCATTCGATCGCTCGACGAGAAACCCATCATCATCGGGCATTCGTTCGGTGGTCTGCTGACGCAGCTGCTCACACAGCGCGATCTCGGCGTGGCGTCGGTCGCCATCGACTCGGTACCGCCGTCGAACGTGGTTGGCACGCAGTGGTCGTTCCTGCGATCGCTCTTGCCGGTCATCAACCCCTTCAAGCGCGGCGAACCGTATCTGATGCCGTTCAAGCATTTTCAGTACACGTTCACGAACAACATGCCGCTGCCCGCGCAGCGGGAGGCTTACGATCGGCACGTAGTACCGGAATCGCGCGTGCTGGGGTGGGGCGGCCTGTCTTCGGCCGCGCGCATCGACTTCACACGGGATCACGCGCCGCTTCTCATGATAGCGGGCAGCAAGGACCACATCATGCCCGCCGCGTTGAACCGCAAGAACTACCAGCGGTACCAGGCCTCGCACAGCGTCACCGACTTCAAGGAATTCCCGGGACACAGTCACTACTCGATCATCGCCGGCCCGGGTTGGGAAGAAGTGGCCGACTACGCGCTGGCGTGGGCTGAGCGCGTGACGGCGAAGCCGGACTTGCGCGTCGCCGAGCGAGCGCAGGCGTAGGTTGACACATGCACGAACACACCAAGAGTCGGTCCGCATTGCTATTCATCGACCCCTACAACGATTTCCTGTCGGACGGTGGCAAGTTGTGGCCCTTCGTCATGGGCGTCGCGAATGAAGTCGGCTTGCTGGACAATTTGCGCACCATTGTCGCCGCCGTCCGACGGGCGAGAATCCCCGTCTTCATCGTGCCGCATCGGCGCTGGGAACCCGGCGACTTCGATAGTTGGGATCATCCGACACCGTACCAGCTCACTTCCGCGAAGGCGCAGACATTCGCGAAAGGAAGCTGGGGTGGCGAGTGGCATCCCGATTTCGCGCCGCTACCGGGGGACGTCATCGTCAAGGAGCATTGGGGTTCGAGCGGCTTCGCCAACACCGACCTGGATTTCCTGCTCAAACAGAGGGGCATCACACGCGTCATCGTGATCGGTCTTCTAGCCAACACGTGCGTGGAGACCACGAGCAAGTTCGCGGTCGAGCTCGGCTATCACGTCACACTCGTCAAGGACGCCACCGCGGCGTTCAGCGCCGACCGCATGCACGCCGCGCACGAGCTCAACGGTCCCAGCTACGCGCACGCAATCGTGACGACGGCCGATCTGATCGAGTCGCTGGTGGAATCCCTCGATCACGAAGGAGTCAAATCATGAGTATCAAGGAGGCAAAACAATGACTGCGGCTGTTAACAAGACCACCAACACCATCACAACCGCGGATGGAACCATCATCTATTACAAGGACTGGGGCAGCGGGCAGCCCATCGTCTTTAGTCACGGCTGGCCGCTCAACGCCGATGCCTGGGAAGACCAGATGCTGTTCTTCGCGTCCCGCGGGTACCGATGCGTCGCGCACGACCGGCGGGGACACGGTCGCTCGAGCCAGCCTTGGAACGGCAACGAGATGAACACGTATGCCGACGACCTCGCGACGTTGGTCGAAGCACTCGATCTCAAAGATGCCGTCCACATCGGACACTCGACGGGCGGCGGGGAAGTCGCGCGTTATATCGGTCGCCACGGCACCAAGCGCGTCGCGGGGGCGGTGCTGATTTCGGCCGTCCCGCCGCTCATGGTGAAGACCGACGCAAATCCCGGCGGCCTTCCCATCGACGTGTTCAACGGGATGCGCGCCGCGTCGCTCGCCGACCGTTCGCAGTTGTACCGCGACCTCGCGAGCGGCCCCTTCTTCGGCTACAACCGCCCCGGGGCCAAGCCGTCGCAGGGCGTGATCGATTCGTTCTGGCTCGCGAGCATCATGGCGGGAGCCAATGGCACCTACGACTGCATCAAGGCGTTCTCCGAGACCGACTTCACCGAAGATCTCAAGAAGTTCGATGTGCCGACCTTGATCATTCATGGCGACGACGACCAGATCGTCCCCATCGGAGCATCCGCGATGATGTCGTCGAAGCTGGTCAGGAACGCCACCTTGAAGGTCTACAAGGGCGGAGCGCACGGACTCCCGGTCACGGAGAAGAACCGGCTCAACGAGGACCTGCTCGAGTTCGTTCGCGGCACGACGGTGTCGGGCGGAACTCGGTAGCGTCCGCCTCGAGGCGGGGTCGGGGCGGCACTCTGTCGCCCTGACCCCATCAGGGAATGAAACGATCACAAGAAAAAGGAGCACGGCAAATGCGACCGAAAAGAGAAACACGAAGCGTGAACCGAATCATGAGGGCCCTGGCGGTGATTTGGGTCGGACTCATCGGCGTTCCGCAACTCGCGCAGGCACAGTCAACTCAGACCACCACGAAGTCCAGCGTGCTGCCGTCGGGCGGAGGCGCCGCGCTTCTCGACCCATCGGACGTCGTCTTCTTGCTGCTCGACCATCAGTCGGGGTTGTTCCAGACGGTGAAAGACGTCCGGGTTGACGAGCTGCGCGCCAACACCACGATGATCGCGAAGCTGGCCACGCTTTTGAAGATTCCCGTGATCACGACCGCATCGGAGCCCAATGGTCCCAACGGCCCGCTCATGCCCGAGATTCACCAGTACGCGCCGCACGCGGTCTTTGTGCCGCGCAAGGGTGAGGTCAATGCATGGGACAACGACGACTTCGTGAAAGCGGTGCGCGCTACCGGGCGGAAAACTCTGATCATGGCCGGAGTGTGGACCAGCGTGTGCGTGATGTTCCCCGCGTTGGATGCGACGGCGGCCGGATTCAAAGTGTACGCGGTCATGGACGCTTCCGGCGACCCGAGCGAAATGTCGTCGAGGACGACTTTGGCTCGCTTCGCGCAGGCCGGCGTCATTCCCACTTCGACCAACGCGGTGCTGTGCGAGATCCATCGCACCTGGAATCGTCCGGAAGCAGCCGAGCTGGCGAAGCTCTACGTGATGACGGCGCCGAACTACGGGGCTGTGATCGAGAGCTACCAGAAAGCACTGGACGTCGGCAAGCAAGCGAAGAAGTAGGCGCGAGCACGTGCTCTTCTCAACTTTCCCTCGCGGTTGGCCCGGCGCCGGAATGCTCTTGCTGCGCGCGGTGGTCGGTTTGACGGCCGTTGTGGACGGATGGATGATTCTCGTCAGTCCCGAAGTCTCACCGATCATCGCTTGGGGGGTAGGAGCCTCCGCCATATCCGTGGGTGTGGCACTGTTGATCGGTTTCGTTACGCCCATCCCCGCGATGCTCGTCGGCATGGCGACGCTCGGCGTCGCACTCGGATGGATCCCGCGCAGCTTGTTGCACTTGGTCGATTCCACGTTGGCGGGAGTTTTCTTGGTGAGCATGTGCGTCGCGATTGTGTTACTCGGACCGGGGGCGCTGTCGGTGGATGCCCGCATGCGGGGACGCCGGGAGATCGTCATTCCTCACGACTCCCGGCCCGTTGAAGATTGAAGCCGTGGCGAGACGACGCGCCGAATTATGCGGCATCGCGGAAAGGGAGCGATCATGAGACATGTGATTCTGATTGCCGCCTTGTTCCTGGGCGGACGTGCGATGGCGGCGGACCTGATCCTGCACAACGGCAAGATCGCCATTGTCGATCCGAGAGGAACCATGGTCACCGCCGTTGCGATCGATGGTGCGCGCGTCGAAGCCACCGGCTCCGATGCCGACATGTTGAAGCTACGGAACTCGAACACGCGCGTCGTCGATCTCAAGGGACGCACGGTCATACCCGGCCTGAACGACTCCCACACCCACGTCATTCGCGGCGGGCTCAACTACAATCTGGAGTTACGATGGGAGGACGTCCGCTCCCTGAAGGAAGGCTTGGCACTGATCCGCGAGCAGGTTGCGCGGACGCCGAAGGGGCAGTGGGTGCGCGTCGTGGGCGGTTTTTGCGAGCACCAGCTCGCCGAGCGCCGGCTGCCCACACTCGCCGAGCTCAACGAGATCGCACCCGATACACCGGTGTTCGTGTTGCACCTGTACGATCGGGCGCTGCTCAACCGCGCTGCGATCGCGGCGGTCGGTTACGACAAGAGCACTCCGGATCCGATGGGTGGAAAGATCGAGCGTGATGCGAGCGGCGCACCCACGGGAGTGCTCTTGGCGCAACCGAATGCGTCGATTCTCTACGCCACGCTGGCCAAGGGGCCGAAGCTGCCCACCCCGCAACAGATCAACTCGACGCTCCAGTTTATGCGCGAGCTCAATCAGTTGGGCGTGACCAGCGTCATCGACGCGGGCGGGGGCTTTCAGCGCTATCCCGACGACTACGCCGTCATCGAGCAATTACACAAGGACGGCCTTATGACGGTGCGGATCGCCTACAACCTCTTCCCGCAAGTACCCAAGAAGGAGCTGGAGGATTTCCGCCGATGGGCCGCATCGTCGAAGCCCGGTCAAGGCGACGACTTCTATCGCTTGAACGGAGCCGGCGAGATGCTGGTGTACTCGGCGGCCGACTTCGAAGACTTTCGCGAGCCACGGCCGGAGCTGCCGTCCGTCATGGAGCAGGAGCTGCGCGACGTGGTGTCGTTCTTGGTCCAGACCCGGTGGCCGTTCCGGCTGCACGCCACCTACGGCGAATCCATCACGCGCTTTCTCAACGTGATGGAGTCCATCAACACGGAGACGCCGTTCAACGGGCTGCGGTGGTTCTTCGATCATTGCGAAACCATCTCCGACGCCGATATCGCGCGCGTGAAACAACTCGGCGGCGGAGTCGCGGTGCAGCATCGCATGGCGTACCAGGGTGAATACTTCAGCAGCCGCTACGGAAAGGAAATGGCCGCGCACGCTCCGCCGTTGCGCAAGCTGCTCGCGGCCGGCGTGCCCGTTGCTGCCGGTACCGATGCTACGCGCGTCGCGGGATACAACCCGTGGGCCTCGCTGTCGTGGCTGGTGACCGGAAAGACCGTCGGCGGCGTCCGCATTTACGACGACAATCGCTTGAGTCGCGAGGAGGCGTTGCGCCTGTGGACCGCGGCGGCGGCGTGGTTCTCGTCCGAGGAAGGGAAGAAGGGCTCCATCATAGCCGGACAGCTCGCGGACCTCGCGGTATTGAGCGACGATTACTTCACCGTCCCCGAGGATCGCATCAAAGATATCCATTCCGTGTTGACCATCGTGGGAGGAAAGCCGGTCTACGGCGAGGCGGACTTCGCGACGCTGGCGCCGAAGATCGCGCCGGTCGATCCGAGCTGGTCGCCCGTGGTGTTGCAGCGCGGGAAATAGCCCTCGCGATGCTGCTGGCCGCGCTCATCGGATCCTTTATTACCCTCGCGACGGGCGCGCCATCGCAGGCCGAGTTTCCCCTGATTCGCTACCAGCTCGACGCCGAACAGCGCGCCGCGCTACCGCCGGCCTTTTCGTTTTCCTTCGGCGGAGAGATTCGCGAGCGCTACGAGTACACTCACAACCCGCTCTTCGGTGCGGATCCGCAGGATCCCGACGGTGTGTGGCTGCAGCGTCTCGCGGCGTTCTCCGAGGTACGCTGGGGGCCACACGCGAGATTGTTCGTGGAACTCCACAGCGCAATCGAGGAGGGGCGCGCCGCCTTGCCGGCGCCGCTCGATGAGGACGAACTGGAGTTTCAAAATCTCCTGGGCGAGTTGTGGTTCAACCGCGACGAAGAGAGCGACCTCGTGATTCGACTGGGTCGTCAGGAGATGCAGCTCGGCACGGCGCGACTCGTCGCTGTGCGCGACGGGCCCAACGTGCGCTACACCTACGACGGCGCGCGCGTGCTCCTTCGAAACGGGTCGTGGTCGCTCAGCGCCCTTGCGGTGCGCCCGCGCAAGAACCAGCCCGGCGTCTTCGACGACTCCACCGACGACGCCAAAGCACTATGGGGGGTGTACGCGACCAGACGCGACGGCCCACTGGGGACCAACCTGGACCTCTATTATCTCGGCTATCACAACGACGCGGGCGCGTTCGATCAGGGAACCAGCGAGGAACAGCGTCACACGCTTGGAACCAGACTCTTTGGTTCGAACGGGAGCTGGTCGTGGAACTGGGAGCCCATGGTTCAATTCGGGAGCTTCGGGGACGGAGACCTCCTCGCGTGGACGGTCGCGAGCGAGACTGCGTATACTTGGCCGAACGCGCGGTGGAAGCCCACTGTGAAGTTGAACCTGGATGTCGCGAGTGGCGACCGCGACCCGGAACATCCCGACCTCGAGACCTTCAACCCGTTGTTTCCCCGCGGGAACTATTTCTCGCAGGATGCGACACTGGGGCCGTTGAATTTCTACGACGCGCACATGTTGGTGATCGTTCGACCCAATCGCATGTGGGAGTTGACGGCGGACTACATGTCGTTTTGGAGGCTATCCACGCGCGACGGCGTGTACCGGCCCACCGGGCGCCTGATGAGGTCGGGCGCCGGCAGCGACGCGCGGTTCGTGGCGACCAGCGTCGAGCTGGCGGCGGAGTGTACAATCAATCGGCACTGGAGTGGTACGATCATATACAGCCACGTACGGCCGCAGACGTTTCTGGAGGAGACCGGCCCTTCGGAGACCATCAACTTTTTCGAAATCACGGCGCGATTCCGATTCTAACCACGCAGGCCGGTCAAGTGCGGTCGGTCGTCATCCGGTTCACGCCCGCAGAATCAACGCGATTTGTTGAAAACGGTGCAGTGAACCGTCTTCCGCGAAGATGACTTTGCCACCCAATGCCAGGACTTTCTCGATGACGCCATCCACAACGTTGTCGCCATCGTCTATGAGTGCCGTGCTCCGTGGGGCATCCGCCCGGTAACTGTTCTCAACCAGCAGCGTCGCCGCGATTCCGGAGTCGACCGATTGGCCAACGGCGTCAATGCCAACGGCGACATTGTGCGCGTGTACGGCGACTCCCAACTCGCGCTGTATCTTCTCAGCCGCTCCAGCCATGACCCCTTTGACGAGCGGCCATACAATTTTTCCCAAGTCCCGGGGTGACGTGGCCGAGTGATCGCCGTCGACACATCCGATGATCACCCCGGAATACGCGGTCACCGCCGCGAACGCGGACAGATGCCTCTCTTTTCCGGCAACGACCAATCCGAGCGGATCCTGCTCAAAGTAATGAGCGAAGTGATGGTCTACCCTCTGTAGATGTGTTCGCAGCTGAACGTCGTTTAGCGCGGGGTGTCTCGCGCCATGCGCGGACTCGAGGGGGAACCAGGTGTTCTTGATATCGATCAAGCTGTCGCGAAAGGCTTCGTAGAGCCTGTTCGTATCCTCGCTCAAGGACAAGACGTAGTAATGCGTACTGGGTTTCACGGCGAACCTTTCCTGTGCCACGTGAATAGCGAGTTGTCTGAACCGAAGAGATTACTAATAGTATACCGAACACGGGGCACCGAATTGAATCGACCATCCGGATGAAAAGGGAGCTAGTCCCTTAGTCTATCACTGCGAGCGCGGCGCCTGGCTGCTCAGGAAGCGCCGATCATTCTGTCGACGTGTAGAGAGCGACTTGCCCGCGGCCGTTCTGCTTGGCGGCGTAAAGAGCGTCGTCAGCCGCGCGCAACAGCTCCCGAGCAGTGAAAGCGTGCTCGGGCGACACCGCGACGCCGACCGACAGGGTCATGATGCCGAGCAACCGCCCCTCGTACCGCATATCCACTCGCTTGATGAGTTCACAGATTTCCTCCACGCGCTGCTGAGTATCCGCAAGAGACGAATCCGGCAGAACGAGCGCAAACTCGTCGCCGCCCAGGCGGCAAGCGATGTCGCTCTTGCGGAGGTGCTTGGACAGCACTCGCGCGCACTCGCGTAACGCCAAGTCGCCGGCATCGTGCCCGAACGTGTCGTTGAATCTCTTGAAATGATCGATGTCGAGTATCGCGAGCGCCAAAGAGGCGCTGCGACGCCACGACAGGCTCAGTTCGCGCGTCAGGCTGTCGTCGAGGTAGCGCCGGTTGAACAGGCCGGTAACTGCATCATGATTGGCCTGCTCGCGGAGCCCCTCTTCGCGCCTCTTCAGTTTGTCCACCAACGACAACAAGCCCTCGTGGATCTTCCGAGCGTGATCCTCGGCTGACTTCCGTTCCGTGATGTCGCGGATATTGCACTGAATCACCTTGCTGTTGCCGACCGTGTACACGTTGCTGACGAACTCCACGTGCCTTTGCTCGTGCCCCTTGGTTTCGAGCGGCAGGTCGTCGTAGCGGACGTATTCTTTGGCCTGTAATTGCCGAAAGGCCTTCCGGCTGGCAACGACGTCCTTGAACGAGCCGATTTCCCAGAGCGTCTTGCCCAGCAGCTCAGCGTGGGCGTAGCCGAGCATGGCTTGTAGAAACGGATTGGCCTCGGTGATCTGCCCTGTTTCGGCATCCAGAATCAGTATGCCGTCTTGGGCGGCTTCGAATAACCGCCGGTAGCGGAGTTCGGAGTCGGCCAGCGGGTTCTCGATCCGCTCGCGCCCGTTTCCTTTGCTCACTGATCTCGTTCGCTTACCCAGAGGCTGCATCGCGAACGGGTCGCTTGCCTTGCTCGAGTGTGTCTGCGAGGTTGCGTACTCCGCGACCAAGTGCAAATTTGCTTTCTTCGTCAATGCCCCCCCTAGCGAACGCGCAGCTCATGCCCTTTGAAATCAGGTCGACGATTTCGCGCTCGCGCTTGGTCAACTGATCCCGCGGGCGGTACTGATTTTTCTCCCGTTTACCGATAAAACGCCTTGAACATTCCCCACGAAATCTCGCGTACGGGCACTGACGTGCCGCCAACAATCGCGTTCGTATCCATCGTCACTGCGCCAGTGCGCGCCAGAGCTCTTCCAGCCAGGCTCGCACCGGTAGTCAGGGTGATGCTCTCCAGCGCGACAATGTTGCCCGCGAATGCGGTGCCAAGGCCGAGAGTCGCGCTGCTGCCTACCTGCCAATACACGTTCCCAGGCTTCGCTCCACCGATCAGGTCGACAACCGCGATGGTTGCGGTCGTGAGTGTGCTCCCGATCTGGATAACGAAGACTGCATTGCTATCGCCCTGACCGTCGAGCGTGAGTGTTCCCGTCAGCTGAGCCGATGTATCGAAGCAATACACGCCTGGCGCGAGCGTCATGCCACCCAAATCCTGGGCGGTCAGGTTGGTGCCGCAAGCCATGCCTGCCAGCGAATTGTAAGCAATGGTGAGATCACTCTGAGCCTGAGCCGCGACGATGTCACCTCCGTGAATGGTTCCTCCGGTCGGCTGTCCCAGAGGGAGGCCCATGATCGCGGTTCCCGGGCTTACACCCACACTTCCGACGATGGTGGTCGGCCCGGTATTGGTGACCGTCGAGCCCGCTAGAACGGCGAACATTTCTGCAGAGCCTAACGACTGAGTGAACCCGAGGGAGGGAAGGACTAACAGCGCGGCCAGTCCGCCGGCGGCGATGATGGTTGGGCACTTGCGTCTGCAATTCATGGTTAACCTCCATGACGACCGCCGGCAGGCCACAAGTCGGCGGGGCCACCCGGCGTTGGGACAATTCGATTGGTATGCTGTCTTTCTTTCGTAGACAGCGTACCGGAGGCCGGGAGCGGGATTGAATCGATCGCGAGGATGAAAAGGGAGCTAGTCCCTCGGATGGCCGAACGAGCTACGGCGGCTAATCGCTTCGTTCGTTGCGGACAAAGGCCGCAATCTGCAGGCGCGTGCCGAGTTCCAACTTTTCCAGCACGTTGTGGACATGGCTCTTCACGGTGAAGGTCGCGATGTGGAGTTCCTGCGCGATTTCCTTGTTGCTCATGCCCTGGGAAATCAGGTCGACGACTTCCCGCTCGCGCTTGGTCAGCTGGATTGCGTGATCGGGAACGCCGGTCCCGTTCTTGAGGACCGATTCGACGATCTGCGTGAAGAGTGATTTGGTCAACACGGCCGGAAGAATGGTGGCCCCACCGGCGACGGCTTGTATGGTCTTCACATAATCGTCCACGGGGGCGTTCTTGAGGATGAAACCGCATCCTCCTGCCTTGACGAATTGGACGATGTCGTCTTGGTCGGGGAGGATATCCATTGCGATGACTCTCGCCTTCGGAAAGCGTTCCCGAAGGACAGTCATCAGTTTCAAGCTGTTTTCTTTTTCCAGACCGAGATCCAAAAGGACGACGTCGGGCGGGCGCACAACCTCGAGCTGTCCGGCCGAACCGTCGCCGTCGGCGCGCGCGTCGACGGCGAAACCACCCTCACTCTGGAGAAGGTCCGTGATGCCTTCCCGCAAGAAGCGGTTGTCTTCGATCAACAAGACCCGAATCTTTGCCGCCAAAAGTCGCTCCTACATGAAAAGTCCATGCCGAGACGGGTGCCGACGTTGGCCGCAAGGGAGACGAGCCGAATGTACCTATCCCGAGTAACGGCAGGCTCTTCACTGGTCATGTTGTCAAAAACATTAGGCGACGCACTTTGCGGTCGTCAATGGGGTTTTTTGTGGAACTGGTTAAGCGATCGCCTGTTAGCGCGCTAACACCGCGGGAGACGACTTTCAAGCGATGGCTGGGTTGGCGTCACTCGGCGAGCTTGGCGAGCGCATCGTGATCGTGGATGCAGATGCTTTGCTTGTGGAACACGACGACACTGTCGCGTTTGAAGCGACTCATGTGTGTGCTCACGACCTCGCGGCGGGCACCGATGAGGTTGGCGACGTCCTGCTGCGTCAGGGGGACGTCGATGCCCATGCCGCACTTTCGTTGCTCGGGGAATTCGTGGGCCAGGTGGAGCAACACTCTGGCCACCCGCGCGAGCACACTTCGAAACGCCAGGTCTTCGAAGCGGGACACCACCTCGACCGACCGCTCGCCAATGAGCTTGACGACTCGCGAACATGCGCCGGCCTTCTCGATCAGCTTATCGAAATCTTCGCGCGGGACGTACCCGACGAGCGATGCCTGCAAGGCCGATGCGTGCAGCTCGGTCGTCTCGTTGCCGACCGAATTCAAGAGACCGAACGGCTCACCTTGTTTGATGAGTAGTAGAAGAAGTTCCTTTCCGCTGGCATCGTCGACACTACTGATCTTGACGCGACCCTTGAGGAGAAAGTACACGCGCTGCAAGTGCTCGTCGCGGCTGCCGCTGATGACGTAGATGGTTTCGCCGCGCTTGAATTCGCGCAGTTGCAGCAGTCGCGTGAACCGTTTCAGCGCTTCACCGTCGACGGACTTGAGCAAGTCGACGTGACGCAGGTGCCAAAGGCCGAAGTCTTTGAGCGTCTTGGCTGTGGGCACCGTTCCGCGATTGTCGTCCATGCTACCGCTCCCCGCTCGTCAAATTCCCAGCGTTGCCCCAGGATTTGACGCGATTCGCACTGTCTTTGAGAGCCTTCAGCCTCGACGTCGCGCACCTCCATGTCGGCTTGGAGGTGCGCGACGTGATCCCGCGGCGGCGAATCTCTTTCGCCGACGGTCTTCGAAACTCTAGGGCACTACGACGGTATTGCTGGCCAGCGTCACTGCACCAATCCGTGCCAGTGCCCTGCCAGTCAGCGTCGCCCCGGTATTCAGAGTGATGGACTGATTCGCCATGATGGTGCCCATGAATACGGACGTCGTTCCCAGCGTCGCCGAGCTCCCCACCTGCCAGAAGATGTTTGAAGCGTTGGCGCTACCGCTCAGGATCACTCTTCGGCCGGATGTCGTGGTAAGCGTCGATGCCATCTGGAAAATGAAGACCGCATTCGCGTCGCCGCCGGCGTCGAGCGTGAGATCGCCCGAGGAGATCGAGAGCGAGGACGTGGACTTATACAGGCCCGGGGGCAAAGTCAACCCGCCGAGATTCCCGGCGACGGTGACGGGTGACAGGGTTCGTCCAGCGGCGTCGTTGTACGCCGTGGTCAGATCGGTCTGGGCCTGCGCCGAAGTGGGATTACCCGCGTGCGTCGCACCGGTCAGGGTTCCCGGCGGGAAGCCAGTCACCGCGGTTCCCGGGCTCACACCCAGATCTCCTGTCAGAGCAGTTGGTCCCGTGTTGGTGACCGTCGAACCGGCCAGAACCGCGAAAGCTCCAGCCCCGCCGAGAGCCACTAACGGCTGATTGCTAGACGACGCCGACGTCGTGAAGCTCCACACATGGTTACTCGCCAGCGCGTTGCCGGCGACATCTTTGGCCCCGGTCGTGATGGTCGCTGTATATGACGTGCTGGGCGTGAGGGCGCTTGTGGGCGTGAATCTCGCTAAATAAGTCGCCGCATCGTAGGTGACGGTCCCGGTCACGGGAGCTGCGCCGGCAACGGTGAAGGTGGCTGTCGTGAGCGTGGAGGCGTTCATCGCCTCACTGAATGATGCCGTGATGACCGCCACGCCTGTGGCGCCATTCGCAGGGTTGGTGGAACTCACAGTCGGTGCGACGGTGTCTGATGGTGGGCTGACGGGGTCGTCGTCGTCACATCCGGCCGTTGCGATCAGCAGCATTGCCAATGGCCACGCTGCAAAGAAACTTGTTCGGCGATACCGATACATTGGGGTCCTCCTTGGTCTCGCTGGCGACAAACGACGGTTCCGTCGCTACGCGGCGAGCCGTGTAAATTGGTGGTCTTGTCGATTGCTCGACAGCGTACCGGAGGGTGGGGCGCGATTGAATCGGCCGGAAGGGTGAAAAGGGAGCTAGTCCCTAAGAATGGTCGCTCGAGCGACCACGAATCGGTCGACGGCCAACGGGCGAGGAGCCATCCGGCAATCCGGGATGGCTCCTCTTTTCGTCATGCTCACCCGACGATATCGCGATTGGCCGGCGCCTGCCTACTCGGAAAGCTTCGGCGTCCGCCAGCACGCTTACAACTAGCAACCCTCCCACGATAATAGCGGCCACGCTGGCGGTTTGCGGAATGGATATCCCCGCCTTGCTCTCCGCGACGATATCGACCGACCCGGCGTGCGCGGTGCCTCGCTCGCGGATGAAGGTGACACCGCCCAAGATGACTCCGACGCCGCCGATGATTATGAGAAGGATTCCGATCAGTTTCATTTTCATGCTTCCATTTCACGTTTCTAACGCGATCCTCCGCCGAAGAAGTAGATGTGAAATCCAATATGCGAAAAGTTGTTACCCAAGGTGCCTATGCTCGTGACGCTGTCGCCGCCCCCGGCCGGGTCGACGCTGAAGAACCCGATGCCGTGGCTGGCCGACACGCTGAAGTTTTTCACCAGGAACACCTCGGCCTCGAGCTCCGCGGTGAGGCTGAACGTCGTCGTGTCGTCGGAGTCGAACGGCGTCGGCGGCGACGTCGTTTCGACTTCATCGCTTTCGTAGAGCAAACCCGGCCGGAAGAGGAGATGGACCTTGTCCCAGTTCTTCAGGACGATGGGCACTCCCACCTCGAAGGCCCAGCCGGTCAGCTTCTCGTCGTAGCTGGGGGCTGGCGTCGACTGGAACCCAAGGCCGACGTCCAATCCGATCTTCTGACCGGCGAACCACCATCGGCCACCCAACGGGGCCGACAGATTGTGGAATCCCAAACTGCCGTTGTTGTGCGCCGGTAATTCGTCCGACTGCGCTCGCACCGATGCCGGTAGCATGCAGCATGCAGCTGCTGCGATCGCGAATAGTAATCGTGAAGTCATTCGTTGCATTGGTTGCTCCTTTATTGTGCCTACCTCGTTTTCGTAGGCTCGAAGTAATGCAGTAGTTGTTGTCGTAACAGCCTTGGGGTGTTGCGAGACGCGGGTTTGCGCGCTTCGGGATGAGCGACGCTCGTGCGCAAGTTGGGACGGATCACCGTTCGGTAGTACTGCATGACGGTAAGGAGCGGCCCCATTCCGACCGAACCCCCGAAGACAATGGGAACCGTATCGACGCGTTCGCCTGGTCCATAAATGACACTGTGCACGAAGCCCTCGAGAAAGTTGTCAATCCATGGCCCGTCTGTGTTGTGGTCACCTGCGCCGGCCATCAAAAGCAAGCTGTGGTCAGCGAATGGAACGCGGACGTACTCGGCATAAGTTCCGTCGATCTCACGCCCCAGTATCCAGCCGCCGTTATGGCAGCGCGTGGGCTCCCCCTGCTCGCACGGTGCGCATGTCCCGCACGACGTGAGGCACGAAATCAACACGCAATCGCCTACGCGGAAGTTGGAGACACAGTCGCCGACTCGCTCGATGATACCGGTGCCTTCGTTTCCGAGTATTCGCCCGCGGGCAATGCGTGGGGCATCGCCTCGCATCGCGCGTACATCCGAACCGGAAATCGTCGCGTTCGTGACTTTGACGATGGCATCCGTCGGTGCCTGGATTGCGGGCCGGGGTTTGTCCTTGAAGGAAGGCTTCCCCCAGCCGTGATGAACGAGCGCTTTCATCTCAGACCTCTCTTGCTGATCCCGTTGTGTCAGGATCATGTCTACGCGACTTTGACAATCGACGACGAACGAACGGGCGACAGCTAGATCTTTCGTCCGCGAATGACACGCATAAGTACGACCACGATGGCGATGACCAGGAGGATGTGAACGAATCCACCCATGGTGTACGACGTTATCAAACCAAGCAGCCAAAGAATCAACATGATGACAGCGATGGTCCACAACACGTGACCCACCTCCTTTCAGGGTTCGTTATCTCGCAGTGCGCCAGCATTCCCATCCGGAATGGCGCTCCTCGTTCTTCATGCGTCCAAATCGGGGCGCACGGCAGAGGATCGTTAGCCCCTTGTTCATCTCGGGCATCGCGCACGCCGCGTCGCTGGCGCAGTCGCAACGCTCGAGCGCGCGGACGTCGCTCCATTTGCCGCGGCCAGCATGCGATCGTAGGCGTCCTGCACCGATTCGAGAAAGGCGCTAACGTCGTGCACGTCGTAGACGACCACGCTAACTACGGTTTGCACGTCTCTCGCGAGTTGTTCGAAAGCGGGCGCGTTGGGACGATTGAATTGATGCGTTGTCATTTCCCGATCAGCATACGGGAGGGATTGGCTGGGATTGAATCGACCGAAGGAGTGAAAGGGGAGCTAGTCCCTTTAGAGGGGTAATTCGATTGCTGTCACCAAGATGGAGCGAATCGTGGAGCGTCACGCCGGAGCTTCGGGAAGCTCGCCCACAAGATCTACAGGAGCCTCGTCAGCCAGTGCATGATGTTGAGCGCGAGCTGGCGATTGTCGTAGCCGGCGGTGTTCATCCCGATCGGCCGTCCGTCGAATCGATGCAACCGCGCGGTGAGCATGGCCGCTTCGCCGAGAACCACCACGCGTCCCTTGCCGATCTCCAGCGCGAGCCCCTGCGACCAGCCTGGAACGGAAACCGGATCTCCGTAGCCGACTTTCACGATCACGTCTCCTCCTCGTCGATCGACCTCCGGTTTCGGAGGTCGAGCAACCGCACTGCCAGACAGCACGAGGAAGGAGACCGCGGGTGGGTGCGCATAGAGCGAAGTACCCGTGAACGTCAGCACGCGATCGACGCTGTGCGTTGCCTCTCGACCGTCGACGGTCGGGTGCCGGCCCAGTCCACCGTTCGCGCGCGAGAACACGATATGCGTCTGATCGAATTCAGGGTCGTAATTGAGCGAATCCTCCGCGACGCCCCTGCCCAATTGCACGCCGAATCGTTCCGCGAGTCCCGCATTCGCGTCACCCACCGGAAAGTGATCGACGATTAGAAGCAACGCACCGCCCGCGACGACCCAGTCGCGAATCGCATCGCACTCCGCGTCCTCGAACGCCGGTTCGTCGTTGACGTCGTTGTCGCCGAGTGCCCCCGCCACGATGAGGATGTCGAACGGTGCCAGCTCCGCCGCTGAAATAGCGCCGGTGCCGCGCTCGACGCGGTAACCGTCGGACTCGATTAGCTCGACGAAGGGTCGGTAGCTCTTTCGCGCGCGATGCACATTGTGATGTACCTCGTCGAAGAGAACGAGGGGACCATCTTGCGCATAGGAGGGATTGGCGACGCGAGTGTCGAAATTGGAATCGACTTTGTCGCCGGACGAGCAACCCGCGGTGACGAACGCAAATGTCAACGCAAGCGCGGCATTCAAACAGCGCGGTATGCGGGACGAAGCTAACGCGACGGCGAGCCTACATTCTGCGTGGAGTCGCTGGGCGCGGCCGTGTCGACGGATTCTCCCCCGGGTGTGATGGCCGAAGCCAACGGCGGCGGCCTGGTTTCATACTTCGCCAGCGCGCCGTACTGGGCACGATTGGCGTGGTAGTGGGACTGCACCGAATCTCGGTGCGCGAGCCACTCCTGGTCGGAAGCGGAGTCCAAAGCCTTCAGCTCCGCTTGCAACTCGGCCTGGCTCCGCTTGAGATCCTCGATGCCAGTAACGTAGGCGCTGTCCGCGGTCGCGGGCGAACTCACCAGTCCCGCAATGCCGCGATCGAGGTCGCGCAGCTTGCTCTCCATGACGATGTGAAACTGCCGGCGCTCCTGACGATTGACTTGGCCGGCATCACCGCGTGAACAAGCCCCGACCACGGACAGCCCCAACACAAGTAGCAGGACGCTACGCGCACTCACGGCGCACCACCTCCCGTTCGAGACCTTTACACGGCGTGAGCGCAAGTCGACGCTTCGTACAATTCATCCGGGTTGTGCACGCACATGTAACGATCGTGAATGCCCAGCCAGCCCTTACGACGGAACACGTTCAGCGTGCTGCTGGTCACCTCGCGCGTGGCTCCGATCATGCTGGCGATGTCCTGCTGGGTGAGCAGAACGTTGACCTTGGTCCCGCACTGCAGCGACTTCGGGAACTCCTTGCACAAGCGCAGGAGGATGCGCGCGGTCCGGGCCGGTACCCGCCCCGACATCTCGTCGAGTCGGTCTTCCATCTGGCGAACGCGCACGGAGCGAATGTTGCTGATCTCGGCTTGCAACTTCCCGGTCCCGACGATTTGCTCGAGCTCGCGCATCCGCACGCGGGCGACGACGCTCGGTTGCAACGCGATGATACTAATGTCGTCGCGGTATTCGGACACGGGTACGCCGTACGACTCGCCCGGCTTCATCAAGTACAGTACGGTCTCGCCGCCGCTACCATCCAGGCGAGAGACCTTGGCCAGGCCGTCCATCAGGAACGAGAAATGGCCGTCGTTGAGAACCGGGATACGGCTCCTCTTGGCGACCTGCTGAAAACGGGTGATTCCCGCGAGGCGGGCGAGCTCGGACGACGATACATCTCGAAAGAGCTCCATGGTTCGCAGAGAAGCGCATTCGACGAGCTGGGCTATCTCGGGCGCGACGCGTCGAGAGTTGATGCTCATTGCGACTGTGTTCATGCTCGGCTCCTTTCTCAAGAAAAGCTGTGGGACTTCTTCCCCGAAAGGATCGGCGATTCCACGGTTGCTTGCCTACTTAAGTGATGGTTATAATAGGTTCATACGGGCTTAATGTAATCTTCAGAACACTTTCCGCCCCCTCGCTGCGATAGTATTGCGAAGGAGTCACCCACATGCGAGTACTCGTTGTCGAAGACAACCCCAAAATGGCTGATGCGATCCGCAAAGGCCTAATCCAGCACAACTTCGCCGTCGACCTGTTCGGCCTGGGCTTCGAGGCCGAGGAAGCCGCGGCCCAGTCGAGTTATGACGTGATCGTGCTCGACCTCATGCTGCCGGATCGCGACGGCGTCGACGTGTGCCGGAATCTACGGCGCCGCGGGGTGGCCACTCCGATTCTAATGCTGACCGCGCTGGCGGACACGGAGAGCAAGGTCGCCGGCCTGGATGCCGGCGCCGACGACTACCTCACCAAGCCCTTCGAGTTCGAGGAGTTGATTGCGAGGATTCGGACCCTCATGCGCCGCGGGCAGGCGGTCGAGAGCCGCGTGCTCAAGTACGGCGACCTCGAATTCGATTTGAACCAGCGCAAGATCACACGCGCGGGCCGGACCATTCGGCTTTCGGGCAAGGAGACAGCGCTCCTCGAGTACTTCATGCGCAATCCCGAGCGCGTGCTTGCGCGCCAGACCCTGGTCGAAAAGATCTGGGACGACAGCTATCAGCCGGTGAGTAATGCGATCGACGTCCATGTGTCGTCGCTGAGAAAAAAGATCGACCGCGATTTCGAAGAAGCGTTTATCCACACCGTCGTCGGAGCGGGCTATCGTTTCGGGCGGCCGCACGCGGACGGCACCGATACAGGAGCGTCCGACCCCGAGGCGTAGCGAATGACCACCGCGAGACTCCCGCTTCGTTTCAAGCTCACCCTGTGGTTCGTGACGCTGTTCGCGACCATCTACCTGGGCCTGATCGGAGTGGTGTGGTTCATCGGACGGGCCACTCAAGACCGGCTCCTCGATGACGCCCTGGTTTCGATCGCGCGCGGCGTCGGCGGATTGCTGGTCGACATCGAGGGCGATTTTTCCGACCTCGATTTGGGCCCGTATCAACCGGTCGATCGAACGTTCGCGTTGCTGGCCGTGCGCAACGGCGACGGGTCGATAGCGGCGTCCGACCTTCGCGTCGATACCGCGGCACTTCCCGCCCTGCCGCCCCCCGACCAGGAGAGCGTCGTTCACATGATCGACGGCAATACCGCGCGGCGGCTCGTCGGTCGTCCCATCCAGACGCGGTTGGTCACCCATCGCGTGGTCTCGCCGGGCGGGGCCGTTCATTACATCGATCTCGCGCGCGCGACCGACTTCGGCCGCCGCCAGAGCGAAATCTTCTCCGACGTGCTCTTCATCGCGGGGTTGGGCGGTCTGCTCTCGTGCGCGGTCGCGGCGTGGTTTCTGATCGGGCGCGCGACCACACCCTTCGACCGGCTGGCCGAGATTGCGCGCCGCGTGGGTCCGGAGAGCGAAACGCGCTTTACGTCGGATTCGACCGGCCGCGAGATGCAGCGTTTGCAGACCGAGCTCAATGACGCGATGGGTCGGTTGGAAGAAGGCTATCGCGTGCGGCAACGATTCCTGGCCAACGTTGCGCACGACTTGAAAACACCCATCAGCGTGATGCTGACGCAATCGCAAGTGCTGCAGCCCGAGGGAGCGTCGCTGGAGGACTTTCGGCAGTATCGCCAGAGCATGATCGACGAGCTGCGCCGCCTGCGGGGCATCATCGAAGGCATTCTTGCGCTCTCGCGCGCCAGCCAAGGCGAGGCGTTGTTGCGGCGCACGCCCTTGCCCGTCAACACACTGCTCGCGCAGACCGCGTTGCGTTGCAAGCCGCAAGCCGACGCCGCCCGCGTGCGCCTGCGGGTCGACATGCTGGATACCGACGCGGAAGGCGAGCTGTTCGGCGATCTCGACCTGTTGTGTACCATGCTCGACAATCTGGTCCGCAACGCGATCCGGTTTTCACCCGCTCGCGATACGGTCCTGATCGAGGCCCACCTCGACGACGGTCACGCCCACATCACGGTGCTCGACCACGGCCCTGGAATCCCCGACGAGTACATCGACCGCATCTTCGAACGCTTCACGCAAGTTCCCGACGAGAGCGGCAAGATCAAGGGGGGCACCGGCCTGGGTCTCGCAATCGCGAAGACGGTTGCGGAGGCACATGGGGGCACCATCTCGGTACAAAACCGCCGGCGCGGCGGGTGCGCGTTCACGGTCTCGCTGCCGGTGAATGGAAGCTCGTCTCAATCCGCGAGCACCGCCTCCGTCGCTACTTAGGTAATCTTCGGTCCCACACACGCGGTGCGTTTCCCGCGTCCGTAAGGAATCGTACAGAAACCTCGCCCCGGATATCCCATCTTCACCCTACGCCCCTTCGTGATTTTACCGGAGGTGGACTAATGTGTTTCCCCACTCGGGCGGCCCGAGTCGTCGGCTTGGCCGCCCTTTTCATGGTGATCCTTTTCACCGTGCCCCTCGCGACCACGTTCTACGTCGCGACCAACGGTAACGATGCAAACCCCGGCACCTCGGCGCAGCCGTGGCGGACGCTCCAAAAGGCGGCCAACACGGTGCACGCGGGTGACCTCGTCCTGGTTGCGAACGGCAACTACGTCGGTTTCCAGGTGACCGCCGACGGCACCTCGGCATCCCGGATTACGTTTCGCGCCAACGGGAACAATGTCGTCGTCAACGCACGCAACGCGTCGACGCCGGACAATATCAACATCGAGGGAGGTAACTACGTCACCGTCGAAGGATTCATCGTCGATAACGCCCCGCGGGTCGGCATTCGTGCCGTGACCGCGACCGGTGTTGTCATTCGCAACAACCGCATCTCGGACAGCGGACTCGACGGCATCCTGACCGGCTACACGCCGCTGATTCAGATCATCGACAATGTGGCGTCGGGATCGGTGCAGGAGCACGGCATCTACGTGAGCAACAGCAATTCACCCGCTGACAATCCAATCCTGCGCGGGAACGAATGCTTCGACAACAATCAGAACGGCATGCAGATCAATGGAGATTGCTGGACCAACGGCGACGGAATTATTTCCGGCGCCCTGGTCGAGAACAACATCATCCACCACAACAACTGGAAGGGGTTCAGCATGATTTCGCTGCAGAGCTCCACCATTCGTAACAACGTGGTGTATGAGAATGGGATCTCGGCCGGTGCGGGAGGAATTCATCTCGCGGACCAGCCGGATTGCGGCTTGCCCAGCAACAACAATGTGGTCGCCAACAACACCATTCACGAGCCGCGCATCGCCGGCATTCGTATGACCAACGGCTCGACCAACAACACCATCTTCAACAACCTGGTGGTGTCCTACAGCATCGCGAATACGATCGTCGACGAATCGGGCGGCAACCACATTGATCCGGTGTCGAACTTGAAGTTCACGTCCGTTTCGGGTCTGTTCCTGGGGGTCGGTGCGGGTGATTATCATTTGCTGCCCAACAGCCCCGTGATCGACGACGGCGTGTCGTCGTACCGAAGCGTGCCGGCGCCCACCGCGGACGCGGACGGTGTTGCGCGCCCGCAAGGGCCGCGGCCCGACGTGGGCTCGTTCGAGAGAGCATCGGCGACGGGAATCGGCGACACGCCGGGGCTCGACGTCACCCTCGAGCAGAACGCGCCCAATCCGTTCGGCGGATCGACGCGCATCGCGTTCACGGTGCCCGACGGCGCACAGACGCGCATCGATATGGAAGTGTACGACGCACAAGGACGCCGCGTACGCAGTCTGGCGAGCGACCCCCAGGCGTCGGGACGCGTAGAAGTGTCGTGGGACGGCCGCAACGACGCGGGACAGCAAGTCGCGTCGGGGGTTTATTTCTACAAATTGTCGACGCCGCGCGGTGCGATGACGCGTCGCATGACGTTGCTGCGTTAAAAAGATGAGGCTGGAGCCGGCTGTGAGGAACCTCACAGCCGGCTTCGCTCGTCGCGACTACCTTCCGCTCATTCATCATTCGTTCACGCCCCTTCGTCGAAAACAACACTCAAAGGGAGGCATCACATGAACCGGACGATTCCCGTTCTCGTCGCCGTCGCGGTTCTCGCGTCGGCCGGTTGCTCCAAGAAAGAGCTGATCGCACAGAAAGACGCCGAGATCGCGGACCTGCAGGGCGACAAGGCCGCGTTGGAGGCGGAAGTCGCGGAGCAGAAGAGAATGACCGAAGACCTCAATCGCCAGCTAGGCGACCTACAAGAAGAGAAACGCGTGCTGTTGGTCGAAAAGGACAACCTCACGTTCATCACCTTGGATGGTGCTGCCACCTTCCCGACTGCGAGCTCGGAGCTCAGCGACGAGGGCAAGGAGATCCTCGACCGCATCTGGGACGTGGTCCAGCAATACCCGGATCGGAGCATCTTGATCGAGGGGCACGCCGACAACCGGCCCATCTCTCCAAGTTATCAATGGAAATACCCGTCCAACTGGGAGCTTTCGTCGGCCCGGGCGCACGCGGTGCTCCACTACTTGGTCGATTCGCACAGCGCGGAGCCGCGCCGGCTGGCGGCGGTCGGGTACGGCGAGAACAACCCGCTCACCGAAGACTCGTCGTCGGAAGGGCTGTCGCAGAATCGCCGCGTCGTCATTACCATCGGAAGTGCAAAGGCTATGCGGGACCTCATATCGCGAGAGAATCGCGAGGTCCCGATGGAGAGCGCCGAGGGACGAATCGAATAGGGTCCTCTTGGTGAAGCCGTCGTCCGACGCAGTTATCTGACGGCTTCGCGGGGTGCCGGCGAACGCGCCGGCACCCCCCTCCCGGTTCTCGCTTGCCTTTCCGACCCGAAGCGTCTACCGTCTCCGGCCGACCCAGCCTTCTCCCGACCGCCTTGACCGACATCCTGAATAACGGACATGGGCAAACACCGACGTTCGAGCGAACGGGGCGACGGGCACCGCCGGGTCAGCTATTGCACGGGTTTCTACGCTCCATCGAAACGAATAAAGGAGACTGATATATGAAGTTGTCTGTCGTGGGTCGAATCCTGCGGCGGTCGGGGACGAAGACCGCCGCGTGGCTGGTTGCAGCCTGCGCGGGACTCGTGGTCCCGGTGGCCGCGTTCGCGAGCGAGCTCGACCTCGAGATCCCCGCCATCGATACCACCTACACCATCTTCGGGGCGGACGTCTCCGGAGTGACGTTGCTCTACGCCGGCTTCGCGGTGTGCGCGCTGGGGATGATCTTCGGTTTCGTCCAGTTCCGGCGCGTGAAGGCGCTGCCCGCGCACTCGTCGATGCTCGAGGTCTCCAACATCATCTACGAGACCTGCAAGACGTACCTCTTGCAGCAGGGCCGGCTGCTCCTCGTGCTGCTCGCCTTCATCGGCGTGTGCATCATTTATTACTTCGGCATCCTGCGCGATTTGCCGTGGAGTGGCGTGGGACTCATTCTCTTCTGGGCATTGATCGGTATCTTGGGCTCGTACGCGGTGGCATGGTTCGGCGTTCGCATCAATACCTACGCCAACAGCCGCACCGCGTTTGCGTCGCTGCGCGGCAACCCCACACCGGTCTACGAGATTCCGCTCCAGTCGGGCATTTCGATCGGCGTGCTCCTTATATGCGTCGAGCTCATCATGATGCTCACCATTCTCCTCTTCGTCCCGGGGCATTCAGCGGGTGCGTGCTTCTTGGGCTTCGCCATCGGCGAGTCCTTGGGCGCGGCTGCACTGCGCGTGGCAGGCGGCATCTTTACAAAAATCGCCGACATCGGTGCCGACTTGATGAAGATCGTCTTCAAGATCAAAGAAGACGACGCGCGTAACCCCGGTGTGATCGCCGACTGCACGGGCGACAACGCGGGCGACTCGGTGGGTCCGACGGCCGACGGTTTCGAAACCTACGGCGTTACCGGTGTGGCCCTCATCTCGTTCATCGCACTCGCCGTAATGCCCGAGTTCAAAGCCCACTTCTTGGTGTGGATCTTCGTGATGCGCGTTCTCATGATCATTACCTCCATCGTGAGCTATCAGATCAACGCGACCGTCGCGCGCGCGCAGAATAAGGGCAAGACCAAGATCAACTTCGAGGCACCGCTGACCAGCTTGGTGTGGCTCACCTCCGTGCTCTCCATCGTGGTCACCTTCGCGGTGTCGTATTTGATTCTCGGTACCTTCGCCAGCGGATTGTGGTGGAAGCTCTCGATTATCATCTCGTGCGGCACTATTGCCGCCGCGGTGATTCCGGAACTGACCAAGGTGTTCACCAGCTCGCATTCACGTCACGTGAAGGAAATCGTGAGTGCTTCCCGCGAAGGCGGCGCGTCGCTCACCATTCTCTCCGGTCTCGTGGCTGGCAACTTCTCCGCGTTCTGGAAGGCGCTGGCCATTGGCATTCTGATGCTCCTGGGCTACATCACGAGCCTGCAGGGGCTCTCGGGATTCATGAGCCACGAGGCCGTGTTCGCGTTCGGCCTGATCGCGTTCGGTTTGTTGGGCATGGGCCCGGTGACCATCGCGGTCGACTCGTATGGTCCGGTGACGGACAACGCGCAGTCGGTGTTCGAGCTCTCGACCATCGAGTCGAAGCCCGGCATCGTGCAGGAAATCGAGAAGGACTTCGGCTTCAAGCCCGACTTCAAGAAGGGTAAGCACTATCTGGAAGACAACGACGGCGCCGGCAACACCTTCAAGGCCACGGCCAAGCCGGTCTTGATCGGCACCGCCGTCATCGGATCCACCACGATGATCTTCTCGATCATCTTGTTGCTCCAGGGTGCGGTGCCGAACTTCAACCTGGACTTGCTGGAGCCGCGCGTACTGCTCGGCCTTCTCATGGGCGGCGCCACCATTTACTGGTTCTGTGGTGCTTCCATGCAGGCGGTGACGACCGGCGCCTACCGCGCGGTCGAGTTCATCAAGAAGAACATTCGTTTGGACGGTGCCGAGAAGGCGTCAATCGAGGATAGCAAGAAGGTGGTCGAGATCTGCACGAAGTACGCCCAGAAGGGCATGTTCAACATCTTCGTTGTGGTCTTCTGTTTGACACTCGCGTACGCGTTCTTCGACCCCGTGTTCTTCATCGCGTATCTAATTTCGATCGCGGTGTTCGGCTTGTTCCAGGCCATCTTCATGGCCAACGCCGGTGGTGCGTGGGACAACGCGAAGAAGCTGGTCGAAGTGGAGCTCGGCGACAAGAGCAGCGAACTCCACGCCGCGACCGTCATCGGCGACACCGTGGGCGATCCGTTCAAGGACACCTCGTCGGTGGCGCTGAACCCGATCATCAAGTTCACCACCTTGTTCGGCATGCTGGCGGTCGAGATGGCCGTCGTCAATCCCGGCACCGCGCGTTGGCTGGGCATCGTGCTGTTCCTGGTGGCACTCGTCTTCGTGTATCGCTCCTTCTACTCCATGCGCATCGCCGGCAAGGCCGCCGCGGAAACGCGCAACGAACGCGCGGCCGCGTAGTTAATCTCTGCAACGCCCCCTTTCGCACCGAGGCCCCGTCGCAAGACGGGGCCTCACTGTTTGATTCCCACGCCGCGATTGCGTACCCTTCTCGGAAACAAACCGGAGGAGAACATCATGATCACCATCATGGGAGCCAGTGGAAAGACGGGGCGCGCAACGGCGCAGACGTTGCTCGCACAAGGCGAGAAGGTGCGCGTTCTCGCGCGCGCGAAGGAGCACTTGGCGGACCTCGTCGCGCGCGGCGCAGAGGCGGCCATCGGCGACGCCACGGACGCCCGCTTTCTCGCGAGCGCGTTCAAGGGAGCCGACGCGGTGTACACCCTGCTTCCGCCCAACATAACGCATCCCGACTTTCCCGCCTTTCAAGACCAAGTTGGAGAGGCCACGGTCAAGGCGATCAAAGACAGCCGTGTGAAGTACGTCGTTCTCTTGAGCAGCTACGGCGCGGAACTCCCGTCCGGCACCGGCCCCATCGCCGGCCTCTACCGCCAGGAGAAACGACTCGCCTCGGTGCACGGCTTGAACGTGCTCGCGCTCCGTGCGGCGTATTTCTTCGAAAACCACTTCATGTCGCTCCCGCTCATCAAGCATCAAGGCATCAACGGCTCCGCGATCAAGGGTGACCTCGCCTTCGCGCAGGTCGCGACCGGCGACATCGGCGACGTGGCGGCGCAGGCGTTGCGCGCGCGCGACTTCAAAGGTTCCGCGATACGCGAGATGCTGGGCCCGCGCGACCTGTCGCTGGACGAAGAGACGCGCATCATCGGGGCGGCCATCGGGAAGCCGGATTTGAAGTACGTGCAGTTCCCATACGAAGCCGCGCTGGACGGAATGATGAGCGCCGGGCTTTCGCGGAGCATGGCCTCGCTCTACGTCGAAATGTCGAAAGCGTTCAACGAAGGCCTGGTCAAACCGGTCGAAGGGCGCAACGCGCGCAACACCACACCGACGCGCTTCGAGGACTTCGCCGTCAACGTGCTGGCACCCGCGTACCGCGCGCTGTGAGGACACCCATGAATCCTGAAGCAGTTGATGCAACGAAGATCGGGCAGTAATCATGCCCGCTAAATCTCCGTCGTGTCCGGCTTTTTCGATTTCTTGAGGATGGCGCGCATTGCTTTGGCGGGGTCGAGGTGGGCGAGGAGGAGCGTCAGCTCTTCGCCGTCGATGGCGATGCCCTTGCAGTCGCGACAGACTTCGAAGCGGATGTCGAGCGTCTTCTGCACGAACATGTCGCCGCCGCACTTGGGGCACAGAAGCCAGTAGTGCACCCACAGCATCTTCTGGCGCCGCTTCGCGCGTTTCTTGTCGAGGCGCGCGCGCGTCTTGGCGAAGGCATTCGCGTCGCTTTTGGTGCGCGTGCGAGTCTTGGCAGTGGCTTGCTTCTTGGCGGGCATGCGAGTATCTTGCCCGCATTCTCCGTCGACTGTCAATCTATGGCCATCCCACGTCGATCACGTGTTAAGAAACGCGCGCCCGTGCGCGTTGTCGCCGTGCTCGCCGCCATGCGTCGCGCGGTCGAGGGCGAGAAGCTCCCGTCGGTCTCGGAGATTGCACGGCGTGATCGCGATCCGTTTCGCATCCTGATCGCGACATTATTGAGCCTTCGCACCAAGGACGACGTGACCGAGGCGGCGTCGGCGCGCTTGTTCGCAATCGCGCCGGATGCAAAGACGCTCGCGCGTCTCGATGTGAAGCGAATCGAGAAGGCGATCTTTCCGGTTGGCTTCTATCGCACCAAAGCGCGCACGATTCGCGACGTCGCGCGCCGGCTGGAAGCGGAATTCAACGGCCAGGTTCCCGACACCATCGACGTGCTGCTCGGCTTCAAGGGCGTGGGAAGAAAAACCGCGGCGCTGGTGGTTTCGCTCGGCTTCGATACGCCGGCCATCTGCGTCGACACGCACGTCCATCGCATCTCGAACCGCCTCGGATGGGTGCGCACGCGAACGCCGCACGAGACCGAGGACGCTCTAATGAAAATTGTCCCGCGCAAGCTCTGGATCGACGTCAACGAGATCATGGTCGGCTTCGGGCAGCGCGTGTGCACACCGACTTCACCGCGCTGCTCGACCTGCCCGGTGTTCGCGTGGTGCGCGCGGGTCGGCGTTGGCAAGTCTCGTTGAATCGGGCAATTGCACCCCACTGGCCGGTCTGCTATCATGCGCGCCTAACCCAAAAGGATACCGATAACCATGCAGTTTAACGCTCGTATGGCGCTCGCCGTCGCCGCTGCGACGGTGCTAGTTGCCTCATGCTCGAAGAAAAACAAGGAAGCGGCGCACGGCTTCCCCGACTCTTTGGTCGCGGACGAAGTCATCGCCACCGTCAACGAAGAGCCGGTCACCGGGCGCGAGCTCAAGGTGCTCGCGTACACCGCAACCGGTGCCATGGACTCGACCAAGTCGGAGTCGTTCAACACGCGCCTGCTCGACCAAATGATCGATCGCAAGCTCATGGCGCAGGAGGCCAAGGCGGCCGGGGTGTCGGTCCCCGACAGCGTCGTGACCAACGTGCTCGACCAATTCGTGCGCCAGTTCGGCGGCGAGGAGCAGGTCGACCAGATGCTGGCGCCGATGGGTCTCTCTCGCGACGATTTCCGCGCCGCCATCCAGCGCGATCTCACCATCCGCAAGTACGTCGACGAGCGCATCACGGCTGCCATCGCGGTGAGCGACGCCGACAGTCGCGCGTTCTACGATCAGAATCCGGACATGTTCGCGGGCACCGACAGCGTGCACGCGCTCCACATCATCTTGTTGTCGCACGAAGGCGACACCGACCAGCAGAAGAAGGACCGGCGCGCGCAGTTGGAGTCGATACGCCAGCGCGCGATCGGGGGCGATGATTTCGGCACGCTCGCGCGCGAATACTCGCAAGACAACGTGGCGCAGAACGGCGGCGATCTGGGTTACTTCCCGCGCGGTATGATGGTGAAATCCTTCGAGGACGCCGCCTTCGCGCTGAAGAAAGGCCAAATCAGCGGCATCGTGGAGACACAGTTCGGCCTGCACTTGATCAAGTGCCTCGACAAGAAGGAAGCGCGCACGATTCCCTACGACGAAGCGAAGACGAGCATCGACATGATGCTGAAGCAGCGATCGCTGTCCGCGGAACTGCAGAACCGCTTGCAAAAGAGCCGCGACGCGGCCATAATCGAGCGCAATTACGAAACGGGGGCTTAACTCAGCGGGAGAGTACTATCTTCACACGGTAGGAGTCACTGGTTCAAATCCAGTAGCCCCCACCACTTCCAACGGCCGCGGCGTCACGTCGCGGCCGTTGCGTTTCTAGCCCTCGCGCGGCGCGCCCGGACGCGGTTTGAGACCCTGATCGACGGCAGCTTGCAGCGCACGTGCACGCTCGATCCCGTCGGGGTCGCGCTCGATCGAAAGCAACAGCGCGAGATAGTTCTTTGCTTGGTCGAATTCTCCGAGTTGCGCGCTGGTGTAGGCCGCGTAGTAGAGGCCGCGCGTGTTGTCGGGAGCGTATTCGATGAGCTTGGCCACCACGCGGTGTGCGTCTTGGTAACGATCGAGGTCCATGAGCGCGTCGGCGAGCGCGATGCGCGCCTGGCTGTAGCGCGGCGCCTGCAGGAGGCACCACTCGAGTCGACGTACCGCGCCCTCCGCATTGCCGCGCACACGCGCCTTCACCGCCTCCGAATACGTCAGCATGACCTCCACCGCGAGCTTGCGAAACGCTTCCGTATCCCGATTCGCCTTCGTGAGCAAGTCGGTCTGGTAGAACGGGGGATGGTCGGTCGCGAAGATGGGTTGCGGGGTCCCGGTCACGTCGAACAAACGATAGTGATCGTTCTCGTAGAGCAATGTGAAGCGCCGCAGCGACTCGGGCTCGAAGTGCATCTTGAAGGCGATCGACTCGGGAGTGATGGGACCTGCTGCCGCCAGATACCGGGGCGAGTAGCGACCGGTATCGAGCAGCACGTCGATCGAATAGACGACGTAGTCGACGCGCGCGTCGCCGCACGCTTGGAAGAGCTCTTCTTCGGATCCGTAGAGCGCGCGGGTCAACGAGACGTGGCGCTCGGCCGGCACGCGGGAGGTCGCTCCCGGTAGCGCGACGATCGTGCGACCGGTGAACGCCAATAGCAGCGCGGAGAGGTCGTCGGGCGCGAGGATCGATTCGCGCACCGAGGTACGCGTCGCGACGAAGCGAACCAGCTCGCGGTCGGTGTTCTCGAAGCTCACCCACAAGAAGGACGACGGGTCGCGATTCGCGACCCCGGCTACCTTGGCGAGTTGGTACGGCGCGTCGACCGTGCCTCCGCGAAACACCACCGACGTGACTGCGACCAACGCGCCGAGGATGACAAACGGGGCGCGCTTTCGTGCGCCCTCGGAGAACAGGTGCGCCGAGCCGGAGACGACCGTGATCATCGCGAGCGCCGCAAAGGGAAGAATGCTTCGATCCGCGAGTGCGATCACGGTAGCGATCAGCGCCACCACCACCGTGCCGGCCAAGGTGCGGCCGCGCGCGCGCAGCTCGGCGTTCAACACCAGCGCGGCCGCGAAAAGCGACAATGGGAGCAGCAACTCGATGGCGATGTGAGGCGCAAGGGGCGCATGATCGAACGACCACAAGTGACGCATCCAATCGGAAAGCGCCGACGCCTCCGGCTTTCCGAACAGATACCTCGCACGCGTGACGAGATACGACAGCGCCGGAAACTGCTCTGTTGCTCCGGCGCGAATCGGCGTGAGAATGATCCATAGCAAGCCGGTCAGCGCGACCAGCAGCGCCGATGCGCGCCATCGCCACACCCGCGCCGGAAGGTACGGTAGAATCGCGCTCGCCAGCACGAAGACCGCCGCCCACGAGCCGATCGCACGCGTCGCAATCAAGTGCGGAGACGCGAGGCACGCCGCGGCGATCGCAATCGCGTGACCGACGAGCAGCGACACGCGCGCGAAGCGCGAGCCATCGTCGCGCTTCGCGAGCGCAAGAATCACATTCCAAATCGCGAACAGATAGAGGCCTGGCTCCCAAGAAACGCCGAGAACGAAGGCCGCGGTGGCCGCCCCGGCGACACGAAGGAGGGCACCGCGACGCGACTCCGAAGCCAGCGCCGAAAGAGCCAGCGCGGCGTGCGCGCTCACGAACAAGGGCGCCAGCGTGGTATGCGTGAAGACACGCCCGTTGGTGGAGAGAACAAACGGCGCCAGAAAGGCGACCAAGAACGCGGCCAGAAATCCGGCCGCTTGGCAGTACCACAACCGGCACGCGAGCGCGTACATCGTGAACACGCACATGGCCGACAAGAACATGATTGTGCGCCGAGCGAAGTCGCGCGCGTCGACTTCGCTCACGAAGCGCGCCGTGCGATACGCAGCCGCCCACGCGGTCTCGAAGCCGTCGGCGCGGTAGCGCGCCGGCGTGTAGCCCGCCGGGTGGTTCGCTTGGACGGAGATGGTGTCGAGGGGTACGCCGTCGGCGGCGACCAGCGCGTGCGCGTACACCATGGCCGATTCGCCCTTGAAGTAGGGAGTCTCGAACCGATCGCGGGTGGCGAAGCGCGTGGCGAGCGCCGCGAAAAAGAGGGCGAGCAAGATGAAAAAGACCGCCGGTCGTCGCATAGGCAGCGATCAGTAGCCGGTCGGGGCCGAGACGAATTCAGCCGAGAGGGCGAAGCGCTTGCGCAAGTGGCGCTGCAGCGCTTGCAGGCCCACCGTCTCGGTCGCGTAGTGCCCGGCGAAGATGACGTTGATGCCGGCCTCCTCGGCGACGTGATACGCGGCGTGCGACGATTCGCCGGTGAGGAAAGCGTCGCACTTCGCGCGCGCGGCCGCCTCTACCAAGGCGGCGCCGCCGCCGCTCACGATGGCGATGCGGCGTAACGACGCGGGGCCGAACCCCAACACGCCCGCCTCGGTGGTGAGCTTGCGCTCGATTCTCTGCACCAGCGCGTCCAGCCGGACCGCCGGCGTCGACGAACCCACCACGCCGATTTGGACTCCTTTGTACTCGCCGAACGGCTCCACCACCCGGAGAGACAGCAAGCGCGCGAGCTCGACGTTGTTGCCGACCACCGCGTGACAATCGAGCGGGAGGTGGGCCGCGTAGAGCGACAGGTCGGCGTCCACCAGCGCTTTCACGCGCGCGTGCATGCTGCCGACGATCTGCTCGTGACGACCCCACCACAGACCGTGGTGCACGATGAGAAAGTTCGCGCGCGCTTTGGCGGCGGCACGGATGGTCTTGACGGACGCATCGACCGCGAATGCGATGCGCGTCACGATGTCGGTGCCTTGCACCTGGAGCCCGTTGGGCGACGAGTCGGGAATCTCCGCCACGCGCAGGTAGCGATCGAGGTAGGCAACGAGGTCGTCGCGGCGCACCGTCTTGGGCATCGACACGGCGGTCCCCTCTACTTGAGGCGGTCGTAGCCGCGCAGCCGCGAATAGAGCGTGGGCTTGGTGATTCCGAGCAGGTTGGCGGCCTTGGTCTTGTTGTCCATGTGGGTCGACATCTTCTGCGCCAGCATGACTTCGATCTGCGGCATGAGCGGGTTCGCTTCCGAGTAGCCGCCGCCTTCCACCATCTGCTGCACCAGTTGCTCGAGCGACTGCCAGCGCGTCTTGCCGCCGCCCGCCGCGCGGCGCAGGAAGTCTTCGGGCAGCGACGACGGCTCGACAATCACATCGTCGCACAACAGTACGATCTGTTCGAGCACGTTTTGAAACTCGCGCACGTTACCCGGCCAGCGGTGCTTCTGGAACAGCTTGATGGTTTCGGTAGAAAGCCGCTTCAGTGGCTTGCTCTGGGCGTGGCACCGCTTCTTCAAGAACTCGTTCGCGATCAGGATCATGTCGTCTTGGCGATCGCGCAGCGGCGGCAACTCGATCTGGATCACCTTCAGGCGATAGAACAGGTCCTCGCGGAAGCGACCCTCTTTGACCAGCTTCTCGAGGTCCTCGTTGCTGGCCGCGATGATGCGGACGTCGGTTGATATTTTTTGGGTGCCGCCCAGGCGCGTAAAACTCTTGTTCTCCAGATAATGGAGCAGCTTCGACTGCGTATCGAGCGGCATTACATTCACGTCGTCCAAGAACACGGTGCCGCCGTCGGCGATCTCGCAGCGGCCGAGCTTGCGCTGCACCGCACCCGTGAAGGCGCCGCGCTCGTGGCCGAACAGCTCGCTCTCGAGCAAGCTGCTCGGAATCTCCGCGCAGTGGATCGACTGAAACACGTGGCGACGACGCAGGCTGGTGTTGTGGATGGTGCGCGCGAGCTCGGTCTTGCCGGTGCCGCTCTCTCCGAAGATGAGAATACCGGTGTCCATGTCCTTGATCTTCTCGATCATGCGGAAGACTTTGCGCATGGATTCGTCGCGCCCGATCATCCCCTGATAGCGATTCGCGTCCGAGACCGGTGCTGCGGCGCCCAGCTCGCGCGCCATGCGTTCTTCCTTGTGCGAGCGCTCGTCGAAGTGGAGACTGAGGCGCAGATCTCCGGCCACGTGCCGGCCGATGCACGAGATGAAGTTCAAGTCGTCCTTCGAACGCGGCACCGCGGGCGCAGGAACCAGCAGCAGCACGCAGCCCAAATCGACCCCCATCGACTTCATCGGGACCACCACCAAGTGGTCCTGCGACCCCTTCTGGATCGCCACATGCGCGACCATGTCGCGCGCTTCGGGCGCCTCGCCGTGCAGCACCGCGCCCAGTTGCAGCGCGTGCACCATGAGGACTTTGAGCGGCGCGTCGTCGACCGGCTCCTGATCCCCCGACGCCGACACCATGACGAAGCCGTCGTCGTCGGAGCGGAGTGCCAGCGCGCACCAATTGGACGCCGTGAGATCGCGAAAAACATTAATGATGCGGCGGAAGAACGCCGTCTTGTCGTCCGCGTAGTCGGAAAGCGACGACAACTCGTAGAACGCGTACAGGAGTTTCTGCGACGCGGTCCCGGACGAGCCCGCGGGCAGCGGGCTCTGGCGCAGCGTCTGCTGCAGGGTCACGATCTCCTCCGGAATCTCGTGGCCAATTTGCACCTTGATGAGGTCCTGCGCGCGGTCGAGGTAGCGCTTCGCGTCCAGCGGGTTGCCGGAGGCCGCGTGCGCGATCCCCGCCTTGGCCAGACACGCGGCCGTCATGCGCTGCTTCGAAAGCGTCGCGTACAGCGTCGCCGCCTTCTCGAAATAATCGACCGACTCCGCGTGGCTGCCTTGCGCCGCCTTCAATTCACCGAAGATCTCTTCGGTTTGCGCCTGCTCGTACTTCGAGCCCACCTGGCGCGCGAGTCGTGATGCTTCTTCGATGGCGGCGCGCGCGTCTTCGTGGCGACCCTTGCGGATATACAACTTCGCGAGACGCTTCTGCGCACCCATCTCTTCGTTGACAGTCGAGAGACGGCTCGCGTGCTCGAGCGAACGCTGATAGTGCGCCTCGGCCTCGTCGAGTTGTCCGCGCGTGAAGAGGATGTCGCCGAGCGTGTTGTAGTTCTCGGCGACGAGCTGCGCCAAGCCCAACTCCGAGCTTATTCGCAGGCTCTCGCGGCAGCGCCGTTCGGCTTCCTCGAAGTTATGTACTTCGAGGTACAGAAAGGCGAGGTTCAAGAAACCGCCCGCGAGGCCGGCTTCGTTGTTCTGCTTGCGCTTGATGTCGATGCTCTTGTGGAGGTAACCGAGCGCCTTGTCGTACTCGCCCTTGGACTGATAAGCGAGCGCCAAATTGTTGTACGAGCCCGCGAGCGCGTTCAAGTCGCTCTCGCGCTCGCGCAGGAATGCGCTCTGCTCGTAGTACGACACCGCTTCGTCGTAACGGCTGGTGTTGAACGCAATGACGCCGAGAAGATTGAGCGCTTGCGCAACCACCAGCGGGTGCTCGTTGGGATTGAGCGTGTTGGCGGTGAACTTGCACGAGTTGACGCAGCTCGAGTAGTCGCCGAGCCGGTATTGCAGCCAACCGATCTCATTCAAAAGGCGCGCCTGCTCGGCGAGACTCAAGTAGGGCGCGATGTCTTCCTTGGTGTCTTCCAACAGCTCGAGCGCTTGCCGCAGTTGTCCGCGCCCCGCCCACGCGTCGGCGAGCAGCCGCATGGCCTCGCTCGCGAGGGGCGCGTGCGCGCGCACGTCGTCGCCGGTGGTGCGCAATTGCTTCGCGCGCGTGAGGAGCGACTCCGCTTCCGCCTGGCGGCCGCGCGCGAGGAAGTCGTCGCCGAAGCGGACCAGGATGGCGAGCTGGTCGCCGTAGGGCAGCGCCGCGATGGCACCCGTGTCGACCACGTCGCGCTTGATCGCGTCGAGGAACGGCCCCCGCTGCGCCCGCGTCGACTCCTTCACGAAGGCGGCCGCGAGGGCTGCCGCGTCGTCGTTCTCTCCCGCGCGTACCAGGTGCTCGTATGCGAACAGGGGCGGAAATGTTCCGCGCTCTTCGGCGACGCGCGCGATGGTGCGGTGGAGATTGCGGCGTCGCGACTCCGGGATGCGCTCGATCACGCGCCGCCGCACCGAGTCGTGCGGCACGCGCAGCACGAGCGATACCGCACCGCTGTGGGGCATGCGGCGCGACTCGATGGCGATCAATTCCGCTCCCGCGAGCGCGAACAGGTGACGGTGCACGCGTCGGTCGGCGCCGGGGATGATCGAGAGCACGACGTCGAGCGGCATCGGGATGCCCGCCACTGCGAGCAACTCGAGCACCTGGCGCGCTTCCGAATCGAGGAGGTCGAGCTTTTGTCCCTCGTCCTGGGTCGAACCCGAGGCCGCGGCCACGCGGTGCCCGCCCCGCGCCGCGCGCGCACGCAGCGAAGCGGTAAACACGGCGCCGTCGGCCTCCGCGCCGGTGACGACGACCAAGCCGGCGCCCGCGCGCTTTTCCATCTCGAAGAGGTGATCGAGGATGAGCGAGTGGAGGAGCGGACGCCCCTCGACGTCGTCGACCAGCCACACGGTGTTGCGCGCACCGTCGCGAATCGCACCGCGGCGCCGCGACGGGGCGGCGGCGTCCCACTCGTCGAGCCATTTGACCTCGACCCCGGCCCCGCGCAAGCGCCCCAAGATGCGCTCGAGAATCGCGGTGCGGCCACTTCCCGGAGCGCCGGCGATGTCCACCAGCTGCGAAGACTCGACGGCCCGCGCGACGGCGTCCAGATCGACGCCGGTGTCGTGCGAAGGCGTCGCGTCGCGCGACACATCGGTTCCGTTCCAACGCGCGGCGGCTTGCGACAGCGAGCGAACGCGCTCCGCTGCGATATCCGAGGCGAGGGAGCGCAGGCGCTTCGCCAGCGGTTCCTCCGCGTGCAACGCAAGAGACTCTGCGATCGAGGCGAGTCCCACCAGGTGGGCGTCGCGCCCGCGCGTGCGCGCGTTGGTCCACGCTCCCGAGGTGTCGTTGCCGTCGTCGTTGGCATGGGGGGGCAGCGCGTACGCACCGCTCAAGAGAACGATCGCACCGTCTTCGTCGACGGCGAGGAGCTCGGGGGTCAGCTGGGAGGCGTAGAAGGCGTGTGCTTCGAAGCGGAGCAGGGTGTCGATGATCGACGACATCGCGGCTTCGACGCGCTCCGCGGCGAGTGCCGCGGCGTCGAACTTCGCCGCGTAAGGAGACAAGATGTCGACGCGGCCGTTTTCGGTGACCACTTCGAGGGCCGGTGCGCACGCGTCGGGCGCAATCGCAAGTGCCGCGTCGCAACGGAACGCGATCCCGTCGCCGTCCAGGGTGCCGACCGAATCAAGGGGCGCCCAGCTCACCAGGTAACGGCGCTCGCTGACGAGGTCGACGTGGCCGGCGACGCGCCACGGACCGGCAATGCGCTCCTCTTCGAAGGGCTCCAGGTTTCGACGGAAGGCGCGGACCGAAGACTCCATCGGTCTAACTCCAGATAAGAGAGGCTCGTCCGTCCGCTGGCGCGTGGGTAGCGGACCACCCAACACCGGGCAAATTATCGTACGGACCGGGGCGCAGCCAGCTTTTGGTTAAAATATTTTACCAGAACGTGAGCGAAAGGCAAGCCCGGATTCGACCCCAGGGCTAGGTGAAGTAGAGGATTCTCCCACAGCTCTCGCACGTAACGACGGAGTTCTTCTCGTAACGAAACGAGGTCGCTACTTTCGCGAAACAACCGGTGCACAGGTCCTTGACGACCGGTACCACGATGCGCTCGTAGTTCTGCGAAACGCGCTGATAGCGATTCAACAATTGCGGCTTGATGTGTTCGGTGAGCTCGGTGCGGGCTTTCTTGATCTCTGCGATGCCGTCCATGGGGAAACCCATCTCTTGCATCTTGGCGGCGGTCTTGGCGTCTTCCGCGTCGCGGATCATGTGATCGAGGTCTTGCAGTGCGACGAGTAGTTTGGCTTGATCTGGCTTCCTGGCTGGATGGTCGGTCACAAACCCTGCCCTTCGATGATGGTCTTCAATTCCGCGTAGCCGGACGCTCCCACGACGCGGTCGCGCGAAGCGTCATCCTTGATAAGGTCGACGACGCGGCCCAGCACCTGCAGGTACACGTTGTCGCGGTCCTGCGGGGGAGCGATGATGAGGAAGAACGCGTGCGTGGGCTTCTTGTCGGTCGAGTCGAAATCGACGCCGCGCACCGAGCGCGCGAACGCGATTGAAAGGTCGCGTACCGCCAGCGTGCGGCCGTGCGGAAACGCAACACCCTTTCCGATGGCGGTGCTGCCCAGGCTCTCGCGGTTCAAGAGCATCTCCAAGATGAGGCCGCGGTCTTTGATGTCGTGCTCGGAGCAAACCACGTCGACCATCTCGGCGAGCGCTTCGCGCTTGGAAGCCGCCTTGAGGTCGAAAATGCAGAGGGATTCTCGGAAGTATGATGCGAGCTCTTGGGAGGTCATCATGAACGCCTGGAAAATATCAGAACCGGCGGGTATCCTCAACTGCAATTCCCAGCATCGTCGACCCGTATCCTAGTCCAATTACGACCCTTGATGCAAGATCGACTCGAAAACGGACTCGTCATTCGTGTGACCGGAGGGGACGTGTGGGTCCGCGTCGGTGACGCCGTGCTGGTGTGCTCGCTCCGCGGCCGCTTCCGGGTGAAGAAGGCGTCGCTCCAAGTCGTGGCGGGCGACCGGGTAGCGGTGCGCCAGGACCCGGGGGGAGCAGGCGTCACCCTCGAGGACGTGTTCCCGCGCGATTCCTCGTTGTCGCGCTGGATCGAGCGGGGCGTGGGCGAGCGCGCGATCGTCGCCAACGTCGAACGGCTCTTCGTGGTGACCTCACTCGCGGAGCCGCCACTACGGCCGGTCTTCGTCGACCGGGTACTGGCCGCGGCCGAATGGGGCCATGCGCCGGCGGCCGTCATTCTCAATAAGACTGACCTCGCGGGGCGGGGCGAGGTGGAAGGGTTCTCGGCGCTTTATCGGGGGTGCGGCTACGAGGTGTTTCCGACCTGTGCCGCCACCGGTCAAGGCCTCGACGCCCTCGAGCGACTGTTGGGCAGCGGCGTCTATGCCTTCGTCGGCTTGTCGGGGGTGGGGAAGTCGTCGCTCATCAACCGGCTCGACCCCAACCTCGAGCAGGTCACCCAGGAGGTGGTCGAGCGAACCGGGCGCGGTCGCCACACCACGACTTCGTCGCAGTTGTTTCCTTTCCGCGGGGGGTTTTTGGCCGACACTCCCGGCATGCAGACTTTCGGATTCCCGGGTCGCGACGAGACCGAGCTGGCCGCGTGCTTCCCCGAAATCACGCGCATCGACACGCGATGCCGCTTCGAGCCCTGCACGCACTCGCACGAGCCCGGGTGCGCGGTCAAGGCCGCGGTCGAAGCGGGAGCGATCGCCTCATCGCGGTACCAGAGCTATCTCGCGATCATCGAGGAGATCCGGACCCACACCAAAGAGCAGTCGTGGTGACGCCGTGGGGTGGCTGAAGTCGATCGAGCGCTCCGGCAAGCGCGCGCTCATGCGCGGTATCGGCGGTTTTCTGCGCGCGCGACCGATCGGCGTGGAAGAGTTCGAATCGATGCGCTTCGATCGCATTCTCGTCATCCGGCAGCACAATCAAATGGGCGACATGATGCTCGCGATTCCGGCCCTGCGCGCGGTTCGCGAGACGTATCCGAACGCGTCGATCGGCGTCGTGTCGTCGACCTTGAACGCGGGCGTGCTGGTGAACAGTCCCTACCTCGACCGTGTGTTCACGTACGACAAGCGCCGCCCCTGGAGCGAGGCCGGTATGGTGGCGCGAATACGCGCCGAGCGCTACCACCTCGCCATCGTGTTGCACACCGTCTCGTTCTCGTTCACGAGCCTGGCGCTGGCGGTGCTTTCGGGCGCGCGCGTGCGGATCGGATCCACCTCGCGCGCGATCGGAGAGGCGCTGACGGGGAGCTATTTGAACCTCACGCTTCCGCTCCCCGACGACGCCACCCTCGCCGGCTTGAACGAAGCCGAGCACAACCTGTTTCCGCTGCGGTGGGTCGGGATCACCACCGAGGACATCGCGCCGCTCCTGGTGCCCGGGGCGGATAGCGAACAGTGGGCGGACGCGGTCGCCTTGCAATGCTGGCGCGAGGGAACGCTGCGCTTGGCGGTGCATCCCGGGGCCGGAAAGGTCGCCAACATCTGGCCGCCGGAGCGGTTTGCGGCCGTGGTGGACGACTTGAACGCGCGCCGCACGGTGTCGCTCGCGATCGTGCAAGGGCCGCGCGACGCGGAGGCGGTCCTCGCCTTTCAACGCGCGTGCGGGGTCGCGGGGACGGTGGTGCGCGGGCGCTCGATCACCGACGTCGCCGCATTGATGCAACGCGCCGACCTGGTGCTATGCAACGACACCGGCGTCATGCACGTGGCCGCCGCGGCGCGCGCGCGCGTGGTGGCCGTGTTCGGCCCCACCGACCCATTTCGATGGGCGCCGCGCTGCGACAACCTGCGGATCGTTCGCGCTCCGGGAGGGAATCTGCAAACGTTGGGACCGCCGGCGGTGGTGGATGCGGCGCTCGAGTGGCTGGGTGCTAGTAACGCGGGCTCAGCGTGATGCGCAGCGGCAGGGTTTCGTTCGACTCCACCACCACGTCCGAAGTCCACGCGTAGAAGTTCGACTTCTTGATCGTGATGGTGTGTGTCCCCGCGTCGACTTCGATCGGTCGCATGATGGGTGTCAGGCCGATCAACTCGCCGTCGATGTAGAGCTCGGCGCCTTCGGTGGTCGCGAGGCTGATGATTCCGCGCAGGCGCTTGAGCGTAATGTGGCGGCGCGAAAGCTCTCCGGAGACGATTTGGATCGTCTCCATGTAGGTATCGCACTTGGGGTGGCGGCACTCGACGGTTTGCCGCCCGACCGGCAAGGTCAATCGCAGCGTCGGCGACGCGTCGCCTCGATACTTTCCGTTCACCCACACCTCGCACCCGTGGTCCGCGGTGAGCGAGAGATAGCCCTCGCGAAACACCTTGGCCGGTTCCTCTTCCGGGGCCGGCTTGATCGGGGGCTTGTCCGCGGGCGGATCGGCCGGCGGTGACGGCGGAAGATTGGCCGTCGTCGTTCCCGTCGACCACACCATCGGTGAGCGCGGGTCGCCTGTCGTGCCCGACGATTCCCCACCGGTCGCGGTGGCCGCGAGTGCCGTGCTGTCCACCGAAGCGAGCGAGGAATCGGCCCCGGCGAGCGACGAGTCGGTGGCCGCGTTCGAATCCGGCAACGCGGAATCGAAATCGATACCGACGCCGTCCGAGAAGCCCGATTGCTGGAGGTCGGCGGGTATGGTCTGCGGGGGAAAAACGCTCGCGCGAATCTGCGGCCAGTAGAACGTCCCGCCGACCCCGCCCGCCATGACGATGACCACGGCGGTCGCGATCCACGCGCGCACCGCGCTCGAGCGCTTGCGCTTGATCGCGGAGCTGGTGGTCATCCACGGCGCCGAGGTGGTGTGCTTCCTGCGCGCGGTCGACGTGCTGGCGGGGGACGAGGTCGTCTTGGTCAACAGGCGGGTGTCGGTGTTGCGCTCCAGCAACGCGGGTAGTGCCGTGAGCGCCTGGCTCAATCCGTCGCCCCCCAGCAGGGTCTCGATGGCGTTGCGAAACTCGCGCGCCGACTGGAAGCGGTGGTCGCGGTTCTTGGCCAGCGCGCGCGTCACCAGCGCTACCACCTCGGGCGGGAGTTCGGGGTTGAGCTCGCTCACCGAGGGGAGGTCCTTGTGGATGATGTTCTGGATGACGCCCATGTAGTTCTCGCTCGCGAAAGGCTGCCGCCCCGTGAGCAGCTCGTAGAGAACCGTGCCGAGCGAGAAGAGGTCGCTGCGCTGGTCGACGCTTTCGCCGAAGGCCTGCTCCGGCGACATATAGAGCGGTGTCCCGAGGATTGAATCGGCGGCGGTGTGGACGCTGGCTCCTTGCGTGAGCTTGGCCAGCCCGAAGTCGGTGATCTTCACCGTGCCGGCCTTGGTCAACATGATGTTGCCGGGCTTGACGTCGCGGTGAACGATGCCCTTCGAGTGCGCGTGCTCGAGTCCGCGACAGGTTTGATGCACCATCGCGAGTGCCAAGTCCCAATTGACGGGGCGCCAGCGCTCGAGAACCTCCTTCAAGCTCTCGCCCTCGACAAACTCCATCACCATCTGATAGGAGCCGTCTTCGAGGCCGAAATCGATCACACGCACGATGTTCTCGTGATCGAGCGACGCCGCCGCCTTGGCTTCCAGCACGAAGCGGCGCGTGAAGTTCTCGTCGGTGGTCAGGTGCTGGTGGAGCTTCTTGACCGCCACCACGCGATCGAGCGACACCTGCATCGCCTTGTACAGAACCGCGGTGCCGCCCGACGCGACCGTTTCCAATATTTTGAAGTTGTTGTTGTCGGTCACGCGCCTACCCCCGACCCGTCACCGCGCGAGCACAAGTCGCTCGGCGAGATACGAAGGCAGCCCGTTGGAGAGGATTTTACCCTGTGATTTCGAGATGTCGTAGGGAACGCGAACGAATTCGAGCGACCGGTCCTCTTCGTCCAGCACCACCATGCACGCGTCGGGGTTCGAGTCGCGCGGCTGCCCGATCGATCCCACGTTGACGAAGTAGCGCGTTTGGTCGTGCAAGCGCACGCGGTGGTCCCGCACCACTTCCATGCGGCCGGTCTTCTTGCTCATCGTCACCAGCACCGGAAGGTGGGTGTGGCCCACGAAGCAGAACTGCTGCCCGATGTGGGAGAACACCTCCGCGACTTCCTCGAGTGTTCGGATGTATACGAAGCGCATCGGGTCGATGGGCGACGCGTGGGTGTAGCAGTAGTCGCCGTCGACGTATTGGAGCGGAAGGTTGGCCAGGAGCTCCTTGTCTTCGCCGCTCAGTTGGTCGCGCGTCCACTCGATCGACTGGCGCGCGATGGAATTGAACTCTTCGGTGGATATGATTCCCGCGACCGCGAGGTCGTGGTTGCCCGCGAGCATCAAGTTGGCCTTGTCGCCAATCAGCTCGACGCACGGCTGCGGGTCGGCGCCGTAACCCACCAGGTCGCCCAGGCACATGAGTTGATAAGGCTCATACCGGCGCGCGGCTTCGATCGTCGCCTGCAAGGCTTCCAGGTTCCCGTGGATGTCGGACATCAGGATGTAGCGCATGGGGGTCTCCGCGGCTCGGGCCTATTCGTGAAACACGAACGACTCGCTGGCGATCTGAATCTCGTCGTTGTCCTTGAGCTCGATCTCCTTGACGGTGCGGCCCCCGACGCGAACGGGTCGAAGCCCGCCCACGCGGCGCAGAATGGTGCGTCCGTTCTCGCGCGTGATCTCGACGTGACGGCCGGCGACGAAAATTCCCTCCACGTGCACGTCTGCGTCCAGGTCCTTGCCGATGATTACGCCGTCCTCCTCGATCTCGACCACGCGGTCGCCGAACTCGGTGCGCACGACGAGTCGCGGCGAACGCTTGGCGTCGACCGCGTTCATGGTGGCGGTACGCGTGTCGTTGCTCGCTTTCGAGGAGAGACTCGGTTGCGGCACGGGAGCGGGAGCGTGGGCGGGTGCGGCCCCGCCGAGGAGCGCGCTGCGCTGAAAGATCATGGTCTGGTCGAAGCCCGCCATGGATTCGGGCTCGGCCACGGCGTGCCCGCCTTGGATGCGGAACAGGATGGTGTGTTTGGCGATGCTGATCTCGTCGCCGTCTTCGAGCTTGCGGCGCGTGATGCGCGATCCGTTGACCTCGGTGCCGTTCAAGCTTTCGCAGTCGCGCACGAAATAGCCGCCTTTTTCTTCTTCGATGAGCGCGTGCAGGCGCGACACGGCCAGGTTGTCGATCACGATGTCGTTGTCCGGCGTGCGGCCGATGCGCAGGCGCGGACGATCCAACTCCCAGCGTCCGATTTCGCGGTCCTTGAAGCGCAGTGCGACCACCGGCGGCTTGGACAGGAACACGTCGTCGAAGCGCCCGTTGAACGTTTCCGGCAGGTTCTTCGCGTCGGGGGCGTAGGAAACCAGGAAGTCTTCATACAGGCTGATGGTCAGCGGCTTTTCGGCGCTGCGCGTGTACACCTTGACCAAGAACTCCTCGCGAAACGAGCCTTCGCGCGGCGTCGCCGAGGAAAGCTCCATGCACAACGCCCCCGCCCGGCCCTTCTCATAGCGCAGGAGGGCAAAGAAATCCTCTCGGGCGGCGGCGACAATCGAGCTCTTGCCTTCGGACTCGATCCGGTCCAGCAGCTCGTCCAAATCGACCAGGTTCGTCATCACGCGCAGCGCGGGCTTCTTCTGCGAGACGACGAGCAAGGAGTGCAGGATTTTGGTGTTGAGCTCGTACCAGCACGCGCGCGGAAAGTTCATCTGCGAAACGCCGACCATGAAATCGCGGATCGAAATAGGCGAGAACTGACCCCCCACCATCTCGGCGGCGGCGTAGATCTGCCGGTCGCGCAGGAACAGGACGCGCTGCGTGATGCTGTCGTAAATCTCGAGCGCGCACGGTTTGGGGGAGCTCGCGTCGAGCGCGCGACGAATGAGATCGTTCAACGAGGCCTTGGTGACCTCGCCGCTCTCTCCAAGTACTGCGGCGTGTGGAATCGCGGTTCTCACGTTGCGGACCTTTCTCGCCCCGCGATACTCGCGAAGGCATTGTCGGCGAACGAGAAAGGGCAAGTTCCATGCCACCGGTAGCGGCGCATGCGGGAGCATCGAACCTCGGAACGGGGCGTCGGTACGCGTAGAATCCGCCCGCTGGAACGCGCCCGAAGGCCGCGCAATCGCGGAATGCAACGGCAACTCTGCGCCGTCGAAGCGTGTTCGCGGCGCGGCGCATGCTTCCCCATGACGGCGTACGGCGGCGTCTGCGCCGCGCGCATGTCGTGTAGCGCCTTGACACGCTGGCGTCGATCGTGATAAAATCCACGACGTTCACCGGCAAGGTTGGCCACGTGTACGTAGCGAGTTTATAAGAAGTGGGGGATCCATCGGGTGCATTAGGCACGCGATGGATTCTTGCTTTAGGAAAGGGGGAATTCGGAATTGCGCCAAACTGGTAAAGTAAAATGGTTCAACGAAAATAAGGGTTACGGGTTCATCCTCAGCGACGAGGGCTCGCGCGACATCTTCGTTCACTATTCGGAGATCCGCGACGACGGCTACCGAACGCTCGCCGAAGGCGAGACGGTCGAGTACGAGCTGATGGACAGCCCGAAGGGCCCGCAGGCGAAGTCCGTTCAACGAAACGGTAAGATTGTCTCCGCTCCCGCGGCGACGACATCCGCTCCGGAGGCTTCCCTGTAGCTCGTTTCGTTTGACCTCGAAAAGACGCGGATCCCCGTACCGGCGTGTCGCTGGTGCGGGGATCGCGTTTTTAGGGACGTTTCGCCGCCCGCCTAGTTGTCGAGACTCTTGAGGCTCCGCTGCGCCTTTTCGTTGGAGGGATCCAACTCGATGGCGCGCTTCCACGCCCGCCGCGCCTCGTCCTTGTGACCCAGCTTGAAGTGCGCGTTGCCCAGGTTGGTGTAGGCGGGGCTGTTGTTGGGACTACGCCCCAGCGCTTCGTTGTACATGTCCACCGCGCGGTCGTAGCTCCCCTGCTTGTAGTACACGTAACCGAGATTGTTGTATGCGGCGTGCAGCTCCGGGTTGAGCTTGATCGCCTTCGAGAAGGAATCCGCGGCGCGGTCGTTCTCGTTTAGCTCGGTGAAGACCAGCCCGAGGTTGTTGTAGCACTCCGCGAAGGTGTCGTCGCGCTTCAGTGCTTCCAAGAATTGGTCGCGCGCGAGCTTCATGTCGCCGTTGTGGAAGCTGGTCACGCCCAGGTTGTTGAACTTCATGGCTTCGCGACGCTTGCCCTGCGCGGCCGCGTTGTCGTCTTTCTTGCGATCGCTGCGCACCTGGTCCATCATCTCGGCCCAGTTGCGCTCCAGGCGGTCGATGTTCTCCACCGCCTTGCCGACGTTGTTCTCCACCCCTTGCATGCGCGGCGCGATCGACTCCAGGGCCTGGATGCGACTCATGATCTGCGTCCACTGCTGCTTGATCTGCTTGATGCTGTCGTCGAATCCGAGCACCAAGTCGGACACGGTGGTGGTCAGGGTCTCGAAGCCGTCGTTGCGCGCGTCGATGGTGTCCTTGATCTCCGCGATGCCGTCCTTGATGGCGTTCATGGTCTGGTGGCGCTCGTCTTCCTCGTCCTCGCTGGGAACGATCGCCGCGATGCGCTTGTCGAAATCGGTCTTGAACTGGGTGATGGAGTCGGCCTGGCGCTTCTCGACCTCGCCGAAGCTCGAGATCATCTCGGCCACACTCTTGGTCTGAAACTTCCAGAACTTGTCGAGCTCGCGCGCGACCGAGGCCGACGAGTCGTCCTTCTTGTCGTCCTTGCGGCCGGTGGCGGCGCGCTCGCTCGCTTCGGCCGCCTTGCGCGCCTGGGTGACCCCGGACAGGATGGCGTCGAAGCTGCAATCTCCGTCGTCGGGGCGGTAGAAGCGACACGTGTCCTTCAAGCAATAGAGGTGCGAAGTCGCCGGGTGCTCGCGACCCTTCGCGTTCCGCTGCGTCTTGCGGTCGGCCTTGACGCCGACGCCGCCATCGCCGTCGTAGCCCAAGACCACGACCTCGCCGCCACTACCGTGCGTGGGGTTGGCGTCGATCTCGAGCATGTTGCCGTCGGCTCCCAGCATGTGGGACATGAACGGGCAGATTTTCATGATCTCGCTCCTTCAGCGATCCGTGCGATGGGGGTCGGATGAATTCTCGTTGTATCCGCGGATTCCTAGCATAGTCCGTGCCGGGCAAACGGCTCGGACGCGCGCCCACGGCCGCGCGCATCTTCTTTGTCGTCGGCACCTTCCCGCGGGGAAATCAGTCGAGCGACGTGGTCTTCTGCAGGATCGGAACCTCGTTCGCTTGCTCGCCGATGAACTGCTCGTAATTGCGTCGTTCCAAGCGTTTGTATTCGGTTCGATCCGGATACGCTTCCACCAAGCGCTTGAGGGTGTCGTTGGCCCCGGCAAAATCGTTCATCGACCGCTGGCATACCGCGGTTCGGAACCACACCCGCTCGCGCTGGTCGTCGCTGAGAGTCGATTCGGCGAGCTTGGAAAGGACGTCGAGCGCGGGCAGCGGCCGGTTGCTCAACGAGTGGTACTCGGCTTGGTAGAAGCGCTGGGCAAATATTTCCGCGTCGTCCTTCGGTTCGAACGCGAGCAGATCGTGCAATTCTTCGGCCCGACCCCGCTCGGTCGCGCGCTCGAGACGGGCGATGATCGACGGCGCTTCGGGCTCGGGCGGCGCAGCAGCACTCGCCGGTGTCTCCACCGGGATTTCGGGCATCGTCTCAAAGGACGCGGGCGGCTTCGCGTACGATGCCGCGTCGATGGGGGCGCGCGCCGCCGTCGCTTCTTTGAACATCGGGGCTTGGTCGGGCGGTGGTGTTTCATCTCGTCGCGAGGTCTCGTCGCGCGGCGGTGTGTCGGCCGCACCGGCATCGGCACCGTCGATGTGGAAGAAGGCCGCCGCGCCGACTTCGCTGAGCTGGCGCGCGACATGATTGACGTGCGATTCCGTGATGCCCGGTTCCGTTTTCGGCGCCAGCTTGACCGCCGGGCGCGCCTGCGGTGCGGCGAAGGGCGACGCAATGGGTGGTTTCTCCGCTGGCTTCGCGGGAGTGGGCTTCGCGTCGCGCGGCGCCGAGATGCGAATGTCGCGCGATGTTTCGAACACATCGGCGTCGATCTCGTCGCCCGGATTGTCGACCGGCGTCTCGGCGGCTTTTTGGGTCTCGGGAGTTCCATCGTCGTCGAAGGACAGCTCGCGCGTCTCGATGAACGATTGCTTCTCGGCCGGCTTGTTCCGCTCCTCGGCGAACCGTGAGGCCGGTTTTTCTCCCTGCGCCTTGGGCGACGATGGGCGCGGCGCCGACGTGGAGCGTTCCAGGCCGTCGGGCTTCGCGTCGCGATGCAGGCTGAACTCGTTGTGATCGAAGTTCTGAAAGTCGTCGCCGCCTTCGGTGGTGAGGGACTCGGTCGCTTCGGCTTGCATGTGCTTGCGACACAACTCTTCCAAGCCCGGGTGGGAAGTGCGGTGCTTGTCGGCTAGGCCGATCACCGAATGCACGTCGTTGGGCGACTTCGCCACCACTGCGGTCAGTATCTCCGCGGCGCGCGCGAAGTCCTTGAGCTCGAGCGCCAGCGAGGCGTGAAACATCATGATCTCGACCGCAAAGAGCCCGTTCTTCGACTTCTCTTCGAGCCGCGCATAGAGGTCGGGCGTGGCCTTGCCGTACTGGTGCAGCGGGCGCAGGATCTCCATCGCCACCGCGGACTGGTCGAGCGAGAGTGCTGCATCCAGCGCCACCCACACGCACGCATTGACGCTGTGCGCGGGGTCGATGAAGGGTTTGAGCAGCATGATCACTTCGCGGCCAGCGTCCTTGTTGTCCGCCAGGTAGCCGCGCACGACAACGGCGGCCGCGTCGAAGTCGTCCTTCAAGAGCAGCACTTCGGCCAGAGCGCGCTCGACCTTGGGTCGATACTTGGTCTTGTCGCGTAGCGACTGCAGCCGGTCGGCGCACATCTGGGTCGCGGTGGTGTCGAAGCGTGCGGCTTCGACCAGGCGCGCGATGGCGTCCACTTCGTTGCCGTTCGCCCACAGCGAGATCGCGTGCGCGAAGCGAATCCGCCCCACCTTGGGCTGTTTCGACTCGAGGCCCGCGAGGAAGGGCTGCAGCATCTTCGACTCGGCCGCCTTCTCGTCGATGATCTCCACCAGCGCGGCCATGCCTTCTTTCAAGCTGCCGAGGCGAATCGACAGCAGGGCCGAGAGCAAATCGTTGGTGAACATCTCGGCGCGCAGCGAGTACCCGCCGTGGCTGGCCGACTTGAGGGATTGTTTCTTGGTCTTGGTGCGGGCGAGCAGGTCGCGCGCGACGTGGTCGGGAATCTGTTCGAGGTGCTCGAGCGCGGAATCCAGGTCGCGGCGCTTGACCGCGTTCTCGACCACGTAGCGCGCCAGCGCCGGATCGTGCACCGCGATCAGCTTGTCGCGCACGAACTGCGCGACGCGATCCTTGTCCTTGGTGAACTTCTCTTGCGCCGTCTTCAAGAAGTTGGTCGCCTGCATGACCTCGCCGCCCTCGAGGCAGGCGTCGACCGCGTCGAGGTAGAGGTCGAGCTCGTCGGGGAACTGGGCGATGGTCTGCTCGAGGCGCTTGACCGCCTTGTCGAAGTGACCTCGCTTGCGTTCCTGCAGCGCCTTCTGCTGGGCGGATGCCGCTTTTTCGTTCATGGAATGATCCGGGTTGGGGAAATCGATCGCGAACGGTCGCTCATTCTTAGCGCTATAAGCGAATCGCATACCAGCCCAGGGAAGGCGCCGTCAGGCGCCAAGTTGATCTGTAAGATATTGCCACATAACCAATTACTCGAATCGCTGGGTATGTCCGTCGATGCGCCACGAAAGTTCCACCGGCTGCAAATTGCACACGCGGCGGGCGGCCCATTGCACCGATCTTGATCGTTCAAGTATCATTCGCAGCAACAGTTGCGAGTCTCCGCGTGGTGTTGTCACTTTGCCGCGGTTCGCTTTCCCGATATGACCGGAACCTTTACCCTGTCCGTCCAGTGCCGGCTGGCGTCCTCGCACGTGCTGCCGGGATGCCCGCCGTGCGATCGCATGCACGGTCACACCTGGACCGTGCACGCGTTCTGGGAGTTCGCCGGTCTCGACGAGCACGGCATGGGTGCGAACTTTCGCGACTTGAAGGCGGTGCTGCGACACGAAGTCCACGACCGCTTCGACCACCGCCATTTGAACGACATCGCCCCCTTCGACCGCGTCCCGCCCACGGCGGAAAACTTGGCGCGGGAAGTCTTCGCTCTCTTGCGCGAGAAGTACCATCCCAGCGCGCGCGGCCGGCTGGCTCGGGTCGAGGTGTGGGAAGGACCGGACGCGTGCGCGGCGTACGCGGAGTGAGATGCCGCGCGTCTTGACCAAGCCGAAGTCGATCGTGCTCGTGAGCGGCGGGCTCGACTCGCTGGTATCGCTGGCCCGCGCCGTGGTCGAGCGCGACGTGCGCGCGGTGATGTTCTTCGACTACGGGCAGCGCGCGCGGGAGAGCGAGCGAGCGTCATCGATGAGTGCTGCCAACTATTACGGCCTGCCGTTTCTCGACGCCGACGTGCGATGGCTGGAGTCGCTGGCGCCGGCCGGCATGCGGGCATCGCGCGGCGACGCACCGGATTCGCTTACCACGTTCGACGAAGTCTGGATTCCCAACCGCAACGGGGTGTTTGTCAACGTGGCCGCGGCGTACGCGGAGAATTACCACTGCGAGACCATCGTGACCGGCTTCAATCGCGAGGAAGCGGAGGAATTTCCCGACAACTCGCGCGACTATGTCGAACGGGTCAACGCGGCGCTGGCGCTGTCGACGCGCAACGCCGTGCGGGTGGAGAGCTTCACCATCGACTTGGACAAGCGCGCCATCATTCGTATGGGGCTGGAGCTGAAAGCGCCCCTTTCGATCGTGTGGAGCTGCTATCGCTCGGGTCGAAAGATGTGCGGCCGCTGCGCCTCGTGCGCGCGCCTGCGCGGCGCCGTCGATTCGCTGCCCGCGGCCGATCGTCCCGTGCTCGAATTCGAGAACGCATGAGCTTCGCGTTTCGCATTCTCGAGGACGACGTTGCGTACACCGGCGCGGAGCTGCGAAGCGGCTGGGTGGGGTCGAAGACGGGGCTTGCGGGCGACGCGGCGGCGGGCTTCGTGGGTGCTTGCCACGTGCCCAACGAGAACTTGGTCGACCTGGACGACGCGCGCGCGGGCACGTTCATCAAGGCGGCTTCGATGGCGCACGTGATCGCGGAGCACTCATGCCCGTTGGAAACCGCAGTGCTTCGCCAGCGTATGATGGTGGCGCTCCTGGGCGAGATTCTCTCGCAGCGCGGAAAGCGCATGCGGCGCGACGGCGACGATCTATATTATGATGGCCGCAAGCTCACGGTCTCGATCGCGGCACCGTCGTCGTCGACGTGCCTGATCCACCTGGGAATCAACCTAGACCCGCAGGGTGCTCCGGTTCCGGCGGTGGGCTTGACCGAGATGCGGTTGGACGCGCGCGAGATCCTATCCGAGTTGTTGACGCGCTACGGCCGCGAGCTCGAGACGGTCGCGCACGCGACCACTAAAGTTAAAACGGTTTCCTGATGTCGATGGAATCGAAGCAGAATCAGTCTTTGACGCGCGACGCGTCGGCGCCGTCGTCTGCCAGCGCCGGCTACCTCTCCGAGATGTTTTGCTCGGTGCAGGGGGAGGGAATGTTCGTCGGCGAGCGGCAGATTTTCGTGCGCACCGCCGGGTGCGCGGCGACGTGCTCGTGGTGCGACACGGTCTACAGCAAGGTGCAGACGCCGCGCTTCGTCGTCCACGCCCAAGGTGATTCTCCCGCGCGATGGCGCGCCAACCCGGTGTCGCTCGAGGATGTTATGGCCGACCTGGTCGCGTGTGCGCGCGCGAACGCGCCCGTCGTCACCGTGAGCATCACGGGCGGGGAACCGCTGGAGCAGCCGGAGTTCGTCGCCGCGCTCGCGCGCGGGTTGCGCGCGCGCGATTTCCGCATCTATCTGGAAACGGCGGGTATTCACGCCGACGCCCTGCGCGCGGTGGTCGATCACGTCGACGTGGTCGCGATGGACATCAAGCTTCCTTCGGCGACCGGGGTCGAGCACTGGGACGCGCACCGCGCGTTCTTGTCCGTGCTGCGTGGCAGTCATTTGGATCTCGCGCGGGATCTCTTCGTCAAGGTGATCGTCGATTTGAAGGCGAGTGTGCCCGAGATCGAGCGTGCGGCCGATCTGGTAGCGACTTTCAGCCCCCGTGTACCCTTCGTCCTCCAACCTGAAAGTGAAACCATGCTGTCCAAGCACCACACGCGCGATGATCGACGCGCGCTCCTGCAGCTGATCGACGCCGGCGCGCGCGCCGCGAGCCTGCGCCTCGACTCCGTGCGCGTGATTCCGCAAACGCACAAGGTCCTCGACGTCCGATGAACGCCGACTTTCTCACCGCCGCAGTCGGGCTGGTGGCGTTCATCTTCTCGGTAATCGTGCACGAGAACGCGCACGGGCTCGCCGCCGAGCACTTCGGCGACACCACCGCGCGCGACCAGGGCCGCATCACCATGAATCCGATTCCGCACATCGACCCGATCGGAAGCATTCTCCTCCCGCTGGCCGCGTTTCTCTCCGGCATCCCGTTCCTCGGCTGGGCCAAGCCGGTGCCGGTCAACGGCGCCAACCTTCGCAATCCCGTCGTTCACGGCGCGTACGTCGCGGCCGCGGGCCCGGCTTCGAACTTCTTGCTCGCGTTCGCGGCCACCATTCTTTGGATCATCGTCGGGTTGGTGTTCAAGCACGTGCCGGGGTTGATGGAGTCGGGCGAGCGGTCGTTGTATTTCTTCAACACGCTGTGCAGCAGCTTGATCATGGTCAACTGCGTGCTCGCGATGTTCAACCTGCTTCCCATCCCGCCACTCGACGGGCACTGGATCCTGATGCGCTATCTTCCGCCCGGTCCGCGCGAGGCGCTGGCCTCGATCGGGCGCTGGGGGTTCTTCATTCTGATCCTGCTATTGTGGAGCGGTGTGCTGTGGCGCATCTTGGGACCACCACTCTCGCTGGTCGTCGCGGGCTACCACGGCCTGGTGACGACGGTCGTCAGGGCATTTTAGAGAGAACTCGTCGGAAGGACGACCTTGCGCACACTCGCCTTGGTCCTCGTCATTCTCGGCGTCCCCACCACGTCGCTAGCAGTTCAACACTCGTCGCTCGCACCGGATTCCGCCGGTGGGCTGGTACTCGACATTTCGACCCCCAAGCTCACTTATCTGATCGGTGAGCCGATCAAGATCGACGCTGTGCTAACCAATGAATCGAGTCGAACGATTTGGATACGCGACATCGGGTGCTCGATTCCGTTCGACTTCCAAGTAACCTGCCCCACGGGAGTCACCGAGAGCGCCGACGCGTGCGGAGTGGTGATATCGCATTGTGGGACCGTTCCGTTACCACCCGGTAGCGGGACGTACGAAACGGTTTTTCCGACCACCGCATCCGGCACGATAAGAGGCACCGGGCCATGCCCCTTCGCAATCCCCGGCGAGCATCGCGTTCGTCTTTTTTATCGAAGCCAGCCGGACTGGAACAGGTATGTTGGAGACGCCGAAGTAGTTTCAAATGAGTTGATACTTCGATTCGTCGGCCCCGATTCGGTGGAAGGCGAGATCCTGGGCGCGTTGTCGCATACTGAGAAGCTGCGCCTATTGACGACCTGGTGGTGTTTGGAATTCTATCAAAACGAGGACGAGGTACACCTTCGTAGCGTCATCGCCTTGTACCCGGAACACCCCGCCACCAACTACGCGCGACTGCAACTAGTCAAGTACATCGGTCTGGAAAGAGCACCCGAAGAAGCGCTTCGAATACTCCTCGATCTCATGAACCGCGACCCCGAGTTTTGGTTCGAAGAGGTTCGCATCATGATCGCGAAACAAATGCGTTACGTTGGTCGAGAAGCTGACGGGCGACCCTATCTACTTGAAGCGTTCCATCGACGTCCGCTGCTCATCACCAACCCGGCCTTTGCTTGGGAATATCTCGTTAGCTTGGGCGGGCACGATCCGGATTGGAAAGTCCCGATCAAAACCTACCGTGAGCGACGGGAACGCGGCGAGCTTCGGATTGAAGACTACTTTCCCGTGGACTCACTGCGCTCCCACGAGTAATGAAGAAGCCCTCCCGGCTGGCGCCGGAAGGGCTTCTCTCAGTCGATATTACTCCACCGTCTATTCGATCTCGCCCGGATTGTCGCCGTCGCGGTCGGAAGGCGGGGCCTCGCGATTGCGAATCGTCACCGCTGCGAAGTTGCTCTCGGTGTCTCGGGTGCTGACCGACGTCACGCGGTAGTCGTACTCGCGACCGAAGCGCGCGCCGCCATCCACCACGCTCGTCACCTCGAGCGGCTCGCCGTTCAAGCGCTCGATCGAGCTCTCGGCGTTGTCGACGCGATAGAGGTTGTAGCCGCGCACATTCGGCTGCGAGCTCGCGTCCCACGAAATCTGAATGTCGCCGCCACTAATGACGACGGCCTGGACGTTGGTCGGTGCGAGTACCGGAGCTTCGTCCTCGTTCTGGGGCGCCGCGGTATCCTCGGCGCAGCCGAACGCGAACAGAAGCATGGCCGGCAACACGCACGCCATCACGACATACTTGCGGAGCATGACGATTCCTCCTGACGGCGAAACGCGCGCAAAGCACTGCGCGCATCGCACGACTATTTCTATCGAAGTGCTAGCTTGCTTTGGCTGCGGAGCAGTACGGTGACCAGTTACGAAGGGTGCCATGTGCGGCGACTGCCCCGCAGCACAGCGGGCCATTCAGCAACCGACGTGCCGAATCGTCGCGCGCCGCGTGACAACGCCTCGTTTGCCCTGTGTCGCTCGCGCGTGCGTGACCGAGAATTGGAGCGCGCGTTCTGGTTCTGCCGAGTCGTGTCGCATCGCATCGCGACGTCGCTCCAGAATGAGAAACGTGCGTTGCATTACCGGTCGCTTGACGCGACGCCGTCTCCTGGAACCAGCGCCAAAACCGACCTCGACAAAAACCCCTTGACCTGTCACGAGTTATGGGGCAAAATCGCGCCACGTTCCACGAACGTCTCGGCCCACGCGGCCAACATTCACTGGGCTTTTGCAATTGAGCTTTGCAAGGAGGCTCGCCCGATGACCAAAGCCGAAATTGTCGAGGACATCGCCAGCAAGACGGGACTCACCAAGAAGGACGTCGCCACGGCGATGGATATGTTCCTCGAATCCATTTCGAAGGCGCTCTCGGAAGGCAAGCACTACGAGATTCGCGGCTTCGGAACCTTCAAGGTCAAGAACCGCAAGTCGCGCATGGCGCGGAATCCGCGCACCGGCGACTCGGTGCCGGTTCCCGACCGCAAGGTTCCCGTGTTCAAGGTATCGAAGGAACTCAAGGACCTCGTCGCCAACGTCTAGTTTCCGACTATCACTCGCGTGGGACGGCGTGCCGTGCGGCTCGACTCCGCGCGGCCGTCGTCGTTTTCGCTGATTCCCGATGGCCGAAGCCCGCCCATTCATCGATTTGCGCAGCGATACCGTGACGCGCCCGACCGCCGCCATGCGGCGAGCGATCGCGGAAGCGGAAGTCGGCGACGACGTCTTCGGTGACGACCCCACCGTGATCGCGCTGGAGAAGCGCGTCGCCTCGCTCCTGCGCAAGGAAGCCGCCCTGTTCGTCCCCTCCGGGACCATGGGCAATTTCCTCGGGGTCGCCTCGCTCACCGAAACCGGCGACGAAGTGATCCTCGAGCGCCAGTCGCACATCATGAACTACGAGGTGTCCTCGGTGGCCGCACTGCACGGCGTGCAGTTGAACGCGCTCGACGGCGACCGCGGGGTCATCACCGCCGACCAGATCGAGCCCTACATAAAGACTCAATCGCTGCACACGCCGGGGACGCGCGTGCTCGCGATGGAGAACACGCACAATCGCGCGGGCGGGCGCGTGTATCCGTTGGATGAGATGAAGCGGGTCAAGGCCCTGGCCGAGCGCCACGGGCTTCGCGTGCACCTGGACGGGGCGCGCTTGTGCAACGCCCACGTCGAAAGCGGGGTGTCGCTGGCCGACTACGCCGCGTGCGCGGACACGGTGAGCATGTGCTTCTCGAAAGGATTGGGTGCGCCGGTCGGTTCCATTCTCGTGTCGACAATGGAGGTTGTAGAACGCGCCCGCCGCCTACGAAAGCGACTCGGTGGGGGAATGAGACAGGCGGGCGTGCTCGCGGCCGCGGCCAACCATGCCCTCGATCATCACGTGGAACGTCTCCGCGACGATCACAAGAACGCCAAGCGGCTGGCTTCCTTCGTCGAACAAGTACGCGGCCTTTCGATTCTGTTTCCGGTCGAAACCAACATCGTGGTCGCTCGCGTCGACGAGAAGGAATTCTCGGTGGACGCGTTCCTCGGAAAGCTCCGCGAGCGCGGCGTGCTCGCGGTTCCCTTCGGCGCCGGGCGCGCGCGCATGGTGACCCATCTCGACGTATCGGCCGCCGATATCGAGCGCGCGGGAGAGGCCCTGCTCGCGATCGGGCGCCGTTAGGCGACGCGACGCATGGGCGACGCGCCCGGCACACTCACCCTGGTCGCGACACCGATCGGCAACCTCGGCGACATCACGTATCGCGCGGTCGAGATCCTCAAGAACGTGGACGTGATCCTGGCCGAAGACACGCGCCACTCGCGGCGTCTGCTCGATCACTACGCTATCTCGAAACCGCTCCTTTCGTATCACGATCACAACGAAACCCGCGTGACGCCATCGATCATCAATCGGTTGCAGCGCGGCGAGAACGTGGCGCTCATAACGGACGCCGGAACCCCCGGGGTCTCCGACCCCGGGTTTTTTCTCGTGCGCGCGGCGCTGGAAGCCGGTATCAAGGTGTCGGTGGCACCCGGCGCCAACGCGGTGCTGCCGGCCCTGGTGCTGTCCGGCTTTCCGTGCGAAGCGTTCGTGTTCGCGGGCTTTGCACCCCGCAAGCCGGGCGAATTGAAGCGCGTCGTAGATGCGCTTACCAACGAGCCGCGCACCACGGTGTACTTCGTGTCGCCGCACCAGCTCCAGAAAGTGCTCGGCGCGCTCGCGGAAAGACTGCCGGACCGGCCGATGGCGGTGGCGCGTGAGCTGACCAAGCTCCACGAGGAAGTCGCGCGCGGGACCGCGCGCGAGATGAGTGACCGCTTCGCTAAGGCGACGGTGCGCGGTGAGTTTGTGGTGGTGGTCAAAGGAATCGGCAAGCGTCGCGGCGCGTCGAAGAACGACGACGACGACAACGCGAACGACGCGTCAGCTTGACGGCGTCGCAGAGGCGGTGATACGGTCCCGCGTCATGGATAAACGAGCGCTGCAAGCAAGCGCGCGCAAGATTCTCGACCCCGTCGTCGGCGTCCTGGTCGCGTTTCACATCTCGCCGCTGTTGGTGTCCGTATTCGGCCTCGCCTTCAGCGTGTGGGGCGGCATCGTGGTCGCGCGGGGCTGGCTCCTGGCGGGCGGCACCTTCCTCTTGCTCGCGGGGCTGTGCGACGTCCTCGACGGCGACGTCGCGCGGCGGCTCGGCAAGGCGTCGCGCTTCGGCGCCTTCATCGACTCGATGCTCGATCGCGTGAGCGAATTCGTCTACTTCGGCGGCATTCTGATGTACGTCGTGCGGCGCCCCTCCGGGTTCGACATCTACGAGCCGATCGTGATCATGCTCGCACTCATGGGATCGGTGCTCACGAGCTATGCGCGCGCGCGCGCGGAGGGCGTTGGAATCGAGTGCAAGGTGGGCGTGATGGAGCGTCCGGAACGCATCGCGCTCATGGCCGCCGGCCTAATTGCAGGCTATCGTTTCCTGATGGCGGTGATGATCCTGCTCGCCGCGACGTCTCTATATACGGTGTTTCAACGCATTCGCCACGTCCATCGAGTCGCGGCGGCCACCGATTCGGGCTCGTCGCAATCGCCGAGCCGCCGATCGTTCAATTGAGCCTGCTCACAACCCGACGGCCTCGACGATGGCCGCGTGCACGTCGTCGGGACTCTGGGTCCCGTCGAGTGTGATGACCCGTCCGAAGGCCGCTTGGTAGCGCGGCAACAGCTTCTGGTAGTTCTCCGCCACCTTCTCCAATAGCGTGCGAGTTTCGTAGATGGCCGTGGTCCCGCGTCGCGCCGAAAGCCGCTGCATGCAAATCTCCACCGGCACGCTGAGTAGGATAGTGAGGTCGGGAAGGGCGCATCCCCGGTTCACGTCGATCACCCAATCGGCCGATACGGAAGGGTCGAGTGTTTGATACGCCATCGAAGAGTAGATATAGCGATCGCAGATGACGTCCTCGCCGCCGTCGAGGCGCGATTCGATCACGCGCGAATGCGCGAGGCGGTCGGCGGCGAAGAGGAGTCCCATCGCATTCTCGCCCAGCCGGTACGAGGTTCCGTCGGTCGCGCGCTCCTGCCCCGTCAGCAGCCGACGAATGAATGCGCCCACGGGCTCCGACGTGGGTTCATTGGTGAGGAAACTTGGGCAGCCGCGCCGCGTACAATGCGCTTGTAGCTTGGCTGCCTGGGTGGTGGTTCCGGCCCCATCGAGGCCTTCCAGGACGATGAATCGTGCGTCGGGTTGAGACATGCGGAACGCCCGGTTTGGACCCGGGGCGTCGGTGGAGTTTAACAAAGGGCCGGTGGCCGGGAAAAGGTCAGGTTGCCGCTCCCAGGCGATTCATCTATATTTCGGCCGCTTAGCCGGGTCTCGCCCCTCGGCCAGAAAGCATTTCCGATCGACGCCCGCCCGCGAGGGCAATGGAATACATGTTGCAAGTATCTAACCGAAAGCCGCTTAGCGGCACCCACGTCGAGTCTGAGGAGGCTTGAACCGTGAAGCGTTTCACCGCCCGTCATTTCATCATCGCCTTCGCCGTACTCGCGCTGTTCGTCACCTCCGTCGGGATCTCGGGGGGCGCGTTCGGACAGACCAAGTCGGGTGCCAAGTCCCAGACCACCGACGTCTATCACGACCTCGAGATCTTCACCAAGATCCTCGAGAAGATTTCCCAGAACTACGTCGACGAAGTCGACACCCACAAGCTGATCGAAAAGGCCATCGAGGGGATGCTCTCCGAGCTCGATCCCCACAGCCAGTACCTCGCCGGGCTCGAATACGAAGACTTGATGGTCAGCACACGCGGCGAATTCGGCGGGCTGGGTATCCTGATTTCGTTCCGCGACAATTATCCGACCGTGATGTCGCCCATCGACGGCACCCCGGCCGAGCGCGCCGGCATCCGCGGCGGCGACCAGATCATCGAGATCGAAGGCAACGCGACCGAGGGCTGGAGCGTCGACAAGGCGGTCGGCTTCCTGCGCGGCGAGCCGGGCACCAAGGTGCGTTTCAAGGTGAGCCGGCCCGGACAGCCCGACACCAACGAATACGTATTGACGCGCGAAGTGATCAACGTCTCGAGCGTTCCTTATTACAGCAAGATGGACGACGGCATCGGTTACATCCGCGTTTCCAACTTTGCCAAGAAGACTGCGCAAGAATTGGAAGACGCGCTGATCGATCTGGAGAAGCAGGGCATTCGCGGGCTGGTGCTCGATTTCCGTTCCAACCCGGGCGGTCTCTTGCAGACAGCGACCGAGGTCACGGAACTATTTCTAGATAAGGACAAGCTGCTCGTCTACACCAAGGGCCGCCTGGCGAACGCGAACCGCAAGTACTACTCGGCGAACCGGGAAATCCACAAGGGTTACCCGATGGTCGTCATGGTGAACGAGAACAGCGCCAGTGCGGCGGAGATTTTTGCCGGTGCCATGCAGGACTGGGACGCGGCCGTGGTGGTGGGGCAGACGTCGTTCGGAAAGGGCACCGTGCAGACGGTGTTCACGCTGTCGGAGACCGAAGCGGTCAAGCTCACGACCGCCAAGTACTACACGCCCTCGGGACGCAGCATCCACAAAGACGAGCGCGAGCCCGGCGAAGAAGACGACCTGGTGGCGATGAACGACGGCGGCGGCGAGATGGATCTGCGCCCCGACGACGCGCCGGAGGAAAAGCTGGACGCGGGAACGTCGGAGCTCAAAGAGGTCAAGGAGGACGTCGAGAAACCCATCTTCTATACCTCGAGCGGCCGCGTGGTCTACGGCGGCGGCGGCATCACCCCCGACATCGAATACACCCCGCGCGAGTACACCGACCTGATGCGCCGCATGGAGCGCGACGGCCTGGGGTTCTCGTTCGCGGTCGAATACTTGAAGAACCACCAGATCACGGAGGACTTCAAGACCACCGACGCCATCCTCGCGGACTTCTACAAATTCCTCGCGACCAAGAAGTTCGAGTACAAGAAGGAAGAGTTGACGCAGGAAAACGTCGACTACATTCGCACCATGATCGCCCGCGAAGCGGTCAACAACAAGTTCGGCCGGAAGGCGATGTACAAGGTCGTGCTCAGCGCCGATCCGGAGCTGCAGGAAACGCTCAAGATGATGGAGACGCATCCGACGCTGAAGGATATGTTCAAGTACGCGGAAGACGAGAAGAACAGCGTCAAGAAGGCGGCCGTCACCAAGAAACCGTAGTCGGGCCCGCGAGTCGTTCCCGCCCGCGTGCCGCAACCCCTGGTGAGCACGAATGAAAAAGATCGCTGTCCTTTGTGATTTCGACGGTACGGTGGCCCAAGACGACGTGGGCGACCTGCTGTTTCGTACCTTCGCGCACGAAGACGCCGACCACGCGGTCGACGCCTGGACCCGCGGCGAGATCTCCTCGCGCGAATGCCTGGAGCGCGAAGTGGCCGCCGCCCGATGTTGTCCCCAGGAGCTCACGCAGTTCGTCTCCGCGCGCCGCCTCGATCCCTACTTCAAAGACTTCCACGACTTCGCCCGCCAGCGCGGCATCGAAGTGGTCGTATTGAGCGACGGCCTGGATTACTACATCGAGCAGATTCTGATTCGCAATGGACTGGGCCAGATCGAGTTCTTCGCCAACCAGCTGAGCATCAAGGGCGACACCATGCGGGTCGAGTTTCCCTGGTACAACATGCTCGAGTGCACGGAATGCGGGTGCTGCAAGACGCACCACCTGATGCGCTACAAGCAGGAAGGCTACTTCATCGTCTACGTGGGTAACGGGCTATCCGATCGCTGCCCGTGCGAGAACGCGGACCTGGTACTGGCGAAGGGGGAGTTGCTACAGCACTGTCGCGCGAAGAACATCGGCGCGGTAGAGTTCAAAAACTTCCGCGACGTCGAGCGCGAGGTGCTGAAGCGATTGCTGCTGGACGGGGAATTTAGAAAGAACGTCTAGCGCCGCCCATCCGGCCGGCTGGCCGTGTCCGAGAACTCTCCCTGGTCTTTTTTCCACTCTTCGAATTCCCGCCAAAACGTCGAATCGAACTGGGTCGAATCGAAACCGACCTTCATCATGCCCGCTTCCGGATTCAAGACCGGGTGGTCGACGGTGCTGTCGGGATTGAAGTGGGCATCGCCCTTGTAGGTGGTGTAGCCCACTTCGGCCATGAAGTAGTCGAGGTCGCGGCGCGAGATGCGCCCCTGTTGGACGTAGCCCGCGAGCTTGTCGGTGATCGCATCGACGTCCTCGGGAGCGATCTTGCCCACCTCGGCGCGCCCATAAAAGAGATAGAACAATTGATGGATCTCTTGCAGGTCGTCTCCGTCGCTGATGCTGTCGGAGACGATGGCGACGAACTGCGCCACCAAATCGTCGCGCTTCGCCTGCGGCGTTTCACGGCGCTGGAGTGCAATGGCTACGAGAATGCCCACGATCGCGAGCAGCACCGCGGCTCCGAAAAGACGTGTCTTCATGGCGACCAATATAGCGCGCGATGGTTCTCGCGGCAATGCAGAGAATCGATGCTACGACTCTCGCGCCGAGCGCGCCGTGAGATAGGTCTCGAACCACTCTTCGGTGGCCGTGATCGCGTTGTCGAGCGCCTCGCTCGCGATTCTCCCGTCGTCGTAGCCGTAGGTGTGGCCGGTCAGCAAACGCAGGAGCTTCTTGTCGGCGCGAATGGTGGGCGTGTCATAGAAGCGATACGAATCCGCCACCGGGACGGTGGGGTCGTGCTCGCCGTGGACGATCAAGTGCGGGATGGTGAGGTCCTGGGCGCGATCGCCGACTGCGTACGCGTCGCGACGCGTCTCGATGTCGTCGAGGTACGCGCGACCCAGTGCCAGCGAAGTTCCGCTCGCGTAGTCGGTGAACGAGAACTCGCCCTTGGTGCGCCACTGTTCCTTCTGACGCGCGGTGTAGTGGTCCGGGTGCGCGAGCGCCGACCAGGTGGCGAGTGCCACCACGCCGGGGTCCTCGAGCGCGGTCACGATCGAAACCACGCCGCCGCGGCTGTGTCCCCACAGCCCGATGACCGCGTTCTCCGAAAGCCCCAGTAGAAACGCGCCGCCCACCGGGTCGCGAAGCCACTTGAGCACGTGCCCCAAATCGTCGAGCTCGCGCGCGATAGTGTTGTCGCGAAACAACTCGGGCGCGACGAAGCCTTCCGCGACTTCTTCCACCACGGTGCCGTCGGCGGGGACGTGACCGTTGTAGGAGAAGTCGATGGCGAGGACGCCGAATCCCTTCAATTGTAAACGCGTCGCGACGATGGGAATGAATCCCCAGCGGCGGTGTCCCTTGAACCCGTGTGACATGACGACCACGCGCTCAATGTTGTGGTGGTCGGCGCCGTGGGGCGCGTACCAATCGGCGACGACCGGGTGCGAGTCGCCGGTGGGAATGGTGATGACGGGGGTGGGTTGCATAACGATGGTGCCGGGACCACGAGTTACGATAGGCAATCTCCGTAATCAATGCAAGACGGGGTCCGACGTAAGCGTTGCGCGCGGCTGCGCGCTCGACTATCATGGAGCGATTCCCATGGTGATCTCGAATTTGAACGGACTTACGGGCGGTGCGAGCGTCTTTCTCGCGCCCCTGTGCGGCGTCACATCGGCGCCGTTTCGGCGTATTTGCCTGGACCACGGCGCCGACATGGTCGTCACCGAAATGGTCAGCTCGGAGGCCATGACGCGCGGCAAGGAAGAAGATTGCAAAGCCATCCGCGGCCTCGACACCGCGGACGGGCCGCTATCCATCCAGATTTTCGGCGGCGATCCGGTACGCATGGGCGAGACCGCGGCGCGCCTCTCGGAGCTGCAACCGGTGTATCTCGACATGAACTTCGGTTGCCCGGTGAAAAAGATCGTCAATGGCAACGGCGGCTCCGCGGTGTTGAAGGACGTCGACTTGTTGGGGCGCATTTGCCGCGAAGTCGTGCGCCGAAGTTCCGTCCCCGTGTCGGCCAAGATTCGCGCCGGGTGGGACCAGCCGACCGGCGAACGCGTGCGCGAGTTCGCCACCGTGATCGAAGACGCCGGCGTGTCGATGCTTTCGCTCCACGCGCGCACGCGCGCGCAAGGATTCTCCGGGAGCGCGAACTGGGACTTGATCGGCGAAGCGAAGCGCGCGGTGTCGATTCCCGTGGTTGGCAACGGCGACGTGCGCACGGCCGCCGACGTGGTGCGCATGCGCGCGCACACCGGCTGCGACGCGGTCATGATCGGTCGTGCCGCCATCGGCAACCCGTGGGTCTTCGACGAAGTGAAAACGCTCCTTTCCGGCCGTGACTACACGCAGCCGACCCCGCGTGACCGCGTCACCACCCTCCTTCGACACGTGCGCGAAGCGGTTCGAATCGACGGCGAGCCGGGTGGTGTGATCGCGATGCGCAAGGTGCTGGCGGCGTATTTGAAACGGCTCCCCAACGCACGCGCGCTGCGAGGCCGCCTGATGGCGGTGAGGATGTTCGGCGAATTGGATGACGTGATGGGCGCGTACCTGGCCGAGATCGGTGCGCTCGCCGACGTCGCGTGCGGCGGCGAAGTCGGCGTCGAAGAATTCGCGTCGGAGTGCTGAGTCTCCGCGACGCCACCGTTGCCTTCGAGGGCGCCTCTCAGCCCGCGCTCGATCGAATTTCCTTGGACATAGCGCCTGGTTCGTGGACCGCGGTCGTGGGTGCCAACGGCTCCGGCAAGTCCACGTTGCTAGGTGCCCTCGCAGGGCTGGTTCCGTTGCAGAGCGGCTCGCTCGAGCGCTCGGACGCGACGCGCATCGCACTCCTCCAACAAGACGCCGACAACCAGCTGCTCGCAACCAGCGTTCGAAACGAGCTCGAGCTGTCGATCCCGGTCGAGGTGGCGGCCGGCGCGCGCGCCGCGCGCATCGAGGCCGCCATCGAGCGCTTCGACCTCGCGCACCTGCTCGATCGAAACCCCCACCGTCTTTCCGGCGGCGAAAAGCAGCGCCTGGCGTGCGCCACCGTCCAGCTCGAAACACCCGACCTGCTCCTGCTCGACGAGCCCCTGTCGTTTCTGGACCCGGACGCACGCAACCGCGTCATCGACTTCGTGCGCGAGACGAACGCGCGCGGGGTCGCGGTGGTGTGGGCGACACCGGGCGACGACGCGCCGCTCGCGCGCGACGTGGTGTGCTTGGACCGAGGGCGCATGGTCGATGCCACCTCCGTAGCGACGATCGCAGCAAGTCCGGCGAAGCCGGCGAAACCACGCGAACTCGGTCAAGTCGCCGTGAGTGTTGAACACGCCTCGTTCGCGTATGATGGTCGCTCGGTCCTCGATTCGATCGACCTCGAGGTCTCGAGCGGCGAGTGCGTGGGAGTCGTCGGACGCAACGGCGCCGGGAAGTCAACGCTGTTGGCTCTCATGGGCGGCGCCGTGGCACCGGTGTCGGGGCGCGTGGTTCGAGCACCGCGCGACGGCACCGGCGCCCTGTACCTGCCCCAATCTCCCGAGCGCATGTTCTTCGCCGAAACCGTGCGGGAAGAAGTCGCGTTCGGCTTGAAGCGAGTGCGCCGTGTCGCCCGGCACGCGAGCGTGGACGAGATCGCGCGCGCGAGCCTCCACGCGGTCGGGCTCGATGCCGCCGATATGCTCGAGCGCTCGCCCTTCCAATTGAGCTTCGGAGAGATGCGCCGGCTCGCTTTCGCAATCGTCCACGCGATGGCGCCGGCGCTGTTGCTCCTCGACGAGCCCGCGTCGTGCCTGGACCGCGCCGGCCGCGCAGTCCTGGCCGCGTTGGTCGCATCGCGCCTCGACGCGGGCGCGGCGGTCGTCATCGCCTCCCACAATCCCGAACACCTTCGCTCGCTATGCGATCGCGTGGTCGTGCTCGAAGGCGGGCGGGTGCGATAGGGCGAGCCAAAGGCCGGGTTTAGGCTTTGATTGACGCGCACCCGCCGGGCGACTACTATCAGCCATTACCTCAGGAGGAGGGAACACGTGGATTATCAATCATTTGGCGCCGTCGTGCGCCTGCTCGCCGTGGCGAGCATTTTTGTGACCGTCGTGAACGCGATTTGGCGTCACGGCGACATCGATCTGACCGGCAAGCACGCCAACATGCGCACACTCTACCTCCGCTCGGTCATTCTGGGCGTGGTCGTCGCCGCTATCGCGCGCATCAACGTGGTCGCGATGCTTCGCGACCGGGCCGCCTTCGATCCCTGGCTGACGTTTCCCCAGATGGAACTCGTCGACGACATCATCGGAGTGTTGATCACAGGCGTCGTCATCGCATTCATGTCCAAGCTGTGGAACGACCTTTTCGACGTGCTGTACGAATTCAAGCGCTGGCTGCGCGGCAAGGCCAACGCGTTGCGTCCCGACGAGGGCTCGGTGCGCACGCGCGAAAGCCGCGATGGCCGCGAAGGGCGCGAGGGTCGTGACGGGCGCGACATGCGTCGCGGGCGTCGAGGCGGATCGCGCGGCGGGCGCCCGATGGGCGGGGGCATGGGTGGCGACCGCGACAACGATCGCGATCGCTTCCGTGACCGAGACCGTGGCGACCGCGGAGATCGTCCTGATCGCCCCGAACGCCCGGATCGCGAGCCTCGGCGCCCCGAGATACCGAGGGAGCCCGGTGGCAATCCTTGATCGCTTTCGCCTGTTAGGAAGAAGCGGACTTCGCGTCTCGCCGTTGTGCCTCGGCACGATGACTTTCGGGACTGAATGGGGCTGGGGAACGGAAAAGGACGAATCGCGCCGCGTCTTCGACGCCTACCTCGAAGCCGGCGGCAACTTCATCGATACCGCGGATTTCTACACCGGCGGTACCAGCGAGTCGTGGCTCGGCGAATTCATGGCCAAACGCCGCGACTCGCTGGTGCTGGCCACCAAGTACACCATGTGCACCACACCCGGCGACCCCAACGCGGGCGGTTCGCACCGCAAGAATCTCGTTCAATCGCTCGACGCGAGCTTGGGGCGTCTGAAGACGGACCGCATCGACCTGATGTGGGTGCACGCGTGGGACGCCACCGTCCCGATCGAAGAGACCATGCGCGCGCTGGACGACGTCGTGCGAGCGGGACGAGTGCTGTACGTGGGCGTATCGAATCCGCCCGCGTGGGTCGCGTCGCGCGCCAACACCATGGCGGAACTCCGCGGCTGGTCGCCCTTCGTCGGCATGCAGGTCCAATACTCCCTGATTGAGCGCTCGATAGAGCGCGAAATCTTGCCCGTGAGCCGCGAGCTGGGAATCGGTGTGACACCGTGGTCGCCGCTCGGCGGCGGAATCCTGTCGGGCAAGTACGCGCGCGCCGACGCGGGCAGCAAGGACGGCATCGACGAGAGCCTGCGCCGGTCCGCCAACAAGGCGCGCCAGAACGACCGCAACGCGGCCATCGTGACCGCTCTGGATGGTGTCGCGAGGGAAACCGGCCGGACGCCGGCGCAGGTCGCGATTCGGTGGCTCATGCAAAAACCGGGTGTTTCGAGCGTGATCGTCGGCGCGCGCACGAAGTCGCAGCTCGACGACAACCTGCAGGCGGCGTCTTTCGAACTGCCCAACGAGCTCATGAGCCGGTTGGACGAAGCCGGCAAGATCGAGCTCGGCTACCCGTACGACTACTTGCGAAGCCCCACCATTACCAAGTTCATGTACGGAGGCGCGAAGATCGAGTAGACGCCTCACCACGCCATGTCACGATCCGCCCCGGCAACCGCGTCGATCCTCTGTGCGCTGCTCCTCGCCGCGTCGTCTCCCGTGGCACAACGCCGCGACCCGCCCCGCACACCCGCCGACTCCTTGATCGCAGCGATCGAGCCCCTGTTCACCGCGGCCAACTACGATTCGATTCTTTCCCTGGCCGCGTATTCCATCCGGCGCGCGGAAGCGGCCCACGACTCGGTTCTTTTGGGCCGCGCTTTCACCCAGCGCGGTCGCATTGCGTTGGTACGCGGGCAGCGCGCCGACGCGGAACGCGATATCGACCTCGGCATTCGTATCGCCGAAGCCGCGCGCGATACCACCGGGTTGATGTCAGCGGTTCACTTCAAGGGGTTCGTGTATCGAATGTTTGGAAACAGGCACGATGCGATGAAGTGCTTCCAACGCCGCCTCGAGCTGGCGCAACGCACTCGGTCGGCGGCCGACGAAGGCTGGGCGCGAAGCAGCATGGCGCTCGAATACCACCTGTCGGGGAAGCAAGAGATCGCACGCAGCAATTTCGAGCGCGCGATCAAGCTCGCGCGTCGTTCCGATCTGCCATCGCTCGAAACCACGGCCACCATCGGGCTCGGTCGCGTCATGAGCGCGATGGGGGAGGAAGCCGAGGCGGTGCGTTGCTACCAGCGGGCGTGGGTGCTGGCGCGCGCGAGCGGCGACAAGGTCAACGAGATGTGGGCGACCAACAACCTCGGGGTGCTCGAAGGGAGCCGCGGCGACTTGAGCCGCGCGTCGCAGTACCAGCAGCGCGCGTTCGAGCTCGCGCGCGAGTTGAAGCAACCCTACGCCATGGTGATTCCCACCACCAACATCGCCGATCGCGCGGCGGAGCTCGGAGACTTCGACGGGGCGAAAGCAATTCTCATCGAGATGCGGGAGATGTGCGCGGCTCTGGGGGCGGAGTCGTTTTTTCCCATGCTGGACTTCCGCCTCGCCGAGCTCGAGCTGCAACAAGGACGGTATCGATCGGCGGGCGCGTTGCTGCGACCGCTGCTCGCCCATCCCGAAAAGCTCGAGCCCCAACACAGCCAGTTTTCCGTGCTGGCAGTGGCGCAGATTCTGGCGGCGAGCGACAGCGTGAGCGAGGCCATCGAACTGGTCTCGGAGCAATTGCGACAGCGTGAAAAGTCGGCCTATAGCGACTGGGTGGCACAGGCCCACCTGTTTCTGTCGCGTCTCTATCTCGAGCAAGCGGATCCTCGTAGTGCGCTGACGCACGCGACCCGTGCGCGCGAAAGCGCTCTGCGCGCGGGACAGAGGCGAAGGGTGATCGGCGCCATGCTGCGCGAGAGCACGTGTCGCCGCGAACTCGGCGAGGACGACGCGGCCATGCAAACATTCTACGCCGCGCTCGACAGTATTGAAGCCTTCCGCGGTGTGATCAGCACGGCCGAGTGGCGCGAGGTGTACGGCCAGGGCGTGTCGCGCGGCGTCGTGGATGCCGGGAGCGTGTTGCTCGAGCGCGATGGCGCAGTTGCGCGATCGGCGCGCGAGGAGGCGTTCTTCGACGCCATGCAGCGCGTGAAGACGCGAACCCTCCTCGACCGAATCACCGAGCCACGTTTCGGCGCGGAAGAAATCGAAGGCCGCTGGTCGCGACGCGTGGCAACGCTCGACGACTTGCAGGCGGTTCTCCAACCCGGCGAAGCGGTGCTGGATTTCTACGTGGGGTCGGATCGGTCGTACCTCGCGGCGGTGACCACCGATTCGCTCCGCGTGGTGGAGCTCTCGGGTCCGGACTCGCCGCTCGCGGAGCGCGTGCGCCTGTTTCGCAGCCTGCTCGCCAGCCCGGATCCGGCGCTGCGCGAGCAGTATCCCGCCGAGCGGATGGCGACCCTGCAGCGCGCGCTCGGCCGCGACGTATTGGGCAGCGTCGCCGACTTGATCGAAACCTCCACGCGCGTGTTCGTCGCACCCGACGACTACTTCGCCGCCATCCCGTTCGGCGTTCTCGTCGCACGCGAAGGCGGACGCGAGCTGATGGCGGACCGCGACATCGTGCAGGTTCCGTCGGCCAGCGTGTTGGTGCTCCAGCGCGCGATCCGACGCGTCGAGTGCGTGAGCGAGCCCAGCCTGGTCGCCATCGGATCGGGCGAGTCTCGCCTCCCCGGCGCGCGCGATGAGGTGCGCGAGCTCGCGCGGCGCTACGGGAATGTGGGAGAGGTCACGAACCTCGCGGGCGTCGAGTCCTTTCAAGATGCGACCAGCCAGTGCGACGTCTTGCACGTCGCCGCGCATGCGTTGGTGGTCGACCGTTCGCCGTGGGAGTCCGGAATCCGATTGGCCGCCGACGCGACCGAACCGATCGATGCGAGCGACCACAAGACGCGCGCGAGCGACGATGGAGAAGTCCTCAGCGCCTCCGACTCGCTCTTGGTCGCACAAACCTTCCAAGCCGACCCGTACGTGCGCGCGTGGCAGATAGCACAGCTCTCGCTGTCCGCGAAGCTCGCCGTCCTCTCGGCGTGCGAGACGGCGGGCGGCCGTATCACCAGCGGCGAAGGCACGCTCGGCATGACGGCGGCGTTCCTGAGCGCGGGAGTGCCGGTGGTGGTCTCGAGCCTGTGGGCCATCGACGACCGCGTCACCGCGGACATCATGCGATCGTTCTACCGCCACCTCGCCCGGGACGAACCGGTGGCGACCGCACTCCGCCTCGCGCAGATGGACATCGCACGCTCCCGCAAATACGCCCACCCGTTTTTTTGGGCCGGATTCACCGTGGTCGGGGACGGCTCGATGGTAGTTGAGATCGAGGAACGCCCCGCGCGCTGGAACCCGGCCCTCCTTGCCGTCCTCGCCGCGGGATTTCTCGTTGTTACCGTTTCAGTTATCCGGCGTCGACGTACCCCGTCGGCCGTGGGATAATCTTGCCAGCGGCTCATTTTGTTTGTGACAAACGATGCCCCCTACGTCCAAGCATATGTGGGACAGAACCGTCCCCGACGAGTCCCTGCTCCGGATCGCCCATAGCGACGGTGATACCGACCGCCGTCGCGCCGCCGCCACCGAGTTGGTGGGTCGCTATCGCGACGCCGTCTACTTGTGGTGCTTCCGCTACACGCGGGACCGGGAGCGGGCGCTCGACCTCTCGCAGGACGTGATCGCGACGGTGTGGGAGAAGATCGGGTCGTTCGAGGGGCGGTCGAAGTTCTCGTCGTGGCTCTTTTCGGTGACGCGCAACCGGTGCATCGATGCGAGCCGCCGGGTCGACGTGCTCACCGACGAGATAGAGCTGGGTGATGTTCGCGACTCGTCGCCCTTGCCCGATGCGGTGCTGGAGGAAGAGCGCGACGAAGAGTGGCTCTTGCGGACCATTCGCACGGAATTGGAGCCGCAGGAGCAGCAAGCGATCTGGCTCCGGTGTGTCGAGCGGATGCCGGTCGACGATGTGACGCGGATTCTGGGGGTGGATGGGTCGTCGGGCGCGCGCGCGGTCTTGCAGCGCGCGCGAAGAAAGTTGCGCGCGGCCATCGAGCGGCGCGAGAACGAACAGTGAGTTCCATGAGGGAGGACGTCGAATGGAAGCGCATTGTATCGACGTTGAGAGCATCGGCGAAGTCGTCGATTTGCCGGAAGACCATCCGCGGCGCCGGCACGCGAGCGAGTGCCCGCGCTGCCGGAGCTTGGTCGAGTCGTACCTGGAGTTCGTGAAAGCCGAGCCGGTGGCGGGCTCCGGCGTCGAAGGCGCGCGCGCGGTCCTGGACGCGCGCATTCGCGAGGGCGCGGAACGATTGATTCCCTCGCAGGCGCGCACGTCGTCGATATCCAAGGAGCCGTGGTGGCGCGGGTTTCTAAGACCCGCGCCGGCGTTCGCCGTGGTGGCACTGGTTGCGGTGGCCGCGATGGTGTGGACCTCGCGCCAGCCGCAAGAGAGCGTCCTTCGCGACGACGCTGTTGACGCGCAACCGTTCTCGCTGCAACCGTCACGCGTGGCGGGCGATGCGATTCATCTCTCGTGGACGCCGATGGCGGGCGCCGACGGCTACCAGGTCCGCATCTACGGCCCCGACTTGAGCGAAGTCTACCGCCATCCCGAAACGTCGGAGACCTCGGCGGTGGTGGCTCGTTCGGCGCTCCCCGACGGGCTTCCGCCCACGCTCGATCTCACCTGGCGCGTCTACGCCCTCTCGGGCGGCGACGTCATCGAAACCTCGGCGCCGGGTTCGATCCGCACGCCCTAGGTTTCTCCACGCAGATTTTCTTCGACGCGCCGCGTGATTTTCGCGCGGCGCTTTCGTCTTATTCGTTAGGACTAGAAGAGAAGGAACGCCCCCACGACGCGGCGGTCGCGTGTGCTCGCGCGCGATCGCCGCGTTTGCTTTGTGGTAGCATGACCGCGTGCGATTTCTCCACGCATCACTCGTCGTGGTCTCGCTGGCCCTGGCGACGTCGGGCGCGCGCGAGCCGCGGCCCGATCCCTTGGAAATCTCGACCGGCGCAGAGCTCGAAGGAGCGCTGTCCGGCCCCCGTCGCGACGCCGTCATCGTGTTGGCGCCCGGCCTTTACGAGCTCACGCCCGAGTCCGCGATCGATTCGACGTGCGGCAACTGCGCCGACCCCGACACCCTTATCCCCATCACGGTCGGCCTCACCATCTCGGGCCGCAACGTCCGCATCGAAGGTCCCCGCGACGGTTCTGCGACCATCGTCACACGCGCGGGCTACGGGCTTTATTTCAAAGATTGCATCGATTGCGAGCTGGAAGGCGTCACCGTCACGGGCGGCGAACGCGACACCTCGGGTGCTGCGACCGACGCCGCCATCGTTGTGAAGCGCAGCTCGGTTGCCATTCGCGACTGCGTGATTCGCGACAACATCGGTTCTCCCGAAACCATCGCGCGCAACACGATCGGCATCATGGGCGTGTGCGGCCGCGAGGGGTCCGACCTGACCATCGAGCGGTGCGAGATCCTTCGCAACTCGTGGGATGCGATCGCGCTCTATCGTGACGCGCGCGCGATCATCACGAACAACCTGATCGACGGAGTCGACGGCGCCGGCGTCGAAGCGGGGGGCGGACGCGGGGTCGCAATCGGCGTGACCTGGAATGCGCGCGCTACCATCGAGCGGAATCTCATCAGGCGGTACTGGAAGGGGATCGGCATCTTCGTGGACGCGGACGTGTTGGCGCGCGGCAACATCGTGGAAGAGATGATGACGTGGGGAATCAACGTGTGGGACGCGGACTTCGGCCGGCCGCGCGTCGTCATCGAACGCAACGTCGTCTACGACTGCGGCGCGTGCGGAATCGCCCTCAAACGAGATGCTGCGTACCAACCAGACGAGCCACGAGGACGACTCACCAGCAACATCGTGGTTCACACGGGCCAGGACTCGCGGTGGGACGACGGCCGGTACTGCTACCAATGCGCGCTGGCGCTCCACGCCGTGCCGGAAGATTTTTCGATTCGCGACAACACGTTCTACGACCACCCCCACGCGGCCGACGACTTCTGCAAACCGGACGTGCCGCGCGAGATGTTCTGGCGCGAGCGCCGCGGTTGGGTACGCACGTTTCGAAACACCGGCGTCGGGGTTGGCGAGCGCATCAAATTCCACGAGAGTGCATTTCTCGCGCGCTATCCGAGGTGGTGGAATTGATCGAACGCAGCAAGAACGACGTGCGCTATCTCTCGTTCGAATCGTTCGACGCGATCCGCGGCATCGACGCCATCGTGACGACGCGCCACGGCGGCGAGAGCACGGGCCCCTTCGCCACCCTGAACCTCGGCCTGCGAACCGGCGACGACCCGGACGTCGTGCGAAGGAACCGCGCGCGCGCCGCGTCGATCGTGGGCGCGGCGCCGGCGTGGCTCACCTTCGGCCGCCAGGTGCACGAGGCGCGCGTGGCGGTGGTCGGAAACGAAAGCCGCGGCGACGTGTTCGACGCCACCGACGCCCTGGTCACCAACGCAGCGCTGGTGCCGCTCGTCATCCTCACCGCCGATTGTGCGGCGATCTTTTTTTTCGACCCCGTGCGCCGCGCGGCCGGCATCGCGCACGCCGGCTGGCGCGGGGCGGTGGCCCGCATCGCGGCGCGCACGGTGGAAGCGATGCGCGACGCCTTCGGCTCCCAGCCCGAAGATATTCTCGCCGCCATCGGACCTTCGATCGGGCCGTGCTGCTACGAAGTGGGCTCCGAAGTCATCGATGCGGTCACGGAGGTGTTTCCCGCGCACACGGACGAACTCCTGATCGAACCCGACATGGCCTCGGCCGGCAGCTTCCGCGCTTCGGTCAACGAAGACCGCAAGCACTTCGACCTGTGGCGCGCGAACGAGATCGTGCTCGGCGACGCGGGCGTGCACGAAGATCGGATCGAGACTTCGCGCCTGTGCACGTCGTGTCGCACCGATCTGTTCTATTCGCATCGCGCGGAGAAGGGGAACACGGGGCGCTTTGGCGGCATTGTGATGCTTCACGAGCCTGTGCTAGAATCGCGCCACCGTTGACGAACAATGCGAGGTTTTCACATGCGTAACGTACTCGCGGGTGCGGTGACTGCGGTGCTCTTCGCGGCGGGAGTCGCCGGAGCCACCCAGACCCAACCCGACGTCCAGGTCAAGTCCACCAAAGTCGCCGGCACCGTCTACATGCTGGAAGGCCAGGGCGGTAACATCGGCGCCTGCGTGGGCGATGACGGCATCCTCATCATCGACGACCAATACGAACGCATGGCCGAAGCGGTTCGCGCCGAGCTCAAGTCGCTCAACCCCGGCCCGCTCAAGTTCATCTTGAACACGCACTACCACGGCGATCACGTGGGCAGTAACGAGATCTTCGGTAAGGAAGGCACCACCATTATCGCGCACGAGAACGTGCGCAAGCGCCTGACGGTTCCCCAGCAGCGCGGCGAGCGCACGGTGGAAGCGCTCGATCCCTCCGGGTGGCCCGTCGTCACCTTCGAGGACAAGGTCACGGTTCATTTCAACGGCGAAGACATCCAGTTTATCCACCTGCCCGCCGGTCACACCGACGGCGACGGGATTGTGTTCTTTCCCAAGTCCAACGTCATTCATATGGGCGACTTGTTGTTCACCGGTCGTTTCCCGCGCGTCGACGCCGAGGGCGGCGGGTCGGTCGACGGATACCTGAAGAACCTGGAATGGGTCATGTTCAACCTGCCCAAGACCGCGCAGGTCATCCCCGGTCACGGGCCGCTCGCCACTATGGACGACGTCAAGGCCATGCGCGACATGATCAAGGAAACCAGCGAATACGTGAAAAAGCTGATAGCCGAGAACAAGGACCTGGGCGAGATCAAAGCGGCGGGCCTGCCCGAAAAGTTCAAGCCGTTCGACTGGCAATTCATCACGACCGACCGTTGGATCGAAACCCTCTACGCTGCATATTCCAAGTAGGAGCGACCATGCCGGAGCCACAGATCGACGTTGCGCCGTTTTACAACCAGGGCCTGTCCTGGTCGCAGTTCGTCGACGCGTCCGGCGAGCACGCGGCGCGCATGCGCGCCTTCTACGACGCCTTCGATTTCGACGAGGAGACGCTCTCGTTCTTCAACGGACGCACACCCCTGCACGTGCTCGCGATCGCGGAGCCGTGGTGTCCGGATGCGATCCAGAACGTCGCCGTGGCCGCGCGCATCTGCGACGAAGTCCCCGGGATGGAGCTGAGCATCGCGCAACGCGATGCGAATCCCGGGCTCATGGCCGAGTACACGACCGGCGGCAAGAACAGAATTCCGGTGATCGCGTTCTTCGACATGACCTTTCGCGAGCTGGCGCGCTGGTCGGGCCGCTGCAAGAAGGCCGACGCCTGGATTTTCAGCGAGGTGCTGAAGGGAACGCGGGACGTGATGTCGTTGAACGGAGCCCAAGTCATGGCGTTCAACGACGAGTACGACCGTCGCTATCGCGAGTCGTACGTGTGGGAAACGATCGGCGAGTGGCAGCACTTGCTGGAGGACCAGGATTACTAGTCATGCCTAGTGAATGGATCGCAGTCGCGTCGTTCAGCCAGCCGGTCGAGGCGCACCTCGCTCGCACCAAGCTCGAATCGGAAGGGATTCCGTGCGTGGTAGGAGACGAGCACCTGGTACGCGTCGATTGGTTTCTCTCCAACGCGGTGGGCGGCGTCAAGCTGATGGTTCCGCGCGCGGAAGTCGAGCGAGCGCGTGATGCGTTGCGCCCGCGCCCGCGCTTGGTGGTGGTACCCGAGCAAGGCGAGCCGTCGGACGGGGAAATGGTGTGCCCGCGCTGCCGAAGCGACGACGTTTACTACAGCCGGTATAGCCGCCGCGTGGCGGGCTTTTTCATTCTCTTGGTCGGTTTCCTGATTCCGTGGCGCGACCGGCGTTGGTCGTGCACGCAGTGCGGTTACGAGTGGAAAGAATCGTAGAGGAGCGAATTGGTGGCGAATAACCGCATGACCGCACCGTTGGACGCTTCCCCGGAATTGGTCGCGGAAGCCTACAAGCGCACCGCGATGACGGCGGCGGCGATCGCGGGCACGCTGCTCGTGTACGTAGTCGTGGTCGAAATGATGACTCGCGCGACCCCCGCGCCGGAACCTCCGGCCCTCTTCTCCAGCCTCCGCATCGCAATATTCGTCATGGCCGGTGTCATCATTTTCTCGACCACCATCGCGAAGGGCGTCATGCTGCGCAACCCTCCCGACGACGCGGCCGGCCGCCTCGCTCGCCTTAAAACGGCGAGCATCCTGTCGATGGGACTCGCGGAAGTTCCTGCCATCGCCGGGTTGGTGCTGGTCATGATGGGGCGCACGCGCTCGGACTTCTACATGCTCCTCGCCATTTCTGCCTACATGATGGTGCGGCACTTCCCGCGTCGCGGCGCGTGGGAGGAATACGTGCGCCGGGGCAGCACCACCGTCGTTCGTTGACCGTGATCGATTTCGATCGCATCGACCTCATCAGCTTCGATTGCTACGGCACCCTGATTGATTGGGAGTCGGGCATCCTGCAAGCGCTGGCGCCGTTCCGATCCGAGTTTGGACTGCGCGCTACCGACGACGAAGTGTTGGAGCAGTACGCCGCCCTCGAGTCGGTCATGGAGAGCGGCGAGTACCTTCCCTACCAAGACGTGCTTCGCGGTGTGATGCGCGGATTCGCGCGCCGCGTTTCGGTTCCCGAAGAACGGCTCGACACCGACGTGCTGGTCGATTCGCTCCCGAGCTGGCAGCCCTTTCCCGATACCATCGAGTCGTTGCGACGGTTGAAGCGGAGATTCCGGCTCGCGATCATCAGCAATACCGACGACGATTTGTTCGCGCAGACCGCGCTCTCGCTCCAGGTTCCCTTCGACTTCGTGGTGACGGCGCAGCAAGTCGGGGCCTACAAGCCTTCCCCGAAGAACTTCGAGCGCGCGCTCGAGACGTTCGGCATTCCGAAGCAGCGCTGGCTCCACGCCGCCCAGAGCCGCTTTCACGACGTCGCGCCGGCGCGCGCGCTCGGCGTCGCCACGGTGTGGGTCAACCGTCGCGCGGGAAAGTCCGGCCAGGGCGCGACCGCCGTTTCGAGCGCGAGACCCGACCTCGAGGTTCCGAGTCTGCAAGCCCTCGCAGACCTGGCGGAAGCCAAACCATGACACTGAAAAACGAAAACGCCCGCGGGGGCCACGGGCGTTCTCGGGTCGATTCTAAAAGCGTTCCTAGTGGCGATACATCGCCTTGATGTGACCCCACGAGCACTCTTGGGTGGGGACCGTCGCCTGCTCCGCGATGAACACCCAGTCGCGCGAGCCGTTGACGTCACCGGGCTTGAGCCAACCCGCCGCCGACCAGATGGCCGGGTTGTTGGCAATGTCGTCGTTCCCCTTCGAGTCCCAATCGTTATCGAAGTTGAACGTGCAGCCCTCGTCGTCCGCCTTGTCGGTGAAGTTGTAGGTCCCGCCGCCGCCCCATCCGTCGAGGTGGATGGTTCCGGCATTCAACACGCTCTCCGCGGTAACGTGCAGGTCGTTGCCGGCCGCACCCGCGCAGTTGTCGCGCACCGACACGTTGGCGGTGTAGGTGAAGTCGATGTCGATCCAACCGCGTATCGCCGGATCCCAGCTACCGCCGATGTCCTTGCCACCGTACGCGCGACCGAAGATGCGGATGGTGCCGAGCCCATCGTCATGCGTGAGTGTCACGGCCGCGGAACCGGTACCGTTGACGTGATCGAAGCTGAACGTGTAACGACCGTTGTCGAGAAGGAAATCGATGCGAAGACCATACGTCGGCGGAATGATCTGGCCGTCCGGATGATCGTGGCAGTTGTAAACGGTTACCGCGGCCGCGGCCGGTAACGACGCAGCGGCGACCAACAGAGAAGCAACAGCACCTGCCCTTAAAAGTCGACTCATGGTTCGGCCTCACAAGTTCGGGTTGATTGTACGTGGGATTTTAGCAGGTCCAGAGCGGTAAATCCAGACCCCGACGGGAATTGTGGCGTCCTGACGGGAAGTTTTGAAGCTCGTAAAGTGAACGGAAGCGCTTAGTATCCGGCTGCCTGGCCGTCCTTGCGCGACTCCGAAGCGCCCACCCAGACCCGGTTGATGCGGTCCCATCGAATGGCCTGATAGCCCCCGTAACCGTCGCGGCCAAACGCGATTCGGTGGCCGCGGCCCGCGAGGTCGCGCAGGCATTCGGTGTCGAAACCGGCTTCCAAGAACACCGATCCACCGTCGGTCATACGCGCGCCCGTAGCCTCGGAGTGGCCATCGACCCGGATGCGCGGTGCGTCCCCGGCTTCCTGCAGATTCATCCCGAAGTCGACCACGTTCATCACGATTTGGACGTGGCCCTGCGGCTGCATGGTACCCCCCATGACGCCGAAGCTCATGAACGGCTCGCCGTCCTTGGTGACAAAGGCGGGAACGATGGTGTGGAACGGTCGCTTGCCGGGCGCGTACGTGTTCGCCCGACCTTCCGTGAGGTCGAACAGCTCGCCGCGGTCCTGCAGCATGAACCCGAGACCGGGCGGAACCATTCCCGAGCCCATGCCTCGCCAGTTGCTCTGAATGAGCGAGATCATGGTGCCGTTTGCATCGGCGACGGTGAGATACACGGTGTCGCCCGCGCCGAAGGGCCCACCCGCTTCGTACTTCTTGGCGGCGCGCGCCGGATCGATCAGCTTCCGGCGCTCGGCGGCGTAATCTTTCGACACCAGCGTCGCGAGCGGTGCGGGCGCGAACGCCGGATCGGCGAAGTAGCTGGCCGCGTCTTCGAACGCGAGCTTGATCGCTTCGACCACGAAATGCACGTGCTCCGCGCTTCCAAATGCGATCTCCGTGAAGTCGTAGCCCTCGAGGATGTTCAACGCTTCAAGCGCGACCACACCTTGCGTATTGGGCGGGAGCTCCCAGACGTCGTATCCACGGTAGTTGGTGGAGACCGGGTCGACCCACTCGGCGCGGTGCGCGGCTAGGTCTTCGCGCGTGAGGTAACCCCCGTTGTCGCGCATGAATGTTTCGATGGTGTTCGCGATGTCGCCCTCGTAGAAGCCCGCGCGGCCTTTCTTCGCGATGGTCTCGTAAGTGCGCGCGAGGGCGGGGTTCTTGAAGACCTCGCCCGTACGCGGCGCGCGGCCGTCGATGGTGTAGGTTTCCTTGAAATTGGGATACTTCTCCGGGCTCGCGCCGAAGAGCGTCGCGCTTCGCCCCCAGTAGTACGAAATGAGCTCGGTGACGGGGAATCCGTCCTTCGCGTACGCGATGGCGGGTGCCAGCACGCGCTTCATCGGCAATTTGCCGAAGCGCTCGTGGAGTGTGAACCAACCGTCGACGCACCCGGGGACCGTCACCGGCAGCGCTCCGTGGCTCGGAATCTTCGTCAACCCTTGCGACAGGAACATCTCGCGCGTGAGCAACTTCGGCGAGCGTCCGCTGCCGTTGAGTCCGTAGAGCTGCTTCGACTTTCCGTCCCACACGATCGCGAACAAATCGCCGCCGATGCCGGAGCCGGTGGGCTCCATCAATCCGAGCGCGGCGTTGGCCGCGATGGCCGCGTCGACCGCCGTGCCGCCGTCTTTCAAGACGTCGAGTGCTATCTGTGTCACGAGCGGGTGGCTGGTCGCCGCCATCCCGTGCGGTGCGATGACTTCGGAGCGGCTCGCGAAACTGCGCCCGGTGATGCGGTCATAGGCGAAGGCACGCGGCGCGGACAGCGCCGCGACGAGAAGGACGAAACCGGCGAACGTGCGTGTGCGTGCGGTACGGAACATGTCGGGCCTCCTGTGCGCGGCCAGTTTAGACCAAGCCCGTCTGGACGCCAAGAACGCCGTTTACCCGGCGTTAACGATTTCGTATAATTGGGCTGCAAGTTTCCCCGTCCAAGAGTATTTCAGCGGCGCGCACGGGCAACCGACCACCTCCCAAGACCTCCTCTGGTGGGGCGCCGTTCGAAATACCGCGGGCGGGGTGAGTTTCGCCGATCCGCTGATAAGCCAGTACCGGCGCGTCTTTTCCCCTTCGAATCCGCTTGATCGCCTTCGCGCGCTGGGAGTAGCGTGGCAACCGTCCGCCGCGTTCGCGGCGGATATGCACCCCTTCGCGCCGAGGAGCTTCCCTTGACCCATTCGATCGACCGCCTGTGCGTCGACACCATCCGCTTTCTCGCCGTCGACGCCGTCGAGCGGGCGAAGTCAGGCCACCCCGGGATGCCGATGGGTGCCGCCCCCATGGCCTTTGTACTCTGGGACCGCGTGCTCAAGCACAACCCCGGCGACCCGGCCTGGTTCGACCGCGACCGCTTCGTTTTGTCGGCCGGCCACGGGTCGATGCTGCTCTACGCGCTGCTGCACCTGTACGGCTACGACCTCCCGCTCGACGAGATCGTGCGCTTTCGCCAGTGGGACAGCCGCACGCCGGGGCACCCCGAATACGGCCACACCCCCGGGGTCGAAGCGACCACGGGTCCACTCGGGCAGGGTTTCGGCATGGGGGTGGGCATGGCGATGGCGGAAGCGCACCTCGCCGCGCGTTTTAATATTTCCGGCGAAGCACCCGTGGTCGATCACTTCACCTACGCGATCGTTTCCGACGGCGATCTCATGGAAGGTGTGACCAACGAGGCGGCCTCGCTCGCGGGGACGCTGAAGCTCGGCAAACTCATCTATCTGTACGACGACAATCGCATCACCATCGACGGCTCGACCTCGCTCGCGTTCACCGAGAACGTCGAGGCGCGCTTCACCGCACTCAATTGGCACGTGCAAGCGATCGAGGACGGCAACGACGTCGACGCCATCGAGCGAGCGATTCGCGTCGCGCGCGACGAGCGCGAGCGGCCGTCGCTCATCCGCGTGCGCACGCACATCGGTTTCGGGAGTCCCAAGCAGGATTCCGAGAAGGCGCACGGCGAGCCGCTGGGCGCGGACGCAGTCCGCGCCTCCAAAGAGAAACTCGGCTGGCCGCAGGAGCCGTTGTTTCATATCCCGAAGGAAGTCGCGGCGCACTGTCGCGAGGCGGGCGCACGCGGCGCGCGCGTCGAATCCGAGTGGAGCGAGCGCGTGCGTGCGTACGGGAAGCGCAACCGCGACCTCGGGAGCGCGTTCGACGCGGTGCGCTTCGAGAAGTTTCCCAAAGGCTGGGAGCGCGAATTGCCCGTGTTTCCGAAGGACAAACCCGTCGCGACGCGAGCCGCTTCCGGGAAAACGATCAACGCCATCGCGGCGAAGATCCCGACGCTGATCGGCGGCTCCGCCGACTTGACGGGCTCCAACAACACGCGCATCGAGTCGTCAAAAGTGTTCGCACTAGACGGCTACAAGGAGCGCAACATCCACTTCGGCGTGCGCGAGCACGCGATGGGAGCGGCGATCAACGGCATGGCGCTCCACGGTGGCGTGGTGCCGTACGGCGGGACGTTCCTCATCTTTTCGGACTACATGCGGCCGTCGATTCGCATCTCCGCGCTCATGCGCGCACCCTCGACCTTCATCTTCACCCACGATTCGATCGGCCTGGGAGAAGACGGACCCACGCACCAACCCGTCGAGCATTTGATGAGCCTGCGCGCGATCCCGGGACTCACCGTGTTCCGCCCCGCCGACGCCAACGAGACCGCGGCCGCGTGGTCGATCGCGCTCTCGCTCAAGGGCCCGCGCGCGCTCGTGTTGACGCGCCAGGCGCTGCCGATCCTCGACGTCGATCCGGAGGCGCTTCGCAAGGGAGTCGCACGCGGAGCCTACGTGGTGGCGGAGTCGTCTAAGAAGAAACCGCAGGTCGTGCTGATCGCGACCGGCTCCGAAGTCCATCTCGGGTTGGAAGCGCGCACCGTTCTCGAAGCACGCGGGATCACGACGCGCGTGGTGTCGATGCCGTCGTGGGAGTTGTTCTTCGCGCAAACGCCGCGCTACCGCGCGTCGCTGCTCCCTCGTTCCGCGCGCAAGGTGGCGATCGAAGCCGGCGCAACGTTGGGATGGCGCGAAGTCGTGGGTGACAAGGGTGCGGTGATCGGTCTCGACCGCTTCGGCGCCTCGGCGCCGGGACCGGTCGCGCTGGAGAAGCTGGGATTCAGCGTGGACAACGTGGTCAAGACGGTGCTCGCCCTGGTAGCGCGCAACCCGCGCCGCGTTTCGGCGTAGTACCAACCCATGCGCACCGGACCGTACACGGTCCCAACGGCACTGGCCCTGGTGAGCGTCGGGTTGCACCTTGCAACCGGCGGCCGGTACGGGATCTTCCGCGACGAGTTGTACTACTGGGACTGCGCGAATCACCTCGCGTGGGGCTACGTCGACCATCCACCGTTATCGATCGCTTTGCTGGCCGGCTGGAAGTCGGTCTTCGGCGACTCACTGCTTTCGTTGCGCATTCTTCCCGCGCTCGCGGGAGGGGCGCTGATTCTGCTGGTCGCGCGCCTGGCCGCGCGTATGGGCGGCGGGACGCTCGCGCAGGGACTCGCCGCACTGGTCACGCCCGCCGTCCCCTCGTACCTCGGAATCACCGGCTTCTACTCGATGAACGCGTACGAGCTCCTGTTCTGGGTCGCGGGGTATCTAATCGTGGTCGCGATTCTCGACGGTGGCAGGCGCTCCGCGTGGATCGCGTTGGGCGTGTGCGTCGGGCTCGGCGTGCAAAACAAGATCAGCGTCGGGGTGTTTGCTGCCGCGGCCGGCGTGACCATTCTCGCGGCGACGCGCCTGCGCGCGCTCCGCACCGTCGGCCCCATCGTGGCGTCGACCATCGCAATCCTCTTGTTCGTACCGCACATCGTGTGGCAAATCGCGAACGACTGGCCGACGCGCGAGTTCATCGAGAACGCGCAGCGCTACAAGATGTCCGCGATGGGTCCGCTCGCGTTCCTGGGTGGCGTGGCCATGGAGATGGGGCCGCTGCTCGTGCCTTGGTATCTCGCCGGCCTGGTCGCGCTGCTGCTCCATCCATCGCTGCGACGCGTCCGTCCACTGGCGATACTGTTTCTGCTGTCGCTCACGATCTTCATGCTGAATCGCAGCAAACCGTACTACACCGTGGCCGCCTTCCCACCGCTCATCGCGGCGGGCGCGGTGTGGATCGAAGCAATGGCAGCCCGCCCCCGCCGGCGCTGGGTAGTCCCGGTGGCAGCCGGGTACGCCGTCGTTAGCATTGCGGTCACCACGCCGTTCGCGATTCCTCTACTGCCGGTCGAAAAATTCCTCGCTTACCAGCATGCGATCGGCATCCGACCCTCGTCGGGCGAGAATCGCGATGACGCCGAGCTTCCGCAGTTCTTCGCGGATCGCTTCGGGTGGAAAGAGCTGGCGGACCAGGTCGCCGGCTTGGTCGACGCACTCCCGAAAGACGAACGCGCCGCGTGCCTAATCGTCACGGACAACTACGGCCAAGCGGGTGCCATCAACTACTTCGGCCGACGGTACGGACTGCCACGCGCGGTCAGCCAGCACAATTCGTACTACTTGTGGGGATACGGCGCAGCGGAACCCAAGGTTTATCTGATCATTGGGCAGGAGCGGGAGGACTTGGATGCGACCTTCACCGACGTGCACGAGGTCGCGAGAACGAGCGCGTCGCACGCAATGCCGGACGAAACCGACGTTCCCATCTGGGTCTGCCGGGGCATCCGGATTCCGCTCGAGGACGCGTGGTTACGCGGGCGCATGTTCATTTAGCGTCGCGGGGGTTTCCGGTGCGACGCTTTACTGGCGCGAGTCTCAGCGAAGAACGGCTAACGATAGAGCGCTTTGATCTGGCCCCACGTCTTGGTTGCTACCGGCAAGGCGGGACCAAACTCCGGGGTCCCGTCGGTTTGCACGTAGTACTCGACGTCGGCTTCCTTCGTTCCGTTGGGCGGGTTCCGGAGCGCGCGTACCGCAAACTTTACGTAAAGCCCCTCGACCGTTTTCAGGACGCAGGCTTCGTTCAAGAGCGGCATGCCCATCACCCACTGGCTGTGCGGTTCGGGCGCGGTCTCCAGCTCTTCGAGCGTTCCGCCGACGACCGCACCGTGACCACCGTTGGAAAACCATAGATGGAGAATACCGCAGTAGTTCACAGGCTCTGCTAGCGCCAGGTCAGCCTCGAGGGCGAAATAGCCAACCGTAGTCAAGGTTCCGACGTCGATCGCGCTCCCGTACCAGTATTGCCCGCAACTGGAGTCGAACCAGATCGTCGCTGTACCGTGAAGCACTTCGGCGTGTAAGGGGCCAGCGAACAGCGCGAGGGCGAACACCAGGATGAAGATGGGTCCGAGGCGGGTCATGGCAACCTCCAATGGTGCGGTGAATTATACTATGGCCGAGCGGAGAAAGCGTTGCTCGTCCGTTTACGTCCTCCCATGCTAGGCTCCTTGCCGGCGGTGACCGAATAGCGGTGTCCGCCTCGGGTAACAGATGCCGTAGAACGGCTTCTCAATGAACTGTCCCATCTGCGAAAACCCCATCATCGCCCTCGAGCTCGACCAGGTCGAAGTGGACCATTGCCGCGCGTGCGGTGGGGTGTGGCTCGACCCCGAGGAGATGGATCTTCTATTAGAGGGTTCGGCCGGCCGCGACGAGATTCGCGCCAACTTGAAATGGGGAGAACCGACCGACGAGAAAAAGCATCGGTGTCCGATTTGCCGTCACAAGATGGAAAAGGCTCGCGTGCGTCGCAATGCCGGCGACAAAGGGGTTCAAATCGATCGTTGTGAGCGCGGCCACGGAACGTGGCTCGACGGCGGGGAATTGCACGCGATCATCGCGTTGTCCGATTTCCCCGAAGCGCATCGTATTCATGAGTTCTTGCAAGCGGTCTTTCGCGGTACCTCCCGCGAGACACGCGCATAGCGTCGATCACGGAAGGAGTCAATTATGGCTGCATGGATTTTCTTAGGCGTCGTCGTCCTGGCGGTGATGTTTTTCGTCGGGGCGTACAACTCGCTCGTCGGGCTTCGTAACCGCGTCAAGAACGCGTGGTCGCAGATCGACGTGCAGCTCAAGCGCCGCCACGACCTCATTCCCAACCTGGTGGAAACCGCGAAGGGCTACATGACGCACGAGCGCGAGACGCTGTCCGCCATCACCGAGGCGCGCAGCCGCGCCATGGGTGCGGGGACCGTGGCCGAGAAGGGCGCGGCCGAGAGCCAGCTCTCGCAAGCGTTGTCGCGCTTCTTGGTGTCGGTCGAGAACTATCCCGACTTGAAGGCAAACCAGAACTTCCTCGCGTTGCAGGAAGAGCTGACGTCGACCGAGAACAAGATCGCGTTCGCGCGCCAGAGCTACACCGACGCGGTGAACTTCTATAACAACAAGATCGAGATGTTCCCGTCGAACGTGGTCGCGGGCATGTTCAACTTCCGTCCCGAGGCGTTCTTCGAGATCGAAGAGCCCACGCAGCGCGAAGCGCCGAAGGTTTCCTTCACGCGTTAACGCACGATGTTCTGGGAACTCATTGCCGCTAACCGCAGGAAGTCGTTCCTGTTGTTCGTCGGGATGGCGGCGCTGCTCGTCACGCTCGGCTATTTCATCGGCCAAGCGACCATGGGCGAGGGCGGCGGCAACATCGGCATCATTATCGCGATCGCCCTGTGGGTGATCATGTCGGCGGCGAGTGTCTTCGGCGGCCCCGACATCGTGCTGCGCATGAGCCGCGCCAAGCCTGTCACCGAAGACGTCCATCCCCAGCTGTTCAACATCGTCGAAGAGATGAAGATCTCGGCCGGCCTCCCCGCCATGCCGAAGGTCTACATCATCGACGAAAAAGCGCCCAACGCGTTCGCGACCGGTTTGCGCCCCGAGGACAGCGCCATCGCGGTGACCGCGGGCCTGCTCACCAAGCTCAACCGCGACGAGCTGCAGGGTGTGATCGCGCACGAGACGTCGCACATCATGAATCGCGACGTGCAATTTCTGACCCTTGCGTCGGTGATGCTCGGTAGCATCGTGTTGATCTCGCAAGTCTTCCTCCGCGGGATGTGGTTCGGCGGTGGGTCGAGCAAGCGCTGGCGCTCATCGAAAAAGAGCGAAGGGGGAGGAGGAGGCGGCGGCGCGCTGGTCGTGGTCGCCATTGTACTGGCGATCCTGGGACCCATCTTCGCACGGCTGTTGTATTTCTCGATCTCTCGCAATCGCGAGTACCTGGCCGATGCGTGTGCGGTGCGACTCACACGGTACCCCGCGGGTCTCGCGAGTGCGCTGGAGAAAATCTCCGAATCGCCGCTCCATCTCGAAGCCGCCAACCAGGTCAACGCGCCCATGTTCATTGTGGCACCGGTGCAGGGCCCGAAGGCGTCCGGCTGGGGGGCGACACACCCGCCCATTCAGGAGCGCATCGCGATCCTGCGCTCGATGAGCGAAGGCGCGGGCTTTTTGAGCTACCAGCACGCGGCGGCGAAAGTGCGCGGGAAGCCGTCGATGATCATGCCCGCCTCCGCGATCAAGAAGGACGAGCGCGTCGCGGTGCGCGAGGCGCACCCGGACGTCGTTCGCGAGCAGAGTGAGAAAGCCCAGGCGCGCGACGTGATGGATTTGATGCGCGCGGTGAACGGCTTCGCGTTTTTATTGTGCGCGTGCGGATTGAAAATCAAGGTGCCGCCCGAGTTCACCGATCCGCAGATCACGTGCACGCGCTGCGGCCGCACCAACGAAATTCCGAAGGCGCAGGTAACCGAATTCGCCGAAGTCGCCGCCGCCGTCGGTGCCATCGTGGGATCACAGGTGAAGACCGCCACCAGTGACCTCCCCTTCGCCCAACCTGCCTCCGGCGCACCCGCCGGCGCCGACGCGCCGCTCGAATACCAACGTCGCACGCGCGGCGAGTGGGAATCGTTCTCGTGCGCGTGCGGACACCTGCTGCAATTGTCCCCCATCTTCTCCGCGAGCGAAGTCCGCTGCCCGCAGTGCACGCGGATCACGCGCGTGACCTAGGCGACGCTCGTTCACGAATTCACACGCATCGTGTGAGCCTTCTTCCATGTCGCCTGCGACCCTAGGAAGGCATTGGCCCCGCTATGGTAGTTTTTCCCGCCTCTCATTCCCTCTCCTTCCCCAATAGGTGCGCTTAAAAGAGTTAGCTATCGTAACAGCAGGCAAGGGGACTTGAGGAGGCAGTTGTGCAGAGGTTCAATACCATAGCGGGTGCCTGGAGTTGGCGAAGCTCCGCTCGAAAGTCGCGGACGCAGCGCCGGGACGCGGTCGTTTACGGCCACACGCGCTGGGAAGCGGCCGAAGCGACCCGGCGCGAGCTTGCGTCCCTTTGTGCGGAAAGAGATCTGCTGGCGGCGCGCTTGGGCGAAGGCGTTGGGTCGGATTATTCGCGCCCGACCGAGGCGAATTCGCCCCCTCAGAGCCCAGTCCTCGATCTCGTTCTCAATGCCCTTCGGTCCACCACTGCACGGCGCACGGTGCGCTACCGCCCAGTATTTCGGGGAGCGGACATTCAGCGCCGACTGACGCGCGGCCTGCTTTCAGTTCCACGAAGAGAGTTCTTTTTCAAAGCAAGATAGGCGGGGAGTAGACCTTTGGTGCCGCGCCGCGCTCCGGTGGTGGAATGGAGCAGCATTCGCGCGACGCGGCACCATCTCTGGCGGAATTCGTGGCTGAAGAATGTCAACTCGCTGCGACGCGTGCTACCCCGGAACCCCACAGAATTTCCGATTGGGAACATTACCTAGTGTAGGACGAGTGATCCCCCGGGTTGTCACCGGGTTCATGGTCGTGCATTGTTGGCATCGGCATATTACGGCGTCGGTATGCGAAGTTGAGCCTTTCGAGCGCAGTCTGGTATACTCCTTCGGCGCCGGTGCAAGAGCCATCACACGTCCACCGGAGAGGAGTCCCCGCTATGCCTTCTAGCCGAGGCGGTAAAGTCATTCATACCAAGGCGAGTCGCTTCCTGCCCCATCCTGCCGAGTCCGATTCTGCCCGTCTTTCGGAGCTGGTGTCCCACTTGAGCAAGAACCGAACGCAGCTTCGCGAGGAGTGGTTACGCCGAATCACGGGTGCCGAGCTCCTGCAAGCGATGACCAAGGAAGAACTCTTCGCAGAGGCTACCTCGGTCTACGACAGCTATGTCGAGGCACTCTCGACCGGTACCCTCGAGGCCCTGCAGGCGTACGCTCGCAACCTTTCCGAGCGAATCATTCCGCGCGGTGTGGAGACCAACGAAGTGGTCGGCATCGTGCTACTCCTGCGCGACGTGCTGGCCCGCTCGCTGTTCGCCAAGTATCAAGAAGACTTCCCGATTCTCAACAAGGTGCTCGACGCGTATGAGCCCGCCGCCAACCGCATCGCCATCACGGTGGCGGTCGGATTCGTGCAGGAGCGCGAGCGCGTCATTCGCGAGCAGCAAGAGGCCATTCGCGAATTGTCGACGCCCGTGTTGCAGGTACGCAACCGCCTCCTCATTCTCCCCATGATCGGGCTCATCGACCCCGCGCGGGCGCGCCAGTTGACCGAGCAGCTGCTGCGCGGCATTCGCACCACGCGCGCGAAAGTGGTCGTCATCGACATCACCGGTGTGGCGGCCATGGACGCGAACGTCGCCAACCACTTGGTGCTCACGGTCGAGTCCGCGCGACTCCTGGGTGCGACCGTCATCGTGACCGGCCTCTCGCCCGAGATCGCGCAGACGCTGGTGAATATCGGCGTCGACCTGGGCAAGATGCACACGGTAGGCGATCTGCAGGGTGGTATCGAGGAAGCGGAACGCCTGCTGGGTTACAAGGTGATCCCGAATCGAGAGTCCGATGGCGAATAAATCCCACGTAGCCCCTCTCATGGGGGCATAGCATGGAAGTTCCAATTCTAAAGCAGGGTCTGCACCTCATTGCGACGGTGCAGTCCGCACTTTCGGACGCGGACCTACTGCAGCTGCGCGACGCACTGGTCGAAAGTGTCGGCCGCATGCGCGCGCGGGGCGTAATTGTGGATGTGACGGCATTGGACGTCATGGACTCGTTTGCGACCCGGATTCTGCGCGACATCGCGTACATGGTCCGGCTCCGAGGTGCCGAAACCGTGATTGTTGGGATCCAGCCCGAAGTGGCGTTCGCCATGGCTCAGTTTGGGTTGAGGTTGGAAGGAATCACGTCGTCGCTGGACCTCGAAGAGGGACTTGCATACTTGGATGAAAAGACTCGCCGCCGCCCGAACCCATAACGCCAAGCCTCCTATCACGGGAGAGCAGTGCGTACGCCTCGCGTCCGACATGGACATCGTCGCGGCGCGACAGCTCGCGCGCGCGCTCGCCGAGCAGATCGGTTTTTCGGCAGGAGACGCGACCGTGGTTGCGACGGCGGTTTCGGAGTTGGCGCGCAACATCGTCGATTATGCGCCGCCCGGCGAAATGGTCGTGCGTTCCATCGAGAATGGGAATCGCGTCGGCCTGGTACTCGTCGCGCGTGACAACGGGCCCGGGATTAAAGACATTGCGCGCGCCATGCGCGACGGTTTCTCGACCTCCGGCCGGCTCGGTCTCGGACTTCCCGGGGTCCGCCGTCTGATGGACGAATTCGAGATCGTTTCAGAGCCCGGCAAAGGCACCTGCGTCACGGTGAAAAAGTGGATCACTCGGCGCGGTCGTTAGTCGAATGGAGCGCGGCAAGTCGCCCCAAGAGCGGCGAGACGGTTTCGGGCGACGCGTACCTCGCGACTCACGTCGGCGATACCGCGCTGATCGCCGTCGTCGACGGCTTGGGTCACGGCACTGAGGCCGCCGAAGTGGCCAATACGGCCGTCGCGGTCGTCGAATCGCACGCAACCGAATCCTTGAGCGAGTTGGTCCGATGGTGTCACAGCGCGCTGCGCGGAACGCGCGGCGTGGTGATGACGCTGGCCTCGATCGATTGCGCCAACGGCACCCTGACGTGGCTGGGAGTCGGCAACGTCTCCGCAGTGTTGCTGCGCGCGAATCCCACCCACCATCGTGCCCGCGATGTGCGCGAACACCTCGTGCTGCGGGGCGGGGTGGTCGGTCAGAAGGTCCCTCTGGTTGTCCCCGCCACCTTGAAAGTCTCTTCCGGCGACACACTCGTGATCGCGACCGACGGCATCCAATGGAATGCTCAAAACGAAGCGCTTCCGCGCGGAAACCCGGATTCGATGGCGCAACGCCTGGTCGATGGGTCTAAGCCCACCGACGATGCGCTGGTGGTGGTCGCGCGTCTTTGCGATCCCGACGACAATCGTTAGTAATCGCTAGCAATCTCTCAGAAGGACTGCGAAGGACTGCGGTGCTGCGCCGAACGCGTGTTCGGAGCATCTGGTTTGTTGCGCGTTGCGACGCAGCACCAAGAGCAGAATTAGCCCGCCGCGACCGAATCTAGAGTTCCGGCTCCGAATCGATGCGAAAGACCCCGCGCGAGCACGTAGGCGGCGTTCCCTGGAGGTAGCATCGATTCGGGCCAGGAATCAGACCGGTCGCGGCGGAAGAGCGTGGAAATGGCCCGCGCGTGAATCGCGAGGGACCAGCGGGGGGCGATACCGAACGCTGCAAACGCGATGATGCGCTTGAATCTTCGACGACGCCGGCCTAGTAACATGGCACCTATTTCCCCGTTTTAGAGAGACTCAAAATCGACTGTAAAAAAGGTTATCCGGAAGCTGTCGCCAGCTCCATTGGGGCTAACCACTAAAGAAGGGGTTGGAAATTACCGAGGTGGATGGTCGCGCCGGTCAGATTTCGATGAAACCCCGCCGAATCGCGTAACGAACCAGGCCCGCGGTGTCGTGGATATCCAGCTTTTTCATGATGCTGGCGCGATGGGCGTCGACTGTTTTCCCGCTTACATGGAGGATGGCGCCGACTTCTTTCGACGTCTTCCCCTCGGCCACGAGCTGGAGTACTTCGCGCTCACGCGGAGTGAGCGGGTCCTCGGGTATCTCGGAGTTCGAGCGTACCGCGCTCGCCAGCGCACTCGATATCCCGGGACTCAAGTAAACCGAACCGTCGCGAACCTGCCGGATGGCCGACACCAAATCGGAGGATGCTTGCGACTTCAACACGTAGCCACCGACGCCGGCACGAAGGGCATCGATTACATAGGCGTCCTCGTTGTGCATGGTGACGACGACCGTTTTCGTTTCGGGGCGGTTTCGCTGGATGGAACGCGCAGCGTCGATTCCGTTTAGGCCGGGCATCGAAATATCCAATACCGCGACGTCCGGGGTCAACGATTCTGCCAAGCGCACCGCTTCGTGGCCGTCTTGCGCCTCTCCCACGATTTCGAACCCCGCGTTGCGCAAGAGCGCCGCGATACCTTCACCGATCAACCGTTGATCTTCAGCTACCAGGATGCGAAGCGACATAGGGCGTCTCCAATGGGATAGTGGCAGTGACAACGGCGCCGCCGGCTCCGGGAGCCGTCCCCCAGCGAACACTACCACCGAGGGGTGCTAAGCGCTCGCGCAATCCGACCAAGCCCAAGCCGCGCTTTCGGCCGCGCGCGGGCTGGGTCGCGAATCCAGCACCGTCGTCGGTTACCGTGCAACAGACTTCGCGCGCGCGCAGCTCCACGCGCACGTCCACGCGTCCGGCACCCGCATGCTTGGTTGTATTGACGAGTGCCTCCTGGACGGTTCGATACAGCGCGACTTCAACCGGGCTGGGCAGCCGATCCACCGCCGACGCCTCGACGCGTACCACGAGACCCGTGCGCTTCATAATACCGTCGCCCAGTTCACGAAGGGCGGGGATCAGGCCCAGGTCGTCGAGGACCGTCGGGCGCAGCTCGTGCGAAAACCGCCGCAAGTCAGCGTGTATGCGATCCAACAGGCTGGCGGTGTGGGCAAGGCCAGGTTTCAAGTACCGTGGCGCGTTGCTGGACAACTGTTGCAATTCCATGTACACAGACGCCAGCAACTGTCCGGCGGAGTCGTGGATCTCGTGCGCGATGCGACGGGTCTCTTGCTCGAGAAGATCGTTTTGTCGCCGCAAGGCCTCGTTCGCTTCGCGCGACCCCTGGAAAGCCATCTCGAAGGGTGACAGGCACTCGAATACGAATCCCTCGGCAGCGGCCGAAATGCGCGCCCTTTCGGAGCTCGTGCGTGCAGCCCCGATGGCGTCGATAACGACTTGGTGGACCATTCCCATCCATTGCATCAAGCCCACGCCCTCGGCCATGGCGCGACGGCCGAACTCATACGTCGATAGCCGGGTGGTCTCGTCGGAGCGCGCCAGATAAACGCTGAACGCGTCCTTGATCTCGCTCATCCATGACTCCTTGTTCAGCTCGATCGTGCTGCTGCAATAAGAGTGTTTACTTAGGAGAGGCTGAGCAATCGAGTTATCTATGGACTCTCGCATAATGCTTCTTACGTACCCTTGTTTCGGGTTTGGACCGAATAGTAGGTGCTCTCCATTATCAATGCCCCAAACTCGGGGTCGCGATCTGTAAGCTCGCGCACAAAGCGTATGTGCTTGTTTGACGATCGGTTAGCGTTCGTGCTCGGCGTCGGCGCGTCTGCTAGACTTCGGCTGGGAGGAATTCACCGCTTCGATGTCGTCCGTACCCCGCACTTGGACCGACGAGGACCTGGCCAAGGCCCTGTCCGTCGTTCTCAATAAAGTCGATGGCCTGTGGTGGGCGTACTACGACGTCGACCTCACGGCCGAGGCGATAGCGCTCGCCGAGGAGGACGCCCAGGCGGTGCTGGACGCAATCGAACTCGAGGGCGATCGACACCGCTGGAAGGGTTCCGACGGCCAGCGCGCCGCTCTTTTTCCGCTGCTCCTACAAGTCTTTCGCGACCGGCCGGACGTGGCGCTGGAAGCGTTCCGCCGCATCTTCGACATGAATGCGATCCCGGAGGAATCGGGCGCCAAACCCACCCTCATCGACGAGATGAACCGCGACGAGCGCAAGGCGCGCCTGGACCGGTACGTCGACGCCATGCGCGATGGAAAATGTGTGGACCGCGCGATCCTGGTGGCGGAAGGGGACTCGTGGTTTCAGTTTCCCGGGCGCTGGTTCACCTTCATCGCCGTGTGGCGGTTTCAAATCGACGTCGTCAAGGACATCCTCGACCACTTGATCGCGGGGAAACGCTACTGCGTGTTCAGCCTCGCCGCGGGCGGGGATTGGCTGATCAAGATGCTGCGCGCGAACGACTACGTGGAGCCGCTTTCGCGCATCGAGCCCGACGGATTCTTGATCGGCGGGGGCGGGAACGACTTGCTGGGCGACGGTCGCGTCGCCAACATGACGCTCCACAAGCGCCGGGTCGACGCCGCCTCGGAGCAACACCGAGCTATCCTCGCGAAGCGCCTGGCCGCGATCGAAGGCCGCGACGTCGTCTTCGACCGCTCTATGTACGAAGCCGGGGTCTTCTTCCTCGCGAAGGAATTCATCAGCTTCCAAAACCTAACCCTGATCCAGTATTTCAATTTCTTCACGAGCCTGGCGCATTCGAAGCTCTCGAGCATGGCCGTCGTCACCCACGGCTACGACTTCGCTCTCCCGACCCGCAAATCCACCGCGCGCTTGATTTCGCTGCGCCGGCTGGTCAACAAGTGGATGGGATCGGGGAAGTGGTTGTGGCTTCCCCTCGAACAAAAGCGACTGGCGGACGACGAGAAGCGGGCCGTCCTGTACGCGATGATCACCGAGTTCAACGAGCTGTTGTCCGCGCTGGCCCGTTCCCCGCGTTTCCCGCACCTCTACCACGTGGACTGCCGCGGTGTCGCGACCTCTCCCGACGATTGGTACGACGAGATCCATCTCACCTCGAAGGCCTTCAAGCGCGCGGCGGCGCTATTCGACGCGTGCATCGCGAGCGCGTTGTCCAAAAATGACGGGGCGCAGAAGGTGTTCACGATCGCCGATCTGCGCTAAGCATCCGCGCATCGCCCGTGCTATCTTGGGCCGGTGCCCCGACGTTGCTGGTTGGTATTTCTCGCCTTGGCGGTGTTGCTCTCGTGCAGCATCGAGCCGTCGCCTGCGCTCCCGCCGGGTACGTTCGCCTTCGGAGTCTTCGGCGACGGACCGTATCGGGCGTGGGAGGAGGGGCGTTTTCGTCACCTTATAAAGGACGTCAACGAGAGCCACCTCGAGTGGCTCGTGCACGTGGGCGACATCTTCTGGTATCCGTGCACCGACAAGAATTTCCGGCGATCGCGCAGAGCGATGGATTCCATCCAACACCCCGTCGTTTACACGCCCGGCGACAACGAGTGGACGGATTGCCACGAAGACATCGCCGGCCGTTTTCAACCCCTCGAGAGACTCGCGCAACTGCGCCAGGTGTTCTTCTCGAATCCGGCCCGCAGCCTCGGCGCGCGCACGATGCCACTGGTGTCGCAAGCCGGCGATTCGACCCACGCCGAATTCGTCGAGAACGCGCGCTGGGTTCGGGGCGGCTTCGTGTTCGCCACCATCCACATGGTGGGTTCTGAGAATGCGAAGGAGCCGTTCGAAGGCCGCACGGCGGCGGACGACGAGGAAGCCGTGCGCCGGATCGAAGCCGGCGTGGCGTGGATGGAAGACGCATTCGCGCTGGCGGACTCGATGAACCTCAAGGGCGTGGTGATCGCGATACACGGCACCCCCGGCCTCTATTACCACCCGAAGCCACGTCCCGGCTTCGAAGTGTTTCTCGATCGCCTGGAAGTGCGCACCAAGGCGTGCGGGCTCCCCGTCCTGTTGATCCACGGTGACGGGCACACGTACACCGTCGACCACCCGCTGCGCGATCGAGCCACCTACGAGCCGCTCCCCAATTTCACGCGCTTGGAGACGTTCGGGTCGCCCGACATCGGGTGGGTCCGCGTCGTGGTCGACACGGTGGCGGGAGAATTCGTCGCCTTCGAGCCGCGCGTGATGCGTCGCTGGTGGCTGTGGTAACCTTCGCAGAGTTCATTGCCGCGAGTCCCGACCCCGCTCCGCTCGATCGCAAGGAGCTGTTGTTCGTCTACCGCGCGATCGAAGACTTGGCGGCGGAGCTGCGCGTGTCGGCGCGGGAATTGCGCGTGCTGGAACTATCGCACGACGCGAAAATGCCGCTCGCGCGATTGGGGGCGCGTGTGACCGACATCGCATCGGCGCGGAGCGACGATCGCTTCGACGTCGTCGTCGCGACCGAATTGTTCGAGCAGGCTCAAGATCCAGCGCGAGTGCTGCAAAACCTGACATCACACTTGGAAACTCATGGCCTGGTGCTGGTGGCCGCACCCAATCGCTTCGGCGCGCGCGACTGTTCGCCCGCGCGCTTGGAGAAGCTCTTCGCCGCGAGCGGGCTTCGCGTCTATCGCTTCATGAACGCGGGCTTCGTGCTGTCGCGCTCGAAGCTGGTGCGCCGCAACCGGGCGCTCGGCACCTTCGACGCCGAATTCGCCAACCTGGTACCGCACTGGATGGCGAGCGGCTGGTACATAGCACTCAGGAGATCGCAGTGAAACTGGTCGAGTGCGTTCCCAATTTCAGCGAAGGCAACGACCGCGGGGTGATCGACGCCATCGTCGATGCCATCGCGAGCGTGGAAGGCGCCCATGTGCTGGATGTCGATCCGGGCCGCGATACCAATCGCACCGTGGTTACGTTTGTGGCTTCGCTGGATCGCGCCGCCGAAGCCGCCTTTCGCGGGATTTCGAAAGCGGCGGAGCTCATCGACATGTCGAAGCACCGCGGCCAGCACCCGCGCATGGGTGCCACCGACGTGTGCCCGTTCGTCCCGCTCGGGACGACCACGATGGACGAATGCGTCGCACTCGCGCGCGAGCTGGGTGCGCGCGTCGGCAAAGAGCTCGCGATTCCGGTCTATTTGTACGAGTACGCCGCGACCCACGACGACCGGCGCAACCTCGCCACCATTCGCGCGGGCGAGTACGAGGGCTTGCCGGAAAAGCTGGCGAATCCGCACTGGAAACCCGACTTCGGACCGGCGAAGATGAACGCGCGGGCGGGTGCCACCGTGATCGGCGCGCGCAAGTTCCTGATCGCGTACAACGTCAACCTCAACACGCGCGACAAGAAGAAGGCCAACGAGATCGCGTTTGCGATCCGCGAGCAAGGGCGCAAGAAGCGCGACGCGCACGGGCAGTTCGTTCGCGACATGAACGGCGACTTCGTGTTCGATCCCGGGACGCTCAAGGCGTGCAAAGCGGTGGGTTGGTACATCGACGAGTACCAGCGCGCGCAGGTGTCGATCAACTTGACCGACTTCGACGTCACCCCGCCGCACGTCGCGTTCGAGGAGTGTGCGCGGCAAGCGGCCGAGCGCGGCTTGCGCGCGACCGGGAGCGAGCTGGTCGGCCTGGTGCCGCTCGCGGCGATGCGTCGCGCGGGGCAATTCTATTTGGAGAAGCAAGGCGCGTCGATCGGCGTGCCGGAACCGATGCTCGTCGAGACCGCGATCCAGTCGCTGGGTCTTCGCGAGCTGGGAGGATTCGATCCCATGCAGAAGATCATCGAATATCGGGTGGCGAACGAATCGCCGCTGGCCTCGTCCTCGGTGCGCGAGTTCGTCGACCTGACGTCGACAGACGCGCCGGTTCCCGGAGGCGGATCGGTAGCGGCGCTGTGCGGGTCGCTGGCGGCAGCACTCACCGCCATGGTGGCCAATTTGACGGTCGGGAAGAAAGGCTACGAGTCCGTCTCTAGCGAGATGGGCTCCCTGGCGGCGCAAGCCCAGTCTCTCAAGGACGAGTTCCTGCGCGCGGTCGACGACGACGCACGCGCGTTCGACGCCGTCATGTCGGCGAATCGTTTGCCCAAGGGAACTCACGACGAACAAGCTCGCCGCGACCAAGCCATTCAAGCTGCGACGAAGCGGGCCATCGACGTGCCGCTCGGCGTGGTGCAATTGTGCGAGCGCGCACTGCCGTTGGTAGAGCGAGTCGCGGACAAGGGCAACAAGAACTCGATCAGCGACGCGGGGGTTGCAGCACTGGTGCTCGGCGCGGCCGCACGCGGTGCGTGGCTCAATGTTCTCATCAATCTTCCCGGACTCTCCGACCGCGACGAAGCCTCGCGGATCCATAAGGACGGCGACGCCCTCGCGGGTCGCGTCGCCGACGGCGCTACGAGTGTGGCGGATCGAGTTGCGAAGTCGCTCGCGTCATAGTCGTTTCGTAGTCGCGCTGCTGGCCGCACGCGCTGGTGAGGCGCATCGACCAAGGTAGTCAAGATCCCGGCGAGTACGCGGCGGAATGGGACGGCCGCGACGAGGCGGGCCGGGTGGTCGCGAGCGGTGTATACTTCTATCGCCTGGAAGGCGTCACCGGCGTCACCCCGCGCAAGACGGTACTGCTCAAGTAGCCCTGCGGTTACGGTGTCGCGACACCGGTGCCTCCCACCACGGCCGCTCGGTGGTGCGTCACGCAAATGGGCCCATCAATCTACGCGAACTTTTCCAGTACGCGAATTTCCGTCGCGCTCCTCGCGTCCGCGATGCTGGCTGCACCCGCGCTGGCTCGCGCGGCCGAACCTCCCGAGTATCTCTGGAGCCGCGCCTTCACCGCCACGGCGATCGATGCGTTCCACGCCTTCGTTGACATCAATGGCGTTTTCTATGTGCCCACGGGTGGTGTTGTGATCGTGGGAGAATTCCACGGGTCGACCGACTTCGGCGGCGGTCCCCTCGTTGGTAGTGTGTGGACCGACACCGATCGAACCGTCGACGTTTACGGCGCCGCCTTCGACGCATTGGGGCGTCACCGATGGAGTCGCGTTCTGGCGCGCATAGACAACGCCGGGTACTACTTTCTATCCGCCGCGGTCGACGAGAGCGGTCACATCGTCCTCGCCGGCTCGTTCGATGCCATCGACTTCGATGGCGCCGTGCTCACCAGTACCTTCAGCGACGCATTCGTGGCCAAGTTCCACCCCGATGGCACTTACATGTGGAGCAAGAAATTCGGCGTCGACGGACCTTGGAGTAACCGGGTCGAGGACGTCGCGATCGATGCCAATGGCGACATCGTCTTGGTCGGCAGCATGTCGGGGGAAATGGACTTCGGGGGAGGAATCATCCAATCGTTGGGCACCTTCGACGTGTTCCTGGTGAAGCTCGACCCTGCGGGGGGCCACATCTGGAGCCGTCAATTCGGGGCGATCGGGGAACAGGAGGGTCACCTCGTGTCAATCAGCGGAAACGGCGGCGTGAGCATGGCCGGACTCTTCACGGATTCGATCGACCTCGGCGGTGGTGCCTTGGTCGCAGACCAATACCAGCAAGAGATCTTCATGGCGGCGTTCGATACCTTGGCGAACCACACATGGAGTCGGATGCTTTCAATCGGGCCCCCGGGTTCGGTCCTTCTCGAAGGTCTGGCATCGAGCCATGCGGGCGACGTCGGTCTGTCCGCGTATTTCTTCGGTTCGATCGATCTCGGCGGCGAGGTCTTGTCCGGCAACGACTATTTCGTTGCGCAATACGATCCCGGCGGCGCATTTCGCCGTGTATTTCGTCCGCATTCCCAGTACGTCGCAAACTTCGCGTACGACGGGAACGAGCGCTTGATGGTGGCGGGCTCATTCACCGGCGTTCTCGACCTCGGGGGTCAAACGCTGAGGAACACCGGTGAACGCGATGGATACGTCGCGCGTTTCGACGCCGACGGTGCATGCGAGTGGGCGCTGCAGTTGAGCGGGAACGCGACCGTCCACACCGGAGCGCTCGCCGTCGGCTCGGGAGAAAACCTCTGGCTCACCGGAAGTTTCACCGATGGGATCGACTTCGGCGACGTTGAACACGAAGGGGCCACCACCTTTCTCGCGCGTTTCGGCGTGCTGCTGCCGGAGCCGACCCTCGTCATCTCGCTGTTCCAGCGAACGAGCTCCGTCGAAATACGGTGGAGCGTTACCACCGAACAACCGTTCGAGACGTTGTCGATTGTTCGCCACGCGGGTGTGCATGAAGAGTCCATCTTCAGCGGGCCGTTCGAATCGGGTGAGGGATCGTACATCGATAGCGACGTGCGCGCGGGCCAGCGATACCAATACGAGCTCGTCGTGACCAACCCCGAGGGGACCGAATTCCGTTCGTCCGCGACGGTCACGATGCCGGTCTTCGCGAACTCGCTCGAGCAGAACGCGCCCAACCCGTTCGTGCCCACGACCTCGATCGCATATTCGTTGAGCGAGCGCGCGAGCATCGTGGTTTCGATCTTCGACGTCGCTGGGGCGTTGGTGCGGCGCATCGAACAAGGCGCGCGCGACCCGGGCGAATATGCGATTGAATGGGACGGCCGCGACGATCTCGGCCACCGAGTGGGGAGTGGGGTGTACTTCTATCGACTCGAGGGTATTGCGGGAGTCGCGCCGCGAAAAATGGTGCTGCTCAAGTAGGCGTGCTACGAAGTCATTGATCCGGATCGGGCGCGTGGGGAACTTCCAAGGGTATTCTCGCCACCACCACGGCGCCCGACGCTCCCGGGATCGATCCCCAGCGAATGCTTCCGCCCAACGGCTCGACGCGCTCGCGCAGTCCGATCAACCCGAGCCCCGAATTGCCGTTCTCGCCCGCGTCCGTGAACCCTTTTCCATCGTCGGTGACGGTGCAGCGCACTTCCTGGTCGCTGCGTTCGACCAGAATCTCTGCGCGCGCGGCGCCCGAGTGTTTGGTAGCGTTTGAGAGCGCCTCCTGCACGGTTCGATAGAGTGCTACTTCGACCGGAGGCGCGAGGCGCCCGTTCGTGTCGCCTTCGATCGACACCGCAATCTGTCCGCGCGACGAAACGCTCTCGCCGAGCGCGCGCAGCGCGGGCATCAATCCCAGATCGTCGAGAACCGCCGGGCGCAACTCGTGCGCGAAGCGTCGCAGGTGCGTTTGTACTTGGTCCAACAACGCGGTGACCTTGGCGATGTGCGGCGCGGATTCCGGGGACGCGCTCGCGGCGAGATGCAACTCCATGTATACCGCGATCAGTAGTTGCCCCGCTACGTCGTGGATCTCGCCGGCGATACGCCGCGTTTCGTTCTCCAAAATTTCGGTCTGACGACGGAGCGCGTTGTTCGCTTCGCGGGCGCCCTGAAACGCCATTTCGTACGCGGACGTGCACTCCAAGAGGAACGCTTCGGAGGCCATCGCCACGCGCTCACGCTCCTTGGGGGGCGCGTTGCGAGTCGCTTCCGCGATGGCACCGTGAACGGAGCCAATCCATTCCAGCAGTCCCGCACCCGTAGCAAGCGCGCTTCGGCCGAGCTCGTAGGCAACCAGGCGGGAGTCTTCGTCGGACTTCTTTATAAAGAGGGCGAGCGCACGGGTGATGTCGGACATTGCAAACTCCTAACGCGTCGAAAATTGCCAGCCGCAGTAGCCAAAAGTGTAACAGATCAGTTAACGGAGAATACTGGTAATATTACCCATTCGATCCGCGGTTGCCTTCGCGTATCCTCTTCCAATGACCTCTATCATGCTGGTTGAGGATCACGCCGTTGTGGCCGAAGCTCTTGTTCGGTTGCTGCAAGAGCGCGGCTCGCACAAGGTGGTGGCCGTGGCGGACAGCGCCGAAGCCGCGCAGGAGCGACTGGCCGGCCTCGAACCCGATCTCTTGATCGTGGACGTCACGCTCCCCAAAATGAACGGGATCGAGCTGGTAGCTAAGTTGCACGAGACCCATCCGCAGTTGCGTTGCCTGATGCTCTCCGGACACAGCGCCGCACAGTACGTGAATAGATCGCTGGCGGCGGGTGCTAGGGGCTATCTCCTTAAAGAAGATATTGGCGGCATCCTTGAAGGCGTCAAGCAAGTGCTCGAAGGCAACATCTACATCAGCAAGGCGCTTCGCGACGTTTAGACCCTCCTTCGTTCCACCTCGCGCTCGAAGAACGCGATGTACTGTCGGTGTCCCTGCTCGCGTCGAGCGAGCGCGTCGAGCGCAACTGACAAAAGCATGCGAGCGATCGCTTCCGATGCGGGGCTTCGACCATCCAGTAACGACAACGGCACACGCACGTAGCTCGGGCGGTCGTCGTTGAGCGTCCAATTTCGTGCGAGCGAGAAGACGTCGCATGCTTTCTCCCCCGACGGTATCCCGAGGTTACGAAGCTGGAGCAGGTGGATCAACTCGTGCGCGATGGTGTGGTACGAGAGCCGCGACGGGTTCAACCAGATGCGCGATCCGCCCGGCACCGCCATCCCGCTGGCGGCGCGCGTGAGTCCCACGGTTATGGTCTCGCCGTCCAGCTCGGGAAAAAAGCGGCGCACGTAGTCGACGCGGCGCAGCACGTCGTTGCGCAGCCGGTGTTTTCGCAACACGGAGCTCACGACGACGCGGGGCGCGCCGGCGTTGGGGAGAGACAAAAGCTCGAGCTCGAGTTGCAGGCGAATCCACCTCGGTGTTTGCGCGCCCACGCTATCACGCGCGCGGCGAAACCGACCATCACGAATCGAGGTTGCCACGCGCGCGCCGTCGCCCTAGCATGGTGGGTGTGAGACGACTTCGCGCTCCCCTCGCGGTCGCATGCGGCGTCCTGTGCGTCGCGGGGCTCGTGTTCGGGCTGGTGTTCGCTTACACGGCGCGCACGCTGTTCGACGCCGGCAGGTTTTCGGACCGCGTGGCGGCCAGCCTGGAAGAACCCGCGGTGGCCGGGGTCGTGGCGGACCAAATCACCGACCAGATTCTGGCCTCGCATCGCGACCTCACGCCCTATCGCCCGGTGGTACGCGGCGCTCTCGAATACATCGTCTCTTCCGCACCGTTTCGCGCCATCGTTCGCCGCGCCGCGAGGAAAAGCCACGCGACGCTCATTTCACAGTCCGGGGAGAACCTTGCGCTCACGGTTTCAGACCTGGGAGTCGTCTTGCGCAACGCGCTCTCGATGTACCCGCAGCTGACGGAAAAGATTCCGGCCCGAGCCCAAGTGGTGATCGGCGCAATGTCGGACTGGCCCGCGGGCAAGCGGCTGCTTCGCGTGCTCGAGATGGGCCGGCGATTGCGCATGCGCGCCGCGATCTGGCTCGGCGCCGGCTTCCTGCTGGGTGCGACCGGATTCTTGCTCGCGCGCCACAAGGACCGCTACCTCTTGCGCGTGGGCCTCGGCCTCGCCGCCACCGCCCTCCTCGTCGGAGCGTTCGCGCGCTTCGGCGGCGACATCTTGTACGGGCTTCCGAAATCGCACACCGCGTCGGAATTGGTGCGCGGGCTGTGGCCCGCCTTCGTCGGTCCGCTGGCGATTCGCATGCTGGTGCTGGCGGGCATCGGCTTGGTCGTGGTGGCCGGGGTCACGTCGCAGTTTCAGAAGGTCGACCTGGCGGCCATCTGGCGCGCTTTCTGGCATCGCGTCGACGACTCGCCCGCGCGCGCCCGGTGGGGACTCTTGCGCGCGCTCTTGTTCATCGCGGTCGGGATGCTGGTCGCGTTCAACCCCACGGCGACCATGGAGTGCGTGTTCGTAATAGCGGGCGCGGTGCTGTTCTTCATCGGCGTGCAAGAGGTGTTCTCGATCGCGCTGCGCATCATCGAGCGCATGCACGTGAGGCGGGGTGTCGACCAGGAGTCGGGTCGATCGGTGGTGCCGAGTGCCGTCGTGGTGGGCGCGCTCGTGCTCATCGTGATCGGCGTCGGAGCGGTGTGGCTCGCGCGCGACGACGGCTCCACGGTGCTCGCGGCCACACCCGTCGACGCTTGCAATATGCATCCGGAGTTGTGCGACCGACGCTTGAACGAGGTTGCATTCGCGACCACGCACAATTCCATGGCGGCGGCCGACATTACCGACTGGATGTTCCCGAACCAGGAAAAGGGAATTCGCACTCAGCTCGAAGACGGCATTCGCGGCTTCTTGATCGACGTCCACTACGGCGTCCCGGTTGGCGGCCGCATCAAAACCGAGCTGGAAGACGAACAGGCGGCGATGGAGAAGTACACGGAGACGCTGGGTGCCGAAGGAGTGGCGGCCGCGATGCGAATTCGCGACCGGCTGGTCGGCGAACCGAGCGGCGAGCGCGCCATTTACCTAGGACACGGATTCTGCGAGTTGGGTGCGGAGCCGTTGCTCCAAGCATTGGAAGACATGCACGCGTTCCTGATCCAGAATCCCAACGAAGTCGTCATCATGATCGTGCAGGACGAAGGCGTGGTCCCGGCCGACTTGGCGGCGTGCTTCGCGAAGAGCGGTTTGGAAGACCTCGTGTACCGCGCGAGCGTCACACCCCCGTGGCCCACACTGCGCGAATTGATCGCCAGCGACCAGCGCGTGCTCGTGTTCGCGGAGAATCGCGTCGACAGCGTGCCGTGGTACCACCTGGCGTTCGAAACCTTCCAGGAGACGCCGTACAGTTTCAAGGATCCGTCTGAATTCTCGAACAAGCCCAACCGCGGCGGCACGTCGGGCTCGCTGCTGCTCATGAATCATTGGATCGAAACCACCCCGGCGCCCAAGCCGAGCAACGCGCAGATCGTCAACGCGTACGACTTTCTGTTGAAGCGCGCGCGCGCGTGCCGTCGCGAGCGCAAGATGATGCCCAACCTGATCGCGGTCGACTTCTACCGCACCGGCGATTTGCTGCGTGTGGTCGACACGATGAACGGGATCAAGGAGCCGGTCATCGTTCCGGCGCCGTAGCATCCACCCGGAACGTCTCCGAGTACGCGTGACCTTTCTCGTCCACGCGCTGGCCGTCCACGCGCCCGGTAAACCGCGCAGCACCTTCCAGCTGAAAGAAGAACGAACGCCGCGCCGCGTCGGCGCGAAACAGCGGCTGCTCGCCGCCGCCGGTTTCGGAGACGAAACGTCGCTCGACATCGATGCGAACGGAGAGCGAATCGTTTCCCGAAACCGCGCTCAACAACACCGCCGCGGGCTCGTAGGTGGGGCCGGTCGCCACTGAATCCGCCTGCTGCGTGATCTTCGTGCGCGGCGGTCCGCCGGGTCGCTTCGCGCCCACCGCTTTCCACAGCACGGTGTAATCGTGCGTGAGCACGAACGGCCGCGGTCCTTCCGCGTCGAAGAGCGCGAACAACAGCGGTTGTTGCGCGAGCGCGTCCGCGGAGGTCGCGAAGCGGCCGTAGAGAACGCTCCAGCTCCCCGCGTGCACGATGCCCCAGTCCCATATCGCGTCGCGAAAGTGCCCCCAGTTGTGATCGTGGTAGCCCACACCCTCCAGCGGGAACGTGGTCCCGCCGATGGTGACGCGCCCCGTCATGCGTCCGCGCACCACCGGCACGACGTAGCCGAACGGCACATCGGATCCCATGGGTGTGACGGGCGGAATCAACTGATGCGGTGTCGGCTCCAGCTCGAGCACCACCGTCACCGCGCGCGCGAGCGAATCCGCGAGTGCGAGGTGGACTCGATAGCCCGCGGCGTCGAAGTGCACGGTGTTCAATCCGGCTACGAGATCGGGCGATCGGTGCGACGCGGCGATCTCTCGACCCGGGAGCACGTCGACGATCTTCGTGCGCTGGCCGGTACGATCGACCATCTCGAACAGCACGACGGCGCGCGAATACCCGCTCGCGGCCAGGTCGCCTTCGATCGCGATGCCGCTGACGGACACGTAGATCGAACGCCCGGCGTCGTCGTGATAATTGAAGTAGTGCCACTCCGCCCACGTTTGCGCCGAGTCGACCACGGGCGGATGGAAGGCGTCGATCTCTCGCAGCATGGCCACGAAATCCGGGTCGATGTAGTCGCGCTCGCCGGCGCCGTCCTGGAACGACGCCGCGACCGCGGGCCACAACATGCGATATCGTGACGGCACCACGCCGTCGATGCGCACCAGCTGCTCGCGCCCGTCGTGCAGCATGGTTCCGTACACGCGCGTGAGCTCGGGAGAGACGACTTCGACGCTACGCAGGCGCCGGTCGGAGAGAATCTCGCGGGTCAGGAAGCGCGCGTTGGGAATGTCGAAGTGCATCGACGTGACACCGCCGGTCTTCAAGACGGAAACGTCGATGCCGAACGGAAGCAGAACGATGTCACCCCCGCCGGTGAGGTCCTCGTCCAGAGCTTGCTCGAGCACCGCGGTGCCCACGGAAAGCAGGACGGTCATCACCATCACGCCGACCGCAAAGCCGAGCAACAGAAACAGCGTTCGTTGGGGACGCAGGCGCAGGCCCTTGGTGATGAACGATAGCGTGTTCATGCGGCCAGACGCTCCATGTCGATGACGCGGTCGGCGAGAGAAGCGGCGTGGGCGTCGTGTGTCGCCATGACGATGGCGAGGCCGTCGTGGCGGAGCTCGTGGATGAGGTTCAAGATCGACGCCCCGGTCTTGCGATCCAGCTCGCCCGTCGGCTCGTCAGCGATGAGCAGTCGCGGTTGGTTGGCGAGCGCGCGTGCGATGGCGACGCGTTGCATCTCTCCGCCCGAGAGCTGGTGCGGCCGGTGATGGAGTCGGTGCGTGAGCCCCATGCGTGCGAGCAGCGATTCGGCGCGCGTGCGCCGCTCGGGTTTCGCGACGCGCGCTTCGATCATGGGAAGCTCCACGTTTTCGAAGGCGGTCAGCACCGGCAGTAAATAGAAGCGCTGGAACACGAAGCCGATACGACGGAGTCGCAAGGCGGATCGATCACCCTCGTTCATCGACGCGACGTCGGTGCCGAAGACCTCCAGGTGTCCGGAAGTGGGCGTATCGACGCAACCGAACAAGTTCAGCAGCGTGCTCTTCCCGCACCCGCTCGGCCCCATCAAAGCCACCGATTCGCCGGCCCGCACCTCGAGGTCGAACGCGCGCACCGCTTCCACGATGGATGCTCCGACGCGGTACTGCTTGCCGATCTGCGAGGCACGAATCACGACCTCACCCGTCACTCACACCACCTCCTCGTGCAGCGTGCGCGGGATGTCGATGCGCGCGGCGAAGACCGCGGGCAGCAAGGCCGCGATCGCGCCCGCAACCGCGGTGATCACGACTGCAATCGCGATTTCGCGCGGCTCGGGGATGAAGAAGCGATAGCCCGCGGGGAGGCTCGGCGATTGGGTGAGGATGCGATCCAGGCGGCCGGCGAGGATCCAACCGAGGATCGAGCCGGCCACCGCACCCATCGCGAGCAGGATGGCACTTTCGGCGAGAACCATCCCGCGTATCGAGGCGCGACGAAATCCCATGCTGCGCAGCGCCGCGATCTCGCCGCGACGCTCGCCCACGCCGATCGTCAACACGACGGCGATCAGCAGGAACGTAATGAACACGCTGATGGTCGACAAAACCAACGCGAACTGCTTGAAGTACGCGAGCTGGCCTTGCAGCGCTTCCATCAATTGATCCAGCGAGTACACCGATAGCTCCGGGAACTCCGCGGCCAGCGACGCCGCCACCGCGCGCTGGTCGTCGAGCGGCGCGAAGGAGTTGCTGGGGCTCGCGGGTGTCTTCAGTTTGACGAGGACGAACGACGCGGCGTCGCGCATCTCGGGACGGAGATGGTACACAACGTCCATCGGCATGACGATAGTCCGTTGTTGCGGGAGGTCGAACGCGAGTGCGATGATCCCCACGACGACGAACGCTGTCCTGTCACTCGTCACCCCCGTCCGTAATTCGATCTCGTCTCCCACATCCACTCCCAACGCTTCTGCGGCATTCTCGTTCAAAACGACGTTGGCTCTATCGTCCGCCGGCGCTGCATTAAGATCGACGCCGCCCGTGACCGTGTACAACGATTGCTCGGATCCGTCGATGCCCATTGCAAAGAGCGAGGTCGAATCCGAGTAGAGCGTCGTTCCCAGAACTCGAAGCCAGCGCTCGACATGTGGCTCGTCGTCCAAGGCGCGAACCACGCGCGAGCTCTCGGCGATCGCGGCGTCGGTGGAAAAGGGAAGCGTTCCCCACGGGCACACGCGCACCTCGTAGCCGACCGACGACAACACGCGGTAGAACGTTTTTTCCATCCCGTTCGAGAGCATCAACATGTCGGCCAGGAGTGCGACCGCGATGGCGAGTGCGGCGACCGTGAAGGCGGTGCGCAAGCGGTGCCGCATGACGTTGCGAAGTGCCACGCGCACCATCATCGCCCCAGCACCTCGTTGACACGGAGCTTGAACAGATACGTGGTCGCAAGCGAACCGACCACGACGCCGACAACCGTCGCGACGCCGAACGCGAGCGCGACGTGCGCGCCGGTGACGGTCGAAAAGACGAGGCTGGTGTCGAAGAAACGCTGGTAGTACGCGTTGACGCCCCGCGAAACGACGAGCCCCAACAGGACGCCGATGGTCGCGCCCACGTTGGCGAGGAGTACCGTTTCACCGACCACGGTCGCGTAGATGCGCGCCTTGGAGAACCCGATTACGCGCAGCACGCCGAGCGACTTGCGCATCTCCTGCACTTGCAGCAGCACGATCGCGGCCAGAAACGCGGAGCCGGCCAGTATGGAGAGAAACGAGATGGCCTTGTGGAAGTTCGAAATCACGACGAAGGTGCGCGACGATCGCTCTGCGACGTCCGAGGAACGATACGCCGTATAGCCGAGCTGCGCGGTGTTGAGGGCGCCGACCAGCGAATCGACGTCCACCCCGGGTGCCGTTTCCAAGATGAAACGGCTCACGCGATCGCGACGCCCCGATAACTCCTCGAGGTCGGCGATTCGCATCCACACCGACTTGCTGGTTCGGCTGATGCCGGCGGGGTCGGGCGGGGGTGCGAACGCTCCGGCGACCACGAATGCCCGCCCGCTCCCGCGCTGGCCCGGGAGGCGGAGGGCGACGGTATCGCCCTCCCCGAGCCCGAAGTTGCGTGCGAGCGACTCCTCGATCACGATCGGAGGCGCGACGCCTGCGGCGCGCGCGCCGCAGGTGATGGCAGTAATCCCGGCGAGCACGAAAGCGAGAATTCGTCCCACCAGCGTACTGTGTACCAATCGCGCGAGCGATTCAAGGCACGAACACACACCGCGCGCCCGTCGCGTCGCGTGCGCTCACGCGGGCTACTTCAGCAGCACCAGCTTGTAGGCCTTTGTACCGCTGGCGTGCGTGACGCGTGCAAAGTAGACGCCCGAGCCCACGGCTTCTCCGTCCGCGTCTCGCGCATCCCATTCCTTCGTATACTCGCCGGCATCCGACTCTTCGTTGACGAGTGTCACGACGTGAGCGCCGCGAAGATCGTAGATGCCGATTTCCACGCGTCCTTGCGACGGCACCGTGTACCGAATCGTCGTGGCCGGATTGAACGGGTTGGGATAGGCCGAGACCGAAAGGATGTACGACCTCGGCGTGCCCACGTCGGAGAGCGTGTTGACCGTCGCCGGCTCGCCCTCGTTGCCCGCGAAGTCCGTCGCGGTGACGAAGTAGAACGAGTAGGGAGATGAGACGACGGTCAGCGTGGGGTCGACGGTGTAGTCGATTAGCGTCGCCGACCCGAACGTGCTCGTATTCGAGCCGTACACGGAGAAGTAGTCGAAGTCCTCCGCCTTGGACGGGTTCCAATTCAAGACGCCGGAGTTGTACACGAAGCTGGTTGGAATACCGGGGGCGAGGTTGTCGACCGAATACCCGGAGTCGGGCGGCGAGTCGAAGAACGAGGTGGTCACACCGGTCGCCGCACGAACGAAGAACACCGAGTAGTACTGCCCGTCCGCGATGGTCGAATCGGCGTCGGTTGGAACGTCGATGCCGTACGTGGCTTCGCCGTAGGCCGACACACTGCCGACCTGAGTCCAACCGTCCGCTAACGGTTGGCGCTGCGTGGGTGCGTTCGACGAAGGCGTCGGATCGTCGCGGCGAAACGCGTCGTAGCGAACGACCCGGTTCGACGCCTGAGCGTTGTCCCCGCCCGAGCCATCGAAGCGGATTTTCACCTTTCGGCCCTGGTCGTTGCCGATATCGACGATCGAGGTGATGTCCGGCTCGCCCGGGCTCCCGCCGAATTTCACGACGAAGATGTCGATCGGATACGTCCCGAAGGCCGACAGGTCGCCGCCCCCGAAGTCGACGGTCGACTGAAAGTCGCCCGTCATCACGATATTGCCGTTTCCATCGGTTGCCACGGCGTTCGCGAACTGAGCCAACGAATCGCCGTAGCGCTGGCTCGCCTGATGCGCGCCGGCCGAGTTGAACTTCGCGAGGAAGATGTCGCCGCTGCCGGTGAGATTCCCACCACCGAAGTCGGCGGTCCCATTTAGAGAGCCGGTGACGATCACGTTGTCGCTCGCGTCGGTGGCGACGGCCGTACCATTCTGCCATTCCGTGTCCCCGAAGCGCTTACTCCAAAGGTGAAATCCACCGGAGCTGATCTTCGCAAGGAAGATGTCGCTCTGGCCCGCGGTCGGGAGAGTTCCACCGCCGAAGTCAATCGCCCCTTGAACACTACCCGTGACGACGACGTTACCGCTCGCGTCCGTCGCTGCCGTGCCCGACGCGTACGTCGAGGCGTCTCCATACCGGTCGCTCCACACGTGGTTTCCGGCCGCGTCGAGCTTGGCCAAAAAGACGTCGCTACCGCCGAAGCCGGCGAGGGGACCGCCCCCGAAGTCGACTGTCCCTTCGATGTTGCCCCCGAGGATTACGTTGCTACTCGCGTCGGTTGAAACGGAATATGCGTACTGGTAGGAGACGTCGCCGAAGGCGCGGCTCCACTGATACGTGCCGCTCCACGGGTCAAGCTTCGCGACAAAAATATCGTAACCACCAAGACTCGCGTGATTTCCACCGCCGAAATCGACCGATCCATCGAACACGCCCGTGATCAATACGTTTCCGCTCGAGTCCGTGGTCACGTCGTTGGCGACCTGGTCGCTGCCATCCCCAAATTGCTTGCTCCACGAGTGATTCCCAGATCCGTCGAACCTCGCCACGAAAACGTCCAGGGCGAACGGTCCGCCCGCGCTGGTGAGGATTCCACCGCCAAAGTTCACGCTTCCGCGAAACGTGCCGGTGATGACCACGTAGCCAAAACCGTCTATGGCCAGGGAATTCACGATTTGGGGTTGCGCGTCCTCTCCGAAGCGCTTGCTCCACAAGTGGACGCCGGTTGGACTGAACTTCACGAGGAAGACGTCGATGTCGAACGGGCCCGTGCTGGAGAGGGGTCCGCCGCCGAAGTCGATCGTTCCCGCCAAGCCGCCCGCGACGAACACGTTGCCGAATGCATCCGTTGCCACCGCGTAGCCGTGCTGTTGGTCGCTGGAATCTCCGAAGCGCTGGCTCCAGAAATGCGGCGGTGTCGCCGCGCGCGTGATTGCCCACGGTACCAGCGCCAAAAACACGGTTAGAAACAAAACCAGAATCAAAACATGAGGCGTAATCCGACGCATGAGGATCCATCCCTTCCGGCGAATGGCCCGGCTGCTGCTGCCAGTCGAGCGCCGCCAAGATAGCCGTTCAGGTTATTTACGTGGACCCCGTCGAAACACAGGCGGGTAAGTGGTCAGTGAATAGTAGAGAAGTGCGCCGGCGTTGTAAACGCCGGATCGCGGGCCCGAGGAAAAGCAAAGAAGAATTGTACAATTCGGCCCGGCATCGTACTTTAGCGCGAGCGACACGAAGAAACGGCGATGAAACTCATTCTCTTCGACATCGACGGGACGCTCATCGATTGCGGCGGCCAGGCGCGCGTGGCGTTCGGAAAGGCGCTCGGCGTCGTGTTCGGCGAAACGGGACCCATCGACGAGTTCGACTTCTCGGGGAAGACCGATACCCGCATCGTGACCGATCTGATGACGGCCGCGGGACGCCCGCGCGACCAGGTGCTGGCGACACTTCCCAAGTTGCGCGACGAGTATCTCGCCACACTGGAGCGCGAGCTGACGCGCGATCGCATGCGCGTGCTGCCCGGCATCGAGCCGCTGCTCGATCATCTGGCCGCGCGCGACGACATTGTGCTGGCGCTGCTCACCGGCAACTGGGAGCGCGGCGCGCGCATCAAGCTGTCGCGCCACGATCTCAATCGCCACTTCGCTTTCGGAAGCTTCGGCGGCGACGTCTTCGATCGCAACGACCTGCCGCCGATCGCCATCGAACGCGCATTGCAAGCGACGCAGCGGCGGTTTCGCCCCGAAGAAGTCGTCATAGTTGGGGATTCGATTCTCGATGTGGGTTGCGCGCGCGCGAACGGGATTCCCTGCCTCGCCGTCGCCACCGGGCGAACCGAACGAGCCGAGCTCGAAAACGCCGGGCCGATGTGGATCGTCGACGACTTGTCGAATGCGATCGCGCACCCGGCCTTCGTCAATTCTCGCTAGGAGGCCTCGAAGATGCAGATTGCCGACGCGCAACGCGAAGTTCGAACCGTCTTTCAGGGTGGTTTCATCGGAGGGTTGGTGTCCGCGGCACTGTGGGGGACATCGACCGCGCTCGCCACGGTCAGATCCCCGCGCGCGGGAATCATCGCGCTCTGCTTGGGCGGCGCGCTCATCTTTCCGGTTACGAGCTTGCTGCTCAAACTGACGCGCGGGCGCGGCGCTCTCTCCAAAGAGAATCCCATGGATCAGCTGGCGACGCAGATCGCTTTCACGATTCCCTTCGCGCTGCCGGTGGTCGCGGGAGCCACGCTCTACAAGCTCAACTGGTTCTATCCCGCCATGCTGGTGATCGTCGGCGCGCACTATCTCCCGTTCGCGTTCCTCTACGGCATGCGCGCGTTTCTCGTCCTGGGCGGGGCGATGATCGCAGCGGGTGTGATGATCGGGATGTACGCGAACGAAACGTTCACACTCGCGGGTTGGGTGGGGACCGCAATGTTCCTGGTGTTCGCGCCCGTGGGGATGATGATCGCGGGGCGCGAGTCGAGATCCGCGAGCCCGTAAACTTTCGTATTGACTTAATTAAGTAGATACGCAAATATCCAGGCATGGATACCTTCTATGCCTTGGCCGACCCCACGCGGCGCCAGATCGTCGAGCTCCTCGTGCGCGGCGAGCGCACTGCCGGTTCCATCGGCGAGAAGTTCGACGTCAGCGCGCCCGCCATCTCGCAACACCTCAAAGTACTCCGCGAAGCGCGCCTGGTGCGCGTGCGTCCGCACGGACAGCAGCGCATCTACAGCCTCGACCCCGCCGGGCTGGCTGAGATCGACGCCTGGCTGGAACGCACGCGGAGTTTCTGGGCCAAGAGCCTCGATGCACTCGAGCGCGAATTGAGCAAGCCCCATTCATCTTCAAAACAGAGGAGAAAGCGATGAGCGAATACGGCGTCATCATCGCGCCGCAAACGGTCCGATTCGAACGACTGCTGCCGGGGCCGATCGAGCGCGTGTGGAGTTATCTCGTCGAGCCGGAGAAGCGCGGGACATGGCTCGCGAAGGGCAACATGGACCTTCGCATCGACGGGCGGGTCGAATTCGAGTTTTGCAATTCCAAGCTGACCGACAGCAACGAGCCGCCGCCGCCGAAGTACGCCCAGTACGGCGGCGAGATTCGCATGACCGGTCGCGTGATCGCGTGCGAGCCGCCGCGCAAGCTGGTGTACACGTGGGCGGAGAACGTCGGCGAGGCGTCGGAGGTCACCTTCGACCTTTCGCCGCGCGGCGACAAGGTGCTGCTGGTGCTGACGCATCGCAAGCTCGCGGCCAAGGACATGACCAGTGTTGCGGGCGGTTGGCACACCCACCTCGACATCCTGGTGGCGCGTCTCGAAGGCGGGAAGCCGTCCGCGTTCTGGTCGACGCACACACGCCTCGAAGCTGAATACGAAAAGAGAATTCCAACCAACTGAAAGGCGACCGACATGTTGCTGCAAAACAAGACTGCGATCATCTACGGGGGTGGCGGTGCCATCGGCGGTGCGGTGGCACGATCGTTCGCGCGCGAGGGCGCACGCGTGTTTCTCGCTGGGCGTTCGCGAGCGAAGCTCGAGCGTGTCGCGGGCGATATCAAAGCGGTCGGCGGTAGTGCCGAAATCGCTGAAGTCGACGCGCTGGACGAAAAGGCGGTCGACCGACACGCCGATGCGGTGGCGAAGAAGGCCGGTCGCATCGACATCGCCTTGAACGCGATCGGCATCGCGCACGTGCAAGGCCCACCGTTCGCCGAGCTGTCACTGGCAGACTTCACGCATCCCATCGATGCGTACACGCGCACCAATTTCATCACGGCCAAGGCGGTCGCGCGGCACATGGTGAAACAGCGCGCGGGTGTCATCCTCACCATCTCGACCCCGGGCTCGCGCATGGCGGGTGTTGGCTTCATGGGCTACGGCGTCACGTGCGGCGCGGTCGAGACGTTCTCGCGCATTCTCGCCGGCGAATTGGGCGAGCACGGCATCCGCGTGGTGTGCCTGCGCCCCGACGTGATTCCGGAAGCGTTAGAGATCTCGTACGCGCGAAAGACCTTCGAGGGTTACGAAAAGCGGGCGGGCGCACGCATCGAAGACATGCTGACGGAGCAGGCCTCGCGCACGCTGCTGAAGCGCTTCCCGACCCTCGACGAGGTCGCGAACACCGCGGCCTTCGTCGCATCGGATCGGGCGAGCGCGATGACGGGGGCGATCGCGAACCTCACCTGCGGGTCGCTGGTCGATTGAAGGAGCTCACTTCTTGGGGACCAGCGGCCGCGCTTGCACGTGATCGTAGGTCGTGACCTCGAGCTCGTGGCCGTACGGATCGCGGAAGTACACCGAGACCGTCGCATCGTGGTCCTGCAAGTTCATCGGCTCGAGCCCCGCGCGGCGTCCGTACTCCACGAATGCCACGAACTCGGCGCCGCTCACACGGAATGCGACCCGCCGGAAGCCGCGATTGCGAATCGCTTCCGAGGCCATTCCTTCGAACAGCGCGATGCACGTGCTACCGTCGTCGCCCGAAATCATCAGCGGACCCTTGGGGTCGTCGGCCCAATTCTCGGTGCCGGGAACGGTTGCGAGACCGAGCACTTGCCCGTACCACATGGCGGCCGCCTCGCGGTTGGGAACCACCAGCTCGACGTGATCGACCGTGGAGACGCGGATAGGTGTTTGCATAGCGAGAGATCGTAAACCATCGGTTCGTCAAACGCCAACAATCGGTTTTTGGGAAGGAGAACGCATGCCGAAGAAGATCACCCCGTTCCTCATGTACGAGGGCCGGGCGGAAGAGGCGATGAACTTCTACGTTTCGGTGCTCAACGACTCGCGGATCGAGAGCATCGAGCGCTACGGCCCGCAGGGGCCCGGCCCCGAGGGGTCGGTGAAGCTGGCGACCATGTCGCTCGCCGGCCAGGAGGTCATGTGCATCGACAGCCCGGCGAAGCACGCGTTCACCTTCACGGCGGCGGCGTCGCTGTTCGTCGAATGCGAGAGCCTCGCCGAGATCGACGCGTTGTTCGCAGCGCTCTCGGAGGGTGGCCAGGTCATGATGCCGCCGGGCAACTACGGATTCAGCAAGAAGTTCGCATGGCTGTCGGACAAGTTCGGAGTGTCGTGGCAGTTGAATTGGCCGTGAGTTGTTGACCTCCAAATAATTCCTTGCCGAATTCTCCGCGCGGCAGGAACTCGTGCCGGCGCCGCGTTTGAGCGTCAGACGGCCGCAAAAGCCCCCTCCATCCCTACCATAGTTTCACGCCCGCTGTTTTCAAGTGTTAACCCAATAGTATCGCCCTGTTGCGACGCGTAGCATCACCGTCGTAAACAAAAACGGTTCGAGTTGTCATACCCATTTCCCGGAATGCAGGCCTATGCCCCAGGCTCTCACCGATCCGGAGTGTACCGCGTCGTTCGATTGTCACCGCACGCCACGCGGCCGTAACCCGCCCGTTCCCAAATTCATCCATAACTCGCGATAGAACATTCATAACTCGCGATAGAACATTGCGGTGCGGGTCGCACCGCATTTCTCGCGGCGCGTTCGGCGCTGCGAGACACAAGCGACCCAATTAGCGAAGCGAAAGGAGAATAGCGATGAAACACCTCAACCTCGAACTCGAGAGGCTCGAGCAGCGAATCGCGCCCGGATTGATGAGCGGAGCGGGCGATAGCTGCGGCTCGGGAGGCTCGGGCGGGTCCAAGGGCTCGGGGTCCGGCGGTTCCAAGGGAACCGGCGGATCCGGCGGCTCGAAAGGCTCCGGAGGCTCGAAGGGCTCCGGCGCAAGCTGCGACTCGAAAGGCTCCGGCGGCTCGGGCGACTCGAAGGGCTCCGGTGGCTCGAAGGGCTCGGGCGCAAGCTGCGACTCGAAAGGCTCCGGCGGCTCGGGCGACTCGAAGGGCTT